>Ga0208305_10000001_pt1 | contig 374015 bp, 336 predicted proteins | sample ColrivemetaGS741_FD_187605 | JGI IMG/M metagenome (GOLD analysis project Ga0208305, IMG submission 187605) | Estuarine microbial communities from the Columbia River estuary - Flood tide ETM metaG S.741 (SPAdes) (version 2) | ecosystem: Environmental > Aquatic > Marine > Intertidal zone >... | reverse complement strand
GAGCGCACAAGGGCATTCGCATTGAGCTGAAATATTTTGAAGGCGCGCCTGCAATTCAGCATGTCGCTCGCGTTTCAAAGCCCGGTCGCCGCGTATATTCGGGAAGCCAAGAACTTCCTGTTATCCGCAACGGACTTGGTATCACCATCGTTTCGACGCCAAAGGGCGTTTTGTCGGACGCCGAAGCGCGTGCACAGAATGTTGGCGGCGAAATCCTGGCGGAGGTATTCTAATGAGCCGCATTGGTAAGAAACCTGTTCCCATTCCTGCAGGCGTTACCGCCAGCATGGAAGCGGGTACGCTTTCGGTCAAAGGACCGAAGGGCGAACTGAAAATGCCGATGAGCGACCTTATCTCCTATGAGATGCAGGACGATGGTCTCATGGTGAAGCCTGCGAACGGCAGTAAAGCGGCACGCGCCTTTTGGGGCATGCAGCGCACGCTGGTGCAGAATTTGGTCACTGGTGTGACCGAAGGCTTTACTAAGGTGCTTGAAATCACTGGCGTTGGTTATCGTGCCAACACACAGGGCAAGATGTTGAAGCTGCAACTTGGCTATAGCCATGATGTTGACTTCGCGATCCCTGAGGGCATCGAAATCAAGACGCCTGACAACACTACGGTGGAAATCTCGGGCATCGATAAGCAGAAGGTTGGGCAGGTTGCTGCCGAAATCCGTCGCTGGAGGAAGCCAGAGCCTTATAAGGGCAAGGGCATCAAGTACCGCGGCGAATATATCTTCCGCAAGGAAGGGAAGAAGAAATAATGGCAAAATTGTCTCTCTTTGCACGTCGCCGTCAGCGCGTTCGCTCCAAGTTGCGGGCGCAGGTTGCTGGACGTCCCCGTCTTTCCGTGCACCGCACTGGCCGTCATATCTACGCGCAAGTCATTGACGATTCGAAGGGTGCGACGCTTGCGTCTGCCTCAACGCTCGACAAGGACGTGAAGGCGAAGAACGGTTCGACAACCGAAGCTGCTGCCGATGTTGGTAAGCGGGTTGCCGCAGCCGCCAAGAAGGCTGGCATTTCCAGCGTGGTATTTGATCGTGGTGGCTTCCTGTTCCACGGTCGCGTCAAAGCGCTTGCTGATGCAGCGCGCGAAGGCGGATTGGAGTTTTAATGATGGCTGAACACACTGAAAGCACTGCACCTGTGACTGACGGCGCAGCCCCTGAAGCAGCCGAAGGCCAACGTCGCGGACGCGGCGGTCGTGGTGGTGGTGACAATCGCGGAAGCGGCGGTGGCCGTGGTCGTGGCAATGATCGTCGTCCTGCACAGGAAGAAGATGATGGCACAATCGAAAAGCTGGTTCACATCAACCGCGTTTCGAAAACGGTTAAGGGCGGTAAGCGCTTTGGTTTTGCTGCACTGGTCGTTGTTGGTGATGGCCAAGGCCGCGTAGGTTTTGGACATGGCAAGGCGCGCGAAGTGCCAGAAGCCATCAACAAGGCAACTGCAGCTGCTAAAAAATCGATGATCCGCGTGGCATTGAAAGATGGCCGTACGCTGCATCACGACGGCAAGGGCCATTTCGGTGCGGGCAAGGTTACATTGCGTTCGGCACCTGCGGGTACCGGCATCATCGCAGGTGGCCCAATGCGCGCCGTCTTCGAAAGCCTTGGCGTTGCGGACGTTGTGACCAAGTCGGTTGGCACGTCGAACCCATATAACATGATCCGTGCTACTTTTGCGGCCTTGTCTGAACAGACAAGCCCCAAGTCGGTGGCGCAGCGTCGCGGTAAGAAAATCGCTGACCTTCTTGGTCGCGGTGGCAGCAAGACTGCTGAAGCCGACGCAGAAGCTATTGCGGAGTAATCGATATGGCGAAGATTAAGATTAAACAGACCGGTTCGCCGATCCGCCGTCCCGCTTCGCAGCGCGCCACTTTGAAAGGCCTTGGCCTCGACAAGATGAACCGCGTTGTCGAAATCGAAGACACTGCCGAAGTGCGCGGAATGATCCGCACAGTTCGTCACATGGTCCAAATCCAGGACTAATCACCTTAGCGCGAATTAAAGCGAAAGCGAGTGCACGACATGAAATTGAATGACATTAAAGACAATGAAGGCGCACGCCATCGCCGTATGCGCGTTGGCCGTGGTATCGGTTCCGGCAAGGGCAAGACCTCTGGCCGTGGCCAAAAAGGCCAAACCAGCCGTTCGGGTGTTTCGATCAACGGATTTGAAGGTGGCCAGATGCCACTTCACATGCGTATTCCGAAGCGCGGCTTTAACAATATCTTCGCCAAGGACCATGCCGAAGTAAATCTTGGTATGATTCAGAAGTTCATCGACGCCAAGAAAATCGATATCAAGGCTGTTGTTGATCATGCAGCATTGAAGGCTGCGGGTCTCGCACGCGGCGGCAAGGATGGCGTTCGTCTGCTCGCAAAGGGTCAATTGACCGCGAAAGTAAACTTCTCGGTAGCAGGCGCTTCAAAGGCAGCGATTGAGGCTGTTGAAAAGGCCGGTGGTAAGGTGGAAGTTTTGACCAAGGCTTCGGCTTCGGAAAAGGCGGCTGCCAAGAAATCTTCCGCCAAGAACGCGGCTAAAGAAGCTGCGGCTAAGAAATAAGACTGAGGCGACGACTTCGCTCTTGTCATGCCAGCCCCGCTTCCCGATATGGGCTGGCGGGGTTTGACATTTCTGGGGGTCGTCCGGATATAGTCAGGCGTAATTTTTGGGACTAAGCTGATGCGCATGCAAATTGTGATCGGCGTTAATCCGGAACCAAGGAACGAATATCATGGCATCTAGGGCCGACCAAATGGCCTCGAACCTCAATTTATCGAAGTTCGGGCAGGCAACAGAGCTTAAGAACCGCATTTGGTTTACCATAGGCGCGCTCATCATATTTCGTTTGCTAAGCTTCGTGCCATTGCCGGGCGTCGACCCTGTTGCGCAGGCCGCTTTATATGCGAATAATGCCGCTGGCGGCGTTCTCGACATTTTCAACACCTTCTCGGGCGGCAGTCTTGAGCGTATGAGCCTCATCGCGCTGGGCGTTATGCCCTATATCACCGCCTCGATTGTGGTGCAGCTTGCGGCATCCTTGTCGCCCACGCTTGCCGCGATCAAGAAAGAGGGCGAGAGCGGGCGCAAGAAGCTGAACCAATATACCCGTTATGGCACCGTGTTCCTGACCGCGGTGCAGGGCTATTTCCTTGCCGCCGGTCTTGAAAGCCTTGCTGCGGCCAATGGCATTGGCGCTGTGGTCGAACCGGGCCTCATGTTCCGTATCGTCGCAACCATCAGCCTTATTGGCGGCACCATGTTCCTGATGTGGCTGGGTGAGCAAATCACGTCGCGGGGCATTGGTAACGGTATCTCGTTGATCATCATGGCAGGTATCGTCGCCCAAATGCCGCGTTTGTTCGCGCAATTGCTGGAAGGCGGCCGCACGGGATCGATCAGCGGGTTTGTCATTATAGGCTTCATCGCGATGTTCGTCAGCCTCACGCTTTTGATCTGCTTTATGGAGCGTGGCCAGCGCCGGGTGCTTATTCAATATCCCAAGCGCGCAACGCAGCGCGGAATGATGCAGGCGGACCGCAGCCACCTTCCTTTGAAAATCAATACCGCTGGGGTTATTCCGCCAATCTTCGCTTCATCGTTGCTGTTGTTGCCGATCACGATCACGCAATTGGGCGGCAACAAGGTAGCGGGTGAAAGCGCTATTGGTGACTTTGTGATATCGCTGAACCAATATCTTGCCCATGGCCAGCCAGTATACTTGGCGCTCTACGGGCTTGGTATTGTCTTCTTCTGCTTTTTCTACACCGCAGTGGTGTTCAATCCGGAAGAGACATCGGAGAACCTGAAAAAGGCCGGTGGTTTCATTCCCGGCATTCGTCCTGGTAAAAACACAGAATCTTATCTGGATTATGTGCTCACGCGTATCACGGTGCTTGGCGCAGCCTATCTAACATTGGTGTGTTTGCTGCCGGATTATATGATGGCACAGACAGGGCAGCAGCAATTTTTTGCTATTGGCGGAACTAGCCTGCTTATTCTTGTGAATGTCACCATCGACACGATCTCGCAGATCCAAAGCCATTTGCTCGCGCACCAATATGGTGACCTGCTGAAAAAGGCGAAGCTGAAGGGTGGGCGCACCCGCTAAACGGTGCGACATCGAAACGAATCGGGGACACGTTTCATGAATATCATCCTTTTAGGCCCTCCGGGCGCAGGCAAGGGCACACAGGCTACCTTTCTTGTCGAGAAATATGGCATGGTCCAATTGTCGACGGGCGACATCCTGCGTGCGGCAGTCAAGGCAGGTTCGGATGTTGGCAAAATGGCGGATGACATCATGAAGGCCGGGAAATTGTTTCCTGACGAGTTGATGGCGGAAATTCTTGGCGAACATATGGACGCCATTCCTGCCGACAAGGGCCTCATTTTCGATGGATACCCCCGCACAGCCCCGCAAGTCGCGTTGTTGGATGGGTTGCTTTCCGCGCGTAACCGAACCTTGGACCATGTCATTGAGCTGGTTGTCGATGAAGACGCCTTAGTCGCGCGCGTGGTTGGCCGCTATACCTGCGCGAATTGTGGCGACGGCTATCATGATGTTTTCAAGGAACCTGCCGTAGCGGGCACCTGCGACAAATGCGGTGCGCATGAATTCAAACGCCGTCCAGATGACAATGAGGAAACAGTGCGCACTCGGATGGCGGAATATCGCGCAAAGACTGAACCCATTTTACCTCTGTACGACGCACGTGGCCTAGTCAGCCGCGTTGATGGCATGGCATCGATTGAGGACGTGACCGACGCCATTGTCGCTATTGTTGGCTAATCTCATACCTAAATAGGGGCCTTGGGCATGCGCGCGGGGTTGGTTGGCATGGATAGTTCAGTCCAAAATGACGACCACTTTTATTTCCGCAGGATCGGGAGTAAGTCTTTCAGATGAAAAACGCTCTCGTTCCTTCCGTGCTTCTTGCCGCAATATCCTCTCCTGCCTTCGCTGAGGTCAAAGCTGCGTCGGATACGGGCTTCAACTCGGTTCATATTGCTACCGTTAACGCGTCACCTGAGGACATCTGGCAACGGCTGCTGACACCGAAGGATTATTGGAACAGGGCGCATAGTTGGTCTGGCTCAAGCGCAGGGTTTTATATCGATGCACAGGCCAATGGTTGCTTTTGCGAGCTGTTTCAGGAGGCTGATGCAAATGGCAAGCTGAAGACTGTCGGTAGCGTTGAGCATATGCGGGTTATATTCGCGCAGCCCGGCAAAGTATTGCGTATGCAAGGTGCACTTGGTCCGCTCCAGTCGGAGGCTGTGATTGGCACACTGACCGTGGCCATGGAGCTTGCTAAGGACAGCGCGGGTACGCGGGTCAGTTTCTCTTATGTGGTGGGTGGTTACATGCGCTACACAGTATCGGAAATCGCACCCGCGGTAGATAAGGTGTTGGGTGAGCAGTTTAAAAACATGCTGTTGCCCTTTGACCCAGTAACGACAGAGGCCCCCAAAGTGGACAGTTTCAAGCTGGATATTGAAACGATTGAAGAAGCAGTCACCGACGAAGCGTCCGATGTGCGTACTGCGAAGCCCGATGAAGCAGCTGCCGCCAATACGCCGCCGCAAACGGAGTCAAATTAGTTGCCGGCGGGCGCGCGCAGCACAAAAGCCAGCAATAAGATCGAAATAGGCTGGTGTGAGATGGTTGATGTGCCAAGCCTTGGCCTGTCACAGGTGCATGCCAAAATGGACACAGGTGCAGCGACATCCTCTATTCACGCAACCCGGATCAAGCCCATTTCGCGCGATGGAAAACCTTATGTCGAATTCTGGTTCCGGTTAAATGCAGGCGAAAAGCCCAAGCGGTATGAAGCGCCTATTGTTGACCGCCGCATGGTGCGGTCATCCAATGGTGAACGGCAAGACCGTTATGTCATCTCGGCGCAATTTTGCTTTGGTAAGCTATGCTGGAACGGGCAGCTCACCTTGGCGAACCGGCGATCAATGGCCTTTCCCTTGCTCATTGGTCGGCGCGCGTTAAGGCGCGGCTTTCTCGTGAACAGCGGGCGGCGGTGGGTGTTGGGAAAACCTGCCAATCAAGGAAGCATAGGCATATGAAAATCGCGATGCTGGCAAGAAATGCCAACTTGTATTCCCACCAACGTCTTGTTGAGGCGGCACAAGCGCGCGGCCATGAGATCGATATATTGAACACCTTGCGTGTGACGATGAACATTACATCGCATCGTCCTGAAGCATATTATCAGGGCGCAAAACTTGGCAAATATGACGCGGTAATTCCGCGCATTGGTGCGTCCATTACCTTTTACGGCCTCGCGGTTTTGCGCCAGTTCGAAATGATGAACGTGTGGTCGCTGAATGAAAGTGTGGCCATTGGCCGTTCGCGCGACAAACTGCGGTCATTGCAGATTTTGGCGCGTAAGGGGCTTGGTCTTCCCGTTACCGCCTTTGCCCATGACCCGCGCCAGACCGACGAGGTGATCCAGATGGTGGGTGGTGCACCTGTCGTCATCAAACTGCTCGAGGGCACGCAAGGCATAGGGGTGGTATTGGGAGAGACTGAGAAATCTGCGCGTTCGGTTATCGAGGCGTTTCGTGGTGCGAACGTTAACATCCTTGTGCAGGAGTTTATCAAAGAGGCCAATGCAACCGATATCCGTTGCTTTGTTATCGGGAACAAGGTTGTTGCTTCCATGCAGCGTCAGGGCGCAGATGGCGATTTTCGTTCTAACTTGCATCGAGGCGGTACGGCGTCATCTATCAAGATTACGCCTGAGGAGCGGTCGACGGCAGTCCGCGCCGCTCGGGCAATGGGGTTAAATGTTGCTGGCGTTGACATGCTGCGGTCCAATCATGGTCCGGTGATTATGGAAGTAAACAGCTCGCCGGGGCTCGAGGGTATTGAAAAAGCAAGCGGCAAGGATATCGCCAGCAAGATCATCGCGTTCATCGAAGAAAATGCCAGCCATGGCAAAACTAAGACCAAAGGCAAGGGATAGCGCGCCTCTGGCCTTGACAGTTGACGCGACTCACCGTAAGGCGCCTCCAATTCCGAACATCTGGTGCAGCCAGCAGCGCGTTTATGCGTCCGCTGGTTTTGTGCGTTTCGGGATATCATCAGCGTTGAGATAGGGTTTGTCCTCTCGAGGGCACCTGTGGAGCAGGAGTAAATAAATTGGCACGTATTGCCGGAGTTAACATTCCAACCAACAAGCGCGTGATCATTGCGCTTACCTACATTCACGGTATCGGCCGCACTAAAGCCGTCGAAATCGCGACTAAGCTGGGAATTGATCATAGCCGTCGTGTGCAGGACCTTTCGGATGCCGAAGTTCTGCAAATCCGCGAAACCATCGATGCGGGCTACACCGTAGAGGGCGATCTTCGCCGTAACACATCGATGAACATCAAGCGTTTGATGGATCTCGCCTGCTACCGTGGCCTTCGCCATCGTAAGGGCCTTCCCGTCCGTGGTCAGCGCACGCATACCAATGCGCGCACCCGTAAGGGCAAGGCAAAGGCAATCGCGGGCAAGAAGAAGTAATTACTGGCCTTGGCCTGATTATTTTTTCTTCGCATTTTCGAATAGGATACACTTTATATGGCACGCGAACCACAGCGCATTAAAAAGCGGGAGCGCAAAAATATCTCGGCAGGCGTCGCGCACGTCAATGCCAGCTTTAACAACACCATGATCACGATCACCGATGCCCAAGGCAACGCGATCAGCTGGTCATCAGCCGGAACAATGGGCTTCAAGGGCAGCCGTAAATCGACCCCTTATGCAGCCCAGGTTGCCGCCGAAGACGCTGGCAAGAAAGCTGCTGAACATGGCGTTCGTACATTGGAAGTCGAAGTTAAGGGCCCGGGTTCGGGTCGTGAATCCGCGCTGCGCGCATTGCAGGCGGTAGGCTTCACCATCACCTCGATCCGTGATGTGACCTCGATCCCGCATAACGGCGTGCGTCCTTCCAAGCGTCGGCGCGTCTAAGCATTCGTTTCAGGGGCGACTGTTCAGTCGCTTCTTCTTTTACCCGCGATCCGGCACGGTGCACCAAATTGCCGGTTTTGCAAAACCCAAGGGGAAATCCATGTCCGTCAATATCAAGAACTGGCAGGAACTGAAAAAGCCCAACGCACTTGAACTCAAGTCAGGTAGCGATGCGAAGCGTAAGGCTGTATTTGTTGCTGAGCCGCTTGAGCGTGGCTTTGGCCTGACGCTCGGTAACGCGCTGCGTCGCGTATTGCTTTCATCGTTGCAGGGCGCAGCAATTACCTCGATCAAGATCGAGAATGTGTTGCACGAATTCTCGTCGCTTGCTGGCGTACGTGAAGATGTCACCGACATCGTTTTGAATATCAAACAGGTCGCGTTGAAGATGGAAGGCGAAGGCCCCAAGCGTCTTCAGCTTTCGGCGACTGGTCCTGGTGCTGTTACCGCTGGTGACATTGCCGTGTCGGGCGACATCCAAGTGATGAATCCTGATCTCGTCATCTGTCATTTGGATGATGGTGCCACATTAAACATGGAAATCACTGCCGACAGCGGCAAGGGCTACGTGCCTGCAGTCGCAAACCGTCCCGCAGATGCGCCAATTGGCCTCATCCCGGTCGACAGCCTGTATTCGCCTGTGCGTCAGGTCGCGTACAAGGTTGACAACGCCCGCATCGGTCAAGAACTCGACTATGACAAATTGTCTCTGACCATCGAAACCGATGGTACTGTCACTCCAGAAGACGCCGTGGCCTATGCTGCTCGTATCCTTCAGGATCAGTTGCAAGTGTTTGTCCACTTCGAAGACTCGATGGCCGCATCGTCGCCAATGGCTGGCATGTCGGCGCCGTCGGCTTCTTCCGAAGAATCGGATGCAAATCAGCTTAACCGTTATCTTCTCAAGAAGGTGGACGAGTTGGAACTGTCGGTCCGCAGCGCAAACTGCCTCAAAAACGACAATATCATCTACATTGGCGATCTCGTTCAAAAGAGCGAAGCCGAAATGTTGCGTACACCTAATTTCGGCCGCAAGTCGCTGAACGAAATTAAGGAAGTATTGTCGTCGATGGGCTTACGCCTTGGCATGGACATCCCCGGATGGCCGCCAGAGAATATCGAAGAAATGGCCAAGAAGCTCGAACAAGAGCTGCTCGGTTAAAAAATATTTGGGCCAAGGCATTGCTTTGGCCCAATTTACAGGGAAATGGCCGCCCTTAACTGGCCAGGATCGGGGTACCTGATACGGCCCCCCTACGAACGAAGGAATGAAATATGCGCCATAAAGTTGGCCACCGTAAGCTGCAGCGTACCACGTCGCACCGTACTGCGATGCTTCGCAACTTGGCAGCGTCGCTGATCAAGCATGAGCAAATCAAGACGACCTTGCCAAAGGCGAAGGAACTGCGTCCTTATATCGAAAAGCTTATTACGCTTGCGAAAAAGGGTGGCCTGTCCAACCGCCGCCTCGCGATGAGCCGTTTGATGGACGACACGCAATTGGTGAAATTGTTTGACGAACTGGCAACACGCTATGCTGATCGTAGCGGCGGCTACAGCCGTGTAATCAAGGCTGGTTTCCGTGGTTCAGATGCTGCGCCCATGGGCGTTATCGAACTGGTTGATCGCAATGTTGATGCCAAGGGCCAAGACAGCGGTCCCGTGGAAGTGCTAGACGACAGCGAGTAAACGCGTCGCACCACAGAATTTCAAAAGGGCGGTATCCGACAGGGTGCCGCCCTTTTTCTTTGGTTTAGGCTCGGGTTGCGACCTTATGATTGTGATATGCCCATGAAGTTGCTTTAACGCCGACGGGGCGCAATATAGTTGGCGTGCATGGGCTGAAGTTATAGCCCTAAAAATAATATCTGAGAGTTGGGGAAATGAGATTATGCGAAGCGTATTTTTGCTTGGGGCGGCAATTATGATGGCGCCAATTTCGACTATGGCGGCGGCCAAAGATGCGGCGACCGGTGACGTCACTACCAAGCTAAATTATCCGAAAACTAAGACTGTAAATGTCGTTGATGAACAATTCGGCGTAAAAGTTGCGGATCCCTATCGCTGGCTTGAAGATGATGTCCGCGTCAACGCGGAAGTCGCGGATTGGGTAAAATCACAAAATGCTGTGACAGACGCGTATTTGGAAACATTGCCCGGTAAAAAAATCCTCGCCAACCGGATGAAGAAGCTATTCGATTATGAGCGCTTTGGTCTGCCTGAAAAGGCAGGCGGCTATTATTTTTTTAACAAGAATGACGGGTTGCAGAACCAGTCGGTTTTGTATGTGCGTAAAGGGCTGACGGGCGTTGACCGCGTGCTGCTTGATCCGAATGGCTGGGCAAAGGATGGCGCAACAGCGCTGGATAGCTGGGTACCTTCGCAAAATGGCAAGCTGCTCGCTTATGCGATACAAGATGGGGGTTCCGACTGGCGCACGATTAAAGTGCTCGACACCGCGACTGGCAAAGTTTTGGCCGATGAAATCAAATGGGCCAAATTCACCAATATAAGCTGGGTGGGTAATGAAGGGTTTCTTTATTCCCGTTTCGCCGAACCACAAGAAGGCGCGGCATTTCAGCAGCTGAATTATAACCAAACGGTTTATTATCACAAAATCGGTACCCCACAGTCGGAAGATAAAGCGATATACGCTACGCCTGATAAGCCCGAATATGGGCATAGCGCGCAGGTGACGCATGATGGCAAATGGGCGTTGATTACCACCTCGTCCGGAACAGATGAGAAATATGAACTGCACGTCATGCCGCTTGGCAAAAATCCAACTTGGAAGGCGCAGCCTTTGGTCAAGGCGTTAGAGCATGACTGGGGCCTTATCGAAGGCATGGGTAATAAACTGTGGTTCACGACCAACAAGAATGCGCCAAAGCTGAAGGTGGTTAGCGTGGACCTTGGGGCGAAGGCGCCTGTGTTTACCGATGTTATTCCAGAGCGCGCAGAAACGCTATCGCGCGCGCAGATCGTCGGCAATCGTATGATCCTTTCATACATCAAAGACGCCAAATCGATGGCGCTAATGACGAACCTTGAAGGTCAGCCTATTAAGGAAATTCAACTAAACGCGATCGGCACTGCCAGCGGCTTTTCCGGCACACCAGGTGATGCAGAAACATTTTATGGTTTCTCCAGCTTTAATCAGCCCGGCGCGGTCTATCGCTTTGACAGCAATAGTGGGACATCGACGCCATTTGCGGAACCGAAATTGAGCTTCAACCCGCAAGATTATAGTGTCAGTCAGGTATTTTACCCGTCAAAGGACGGCACGAAGATTCCGATGTTCATCGTGCATAAGAAAGACATCGATCTGTCCCAAGGCGCGCCGACCTTGTTATATGCTTATGGCGGGTTCAACATTTCGCAGACACCGACATATTCGGCCACGCGGATGGCGTGGCTACAGTCCGGTGGCGTTTTTGCGCTGGCGAACATTCGCGGTGGAGGCGAATATGGCAAACCATGGCATGACGCTGGTCGCCTTATGAACAAGCAAAACGTTTTTGACGATTTTGCAGCCGCGGCAGAATATCTTATCGCCAGCGGCATTTCGGCCAAAGGCAAGATTGCAATCGAGGGCCGTTCCAATGGCGGCTTGCTGGTTGGAGCATCGTTGAACCAGCGGCCTGATCTTTTTGCGGCGGGACATGCTGCCGTTGGCGTTATGGACATGGTCCGCTTTGACCGGTTTACCGCGGGCCGTTATTGGGTCGACGACTACGGCTATCCCAGCAAAGAAGCCGATTTTAAGATGCAATTGACCTATTCGCCCTATCACAACATCAAATCAGGCGTCGAATATCCGGCTGTGATCGTGTCCACCGCTGACACCGACGATCGGGTGGTCCCAGGGCATAGCTTCAAATATATCTCCGCTCTTCAGGCCGCAGAGACCGGTAGCAAGCCGAAAATCATCCGTATTGAAAGCCGTGCCGGTCATGGTTCGGGTAAGCCAACCGACAAGGTAATCGACGAATATTCCGATATTTACGCTTTCCTCGCAAAATGGACAGGGCTGAAGCTGACGGATTAATCGGTCCTTCAAAGCGGCTATCTATGGACTCATGGAGGCAATGCGGCTTGGTCTGGAGAAAGGCCGAGCCGCCGAAAATTGCCATTGGCCATCGCTTTACTTGCCACGCCTCCCAAAAATCGGCACAGTTAAGTCATGGCAAATTTGATAGCTTTCCTTTTACCCCTGTTTCTAGGGCGGGGCTAAAATGATGGCACACAATGATCAAGCCTCGCAGCCAAGCGGTCTGCCTTATGCCATATCGGCCTATATGATCTGGGGTTTTGTCCCCTTATATTTTAAGCTTTTGAGCCATGTGCCGCCAATCGCTGTCGTGGCGCAGCGAATTTTATGGTCGATCCCTTTGCTGCTACTCATCATGGCGTTTCGCAAACAGTTGCAGGAATACGGCGCTATTTTCCGACACAAGGTGCACTTACGCAACCTACTCGCCTCGGCAACGCTGATTGCTATCAACTGGCTGATTTATATTTGGGCGGTGTCTACCGATCACATATTGGCTGCCAGTCTCGGCTATTATCTAAATCCTTTGGTGAATGTACTTTTGGGCCGCCTGTTTCTGGGTGAGCGGTTACGTCCGCTTCAAATGGTGGCTGTCGCAGTCGCCGCCATTGGCGTTGCGATCCTCATTGGCGACGCGCTTGACACATTATGGGTGTCGGTATCTTTGGCACTCAGTTTTGGCTTATATGGCATTATCCGCAAAATAACGCCCATTGGCTCTGTGCCCGGCCTTGCAATTGAAACGACCTTGCTTGCACCCTTATCGCTTGGTGCAGTGCTGTGGTATGCGCAGGCGGGCACGGGCGGCTTCGGCAATGATCTCACGACATCAGGGCTATTGATCCTTGCAGGCGCGGTTACCGCTATCCCGTTGTTGATGTTTGCAACGGCAGCGCGGCGGATGAGCTATGCCAGCCTAGGCTTCGTGCAATATATCGCGCCGTCGATTGCGTTCTTGCTGGGCGTCTATGTTTATGGCGAGCCGTTAAGCACAACCAAGCTGGCGTGCTTCATCCTGATCTGGGCCAGCATCGCGATATTCTGCGCCGATGCAATCAAAACCTACCGGACGGCGAACGCTTAGCGTTAGGGTGACCTAAGCCTTATACCGCCAGCGCAAAGTTTCACCCGCGTGGAACGGCACAACTGAAACGCCGTCTAGTTCAAGAAGCTCTGGCACTGGCGTATCAATACGCACCAACGTTACACGATCTTCATTTGGCGGCAGGCGGTAAAAACGCGGGCCGTTCTCTGACGCAAATGCCTCGAGCTTATCCAAAGCGCCCTCTTCTTCAAAAACCGCAGCATAGCTTTCCATTGCAAAGGGCGCGTTGAAGATCCCAGCGCAGCCACATGCGCTTTCCTTGGCGGATTTGTCATGCGGCGCGCTGTCGGTGCCAAGGAAATATTTGGTGCTACCGGATGTCGCAGCCTTGCGTAGCGCAAGCCGATGCACTTCGCGCTTCGCCACAGGTAGGCAATAGGCATGCGGGCGGATGCCTCCTGCAAACATGGCGTTACGATTGATGTGCAAATGCTGCGGCGTGATTGTGGCGGCGATGTTGTCGCCGGCATCATCGACAAAGGCGACCGCATCTGCCGTGGTGATATGTTCAAAAACGACGCGCAGCTCCGGCAAATCGCGCACAAGCTTTGACAGAGTTCTTTCGATAAACACGGCTTCCCGGTCGAATATGTCGACATGTGAATCGGTGACTTCGCCATGAATCAACAAGGGCATGCCAATGCGCGCCATATGCTCAAGCGCGGGCATGATGTTAGCGACGTTGGTAACGCCATGGGCGCTTCCTGTTGTTGCATGGGCGGGGTATAATTTTGCGGCGGTAAACACACCTTCGGCAAAGCCACGGGCCAGTTCTTCGCCGTCCGTTGCGTCAGTCAGATAGGCGGTGATCAAAGGCGTGAAGCTTACCCCCTGTGGCACTGCGGCCAAAATGCGTTCGCGATATTCTGCGCCTGCTTCCACCGTTGTTATGGGCGGCGACAGATTGGGCATGACAATCGCCCGCGCGAATTGCGCCGCGGTATAAGGCACTACGCTGCGCATCACGGCATTATCGCGCAAATGCACATGCCAGTCATCGGGACGGCGGATCGAAAGAATCGTCTGGTCGGTCATGGCTTCCCTTTACGCGGTCATCCCCCTATCTGTCACCTATGCGAAACACCCGTTTATATGACCGTCATTTCGTTCGTCTGTCGCCCACCGAAACAGGCGAAGACGTGCGTCAATTCCTACAAGGGCTGGTAACGCAAGATACCGCTGCCGCGATGCCCTTATGGGCAGGGCTGTTGAGCCCGCAAGGCAAGACATTGTTCGATTTCCTATTATGGGCAGATGGTGATGATGTGCTTATCGATTGTGAGGGTACACAGGCAGAGGCGCTTGTGCGGCGGCTGACAATCTATCGGTTGCGCCGCAAAATTGCGATTGCAATTGATCCGTCGATTGCGGTTTTTTGGAATGCAAATGGCAACAGCGATCCACGTCATCCTGCTATGGGCGAACGGTGGCTTGGAACACCCGCAGATGATGATGTGGACGTCAGCGGCGCATATCGGGCACATCGACTGGCCTTGGGAATCACAGAAGGTTTAAAGGAGCTTGGGAGCGAGCAAACCTTATGGCTTGAGGCAAACGCCGTGGAGCTAAATGGCGTATCCTTTAACAAAGGATGTTATGTAGGGCAGGAAAACACCGCGCGCATGAACTGGCGGCAAAAGGTCAATCGGCGGCTGGTGGTCGTTCCGTTGGAGCAAGCCGATATCAGTCGTCAACGCTGCGCCTATCCGGAACTTGGCCTATCCGTAGAATTGCGCCGTGTGGATGATATGCAGTCGCTGCAATTGCCGGAATGGCAGCGCACTGCGATCGCTTAATCCAGCAGTTCAATCTTCACTTTAGCGGTGCCGGTGCGGTGCATGCCAATTTGCTTGGCTGCGGCATAGGACACATCCACAATGCGCGATTTGCCCCAAGGGCCGCGGTCGTTGATGCGGACAATAACTTCCTGCCCATTAGCCAAGTTGGTAACGGCAACGCGGGTGCCAAATGCCAAAGTGCGGTGGGCGGCGGTCATGGCATTTGGGTCAAAGCGTTCACCGCTCGCCGTGCGGCGCCCACCCAATTCGACGCCATAATAGCTGGCCATACCCGTGCCTATTTCGACACGGCTGTCTCCGGCTTGCGCCAAGACGGGCAATGCCAGCAACGCCATCATGAAAAAACCGCTTCTGTGCATAATGTCTCCTCAATCAGGGAAGGCACATATTCAAATCATTTCAATATTCGAACGGCCTAGCGTTATGCCGCCCGAAGCGTACGGCGATCCGAACGTTTAAGGTCCTGACCTTAAACGTCCAGATTGGCCACATTGAGTGCGTTTTCGACGATGAAATCGCGCCGTGGTTCCACAACTTCACCCATCAGCTTGGTAAAGATGTCGTCAGCAAGATCGGCCTGATCAATCTCCACGCGCAATAACGAGCGATGATCGGGGTCAAGCGTGGTTTCCCAAAGTTGTTCTGCATTCATTTCGCCAAGACCTTTGTACCGCGAAATCGATAGTCCTTTGCGACCGGCGATCAAAATCGCCTCCAACAATTCGGACGGACGGGTAATCGCGCCCTTGTTACCGACGCTCACGGCGGTCGTTGCGCGCTTCGCTTGATCGCCAACTGCGTCACCAGCCTCTTCGTCGGTCTCTACCTCGTCCACTGCCTCAGCGACTGAAGCGGAGACCTTGATAAGGCGCGCTGGGGTTTCGTAGCTAGCGGTCTCTTCACTCGCCAACTTATGCAGTTTGCGGGCTTCGGCGGACATCAAGAATGCGGCCTCAATGATGTGATGGTCAGTCACACCGCGCCAGAGGCGTTCGAAGTGATAGCCACCATCTTCGGATACGCGGCCCGACCATTTGCCCTCGACATCTTGCGCAGCCATCCACGCGGCAGCCTTAGCAACGGCGGCGGTGCGATCGGTGGCGTCTGGGTCCAATGCGCCCGTCAGTGCCATGGCCTCTACGATGGTTGGGTCATAACGGCGCGGTACAAATGCCATAAGGCTACGCATACGGCGTGCATGGTCAACCAAGGCGCCTAAATCGGCACCGGCGCGTTGTCCGCCTGCGCCTTCCAAAACAACGCCGTTCAAGCCCAGCTCGGCCAGATGGTCGTCAAGCGCCTTGTCATCTTTCACATAGATTTCGCTTCGGCCCTTCGCGACCTTGTATAGAGGCGGTTGGGCAATGAAGAGATGGCCATTTTCGATGATTTCGGGCATTTGGCGGTAGAAGAATGTGAGCAACAATGTGCGGATGTGCGAACCGTCGACATCAGCGTCGGTCATGATTACGATCTTGTGGTAACGCAATTTCTCAATGTTGAAATCTTCGCGGCCAATGCCCGTGCCCATGGCTTGAATCAGCGTGCCAACTTCCTTTGACGACAGCATCCGGTCAAAACGGGCACGTTCCACGTTCAGGATTTTACCCTTGAGTGGTAATATCGCCTGATAATGGCGATCGCGACCTTGCTTGGCCGACCCGCCTGCCGAGTCACCCTCGACCAAGAACAATTCGGACTTGGCAGGATCCTTCTCCTGACAATCAGCAAGCTTGCCGGGCAGCGACGCGACGCTCATCACCGATTTACGGCTGGCTTCGCGTGCTTTTCGTGCTGCCTCGCGGGCGGCGGCGGCGTCGATTACTTTTTGAATGACGGTGCGCGCATGGCCGGGATTTTCCTCCAGCCACTCACTCATCCGGTCAGCCATAAGGCTTTCTAGCGGCTGACGCACTTCGGAAGAGACTAATTTATCCTTCGTTTGTGACGAAAATTTGGGATCAGGCAGCTTGACCGACACAATGGCAGTCAGCCCTTCGCGCATGTCATCGCCAGTCAGCGTGACTTTCTCTTTCTTCAACACACCTGATTTTTCAGCATAATTGTTCAAGGTGCGCGTAAGCGCCGAACGGAATGCTGCCAAATGGGTGCCGCCGTCGCGTTGCGGAATGTTATTGGTGAAGCACAATACGTTTTCGTAATAGCTGTCATTCCACTCCAGCGCGACGTCAATACCAATGCCGTCGCGGTTGGATGTGATGGTGATAGGGTCAGCCAACAATGCCGTTTTGTTGCGATCTAGATATTTTACGAACGCGCCAATGCCGCCTTCATAAAAAAGATCATGCTCTTTGACATCGGAATGCCGGTTGTCGCGCAGCAATATGCGGACGCCGGAGTTCAAGAATGCGAGTTCGCGATACCGATGCTCAAGCTTATCAAAGTCAAACTCTAGAACATTTTTGAACGTGTCGGTTGATGCCATGAAGGTCACGCGCGTGCCTTTTTTGGGCTTGCCATCGACCACGGGCGCGTCACCGCGCACAACCAAAGGACCTACGGCATCACCATGCTCAAAACGCATCCAATGCTCTTTACCCTCACGCCAGATGGTCAGTTCCAAAAACTCGGACAGTGCATTTACCACCGAAACGCCGACGCCATGCAAGCCGCCCGACACCTTATAAGCATTATCGTCCGAAGTGTTTTCAAATTTACCGCCAGCGTGCAGCTGAGTCATGATGACTTCGGCCGCCGACACGCCTTCTTCCTTGTGCATGCCTGTCGGGATACCGCGACCATTATCTTCGACGGAAACCGAACCATCGGGGTTCAATTCGATGAGCACAAGGTCGCAATGGCCTGCCAGCGCCTCGTCGATGGCATTGTCGGAAACTTCAAACACCATATGATGCAGACCACTGCCGTCGTCCGTGTCGCCGATATACATTCCAGGGCGCTTCCGAACCGCATCGAGGCCCTTCAGAACTTTGATGCTGTCGGCACCATATTCATTCTGATTGGGGTTGGCTGCGCTGTCCGCAGAGGCGTTGAATTGCGGGGTTTCCGTTGTTTCTTCAGTCATCTGCGCACTGTAGGCTCAATGCCCAAGAAACCCAAGGAAAAGTGCCCTAAAATTGCCGTTTTTCCACAGTCTTTTGCGCTTGGCGCTGACAGGAAATTTAATGCCGAACTCGCTGTCGAAAATTAGGCGATGAAACTTTTTCATAACGCGCTAAGTCTTTAGACAAACCGGCGAACGGGAGACGGGAATTTACATGTTTATCGATACCGATCTGGAAAAATCATTTGGTGATTTCGGTGCCCTTATTGGTGCCTGGAGCGAGGAAAAGCCTGACGCACGTGCGCTGGCCGATAGCAGTTCCGAACTGACGTGGCAGCAGGTTGGGCAAGCAACAGCGCGGATCGCCGCGCAGCTCCAGCGCGACGGCCTGCGGCGGGGGCAGGCGGTTGCCATATTGGGGACCAGCAATATCCCCTATGCGTTGGTGTATCTTGCCGTTGTACGTGCGGGTGGCTGTGCTGCGCCGTTAACCACATCGGCAACGCCTGCGCAGCTGGCCGCAATGTTCAAAGATTCCGGCGCGACGCATTTGTTCATCGACGCTACAAAACTAGCGGACATTCAAGGAACCTCCCTGGGCGATGTCAAAATAATCATGCTTGATAAGCCGGTTGGCGATCATCCGGCGCTGACCGACTGGATGGCCGAGGCAGGCGCGGTATTTGATGCGCAGCCGCCCGCGGCATCGGATCCGTTCAACATCATTTATTCGAGTGGCACGACGGGAACGCCCAAGGGCATTATTCATTCGCACGGCATGCGTTGGCACCAAATGGCGGGTGGATTCAAGTCAATATACAGCCGCGATACACGGTCATTGGTCTCAACACCTTTATATTCGAACACAACATTGGCGGTATTTCTGCCCACGATTTGCCATGGCGGCTTTGCGCGGATTATGGAGAAATTTGATGCGCTGGCGTATCTTGGCCATGCGCAATCCGATCAGACGACGCATACCATGCTTGTGCCGGTTCAATACCAACGGTTAATGACACATGCCAATTTCGGTGACTATGATCTCAGCAGCTTCATCGTCAAATTTTGCACGAGCGCGCCCTTTGGAGCCGAGTTGAAGGCGGATGTGCTTAAACGCTGGCCCGGCGGTCTTGTGGAGATTTACGGCATGACGGAGGGTGGTGTGGTTTGCATGTTGCACGCCCATCACCACCCCGATAAACTGCATACCGTGGGGCAGCCCGTCACGGGCCATGAGCTGATCGTGCTGGACGAGGACGACAATCGCTTGCCCACCGGTTCCAAAGGCGTGCTGACCGGCCGGTCGCCGACCATGATGTCAGGTTACAAAAACCAGCCAGAAAAAACGCGGGAGATGGAGTGGCGCGACGAAGATGGCAATATTTGGTTAAAAACCGGAGATATTGGTATTGTGGACGAGGAAGGATTCGTCTCGATTGTAGGTCGCGCCAAGGACATGATCATTTCTGGTGGGTTCAACATTTATCCCAAAGATCTAGAGGAATTGTTAGAGGTGCAGCCCGAAGTGGCCGAAGCTGCGGTGGTAGGCGTGCCCTCTGACAATTGGGGAGAAACGCCTGTTGGCTTTGTGCGGTTGAAGGATGCGGCGGCGTCGCCAGACTCTATTCTTGCGCGTGTGAATGCGCAGCTTGGCAAGACTCAGCGTATTTCGATACTCTACGCCATCGACGAAATGCCGCGCAGCCATATTGGCAAATTGCTAAAGACTGATTTGCGGGCCTTGGCGGTAGAGAAGCAAAATGGACGGTAAACTTGGTCCCGACCTCGCTGCCGTCATTTCTGTTTTACAGACGGCGCTGACGCCCGCTTTCCTATTGGTGGCGGTAGGAAGTCTGCTCAATGTTTTGACTGGGCGGTTGTCACGCATTGTGGATCGTTCACGTGACCTGCAGCGTCAGTATACAGAAACCGAGGGCGCTGCGCATGACCGAGTGGTGCGTGAGCTGCGCATCACCGAAAAGCGCATGCGTGTCGTTGGTTCGTCGATATTGTTTGCGGTGCTGTCGGCCATTTCGGTATGCGTCATGATAGTCGCGCTATTCGTGTTGGGGCTTACCAACACACATGCTGCTTGGGTCGCTGTGGCGTTGTTCATGCTGGCGCTGGCGTTGCTGTCTGCCTGCCTGTTCCAGTTCGTCCGTGAAATTAGGCTGGCTACCTATGCCATTTATGTGCCGGAGGAATATCTCGAGCTACCAAAATCCCCCAAAACTTTGGAGCGCAAGCGGCGTAAGCCAATTTAGGTTTTAGCTGCCTTTTTTGCCCAATTTCTGCACACGCGCAACGACCTCGGCTCGAATATCGGGTGTCACAAACTTCCCGATTTCGCCGCCGTAAATTGCAATTTCTTTCACCAGCCGCGAGGCAATGGGTTGTAGCGACACGTCGGCCATTAAAAACAGCGTTTCGACGCGATCGTTCAACTGTCGGTTCATGCCCGTCAGTTGATACTCATATTCGAAATCGGTTACGCCCCGAATACCACGAATGACGATGCTGGCACCTTGGGCTTCTGCGAAATCCATCAGCAGTGAGTTAAAGCCCACAACGCGAATATGCGCGGCACCGATGCTGGCGACTTCACGCTCGACCATTGCAATCCGTTCATCATCGGAAAACATAGGAGATTTGGCCGCGTTCGTTGTTACCCCGATGATCAACTCATCCACCAGCTTTGCGCCGCGTCGGATGATATCCATATGGCCCAAGGTGATAGGGTCAAATGTGCCGGGATATACGCCAATCCGGTGTGTCATTCAGCGATCCCTTTCGGTAATATAATTTGCAATGGCGCGCAAAAGATCAGCTTCGGCACCATAGATCGACAGATGGTCATTGGCTTGCCGCACAAGCATTTCCGCTTGCTGCTTGGCGCGTTCGAGTCCCATCAGAGATACAAATGTGCCTTTGTTGGCCGCGGCGTCCTTTTGAAGCGCTTTGCCAGCCAGTTCCGGATCACCTTCAACATCCATGATGTCATCGGCAATCTGAAAGGCGAGGCCAATGTCGCGGGCATATCCCCGCAAATGTGTCCGGCCTTCAACTGGGATATGCCCCAATATCGCGCCCATTTCGACGCTTGCGGCAATAAGAGCGCCTGTCTTCAAAGCTTGCAGGCGCATGACGGTTTGCAAATCAACAACCGATTTCTCGGCCTCAATATCCATCATTTGCCCGCCAGCCATGCCTTCTGGGCCGCTTGCTAACGCTAGTGTTGAGATGAGTTCACCACGCACGAACGGGTCGCCATGCGTTTGCGAGCTCGCAAGTATCTCGAATGCCAACGCATGCAGGGAATCGCCTGCCAAAACTGCGGTTGCCTCATCAAATGCGCGGTGCACCGTGAGCTTGCCCCGTCGCATGTCGTCGTCGTCCATGCACGGCAAATCGTCATGCACCAAAGAATAAACGTGAATGGCCTCGACAGCCGTGCCAACACGCAATGCAACCGCACGGTCCACATGGAACAAAGCCGCAGTTGCGGTCACAAGCAATGGACGGAGGCGCTTGCCACCGCCAATCGCCGCATGACGCATGGCGGCGTAGAGACGGTCGCGCGCATCGCCGGGCAGCGTTAGAAGCGCGTCAAATTCGTGATCAATGTCCGCGGCAATTTGCGTGAGTGCGTCTTGTAACAAGGATGGTTGCGCAGCCATGGCACTCATCCCGCATCGAATGTTGTTGTACCCGCTGGCGTGCCGTCAGGACCTTGCACAATAGCCTCAATACGCGCCTTCGCCGCATCGAGCCGCTGTTGGCACAAGGCCCGCAATGCGTTGCCGCGTTCGTACAACGCGATCGACTCATCAAGCGGCGCTTCGCCGCTTTCCAGCTTATGGACGATGTCTTCTAGCGCCCGCAGCGCGGTTTCAAAATTCATGTCTGCTACGTCTTGAGTCATGCACCAGCAATGACGCCCACCGCCGACGGGGTCAAGTACTTCGCTCCATCGCGAACAGCTGCAGAGGAAATGCGCGCATTCATACGCCTGACTTCAACAACCAGTCGTGAAAGATTTTAACAGCTCTTTGTTTCAGCGCACGTGGGCGACATACGAAGTAATAGCTATAGGGGCTCTCTACTTCGGTATTGAAAAGCCGGGTGAGGCGCGGGTCGCGCGCGTCAGAAAAGTGGCTTCCGTGCATGATAGCAACGCCCAGACCATTTGCAGCCGCCTCCAGCATCAATGCGCCACTATCTAGACTATCGATGGCAGCCGGTTTCAGGCGTGGGACCCCCATGGCCTGTCGCCACGCGTCAAATATCATAGGCATGTCACTGTGAACCATGACGGTATGCTTTGCGAGGTCCTCAGGCTTTTCGACTTTATGCTCTTTCGCCCATTTTTCAGAGGCAATGGCGTAAACAAGGTTGCGGTCTAACCGGACACTGTAAAGCTTGGGGTCGACATCTGCTGATATGATAATGGCGGCGTCGACGACATCACCCAGCAGATTTTCAGCATGGCCAGATGTGTCCACATCGATATGAAGCTTCGGAAAGGCCTTACGCAATTCCGGTAAGCGGGGAATTAGTCTTTGCGAGCCAAAAAGCGGCAAGAGACCCAAACGCAAGCGATATTCCCCGCCACGACCAGCCAGCTCGTCAACCGCCTCAGCCATGGCGTCCATTGCGGGCTCAACGGCTGCCAGAAGTGCCTCACCATCCGCATTAATAACCATCGCTTGCGCGCGGCGGTCAAATAGGGATTTGCCGATAAAGTCTTCCAGCGCCTTGATACGACGGCTTAGCGCGGGTGGGGATAAAGCAAGTTCGCTCGCCGCTGCTTTTGCGGAACCCAGCTTAGCGACGCGTAAAAAGGCTTCCAGTGAGCGTAAGGGGGGCAATCTGCGCATATTATCTCCTAATTATGCCGCACTGCAACAAAAATATTTTGATCTCGCAATCGTATAAATGTCACGAAATTCAGCTTAAACTTATAAATAGCAGTTGCATCATTTGCAACAGCTATTGCACTGTTCGCACTTGCACAAAAAATGATTTCTAGCCATACGGGAAAAGCCTTATAGGCATCCTCTCCTAAAGACTTTTTCAGGGTCGACTTCGGTCGGCCCTTTTTTTATTCAAATTTGGTGTCGCCTTTATCTCACCTGGCCGGATTAAGGCCTTTGGCGGTTCCGGACCTTAGATTTCCCGTACTATCAATGCGCGCCGCCCCCAAATAATCAGGAATAGAAGCGACGCCGAGATTAGGATGAATGTGGCCGGTTCCCAGTAATTGAACAATGCCACACCTACCGCCGGTGCGAAGATATAGGCCGCGCCGTTGATCGAGGCGATTTTACCCGCAACGTCGCCTTGTTCATGCCGACGGACCGCCAAGGATGCGCCGGCGGTAAAGCCCGGCCGAAACAACCCAAAGCCAAGCGAGGCAATGGCAAAGCCCGTGCTGATGCCATAAAAATCATGACTGACCCCTGTCAAAATCGTGCCCAATAAGGCGAGAATTGCACCCAAGAGTACCGAACTTCTCGCAGCGAGTGAGAGCATAGGAATGAGGCCCCATTGCGCTAACAAGGTCGCCATTGCGCCAATGAGCATAACCGAGCCGCTGGCTTGCACTGCCTCCCATGGACGATCATGCAGTCCAAGGCGGTCACGCACCAGAAAACCTACCACGCCCAAAATGATTGCCTGTGCATGGCCTCCGATCAGACCTGCGATTAACCAAGATGCCATGCGCTCGTCGCGCCATGGCAGGCGAACCTCGCTAGCTGGTAATACGGACCCCAAAGCGTCACCATCAACATCTTCGGTATCCGGCGAATTCATGGAGGCAGAATTCGGATAAGCTGCAATAGCGCCGCGTGCTTCAAAACGCGGTGTGTCATTGGGCAGTTGAACATGCAACGCAATCAATACAGCCACCCCAAAGGCGGCAAACATGATGAGTGGTCCGGCCAAACCAAATGGCGGAAACAGGAAATAATGGGCGGTGGCAGGGCCAATCACAGTGCCAACACCAAAAGACGATGCCAGCATCGATAGCGCCTTGGTTCGCTCCGCGCGTTCGGTTCGGGCGGCGACATAGGCCTGCACGGCGGGTGGTGCAGCCGAACCAAAACCCCCGTAAAGGCTACGGAACAAAGCAAACAGAACAAACGTCACGACGGGGCCTATGAGGCCAGCCAGCCCAAGCCAGAGTACCAGTCCGCACAAGCCCATTGACCCAGCGAAGCCGATGACGCCAACGCTCATCAGTTGCTTGCGGCCCCGGCGATCCGACAGGCGCGCCCACTTTGGTGCGGTAATTACCCATAACAAAGCGGACCAGCTAAAGGCCAGACTGACCCATACGTCCGGCATATCCAATTCGCTTGCGATCGCGGGAAGGGCCGACTGCATGGCGGTATTGCCCGCCGCGGCAACGAGCATCACGAGGAATAACACGACAACACGGCTACTAGGAATTGCTTGCACCGTGCTCATAGCTTCTTCCAATCATAACTGCGCGTCACTTGCGCCACATGCAGGCTGTAATCCGAATACCATCGGTTCCGGCCTGCTTCGCGCATTGCGGCGTGATCGGCATGATCGCGCCACGCTTTTGCGCTTGCTTCGTCTGCCCAATAGCTGACGGTTATGCCATGTCCATCCGCGCCACGCACCGAGTCTATGCCCATATATCCATGTTGTTGCGCGGCGAGTTCATCCATCATAGCGGCGGCTTTAGCGTAACCGTCGGCATCTAGATCGGTGCGTTGTGTCACAAAAATAACCGAAATAGTGCCGTTGCTTAGCTTTGCCATGTTAGCTGCATAGGGCCGATGAGTTATAAAGTGCAAGCTGGAGGGAACAGATTGTTAGGGAACATAAAATCGGCCCCTAACGGTTGCGGATCAAGCGAAATTTGATCCGGCGGCCAATCGTATAGTCGACCGTATTGACCAGAAAATACGCAAAGCCCGACTTTAGCCGACTCCAAATAGTGTCCCGCCTCTTTAACAAAATCGGTGTTTGCTCTTCTGACTTAGAAGCTAGTCCGTCGATCAGCTTGCGCATATGCAGCGCGAGCGCCGCGTCCTTGATGCGCACCATAATCTCTAAATTGATAAACATGCTGCGGACATCCAGATTGGCTGATCCGATATAGACCGTGTCATCGATGACCATGAGCTTCATATGAAGTGGATGCGGTTGATATTCGTATATTCCCGTTTTGCGGCGTATCAGATAGCGATAAAGCACACGTGCAGCTGCGATCGTTGCCCCATTATCGGTCTTGCCAGCCAATATCAGGCGGGACCCCTTGTTGCGTTTCGCGGCCTTAGCAATGCGGCGCAATATGGATTGGGACGGCGAAAAATAGGCGGAAACAATGTCAAATCTCTTGCCCGTATCCAATGATCGCTTGAAAGTGAGCGCCCATGGGGAAATGCGGTTGGTTGGTCCACCCAGTAACCATTGCACTTGACCAATGCCCGGTCGCCATTGTCGAATAATATTGCGGATCTGCCGGAAGCGGACGTTACCGCCGTTCGACGCTTGCGCCAAATCCTTGAAATAATCGCACAACCTCTGCGACTGCGGTCCCGACACGATTACGCCAAGATCTTCCCAGCTATCGTCGCCAGCACGCCCGAAATAGGCATCGGCGATATTGAAACCACCTACGAGCGCGTGCGCGCCGTCGATGATCAGCATTTTTTGATGATTGCGGATAAGGTAACCAAAGCCTTTGCGGGTACTGAAACTGTGATAGTCGCCGCCGGCTTCAAGCAAATCGTCGAAAAATCGATTGCTCACCTGCGTTGATCCAAAACTGTCTATAATCAATTGGACTCGTACGCCGCGTGTCGCCGCAGCAATGAGCGCGTCGCGTACTTGCCGACCGGTTTCGTCGGCACAAAACATGTAGAAGAACATGTGTATCGATTTTTGCGCCATTGCGATGAGTTGCAAAAGGGCGTGGAGCCGATCCTGCGGCTGATGAACCAAGTGTAAGTCATGGCCCGCGACCTGAAAGTGCGTTCCGGGGAATCCGGGCTTGCCTGATTGCACTGTCATGCTGCTAGCAATACCGCTTTGCGCAGCGTGCGGCAAGGCATCCGCCCTTTTCATTGACATTTTGGCCTATTATCTCTAGGCGCGGTCAACTTTCCGAAAAATACGAAGAATCAGGAGCCAATATGGCACGCGTTACTGTTGAAGATTGCATCGACAAGGTCACCAATCGGTTTGACCTTGTATTACTCGCCGCCGAGCGCGCGCGTGAAATCTCTGGTGGCGCTGAACTGACTGTTGATCGTGATCGGGATAAAAATCCAGTTGTTGCTTTGCGCGAAATCGCTGAGGAAACCGTTCGCCCTGATCAGTTGAAAGAAGGCCTCGTGCAGTCGCTTCAGAAGGTTCAGGTTGATGAGGATGAAGAAGCTGATGAAATCGGTTCGATCAGCCTGTCTGCCGAAGCCTTGCGTTTGACCGCCGCTGCCCCAGCCCGCGGGGCAGGCATGCAGCGCGATTACGACCGGTAAAATCCAAGTAATTGTTGAATGTATTAGGCCCGGCTCGTCCGGGCCTTTTCTTTTGTGGCTTTAATCCCGCTCACATAGCTTGAGAGATTTTGCATCATCCAAATATCGCGCGACGTTCCAGGCCGTCCGGCGTCGGCGAGAGCATGTTGCTGGTGCATTCTCTGCAAAGCGTGTTTAGCAAGGAAAGCGGCGACCTCAACTCTCCCCCTATTGGGGATTGCGCGTTGAAGCCACGTATAGAAACTGAAAACTACGCGCTTTGTGGGGTTGCACTGCCTACGGGTGCTGACTTGCCGCGTCCCGCCTTTGGTATAGCGGTGCCCACCGTTGGAATAGACGAAGGCTTAACAACCTTACCGTCGTCGCGTTCGAATTTACCAGTCTCCAAAAGTTGTTTAATTTCATCACCCGAAAGCGTTTCAAATTCCAGAAGTGCGTTGGCCAGCAGGTGCAATTGCTCGTTATGTGTCGTCAGCAACTCGGTTGCCCGCTTATGCCCGCCTTCCACAAGCTTGCGGATTTCGGCATCAATCTTTCGTGCGGTTTCATCCGACATAGCCGAACGCTGTGACATGCCATAGCCAAGATAGCCTTCTTGACGCTCTTCATATTGTAACGGGCCCATCGCATCAGACATGCCCCATTGTGTGACCATGTCGCGCGCCAGGCTGGTTGCATATTGGATATCGCTCGATGCGCCTGAACTGACCTTATCATAGCCGAAGATCAATTCTTCCGCCACGCGTCCACCCATGGATACCGAGAGGTTGGCGTGCATTTTATCGCGATGATAGCTGTAGTTATCTCGCTCTGGCAGGCGCATGACCATACCCAAGGCACGGCCACGAGGAATGATTGTTGCCTTGTGAATCGGGTCAGATGCGGCTTCATAGATCGACACGATTGCATGGCCGGCCTCATGATAGGCCGTCATTTTCTTTTCATCTTCGGTCATGACCATCGACTTGCGTTCGGTGCCCATCATAACCTTGTCTTTGGCATCCTCGAATTCCTGCATAGCGACCAGTCGTTTGCCACGACGCGCGGCAAGCAAGGCAGCCTCGTTCACCAGGTTGGCAAGATCAGCACCTGAAAAACCCGGTGTGCCACGTGCGATGACCCGGCCATCGACATCAGGTGCCAACGGCACTTTCTTCATGTGCACGTCGAGGATTTTGACACGTCCATCAATATCTGGACGCGGCACGACAACTTGACGGTCGAAGCGACCGGGACGCAGCAATGCCGGATCAAGAACGTCAGGACGGTTGGTCGCGGCGACGATGATGATGCCTTCATTAGCTTCAAAACCGTCCATTTCGACTAGCAACTGGTTCAGCGTCTGTTCGCGCTCATCATTTTGATTGCCAAGGCCAGCGCCACGGCTGCGACCCACCGCGTCGATTTCATCGATGAAGACGATGCAAGGTGCGTTTTTCTTTGCTTGCTCAAACATGTCGCGTACGCGGCTTGCACCAACACCTACAAACATTTCGACAAAATCAGAACCGGAGATCGAGAAGAATGGCACGCCTGCCTCGCCAGCAATTGCGCGTGCGAGCAAAGTCTTGCCTGTCCCTGGCGAACCAACAAGCAAAGCGCCCTTGGGGATTTTACCACCAAGGCGGCTGAACTTTTGTGGGTCTTTCAAAAATTCGACGATTTCCTGAAGCTCTTCACGAGCCTCGTCAATGCCGGCGACATCATCAAATGTTACCTTGCCATGTTTTTCAGTCAGCAATTTCGCTTTCGACTTACCGAAGCCCATGGCTCCGCCTGCGCCGCCACCTTTTTGCATTTGCCGTAAAACGAAGAATGCGATGCCAAGGATAAGCAAGAACGGCAGCGCTTGGTACAAAAGGATCAGAATGAGGCTCGGCTGTTCCTCGGCCTTGCCTTGAACATCGACGCCTTTCTCATCAAGCAAAGGATATAGGCTATTGTCGCCAGGAATTGGGACGGTGACAAATGCTTCGTCATTTTGCAGCTTGCCACTGATACGCTCGGGCGCAATCGCAACGGATTTGACCTCGCCTGCCTCAACCTTGTCGCGGAACGATGAGTAGCTTATGCCTTTCGCAGTATCTGACGAACCGCCGAATATCGAGGCAACGAGCAAAAGCGCCACAATGATCGCGGACCAAATGGCCAAGTTGCGCAGCATCGGGTTGCTTTTGGGTCCTTGTTCGTCGTTCATCATCACTGCCTTGCTCTATGCCCGCGCTCAATACGTGGAGATACGCAGCTAATGTAGGGTCGAATATGTGAATGACAATATAGGGATTGGGAAAATTGCAGGCTGTTTTTCTTAGCCACGCCGAGGCGGCGCTTTGAAAAACTCCCAATCGGCTCCACCTATGCATTTGATATTGCCGATCATCGCGGTTCGCACATTTTCGAGGTCGGTTAACAAGCGATCGATTGCCTCGCCACGCGGGGCGAGATTGGCGTCCATCGCCCTTAGGCAGCGGATTAAAAGCCGCCGTTTCAGTTCACTAGGAAGGTCGCTGGCATTACAGATGATGACATCATTTTCTTGGCGTATCCTCTGCGCGGCGAGATTGTCCGTCATCCACACCAATGCATCGGATGCATCGGCCAATGCGCTCGCCGAACGCAGCGCGCGGTTTGCAGGAAATGGATGTTGCGTGCTGGCTAACCAGCGCCGCATTGCGACCCGATCAAAATCGATGTTTGCGTTACTGGGGTCGTTGACCGATTGAATACCCACGCTGGAGCAAATCTCGATAAGTTCCGCCTTTGTGAATTCCAAAAGTGGGCGGACCACGCGTCCATTACGTGCGCGAATTCCAGACAACCCATCGACGCCGCTGCCGCGTGCCAATCGCATCAGCAGGGTTTCTAATTGGTCATCCGCATGATGCGCCGTGCCAATATGCTGACAATTTTGTGCATCGGCTGCACGTTCTAGCAAGGCGTAACGTGCAGCGCGCGCCGACGACTGGAGATTGCCCGCTATCTTCGCTTCAGGTGTCAAAATGATATGCGGCACGCCAAGATCGTGGCAGATCTTTGCAACAACCTGCGCTTCGTCGGCGGACTCGGATCGCAATTGATGGTCTACCGTTGCGGCCACCAATTTGCCGGGCAAAATTTGCTGCGCCAACAGCAAAAGGGCAAGGCTATCCGGGCCACCCGATACGGCGCATAATAAGCGATCATCGGCACAGCCTAGCCTGCACAGTGCAGCCCTAAAACGGTCGAGAAAGACCGGCTTCAGCGTTACTTGCACTTCGCCCTTGTTTTGCTTGATGTAAGGCGTTCCGCTAAGCGGCCGTTGGCCGCATCAGGATAGGATTTTGTCAACTCTCCAAAGGCCTCGCATGCCTCAGCCGCCTTTCCAAGGTCGGTCAAAGCAGACCCTAAGAAAAGTAAGCTATCCGGCGCGCGATCACCACGGGGGTCGGCCTTGTAGTTTTCGTAAAAAACTTTCACTGCGGTGGCTGGTTTTTTATCATCCAACCATGCCCGGCCCAGCAAATTGCGAGCATAGCTGGCGCGTTTATGTTTCGGAAACTTCGCTACGATTTCTTCAAGTATTGCTTGGGATTCTGGATAGAATTTGGCTTCCCATAAGCGGAAGCCATAATTGTAGCCATCTTCAAAGACATCGCCACTTATTGGACGTTCTATTGCAGCAACGGCGGCGACGCGAGCTGGATTTGGCTTGGCGACTGAAGCAGATTTTGTCGCAACGACACCGCTTTTGGATTTTGGCGTAGCCGGTGCTGATGCCGCTGTGGGTGTTGCGGTTGGCACAATTGTTTCAACAGGAGATGCTGTGCGGACTTCCAGTTGTGTTTCTATGGCCTTCAGTCTGCCTTCAAGCCCACGCATATTATTGCCTTGCAATTCAACCTGCCCGGTCAAGGCAGCAAGCTGCGCCTCTAACGCATCTACACGCGCGGTCAGATCTACCGTTGCAGTGGTCGAACTGGTAGTAGTGCTTGTCGTTGTGGGTGACTGGATATCCGGTTCGATAAATTTTCCGGCGCCATTGGGGAATACCTGACGCTGAACCGCCCGCATTTCCTTCTCAAGTTTGCCAACTCTTCCATCGATATTGGCATCTTGCGCAATTGCGGGGATGCTGAGTGCGATAGCTGCGCAGCCAAGGATAACGCGCCGAAAATACATTGGGTTACTTTCCCTTACTAAGCTCTAGCCGCGAGTATAGCTTACTCCAACCCCGCGATAAAGGCCAACGCGGCCTTTGGGTGTAAAAAAATTGAAATCAATCGGAATATCGGTCCGTAAAGATAGGGCTCACGGATTTGGGGTGGCTACCAAAGTTGCGGGCGGCGGCGGAGCTTGCTCGGTCATGCCGACATTCTCAGCGGATGTATCATCGCTCACAGTGGCGACAGGATTAGGCGCGGTCGGAGCCGGCGCTGTTGTAGCTACTGACGCTGGTGTTTGCGGCATTGCGGTTGGCACTAATGCGTAGCTCCTAAAAATCAAATAGCCGGCCAGAACCAGCGCCGCAACTGCCGCTGCCGTCCATGCCAAAGTCTTGGAAGGAACGCGTGCGGGGTCGGTTGGGTCGTAATTCTGGAGCGGTGCCTCATATCTTTCATGTCCGCCGCTCGATAATTCGGCGCGTAACGCGTTGATGACTGCAATATCGTCTAGACCAAGCGCGCGGGCGTAAGATCGCACAAAACCGACAGTATATGTTTGTCCCGGTAACGCGCTGAATTCGGATTGCTCAATGGATACCAAATGTCGCATGGGCACGCGTGTCTCGGCGGCAAGCTCGGATAAGGTCATGCCCATACGCTCGCGTGCGGACTTGAGCTCTTGACCTACAGTGATAGGCTCGGCTTCCTCACAAGGAATTTCGTCCACTGCAATCTCCACGACCCGCTCCCCAACATCTGCGTGCAGTTGCGACGATAATGACCATCAAATGCATAATGTCAATGTTAATTACAAATAATCAGATATTTAAGGAGCGTTATATTACCCGATTTCAATGCCTTGGCTAATTGCCCAAGACATCAATTGTTCGCGCAAATTTTCTGTGGGGCTGTTCAACAACTCTTCCATTTTTGCACGAACATCAGAATGGCTGGCGGAACGGATCATCGCCTTGATAGGCCCAACCGCTGCTGGTGTAATCGACAGTCGGCGAATGCCAACGCCCATGAGGGCAAGTGCTTCAAGCGCTCGTCCCCCCATTTCCCCGCAAACTGCGACGTCGACGTCATGGCCCTCGGTTGCTTTAACCACCCGCCGGATGAATCGCAGGATAGCCGGGCTCAGCCAGTCATATCTTTCGGCTAAGCGCGGATCAGCGCGGTCTGCAGCAAAAAGGAATTGCGTGAGATCGTTGGTCCCAATCGACAGAAAGTTAATCTTGGGCAGAAGTATATCGAGAGTTTCGGCCAGGGCCGGGACCTCGAGCATGGCGCCATAACGGATTTTGCTTGGCAGTAGCTTTTTCTGCCGTCCTAGAAACGCAATCTGGCCGTCGAAAATCGCTTTGGCTGCGTCAAATTCCCATGGCTCAGAGACCATCGGGAACATCACGTTGAGCGTGCGACCAGCCGCCGCCTCAATCAAGGCCCGTGCCTGCGCCTTCATTAATCCGGCGTGATCAAGCGACAACCGGAGCGCGCGCCAGCCCAGCGCAGGATTTTCTTCTTCGTTCGTTTCATCCTTAAGATACGGCAGCGCCTTGTCTCCGCCGATATCCAACGTGCGGAAAATAACGGGCTTGTCGCCGGCGGCGTCTAAAACATCGCGGTAAAAACGCTGCTGCCGCTCGCGTTGCGGCAAAGTCGCCGAAATCAGAAACTGGAACTCAGTGCGGAAAAGGCCGACGCCCTCTGCACCCGTGGTCGCCAATGCCGACATGTCATCGCGCAAGCCGGCGTTCATCATCAGCGTAACGGGCACCCCGTCTTTAGTGACAGATGCGTCATCGCGCATCGCCGCATAGCGCGCTTTTTTCTTCTGTCGATCCACCAGATCATGTTGAAATAATTCTTCTGCCGCAGACGACGGGCGCACGATGACGCTTTTTTCGTCCGCGTTGAGCAACAGCATGTCGCCGTCGCGCACCTTGTGACGAATACCGCGTACGCGACCAAGAACCGGAATGCCCATGGCACGGGCTACGATTACCACATGTGCGGTCAACGAGCCTTCCTCTAGCACCACACCGCGCAGACGCCTTTTGTCATATTCCAGCAATTCTGCCGGACCCAAATTGCGCGCAATCAGGATGGAATCTTTTTTGAGCCCAAGCTGCGCCGCTGTACTCATTTGCCCGGAAACGATGCGCAGCAAACGGTTCGACAGATCCTCCAAATCATGCATGCGATCGGCAAGCAGAGCATCGTCGATCTGCCGCATGCGCATGCGCGTGCGTTGCTGAACGCGTTCAATGGCCGCCTCTGCGGTTAGGCCACTATCTATGGCTTCGTTGATCCGGCGGCTCCAGCCCTCATCATAAGCGAACATTTTATATGTCGCGATGACCTCTTCATGCTCGCCGCCTGTGCCAAACTCTATCTGGCTCGTCATGCGGTCGATTTGCTCACGCATTTTATCGAAGGCGGAGTAGACACGCTGGCGTTCGGCTTCGATATCCTCAGCAACCGTATGCTCAATGCGGACATTGGGCTGGTGAAAAATAGCAACGCCAGCCGCTGCGCCCTTAACAAGCGGCAATCCTGTGAGGCTAATCGTGCCCGTGTCATTGCCGCCCCGGGTGCTTGGTTCGTCAATTAGGCCGGCATTGGCAATGAGTTCCGACAACACCATGGCGACGGTCTGAAGGGCCTCAATTTCGACCTCTTCATATTTACGCGGCTCGACATGCTGGACCGCGAGCACGCCGACAGCCCGTTCGGACCGGACAATTGGCACACCCGCAAAACTGTGAAAGCGTTCTTCCCCCGTTTCTGGGACGTAACGGAAATTCGGATGTGCTGCCGCCTGATCCAGGTTCAGCGTTTCGACATTTTCAGCAATTGTCCCAACGAGACCTTCGCCCAGACCCAAACGCGTGATGTGCACAGCAGCTTGATTCAGCCCGCGTGTGGCAAACAGCTCCAGTGCGCCATCGCGCAAGAGGTAAATTGAGCACACTTCGCTCGAAAGCGCTTCACCGATAATGTTGACCACATGGTTCAGCTTACCCTGGGCATGGTTCTTCGAGGCCATCACCTCGTGCAGACCAGTCAGGATATTTCGGGCAGAACGGGTGGCGCTTTCCATAGGCCGCACTTAGCAGAGACCGAAGAGGCAAGCGATACCCCGTATCAAATTATTCGTAGTCAACCAGTTAACGCCGTTTCATGCAGTATAACGTCTTTAAGATGTAGCTTTTGCTTTTTTAGATTGAGAATGATCCTGCTGTCGGGGAGGGGCCTATTTTCTTCACGCTCCAGCTTTTGTTCGAGTTCGGCATGTTTGATACGAAGCGCGGACAGATGGTTATTATGCACATCATTCTCCTTCAGTCTTAGACTCGGCTGTCTGAGCCAAGGAGTAAATCACGAATACACTCAGGTGTCTTGTCGATAATGATTGTCTGGTTGATGACAAAGTTGATTACGCGCCAGCGCCCATTTTTAACGATGACTTGTTCGCCCCAGTCTGTTTAGAAAGATATATGAACGACGATGGCTATCAGCAGCAACTGGAACAATTGAAGATTGAGCATCGGGATCTCGATGATTCCATCCGGGCGCTCTCCGCTCAGACGTTAGTCGACCAACTTCAAATTGCCCGCCTGAAAAAGAAAAAGCTGGTTTTGAAGGACCGCATCATGCGTTTAGAGGACCAATTGATTCCTGATATTATCGCTTAATTCGTCGAAGCGGATGCATGCATCCGTTTAAGCGTCAAATTGCAGGCTAGCTAGGCGGGAATATAATCCCCCTGCCGCGCTGAGCATTGCATGATCGCCCTCTTCAACAATTTTGCCCTGATCCATCACGATGATGCGGTCGGCAGAACGCACTGTCGCGAGCCGATGTGCAATCACAATTGTTGTGCGGTTAACCATCAGGCGCTCTAGCGCGTCCTGAACAAGCTTCTCACTTTCGGCGTCCAACGCGCTTGTGGCCTCATCGAGCAACAAGATTGGCGAATCGCGCAACAAAGCGCGGGCAATCGCCAAGCGCTGGCGTTGCCCGCCGGAAAGGCGCGCGCCGCCTTCGCCTAAATAGGTATCGAGACCTTCTGGCAATTCACGTAGGAAGCCCGCAGCGTTTGCTTTTTCAGCGGCTGCCCAGATTGCATCGTCGCTCGCGTCCCATTGGCCGTAACGCAGATTATCGCGTGCGGAGGCCGCGAACAACACTGTGTCCTGCGGCACCAACGATATTCGGGGCCGAAACTCCGCTGGGTCCGCGCTGGTCAGGACGACGCCGTCAATGCGCACGGTACCGACTTCGGGGTCGTAGAAACGTTCGGCCAGTTGGAACAAGGTCGATTTACCTGCGCCTGAGGGACCTACAACCGCAACGGTTTCGCCTGGCGATACTTTTAGGCTGAAATCGTCGAGCGCCGCGACCTCGGGCCGCGTTGGATAACGGAAGCGGACATGTTGGAATTCCAACTGTCCGCGCGCTGGCGGCATCACAACTGGGTTAGCAGGCGGAGCAATTTCGGGCACTTCGTTCAGTAATTCGGCGAGCCGTGACGCGGCGCCAGAGGCGCGCACAAGGTCACCATAGACTTCCGTCAGGGCCCCAAATGACCCGGCAACCAATGCCCCGTACAAGACGACTGCGAACAAGGTTCCTGACGTTATGACGCCTTCTTTAACTTGGTCCGTACCTTCCCAAACGAGCAATGTGATACCGCCAAATATCAGCGCCATTACCAGTGCGGTGAGAAACGCCCGCAACCGGATACGTTTTTTCGCGGCATTGAATGTGCCTTCGACGGCATCAGCAAATCTGATGCCTTCACGGCTTTCTTGCCCAAAAGCCTGAACAATTTTGATCGCGCCAAGTGCCTCTGAAATGATCGTACCGACGCTGGCGACATTATCCTGGCTTTTACGCGAGGCTTTTTCCAGCCTCCGTCCCAAAAATACTATTGGCAAAACGACCACCGGTATGCCCGCGAGTAGCCATATTGTTAGGCTTGGAGCGAGGCCAAAGAGCAAGGTCACACCGCCCACGCCGATAAAGATATTACGCAATGCAACGGACACGGTAGTGCCGACAATTTGTTCAATAATCGCCGTATCGGCGGTCATTCGGCTCGCGATTTCTCCAGGACGATTTTCTTCGAAAAAGCGCGGCGCCAACCGCAATAGATTTTGCTGCACCGCAACACGAATGTCACCCACTACGCGCTCGCCCAGCCAACTCACGAAGTAAAAACGGAACGCCGTGGAAACGCCGATGATTACCACGATGCCGAGCAGCAAATAGAAATAAGGCGCCGGATCTCCGCCATTTTTGACAAAGCCTTCATCGATGATCAGGCGCAGACCATAAGGGATAGCAAGCGTGGACGTGGCCGCCGCAACCAGCGCCAGCAGGGCAAACATAATCTGGCGCGGATAGCGTATGGTAAAATGACCGATCATGCGCAAACTGCCAAAGCTAAGCTTTGGCTTGGCCGCCGCCGCTTCTTCGGTTGTTGTTATGGCTTGCGTTTCGGAAATTTCGTTTGTCATTGCGTTCGCCTAGCAGTGCGCCGGACGGGTAACAATCCGCTAAGGAAGATGTAAACGCTTTTCCTATGGTGCAATGCACAATAAATGCGTAAAGTGTGTCGCTATTGCGGCAGATTATTGCCGCCGCGAAATTTAAAGGCCTGAATATGCTTTATACGGGATATGACCTTCAACGCGGCTGGCTGGCTGGCGCTGGCTGGGTAGCGCAGAAACAGGCGGAATGGATAAATGCGCTGCCTGCGCCGTTCAAACATGGCGGCTTGGCCCCGGTGGCGGCTTCGGCGCTTGAGGTTTTTGCCCATTCGGTTTTGCCCCGTGGGAAGCCAGCATTTGGCTTGAACGAAGTGGTCATCAACGGCGAGACCTTCGGCGTTCAAGAAGAAAATGTCGCACGCAAGCCATTCGGCCAGTTAAAGCGTTTCGTGTATGAAGGCAGTGCCGAAAAGCCACGACTTCTCATCTGTGCGCCGATGTCCGGCCATTTTGCGACGTTGCTGCGTGGCACAGTCGAACGGATGATGGGCACGCATGATGTCTATATCACCGATTGGAAGGATGCGCGCGATGTGCCGCTGACGGGTGGCGGGTTCGACCTTGAAACCTATATTGATTATCTGATTGAGTGGCTGGAATTTCTTGGCCCAGATGCGGGAGGGCGCGGCGCGCATATGCTCGCGGTCTGCCAGCCATCGGTTCCGGCTTATGCCGCTGCGGCGGTTATGGCGGCGAAGGAGCATCCGCTGCGTCCGCGCACGCTGACGATGATGGGCGGGCCGATTGATACGCGCGAAGCGCCAACGGCAGTGAACAATCACGCAACCCAACGGCCGCACGAATGGTTCGTGCAAAATGTAATCGCCACGGTCCCGCCTTATTATAAAGGCGCTGGCCGCCGCGTATATCCTGGCTTTCTGCAGCTTACGGGCTTTATGTCGATGAACTTGGGCAATCATATGATGAGCCATTGGTCGATGTTCTCTGACCTTGTGAAAGGTGATGGTGAAAGTGCGGATCGGCACAAGGAGTTCTATGACGAATATCGCGCGGTGTGCGATATGACCGCGGAATTCTACCTGCAAACCGTCGATACGGTTTTTCAGCGCCATTTGCTGCCCAAGGGCGAATTCAACTATCGTGGTCATTTGGTTGACCCCGCTGCGATCACCGATATTGGCTTGCTGGCGATTGAGGGTGAGCGCGATGATATCAGCGGATTGGGCCAAACAAAGGCCGCGTTGAACATTGCGACCCGCCTGCCTGCGGCGTTCAAACAATATCATATGGCGCCAGAAGTCGGCCATTATGGCATCTTCAACGGCAGCAAATGGCGCGAAAAAATTGCGCCTATTGTCGAAAACTGGATAGCCAAGCACAATTGAGCGACGATATTTTGCCCCTTTTTTGGACCTGCTTAATAGCATTTTGCGAAGCGCCGATTTCTGCGGGTTTTCAGCGATGACCTTGCATATTAACGCCAGTATCGAACGCTGGCCGGTCGAAGGCCATTTTACCATCGCGCGTGGTGCCAAAAAATTTGTCGACTTGTTGGTGGTCACCGTCAGCGACGGCACGCATGTCGGACAGGGCGAGGGCACGGCGATCTATTATCGCGGCGAGACCGCCGAAGAATGTGCGCGTCAGATCGCGCAGGTCACGGACATAATCGCCGTGCACACTATCCCGATGGCCCGCGCGCTTTTGCAATCCAAACTACCACCCGGCGCAGCGCGGAATGCTCTGGACTGTGCATTGTGGGATTTGGAGGCGAAACAGACCGGACAGAGGCTGTGGGAATTGGTCGGCATGAAATCGCCGCCGGTGCCATTGGAGACTGCCTTTACCATCTCGCTGGGAACGCCCGATGCGATGCACGCCGATGCGCGCGACGCGGCGGCCAATGGATATAGCCTGCTGAAGCTAAAATTGAACGGCGATGCCGACCGCGACCGTGTCGCAGCCGTGCGCGCGGGCGCACCCAAAGCGCGTATCATTGTCGATGCCAATGAAAGCTGGGGCGACGTGGATATTGTGGCGGAAGCCGAAATCCTCAAAACGCTTGGCGTTGCTATGATTGAGCAGCCCTTGCCCGCAGGGCGAGACGCCGCGCTTGCCAACCTATCCGCACCGCTTCCTATTTTTGCCGATGAAAGCTGTCATGTGGCGGCGGACGTTGCGCGGCTGGCGGGTCTATATCAGGGCGTGAATATCAAGCTGGATAAAGCCGGCGGCCTGACCGAGGCTCTGGCGCTCTGTAAGGCTGCTGAGAGCGCAAAGATGGATGTCATGGTCGGTTGTATGCTGTCGACCAGCCTTGCCATTCAGGCGGCGTTTCTGGTGGCGCAAAGGGCGTCTTGGGTTGACCTCGACGGTCCTGCCTTATTGCAAAAGGATCGGCCGGGCGGTTTCCGCTTTGTCAACGGATGCCTGTCCCCGGCCACAACATCACCGTAATTCGTGCAATAATTAAGCGCACTGTAATCGTAATTCGAAATTTGACAGGAAGCAGGGCAAAATTCGACTTTGCCTTTGGTTTAACAGGCGGTACCGATACGTCGTGGTAAGAATTTATGTACGTATAAGTTTGGGATATCATAATGGTATCAAAGTTGGCCCGAAATTTGACTGCTTGTGCGCTCGTCTTAAGCGGGATTTCGGCTACCTATCCCACTAATGCTGCGCCAGCAAAGAAGCCTGTCGCAAAACGAGCAGTTGCTCCTATGAAAAAACCTAGCCCTACGGAGGTGCTTGCCACCCATCTGGTGCTTAATAGTCTCGCGCCGGGCGCAAATATTGCTGAAGCATGCCGCCGCGCTGATTTCAAATCACTCGCTACAGCACTGTCCATGAACGTTGAATTGCTACATCAGGAAAAAGGTGAATATGAGACCTCTGATCAGTTTGCAATCCGGGTCAGTCGTTTGGCTAGTGCTGTAAGCGGCAACGAAACGATTTTTTGCCAACCTTTGAATGACAACGAGGATCTCCCATTCGTTTATGACGCCGATACTGAAAGATTTGAGGTATCATTTGATAAAAACCAGAATGTGTGGCGGGATATAAAACAGCTGGGAAGTTATCGCACGACAACGCGATTGGGTGTCCCGTTAACAGTGAAGGCTTCGGTTGAATTTGAGTATAACGCGTCGCTAACCATCCCAAAGCCCGACGAGTTCTGTGGTACCTCGTCTTTGTATTCTTCGACATATAAGTTCAAAGTTCCCTCTGCTTTGCTTGAGGCTCCAATGCTCAAAGCAGGGGGGTACCTTGCATTCATAGGAAAGTTGGTCCCTCCCTACGTGACCGAGGAAGCAAGTTCAGAATCTCCGTCACTCGATTACCCGTATGATCTACAAACAGTTAATCGGACCGTGAGCCTCAAAGCCACCCGAATAGTGCTTGTTTCTGGTTTGGGAAAAGAACTCTGGTCGTGTAATCCGGGCTTACTGCCCCTAAAGCAGAGCCGAAACCTATAGGGCAACCATGGGTTTCAGTGGACGACTACCCGTGGCGAGCTTTGCAGCAGCAACGTGAAGGAACCGCTAGTTTCCGTTTATCAATTGGTACTGACGGCCGTGTGCTTGACTGCATCATCTCGCAGTCAAGTGGCCACAACGACCTAGATGCGGCAACATGCACTCATGTAGCGAGACGCGCGAGATTTTACCCAGCTGCTGCGGCGGATGGTGTCCCAACCCATCGGGTTTTTGAAGGCGATGTAAACTGGAAAATTCCTCGCTAGAAATAGCTTGATAAGTCTGAGTGTGGAATTACGGCGACGTGCACTAAAACATTCTGAAGGTTCGGAAAGTCCTGCCTTATTGCAAAAGGATCGGCCGGGCGGTTTCCGCTTTGCCAACGGATGCCTGTCCCCGGCCTGATATCTGCTTTAAGCTTTATAGGCCGTCTAGATACTCAATATCCGGCGCGCCAGCGAGGCAGGCGCCAAGCTTGGGGCCTGCGGCCTTGAAATAGTCGCTGGCGCCATGTGCCGTCAGCGCGTCCTGATCGACATATTGTTCCAGCACTTTGTACACTTGCGGGTTGGACCGTGACCGGGTGAGCGTATAAAATACATTCCCCGGTTCATTGGCCCGCACCGCCGCAGACAGTTCTGCAAAAACAGCCTCAAAATCTTCGTTCTTGCCTTCGGCGACGGTCAACGTCGCGATTACACCAATGGCGGACATGCGGCTGCTCCTGCTTTCTTAGTTACGATTAAAAGATTTCGAAGAGGCCAGCGGCGCCCATGCCACCGCCAACGCACATGGTGACAACACCATATTTTGCACCGCGACGCTTGCCTTCGATTAAGGCGTGGCCGGTGCAGCGTGCGCCCGTCATGCCATAAGGATGGCCAATCGAAATCGACCCGCCATTGACGTTGAGCAATTCGTTTGGAATGCCCAATTTGTCACGGCAATACAGGACTTGCACGGCAAATGCTTCGTTCAGTTCCCAGATGCCGATATCGTCCATCTTGAGGCCAAAACGCTGCAGCAATTTGGGGATAGCAAATACAGGACCAATGCCCATTTCATCAGGCTCCGTCCCTGCAACCGCCATGCCGACATAACGGCCAAGTGGGTTAAGGCCCTTTTTCTCCGCCAATTTTGCTTCCATCAAGATGGAGGCCGATGAACCGTCGGACAGCTGGCTTGCGTTACCGGCAGTGATGGTCATGTCAGGGCCGAGCACAGGCTGAAGCGCTTGCAGACCGGCAAGCTGCGTATCTGCGCGATTGCCTTCATCCTTGGCGATGGTCACTTCCTTTTGGCTGACTTCGCCGGTTTCCTTGTTCACGACATTCATGGTCGTGGTCACGGGCACGATTTCGGCGTCGAAATAGCCAGCGGCTTGTGCGGCGGCGGTGCGCTGCTGCGATTGCAGGGCATATTCGTCCATCGCATCACGGCTGATATTGTACCGCTTGGCGACGACTTCCGCGGTCTGCAGCATTGGCATGTAAATGGCATTGTGCATTTCGACCAATTCGCGGTCTGGCTGAACGCGCATTTCCTTGGTTTGCACCAATGAGATCGATTCTTGTCCGCCCGCAGCCATGATATCGACATTGTCGACGATGATCTGCTTCGCCGCAGTCGCAATCGACATCAGGCCCGAGGAACATTGACGATCCATCGTCATGCCCGACACCGAAACGGGCAGGCCAGCGCGCAGACCGACCTGGCGTGCCAAGTTGCCGCCTTGTGTACCCTGCTGCAGCGCAGAGCCCCAGAGAACATCGTCGATTTCGCCGCCGTCAATGCCAGCGCGCGCAACCGCGGCCTTCAACGAATAGCTGCCGAGCGTTGCACCCGATGTTGCGTTGAACCCGCCGCGATAGGCTTTGCCAATGGCGGTACGGGCGGTGGATACGATTACTGCGTCACGCATGTGAGTGATTCCTTAAAAATGAAAATTATACGAAAAACTGGCTGATCCATTCAGCCTGAAGTGCGGGCTTTTCCTCGCCCTCAATCTCGACGGTGAACTCCAACGTCTGCTGCCATTGGCCGGGGCGCTTTTCGACAAGCTCCAACAATTTGAAATGGCCGCGCACGCGCTTGCCCGAACGGACGGGCGCGAGAAAACGGGTTTTGTTGCCACCATAATTGACGCCCATTTTGACGCCAGCAACCTTGGGGCAGTCGGACTTGGCGCTCATCACCGGGAACAAAGACAAGGTCAGAAAGCCGTGGGCAATGGTGCCACCGAATGGTGTCTGCTTGGCCATTTCTTCGTTGATGTGAATGAATTGATGATCGCCGGTTGCATCGGCAAATTTATTGATCATCTCCTGATCCACCAAAATCCATTCCGATACGCCAATATTCTCGCCGACTTTGGTTGCGAGTTCAGCGGGTGTAATTGCGGTCATGCGGAGTCTCCTGCTTCTTAATTTGGACATATCGTGGCGGTTTCACACGCGCAATACAAGCCCCGCTTATTTGCCGTTACGGCATGCTAGCGGCGCTTTGCCCACTAAACCGCGAATCAGCTTTTTGAAGGTGCCTAAGCCGTTTTGGACGGCGCGGCATAGGGCATCACCATCGTGCCATCTGGCGCGGCGGTGAACGTCGTCTGCGTCGGATAAGCAAAAGAGATCCCTTCGCGGGCGAAGCTATCGATAATCGCGATGCCAATATTGTGGCGGGCCTGAAACATCTCTTCGACATCATCGCTTTCAATGTCGAACACCAAATGGAAATCGAGCGCGCTTGGGGCAAAATTGTTGAAACCAGCGCGGATGAATTGCGCATTGTTCGCCTCAACGGCTTGGCGCAGTATGTCGGGCACGCGGCGGGCAAGCGCAGGGGGTGTCTGATACACCAAGGTGAGAACGAAGGTGACCCGCCGATATAAGGTCAAAGTGTTGTTGGTGATTTCCTTTTCCAGCAATTTGCTGTTGGAAATAATTTTCTCTTCTCCCGTCAATGCGCGCAGCCGCGTGCTTTTCATGCCGATGACTTCAACCCGTGCAACGGTGTTGTCATAGGACACGGTGTCCCCGCGCCGGAATGGCTTGTCGAAAATGATGGAGATGGCCGCAAACAGGTCAGAAAAAATACCCTGTGCAGCAAGGCCAATAGCAATGCCGCCAACGCCAAGCCCAGCCACAAGACCCGTGACATTGACGCCCAAATTGTCGAGAATCACAATGGCAGCGACGGCAAATAAGACGAAGCTGACGAGCAGGCGAATGAGCACCATCGCGCTTTGCAGCGTATCATGTTCATGCACGCCTTCGCCCGCACGCCGTTCAATCAATCCCAAGATGATTTCGCGCAACCAAATGGCGATTTGCGTGACGATTGCGATGGTGAACAATATGTCGACCGTCTGGGTCAGCGCCGCTGGCGCATTGGCAATTTGGTTGACCAATTCAATCGATACCATGACACGGAAAAACTTGCTCGTCCGCGCTAAGGTTCGGGCGATGATCGATTTCAAATGCGCGCGATGCTCGCTGGCGCGTGCGATATTGGCGGCGATTCTTTTCAACCAACTCAGCGCGATGAACACGATGATGGCGGCCACCACAGCAATGCCCAGTTCGACATAATTGGTCTGCACCCACATATTGAGTGCGTCCCAATAGCTTTGCAGGCGCGGGACAATCGATTCGGGTGCGATGCGGGGCAGGCTCGGTGCGGTTTGTGTGGTCATGCATACAGTGTACGGTCGATGGCGACGGTGCACAAGTTTTGCTATGCGTCAGCTATCAAGCAGAAGCGCATCGATGATCAGACATTGGGCGCCTTTGTCGATAACCGCTTGCGTTACGCCAATGTCGGCGACGATCTGGCGCGGCAAATCAAATTCATGTTCGGACAAAAGCTGCGACAGCGCCGTCACGTCGCTTTGCCATGTGGCATCCGAATATTGCACCGACAGGCCAATTTGCGTCCCGGAGAAGGTGAGGCTGTGCCATGGCCGTTCGTGTAAAATGCTTATGTCGGCAGCGGGGATGATATTGCGCAGCGCGTTTATGAGGGCGCCCGATTGTGTCCGGCCGCTCATATCGCATTCCTGTCCTGCATTTGGGCGGTTTGGCCATAATGGGACATGAAATGGCGCAGTTTTACCTCCATTTCGGGTCGGATTTCTCGCCCCTTGCGGATGTCGAGCACCAGCCGCGGATCACCCGCCGCCAAGCGTCCGAATTTGGTCGGTGGTAGGTCCTGTTCCCGGAGAAACCGCTCAATTAGGCGCGTGATGTGCATGATGTCTCCTCCACGTTCGACCCGGATTGGCTTGCCCGAATCGGTAAGAACAAATATAGAACAAAACTGATAGGATAAATCCTACAAGTCTAGGAAATTTCCAACCGAACCGGAGGGAACAAAATGGGGGAAGACCCAAGGGCTGCTTTGGAACGCTTGATTGCGGAAAATGCCGAAGATTTTGCCGGCCTGTCGAAACTGGTTGGACGTAATCCGACCTATATCCAACAATTTATCAAACGTGGGTCGCCCAAAAAACTGCCAGAGACCGAGCGCGGGATATTGGCCCGATATTTTGGCGTGGATGAAAGCGTGCTGGGCGGACCTGAGGCGGGCGCGACCCGAACGGGCATGCGGCTTATTCCCAAGCTTGCGGTTGGCGCGTCGGCAGGGGCCGGTGCAATTCCAGGGCGCGAAACGCTCGCCGGCAAAATCGGTTTTGACGAAAAATGGCTGCGTAAGCAGGGACTGGACCCAGCAAATCTCTCTTTGATTCAGGTGGATGGTGATTCCATGTCGCCCACCTTAAACCATGGGGATGATATCATGGTCGACAAGCGTGCGGCGGCGGGCCCCTTGCGCGACGGCGTTCATGTCATTCGGCTGGAGGATGTCTTGATGGTCAAAAGGCTGGCCTGCGGACCCAGCGGGCGATTGTCGGTGCTGTCGGATAATCCGGCCTATCCCGGCTGGCCCGATGTGGACGGCGCCACCGTTACTATCATCGGCAGGGTAGTTTGGGCCGGTCGGCGGCTCTGAACACTTGCCTCCGCCGCGCGAGTGCGGCACATGAATATCCATGTCTACCGTCACATCCACGCCCACAAAGACGCCGCCATTGAAGGCCGCGATCATTCCCGTCACCCCGTTGCAGCAGAATTGCACGCTGTTTTGGTGCACTGAAACGAACAAGGGCGCTTTGGTTGACCCCGGCGGCGATCTCGACAAATTGAAAGCAGCGGTGAAGCAAACGGGTGTTGAGCTGGAAAAATTATTGGTGACGCACGGCCATCTGGACCATTGTGGGCAAGCAGGGATGCTGGCGCAAGAATTGGGGTTGAAGATTGAAGGCCCGCATGAGGACGACCGTTTCTGGATTGAAAAGCTCGACAATGACGGCGCGCGTTATGGTATGGAAGCGCATAGTTTTGAGCCTGACCGCTGGCTGGTCGACGGCGATACCGTGACCGTCGGCAATCTAACGCTCGATGTCATTCATTGCCCCGGCCATACGCCCGGACATGTCATTTTCCATCACCAGCCCAGCCGTCTGGCAATTGTCGGGGATGTGTTGTTTCAAGGGTCTATCGGTCGCACCGATTTCCCGCGCGGCAATCATGCCGACCTCATCAATGCCATCACGACCAAGCTTTGGCCATTGGGGGATGATGTGACCTTCATCCCCGGCCATGGCCCCACCAGCCAATTTGGCTATGAGCGCAAGCACAACGCCTTTGTTGCAGACGATGTGCTTGCCGCTCGGTGAGTTAAAGGATCGCGGCGTACACGTTCCATAAGGCCCAGCCAGCAAGGGCCAGCAAGGTAATCATCGTGGTCAGCGTGCCGACCATCCGGCCCTTGCCCAATGACCCGCCGTCCATGCCCAGGCCATGCGCGAGGCGACCGATGATGTAGACAATGCCAAGGCCCCATAGCCATTGGCTGGTGCCGCTGGTTGCTTCGAGCGCGGCGATGAGTATCAAAATGAATGGCGCGCTTTCGACGAAGTTCGCGTGCGCCCGCATCCGGCGGATGACAAATTCATTGCCGCCATCGCCAATCGAAACGCTTTCTTTAGTGCGCGCTTGACCGCAACGGAGCATGAGCCAGATATTCACCAACGCTGCGCCTGCGGCTATGGTAAGGGTGACGGGTAAACTTAACATATATTCTCTCCCAGTTTGAGATCCTGACCCTAACTGCTATCTCTCGGCTTGCAAAGCACCGAAAAACAAGTATAGCGCGCCGCTCACACAGACATGTGCGGATGAATGAGGCCGATTCTGGCGATTGCTTGCCACGACCAACTCTTTCGCCTAACATGTCTTAGAACTTATTGATTTTGAAATGGAACAGGTGCCGAAATGGCTGTCCCCAAAAGAAAAACTTCCCCATCGAAGCGCGGCATGCGTCGCAGCCATGATTCGCTTAAGGTTGCCGCGTACCAAGAATGCGCCAACTGTGGTGAACTGAAGCGTCCACATCATCTGTGTGACGCCTGTGGCCATTATAATGGCCGCGAAGTGGTGGCAGTCGCCTAATCCTGCTCAAGGAGAATAGCTGGTGTCGATGAAACCGCGTATCGCCATTGACGCGATGGGCGGCGACGAAGGCGTGCCTGTGATGGTCGCAGGCGCGGCTTTGGCACGTCACCGGCATGAAAGCTTCCAATTTCTGTTGGTGGGTGACGAAAAGCAGATTAAATCTGCTCTCGATAAACACCCCAATTTGCGCGCTGCTTCCGAAATCCTGCATAGCGATGTGGTCGTCACCGCCGATGACAAGGTCAGCGCCGCCTTGCGCAAAGCCAAGACCAGTTCCATGGGCATGGCGATTGACGCCGTGAAGTCAGGCTATGCCAGCGCCGCCGTCAGCGCAGGAAATACTGGCGCCTTAATGGCCACCGCCAAACTTGCCCTACGTACGATGCCCGGCATCGACCGACCCGCTTTGTCGGCCTTGCTCCCCACGCTCGAAGATAGCGACGTGGTGATGCTGGATCTGGGTGCAAATACCGAGTGTGAGGCGAAGAACCTTGTTCAGTTCGCCGTGATGGGTGCGGCCTATTCGCGTATCATTTTCGGCTTTGACCGCCCGCGTGTCCGCTTGCTGAATATCGGTACTGAGGAAATGAAGGGCACCGATCAACTGCGCGATGCGGCACAGCATTTGCGCGATGCGACCGGGCTGCATATGGATTTTCAGGGCTTTGTTGAGGCCGATAAGATCAACCGCGGCGAATGCGATGTCGTGGTTTGCGATGGTTTCACCGGCAATATCGCTTTGAAGTCCATTGAGGGCACGGCCCGTTTCGTGACCGATCTTTTGCGCCGAGCCTTTACCAGTTCTATCCGTTCGAAATTCGGATTTTTGGTATCGCGACCCGCCACCGAATTACTGCGGCATCATCTGGATCCCAATAATCATAATGGCGCTGTTTTCATGGGGCTGAACGGCGTCGTCGTCAAAAGCCATGGCAGCGCCAATATCAAGGGCGTGGCCCATGCCGTCGAGGTTGCGGCGCGACTGGTCGAAGACGACATTACAGCGCGGATCACACAAGATCTGGCGCGGATAGGGGCCGAGTGACTGAGGTCGCCCTGCGCGCCGTGATTAAGGGCACTGGGTCGGCGCTTCCGCGCAACCGTGTGTCCAATGCCGAATTAGCCAATAAAGTAGATACGACCGACGCATGGATTACCGAGCGGACAGGTATAAAGTTCCGCCACATCGCCGCGCCCGATGAAACCACATCTAGCCTGGCGATAGAAGCATCGCGCAAGGCGCTTGATGCGGCCGGCATGGCGGCATCGGACATTGATCTTATCATCTTGGCGACCGCGACGCCCGATCAGACATTCCCCGCCTCTGCGACGATTGTGCAGCACGCGCTTGGCTGCAATGGCGGTGTAGCTTTTGATGTGGCTGCGGTTTGCTCGGGCTTCTTATATGCCTTTTCCGTCGCCGAAAGCATGATCCGCGCAGGATCTGCTCACAATGCTTTAGTCATCGGCGCGGAAACATTTAGCCGGATATTGGACTGGGAAGACCGCACGACATGCGTATTGTTTGGCGACGGCGCTGGCGCCATTGTCCTGTCGGGCGAAGTTGGCACGCGCGGTGCGCTGGCGACCAAATTGCACGCCGATGGTCAACATAATGAATTATTATATGTCGATGGTGGCCCAAGCACCACGGGCACAGTCGGCAAATTGCGGATGAAGGGGCGCGAGGTGTTCCGCCACGCTGTGACCAATCTCACCAATGTATTGAACGAGGTGATGGCGGAAACCGAATTGACGTCAGCCGACATTGACTGGGTCGTTCCGCATCAGGCAAATGCCCGGATAATTGAGGCAACGGCCAAGAAACTTGCGCTTGATCCCAGCAAAGTTGTCCTCACCGTTGACCAGCACGCAAACACCTCTGCCGCGTCGGTTCCCTTGGCCTTGGATGTCGCGGTGCGCGATGGCCGGATACAAAAAGGGGACATTGTCGTTTTGGAAGCAATGGGTGGCGGATTCACTTGGGGCGCGTCGATTGTTCGGATGTAAATTTCCCGAATATCGCTAATTTACAAATCGAATTTCTATTCTATGCTATGGGCTTAACATTCATAGTTAAGGTCCGGAGACGAAGATGGCTGATGCAGGAACATTAACGCGCGCTGATTTGGCTGAGATGCTTAACCGTCAAGTCGGTTTGTCTCGTGCAGACGCCGCAGCGATGGTCGAATCGATACTGGGCCATATGACCGGCGCTTTATTGAATGGCGACAATGTCAAAATTTCTGGTTTCGGCACTTTTGTCCTGCGCGACAAAGCGGAGCGTATCGGCCGCAACCCAAAAACCGGCGTGGAAGTGCCCATCACGCCACGTAGGGTTCTTACATTCCGTGCAAGCCAAGGCATGCGTCAAAAGGTAAAGTAACATTATGTCCGAAAAATCGGCTGACGCTTTCCGTAATATTGGTGAAATGGCGGAGGCGTTGGGCGTGCGCACACATATATTGCGCTATTGGGAAGAACAATTTCCCATGTTGAAGCCGCTGACGCGGGCAGGGGGTCGGCGGTTATACCGGCCCGAAGATGTGGCCCTGCTACAAACGATCCATCGTTTATTATATCAAGAAGGCTATACCGTGAAAGGCGCGCGCCGCTTTTTGACGGAAGGCGGAGCAAAGGAAGTGCCGCCTGCACCTGCACCTGCACCTGCGCCGATCCAAACACCCGCTGCTGCATTCGATTTTACAGCTTTGCAGGCGGTACGCGATAGGCTGGCGTCCGCCTTGGCTGCCGCTTAACCCATATTTCGCGCGTAGACCAAGTCGCGAAATGGCACTGGGCCAACCATGAACACTGTTTCGCCAATGGCCCCAAAGCCAGCGCGTTCATAAAAGCCAATGGCGCGGACATTTTTTTCATAGACCGATAGCAACAGGCGTTTTGCGCCGCGCTTTTCGGTTACTTCAAAAACGCGATCTAGCAGGTCTTTGCCATTTCCACCGCCCTGCCATGGGCCGAGCAAATAGATGCGTTTCAGCTCGATATCACCGGCTTGCTGAAGTCCCGGATGTGCCGCTGGCGTGACCATGGCATAGCCGATAGGCGCGCCCAGCGGGGTTTCGCCCAGCAAAATATCAATAGCCGGATCACACAGTGCCGCGGCATAATATGCGGCGCTATGTTCTTGCCGCAAATGTTCGATCATCGGTTGGCCGGGATGGTCAAAGGCAAAGGTTGCCATAAAAGTCGCCGCGCCTAGATAGGCGAGCGCTTCGGCATCACGCGCATCGGCGTTACGCCAAATAACGGGTGTCATTCGTCTTCGGGCCCAAGTTCAGGGTCGAGATCGCGGGGCCGGATAAAATGTGTGAGCTGTCCCGTTCTGCGATCCATATCGGCCCAGCGCGTGATGTTGAGTTCCATCCGCGCAATGGCCGCGGTGGGATATTTTTCCCAGACCAAATCGCGTAAAGGCGAACTGCCATCGTCGGGGCAAATGTCGAATACAAGATCCTCTAACCCCGGATTATGCCCGACCATCAGCAGATTTTTATGTTCATCGGCTTGATCGCGCAGCACGTCCATCAACGTTGCAGAGGATGCGAGATAAATCCGGCGGTCCCAATTGGGTTCCATGCGTCCGCCTGTGCCCTTCACAAATTGGTCAATCGTTTCGATGACACGCACGGCAGGACTGGCAACGACATGGTCAAAGATTAATCCGTTGCGTTTGACCCAGACACCCATGGTGACCGCTGCCTTTTCGCCGCGTTTATTGAGCGGACGGTCAAAGTCCCGCGGGACGGTGTCATCCCAGCTCGATTTCGCATGGCGGAACAAGGTAAGGGTGAAGGTCAAATCGGGTTGCTCTCTTCCAACATATCTTTCCTGTCCTGCCGCAAAATTGTGTCAGACGAAAGACCAGATTTTACAAACTGCACCGCCTCCTCCAGCGTCACCCGACGAATAGGCGTTCCCGGCGGGAATGCGGTTAAAAGCCGGCTTGGCACGGCGGATGACAACAGCACAAAATGGCCTTTGTCGCCGGCGCTGCGGATGAGACGGCCAAAGGCCTGCGCCATTTTGGCGCGGATGATGCGATCATCATATTCCATGCCGCCATGTTTTAAACGCCGCGCGCGGTGCAATATGTCGGGGCGGGGCCAGGGAATTTGCTCCATGATGACCAGCCGCAGCGAATGGCCTGGCACGTCCACCCCGTCGCGCAATGCGTCGGTGCCAAGCAAGCTTGCATGCGGGTCATCGCGGAATATGTCGACCAATGTCCCAGTATCAATGGGGTCCACATGTTGCGCAAATAAAGGTAGGCCGTCGCGCGCCAAACGGTCGGCGATACGCGCATAAGTCGATCGCAAGCGCCGTATCGCGGTGAACAGGCCCAAGGCGCCGCCGCCCGATGCCGTGATCAAGGACGCATAGGCCCCCGCCAAAGCGGCAGGGTCGCCCTTTTTGATATCGGTGACGATCAACACCTCGGCCTGCGCGCTATAGTCAAATGGACTGCTCGCCGAAAAATGTGTCGCGGGTTTATCGAGATGCAAGGCACCCGTCCGCGCCTCAGCATTTTGCCAGTCGCCACCGCTGCGCAAGGTTGCGGAGGTGGCGAGCACGCCATGGCTGGGCTTCAGGACGATTTCCGCCACGGGCTTCATCGGGTCGAGCCAGCGGCGGTGCATACCAATATCCATTTCGCGGCCTTCGAACCGATCAATCGCCAGCCAGTCGACATATTCGGGATCCACGGGGCCAAGGGCACGCGCCAACATCGATATCCATGCGCGCAATGTGTCGATGCGCCAGCTTAAGCTTGCGGTTGCCCCCTCCACGCGCGCACGGGCGCTGGCATCGAGCCAGTCGGGCGGGTCGGCTATCATCGCCTCCAAACGCTGCCCCAGCATCGTCAGTGGCCTTGCCAGCGCCTCCAGCGCGATGGCGGCATCGGCCGCGGCGTCGATGACATTGGGGTCAGGATCGGCAAGCTCGGTCTCCAGACCATAGCCGCTTTCGGTTGCATTGGTCTCATCGCGGGCGAACACCATCGCCCGAATGGCGGCGAGCAAACACTCAATTGGCCCCGATGGCGTTCCTTCGGCCAAGCGTGCCAGCCAGCCATCCCCCGGCAAAGCCTCCGCAGCGACGCGCGCCATTTCAATGGCGAGGCCGCCTTCTTCGTCATAAGATGCAACATCGGCCAGCCGTGCCGACAACCCGCGTCGTCGGCCGCGGGCCTTGCCCTCGGGGCCAATGACCCAGCGGCGCAATTCAATGGTTTCTTGCCCCGTGAGCGCGGCGGAAAACATCGAATCCGCGGCGTCAAATAGATGATGGCCTTCATCAAAAATGATCCGGCTGGGTCGGTTTTGTTCATCGCGTCCGCGCGCGGCGTTGACCATCATCAGCGCGTGATTGGCGATGACGATGTCCGCCTGCACCGACGCGCGCGCGGCGCGTTCGATGAAGCATTTTTTATAATGCGGGCATCCGGCATAAATGCATTCGCCACGCCGGTCGGTCAACGCCGTGGAGCCATTGCGCCGGAACAACGTCGGCAGCCAACCGGGCAAATCGCCGCCAATCATATCGCCATCATGCGAATAAGCCGCCCAGCGCGCGACCAGATGCGCAAGGATCGCCGCCCGTCCGGCAAAGCCGCCTTGCAAGGCATCCTCCAAATTTAACAGGCAGAGATAATTTTCACGGCCCTTACGCACCACGACCTTTGACTTGAACGTTTCATGGTCGGGGTAAATCCGCTTTGCCTCGCGCACCAATTGCCGTTGCAGCGCCTTGGTAAAGGTCGAAATCCACACCGTGCCATCGGCCGCCGTCGCCCAAAGGCTGGCAGGCGCCAGATAGCCAAGCGTCTTGCCAATGCCGGTGCCCGCCTCCGCCAACACCATATGCGGTTCGCTTTTGCCCTTGCGCGGCGAAAAGATTTCTGCCGCCGCCTGCGCAAAATCGCGCTGCCCCTGCCGTGTTTCTGCAGATCCGCCGACAAGCGATGCCAAGCGTTCCTGCACGGCATCGGCCTGCAACGTGACCACGCGCGGCGGGGTGCGGGGCGGGGCTTCCTCCCATTCGGGCAGGCGGCTAAACAGCCAGCGTTCGGGCCGCTCAGGCTTTTTAAGCTGCGCCAAGACCAGATTGGCCCATGGCCAGCGCAGGCGCATCAAGGCTTGTGCCGAATCCCACGCGCCTTCGCGCTCCACCCAATCCACCTCGCCCAACACCGACAGCAAATGACGCGCGGCGTGCAGCAAAAATATTGGCACTTCTTGATCCGTAGCGGGGGCATCCAGACCCAAAGCCTTTGCCAATCCCTTGGGCGTTGGCACAGCAAAGCGTGCAGGATAGACAAAGGCATAAAGCTCCAGAAGGTCGAGCCCGGACAAATCGGGATAGCCCAGCCTTTGTGCGACCAAAGGCGCGTTCAGCATGACCATAGGCGTTTCCGCCGCGCGGCCCGCGGCTTCGCCTTTGCTGATGCTGTGCACTTGGCCATCGTGACGGCCCATCCAAATACCGGCATGGCTTGCATGGAGCGCAGGAAAGGCTAGGGGAGTTTCCATACGCCCTGTTGGGTTATTTGGAACGAAAGAGCAACACGTGACTGACTTGCGCGACATAGCATTGGCATCAAAAGCCTGGCCTTATGAAGAGGCGCGGCGTTTGCTGAAACGCTATCCCAATGGCAAGGCCGATAATCAGGCGATTATCTTTGAATGTGGCTATGGTCCATCGGGTCTGCCGCATATCGGCACCTTTAACGAAGTGCTGCGCACGACGATGGTGCGCAATGCGTTCCGGACCATGTCCGACGCGCCCACGCGCTTAATAGAATTTTCGGATGATATGGATGGCCTGCGCAAAGTGCCGGACAATGTGCCGAACCAAAATATGCTGGCCGAACATTTGGGCAAGCCTTTGTCGCGCATTCCCGATCCATTTGAAAAATTCGAGAGCTTTGCCGCGCATAATAATGCGATGCTGCGCGATTTTCTGGATCAGTTCGGTTTCGAATATGAGTTTATCTCATCCGCGTCACAATATGAAAGCGGGGCATTTGATGATGCGTTAAAAAATGTGCTGCGGAATTATCAGGGCATAATGGACATCATGTTGCCGACGTTGCGCAAGGAACGCGCCGCGACCTATTCGCCAATTTTACCGATCAGCGAGAAGACCGGCGTCGTTCTGCAGGTGCCGGTTGAGGTTGTCGATGCCGAAGCGGGCCTTGTCCGTTTCGACGATGATGGCGACATGGTCACGCAATCGGTCTTGGGCGGCAAGTCAAAGCTGCAATGGAAGGTCGACTGGGCCATGCGCTGGGTCGCGTTGGGCGTCGATTATGAAATGTATGGCAAGGATTTGACCGACAGCGGCGTGCAATCGGGCAAGATCGCGCGCGTGCTTGGCGGACGTCCGCCCGAAAGCCTGATTTACGAAATGTTCCTCGACGAAAAGGGCGAGAAGATTTCCAAGTCTAAGGGCAATGGCCTCGCGCTTGAGGATTGGCTGAAATATGGCACCGAAAACAGCGTTGCTTTTTACGCTTTTCGCGAACCCAAAAGCGCCAAACAATTGCATTTGGGCGTGGTGCCAAAGGCGGTCGACGAATATTTCCAATTCCGGGCGCAATGGCATGAGCAACCGCTGGAAAAGCGGCTGGGCAACCCTGTGCACCATGTCCACAATGGCCAAGTACCCAGCGGCCAGCCGCCTGTAACATTCGGCCTTTTGCTGAACCTTGTCGGCGTAATGGGGGCCGGCGCAACCGAGGCACAGGTTTGGGGGTATTTGGGCAATTATGCCGATAATATCTCGCCCGAAAACGCGCCGGAGCTGGCCGAGCTGATCCCAATTGCTTTGGCCTATAACCGTGATTTCGTCGCGCCAACCTTACACAAGCGCAAGCCCGAGGGCGTGGAGATTGCCGCGTTGCAAACATTGGATGCGCGGCTGGCCAAATTGCCCGCCGATGCCAGCGCAGAGGATATTCAGAATATCGTCTACGAAATCGGCAAAGAGGGTGGATTTGAAAATCTGCGCGACTGGTTCAAGGCTTTGTATGAAACGCTTTTGGGTTCCAGCGCGGGGCCGCGCATGGGCAGCTTTATCGCATTATATGGTATCGAAAACTCGCGCCAGCTCATCGCTGAGGCGCTTGCATGACAATCGTCGCCGCGCGTCTCTATCATGATGGTAAGGCCGCGCAGGAAATCGACCTGAGCAAATCCATTCCGCGTATCACGCGGCCCAATGATTTTATCTGGATCGGCCTGCATGAGCCCGATGATGGCGTGCTGAAGCGGGTACAAGACCATTTTGGACTTCACCCATTGGCGGTTGAAGATGCGCTTGATCCCAAACATTTACCGAAGGTCGATGTCTATGGCGATCATCTGTTTCTGGTGATCCGGACGCCGAGATTGTTGGGCGACAAGATTGTGTACGGCAATACCGCGATATTCATGGGGCGGCAGTTCATCATCACCGTGCGCCACGGTTCGGAACGAACCCACAGCCCCGTCCGTGACCAGCTGGAGGCAACGCCATGGCTCCTGCAACAAGGCGCGGATTATGTGCTCCATGCCATTTTGGATTTCATCGTCGATGGCTATGGCGATTTGGTCGATACGATGGAGGAAAAAGTGCTCCTGATGGAGGAGCGCGCAATCGATAATTTTCTAAACTCAAAAGAAACCAGTCGCATATTCACACTGCGCCGCGAATTGTTCCGTTTGCAGCGAATATTGGGCCCGACAGAGGATTTGACGAGCCGCTTCATCAATTTGGAGCTGCCGCAGGTCGACGCCAATATCTATCCTTATATGCGTGACTTGCTCGATCATGTTCGCCGGCTGGTATATCGTGTCGAAGGGCTGCGCGATACGCTCACATCGGTCATCGAAACGAGCGGCTTGTTGGAGCAACAGCGCCAAGGCGCAATCACGCGGCAGTTGGCAGCATGGGCCGCGATCTTGGCCGTGCCGACCGCGATTGCGGGCATTTACGGCATGAATTTTGAACATATGCCGGAACTTGGCTGGAAATATGGCTATTTCCTGATCCTTGGCGTTATGGTTTCTATCTGCCTGACATTATATGTCCGGTTCAAACGCGCAGGGTGGCTGTAGTTTCTATAAGTTATTTCTGCCGCGTCATGCAGGAGAGTTGACATGAAAGAACTGCCGTCCGTCGAGAAACTGGCGCTTGATCTGCTGGGAAAGTCGCTCGACCAGTTGGAGGCCGAAGAGGCCAAGGTCCTGCACCATATTCACCATGTGCAGCGCACCAGCCGCGACGTTGGCGATATTGTCGACGAACAGGCGACTTTTGGTGAACGCCTGTCGGACAAGGTTGCCGCGGTTGGCGGATCATGGAAATTCATCATGGTCTTTGGCGCCGTTCTGCTGGGCTGGATGCTGTTAAACTCCGGGATCTTAGGCCAATTGGGGAAGGCGTTTGACCCTTATCCGTTCATCTTTTTGAATCTGATGCTGTCGACCGTCGCCGCGATTCAAGCGCCGATCATCATGATGAGCCAAAATCGACAGTCGGCCAAAGACCGCATCGCCGCGGCGCATGATTATGAAGTCAATTTGCGGGCCGAACTGGAAATCATGCGGTTGCACGCAAAAATCGATGCGCTTCTGGAGATTATCAAGCGCGAGAACGCGAACGCGTCCTCCGTCAGTTGACGGCCTGCGCCAATACGTCGCGATAATTTGGCGATACAGTCATCTTTGGATGATAGCCGCCTGTTCCCAACAAGCGATGGGTCGCCGCCAGATTGTAGCAGGGCACACCCATGAACAGATGATGCTCGCTGTGATAATTCACCCAATAAGGCGCGACCGTCGCACGCGCGATCAGGCCGGCATATGTGGTCCGCGCATGCGTGAATGGGTCACCGCTGCCCGTGGGCGTGCAGGCATGTTCAGCGATGTTGCGGATACGCAGGAACAACTGAAATGTTGTGGCCAGCGCCGCCAACCACAGCAGAAACGGCGTCCAGCCCCAGACGAGTAAAGATATCGTCAGCAATATGGCCTGTAAGATTAAGAACCGGCCCACCGTGTGCGCGGTGGTGCCTGCCCCGCGCAAAGCGGCTGCAAATTGTGCGCGCCGTTGTTTGTAAAATGTCTGCCCCGTTAGGTCGCGGATGAATTTGCGGCGCAAGCTATCGCGGCTGGTGGGGAAGGGGGCGGACAGAGATAGATCTGGGTCCTCGGGCTGCTGCGTGAATTTATGGTGCGTCAAATGATAAGCGCGATAGGCGAACAAATCGCTGCCCGTTGCGGCGCCGGTTGGCCATTGACCCAGCCAGTTATTGGTCTTGCGGTTCGGGTGCAGCAAACCATGCGCGCCATCATGCATCAGGATCGAAAGCCCCAATTGCCGCCCGCCCAATATGGCGAGTACCAAAGGCGTTACCAGAATGCCGGCGAGCCAGTGATAGTCCCATGCCGCCGCCCCGCCAAAGGCCGCACACGCGACAATCATCCACCCATGCAGCACCAACCAGATGCCACGCCACCGCGATAAGGTGGTGATGGCGCGCCAGTCCTCTGCGGCGAAAACGTCGCGCGGGTTGGCGGCTTTTACCGCGGGCATGATGCATCCATGTTCATGCAGAGAGCATAACGCCCGGCTGGCCTGCGCGCAAATGTGTTATGTCACCGCTGGCGTGACAAAATTGGCCATTTTTGCCTGTGCTTTGCGCGATTCACTGAAGCTGAAAATCGGCCAATCATGCAACATGCCCGCCATCTCGATATGCTCAACCGAAGGCAGCTTCGCCTTCAAAGCGCGCGCGTCCGTGACCAATATGTCGTCGCCGCCGGCAAAAGCGAGGATCGGTGGCAAGCCGTCCCAATTGCCGAAAATCGGGCTGCATCTTGGGTCGGTGCGCGGCAAGTCGCCCGCATATAGCACGCCGCCTTCGGTAATCCCGCTTATGGTCAATATGCCATCGCGGGGTTCGGTTTTTAGTTGGTCGGGATGGGATGGGTCCAAGTTCAGCCATGGGCAGATGAGCAACAGGCTGGCAGGCAAAGCATGCCCCTTATCGCGCGCCATTTGCGCCAATGCAGCGGTCAGGCCGCCCCCGGCAGAATCGCCGCCCATAACAAAGGCGGTGTCCCCCATCTCTGCCTTATAAGCGGTATAATAATCCATCGCCCAATTGGTGATATGATCGGCCGTATTTTCCGGCGCGAGCGGATAGAGCGGCGCGGTAACGGACCAGCCATGTACCGACGCCATGCGCGACAGAAATTTCCAGTGGATGTCGGTTGCAGGATAGACATAGCCGCCGCCATGCCAGAATAAGATATGCGCGGTTGGCGCAGCATTTTTTGGAGCAAGGTGCCAAACAGGTCGGCCCTGAAATTCGCTTTGCCGAATGTCGACATCCGCATGTGGCTTGGGCGATGGCAAGGGCCCCGAACGGATCTTTGCAATATTCTTTTCAAATTGCGGACCACCGCTGAACATCCGGCGATAATAGCCCGTGGTGCGCAATACAAAACCAGCGAGGCTGGCGGCAAAACTTGGCATAAAATACTCTCCCCTGACAAAGGAGCTATATCAACGTGCCACACCAATCAAGTGGTCCTGACCGCAGCTTCCCGGCAAGCATTCTCACCGGGAAGCTTATGCGTTTATTTCGACGCGGCAATCCAATCGTCGATTTTCTTTTCCAGAACGGTCAGCGGCAATGCGCCGGTATTTAGAACCTGATTATGAAATTCGCGGACGTCGAATTTTTTGCCCAATTGCGCCTTGGCCTTGTCCTTTAGACGCATGATGGTGAGCGCACCGATTTTATACGCCAAGGCTTGCGTTGGAATGGCGATATAGCGTTCCACTTCGGCAGTTGCGTCGGTTTTGCCCATGTCGCTATTGGCGAGCATATAGTCGATGGCCTGTTCGCGCGTCCAACCCTTGCTGTGCAGGCCCGTGTCGACAACGAGGCGCATGGCGCGCAGCATTTCGTCCGACAATGTGCCAAAGCGTTGATAGGGGTCTTTGAACAGGCCCATGTCATAGCCCAAGGTTTCCGAATACAGCGCCCAGCCCTCCACATAAGCGGTGTTGCCGCCAAAGCGCATGAAGGCGGGAAGCTTTTCATTTTCCTGCGCGATGCTGATCTGGAAATGGTGCCCAGGCGCACCTTCATGCAGATAGAGCGTGGTCATGCCAGGGGTCGTGCGGCTTGGCAGATCATAAGCGTTGAAATAAAATGTGCCGGGACGCGAACCATCGGGCGTGCCTTGCTGATAGCTGCCGCCTGCTTCGTATTTTTCGCGGAATTCTTCATAAGGCTTAATTTCAAGCGGGGCCTTGGGAAGATATTTGAACTGCGTCGAAATCTTTGAATCAACAATCTTGCCGATGTCATAATAGCCTTGCGTCAAGGCATCACGGCTGCCGAGTTTGAACTTCGGATCCGAACGCAAATGTTCAAAAAATTCGGGCAAAGTTCCTTTGAACCCGACTTGCTTGCGGATCGCCTCCATTCCTGATTTAATGCGCGCGACTTCGGACAAACCGAGATTGTGCACTTCGTCGGCTTTCAACGGCAATGTCGTCGTTTGCTCGATCATATATTGATACAGGCCTTCGCCGCCCTTCATCGCCGAAAGGCCAACCTGCTCCCGCGCCAAGGGCAAATAGCTGTCGCGCAGAAAATCACGCAGGCGGGCATTGGCGGGATACAACCCGTTTTCGATGATGTCGCGATATTCGGCCGTCAAACGCGCCTTGTCGGCATCGCTGAAACCTTCGGGGAATTTCAGGACGGGGCCATAATATGGCGATTCTTCGGTCTTTTGCGCGAGTTGCGTATTCAACTGATCGACGACGTTGGTGATCGTCATCTTTGTTTCGAACACGCCCGAGGCCATGCCCTGACGGAAACGGTCAATCGACCGATCCATGAGCACGATAAACTCCTTATGCCGTTTCAGATTGTTGTCATAATCCTGCACCGTCTTGAACGGCGCAGCACCCTGTCCGCTGGCAAAGGTTGGGTAGAAAGTGTGAAAGCCGAAAAAGTGATTGAGCGGACGTACAACGGTTAGGTCCATAATCTCTTTCGACAAGCCTTTCAGCGCATCGGTCTGGTTCTGCTTGAACACGTCATAGGCGATTTTGTCGGTCGCGTTCAGCTTATCACGGTCGATGGTTTTCAGCGCTTCCAAATTGGCTTCGGCGGCTTTGCGTTCATTGGCGAAATAGGCATCGCTGATGAAGTCACCAAAACGGTCGGCATAGCGCATGTCGCCCCGGAACATGGCGTTCAGCGGGTTACGCTGCAGGCTTGCCTCATCATCGGCGGCAAATAATGCCGACAGTTTCTGGCTTTCGGTTGCGGCGGCTTCGGTCGTGGTGACCTGCGCCTGCACAGCGACAGGTGATAATAAGGCGGCGCAGCTGAGCAGAAGGATATGATGCTTCATTTTCATGGGAAACTCTCCGAATATATTTTTAACAAATCTATAGGTTGGACTTAAAATGGCTGTGTGTTGGGCCATGGCTTGCCGTGTGCGCACAACCAAGCACAAGATGATTTCGACAGACGACAATAAATGCGTGGCAAGCGCAGTGCGATGCCGTTCAAGACGGCTTGGCGCTTGTCAGTTCTAGCCAGTTATTTTGCCGATACCATTTGGTGATGATGTGCTTCACCCCTTTTGTGACCGGTGTACCGGTATGCAGGGTTTTATAGTTGAGAGTCCCGTCGGGCTGCGCATTGTTCCACATTAGCATCATTCCGGCCTGTGGACGCACCCCAAGGCCAAGATTGGGAAATTCGGTTGCGCCGCCCTCTTTGGGTTCGTTCAGGAAGATCATGGCCGTCCAACTGCGCTGGCCTCCCCGTGGACCTTCCTGCGTCCAATAGCTTTGGCTGGGGTGGAAAAAATCATGATGCGCCTTAAATTCTTGGCCGACTTGGTATCGCTGCCCCTGCATGGTTTCGGCATATTCATTGTCGATGCCCAAAACATCGCTCATCCGTGCTTCGATTTTGGCGATGAATGCGTCCCACCGGTTTAGATGGCAACTGTAACTGGTGCGAAAGCCCTGTTGCTCGGTGCCTTTGTACAGCGTGGAGGGCACGGCATCGGCATCAATTTTCGCAATCAATGTCTTGCAGTCTTTGGCGCTTAAAAACCCTTGATAGACATATAATTGCGCATCGGGATGTTCGACCTGCTGCACCAGCGGATTGGCATTCAATCTTTTGGTGACATGCGCGCCGATCCGCGCCAGCTTGGCGGGATCATTATTGGGGTCAAACTCTTTGTCTTGCGTATCTGTGGTCATGGGGTCACCGAATCACGGAATGATGCGACCCCTTACCATGACCCATTCCGCCTTTTCGAGGGTGCGAATATTGGTCAGCGGATTTTCATTCACCGCGACCAGATCAGCGGAATAGCCCACCGCAATGCGACCGATTTCATTTTCCAGTCCCAGCGTTTTGGCGGCCACGCTCGTGGCGCTGGCCAATGCCTCGGTCGGGGTCATGCCGGCGTTTACCAGCAAGGCAAATTCGCTCCCGTTGCGGCCATGTTCGAACACACCCGCGTCGGTGCCAAAGGCGACGGTGACGCCCATCGCCTTGGCGCGCCGCACTTGGCGGCCAGCGGCCTCCACGGCTTGCTTTGCCTTAACCTCGACTGTCGCGGTGTAGATGCCCTTGCCCAGACGGGCGCGCACGCCCTCCAATGCCATTAACGTGGGCACCAAAGCAGTGCCCTTGGCCTTCATCACCTTCAACGCGGCTTCATCGGCAAATGTGCCATGCTCGATGGAATCAATGCCCGCCGCCGATGCTGCTTCAATGCCGCGCGCGCCATGGGCATGCGCCATGACCTTTAGGCCCAGTGAATGCGCGGTGTTGGCAATGGACTGCATTTCCTCGCTGGTGAAATGCGCCTCCAGTCCGCGGCCCTGTTGCGACAAGACGCCGCCGGTTGCGGTGATTTTGATGACATCGGCGCCTGCGCGCGAGGATTTACGGACTTTTTCGGCGCATTCGATAGGCCCTGTGCAGGTATAGCCCGTTTCCAGCGTGGCAATGACATCATTGCGGAAGCCGGACACATCGCCATGGCCGCCAACGATGGACAAGGCTGGCCCCGCGGCAATGATGCGCGGGCCAATGATGCGGCCTTCGGCTGTACCGCGGCGCAGGACAAAAGCGGTATTCTGCGCAGAGCCCGCCTCCCGCACAGTGGTGAAGCCAGCCTTGACCGTCAATGCCGCGTTCTTCACGCCCATGACCACGCCCCATTCATCAGGGTTCACCGCCTCGTCGCGATAATCATCGCCAGGGTCGCCGGTTAAATGAACATGAAGGTCAATGAGGCCGGGGACTAAGGTCTTGGTCGACAGGTCAACGACGCTGTCTGCTTGAAACGGATTATTGATGCCCTTGGCGATGTCTTTGATGCGCCCATCTTCGACCAAGATGACGGCTGGCCCCGTGGGGCCGGTGGCGGCATCGGGGATGAGGTTGCCAACGATGATGGCTTGCGTCGCGGCGGACGCGGGCGCGGCCAATGATAAAGCGGCGCTTGCAAATAATAGGCAACGTAACATCGAAACTTCTCCCCTGTTTATGGTCGAGAGTTTGGTCAGCTTGGGCCAAGGTTACAAGCAAAAAAGCCCGGACGATGGGTCCGGGCCTTTTATTCTTTACGCGCTTACCAGAAAAAGTCGCGAATGACGTCAACCACATGTCCGTTGCGTATATCGACCAAAAGGACATCGTCATAATAACGCACCCAACGGTAGCTGCCATAAGCGGCGGGTAAGCGGTACTGCCATGGATCGTTGATCCAGTAACGCGGACCAAAAAAGGCCGAGGCTAATGCGAGGCCGATGGAAATGCGGCGATAGTTGCCATCACGATAAGGCGCATAATATCGGCCGGGGCGGTAATAGTTCCGGTTCTGCTCGCGATGTTTACGCCAGTTATAGCGATTGTCATTGCGCCAATTATGGGTCCAGCGGCCCATTTGGTTCCGGTCCAACCGGCCATCACGGTTCTGGTCATAGCGACGATCAATGCGTTCATCATCATTGCGGTCGAAGCGCCGGTCGAGCCGGCCATCACGGTTACGATCCCAATTCCGGTCCAGATTGCCATCGCGGTTGCGGTCCCAGCGGCGGTCGAGGTCCCCATCTCGGTTGCGATCATAATAACGGCCGTCTTGGCGCGCTTCACGGCGTTCAGTGCGCGGTCCATCACGCTGCGGCGCGGCGCGATTTGCGATTTCTGCTACTTGGTCGGGCTCTTGCAAAGACTGCGGGCGCTGCGGCCGATTTTGCTGTCGTTCGGTGCGCCGTTCCGTGCTTTGTTCGGGCGTTCGGTTTGCGCGGGCGTCTTGCCGTTCGGCGCGTCGGTCTTCGCGCTGAAAATCGGCGAAGTCTTCCACCATCACGTCCGCGCGAACGGGTGCGACCGAGGCAGCATGCGCCGCAAAGGGTGACAGCGTCGTCGCGGTCGCCAAAGTGATTAACATATATTTTTTCATGGCAGGTCTCCATGGCAGAGGCACCATGCGTCTGCGTTGAAACCCGTCTGCGCCGATTCAGCTGAAGCGAAACTGAATTGGGCGTTCACGTTCATGAAAGGAAGTGTTTTGATGAACGGATGCGTTAAACAATCTTGTTAAACGGAATATCCATAACCGGAAATTGCTCCCAGCCGGTAAAATCAAAATGCCACCATTCGTTGGACAGGCCGATGAATCCTTCTGCCTCCAAATAACGTGCTAGCCGCGCACGGTTGGCCATGGCCGCCGCCGAAGCGCCGGCATAATCGCGGTGCGCTTTTTCCGAAAAATCATCAAACTCGGTCGGCATTTCGACAAGCTGCCCGGTCTGCAAATCGTGTAAGGTCAGATCGACGGCGCAACCACGATTATGCTTTGACCCACGTTTGGGGTTGGCGACATATTCCTTTTTCGGGCCAACCGGCGTTGCATCCCATAGTTTTTTGGTAATGCGCCACGGGCGATAGGCATCGTAAATCGTCAGACCAAAGCCATCGGCTAAAGCCGCCTTGCTGGCGCGTGCGACCGCTTGGGCCGCCGGGGCCGCCAAAAAGGCGCGGGCTTCGTCATATAAAACCCGCCCTGTGAAATTATTGGCGGTCGCATAGCGCATATCGAGCCGGATCGCAGGATCGAGCTTTATCAGTTCCAATAATCTTTTAGGGTCATCGGGCGTGAGCGCCGCAGCCTTGTCCGCGGGAATAAACAACACATCACGGTCGGGCCCTATAGGCGCGCAACCCGCCAATGGCAGGGCCGCTAGCCCAAAGGCTACCGCACGGCGGGAAAGGGTTATTCCGCGTCCTTCGCCAGCCATTCTTCAAGCCATTTGATGGTGTAATTGCCATTCTGGAAATCAGGCTCTTCCAACAGCCGTTGATGCAACGGAATAGTGGTCTTCATGCCCTCAATCACAAATTCGCCGAGCGCACGGCGTAAGCGCATCAGGCATCCTTCCCGCGTCTGGCCATAGACGATCAACTTGGCGATCATGCTGTCATAATATGGCGGGACTTTATAGCCATGATAGAGCCCGCTATCGACGCGGACATAGAGGCCGCCGGGCGGGTGATACCAGCTGACGGTGCCAGGTGAGGGCATGAATGTGCGCGGATCTTCGGCATTGATCCGGCATTCCACGGCATGGCCGGTGAAGGTCACATCCTCTTGTTTGAACGAAAGCGGCTTGCCCTCCGCCACGCGGATCTGTTCGCGCACGAGGTCGATGCCCGTGATCATTTCGGTAACAGGATGTTCGACCTGCAACCGTGTGTTCATTTCGATGAAATAAAATTCACCATTTTCCCACAGAAACTCGATGGTGCCCGCCCCGCGATAGCCCATGTCAGCCATTGCCTTGGCGCAGATTTCCCCCATGCGATCCCGTTCGGCTGTTGCCAATATGGGGGATGGTGCTTCTTCCAACACCTTTTGGTGCCGCCGCTGCAAGGAACAGTCGCGCTCGCCAAGGTGGACGGCGTTGCCATTGCCATCACCGAAGACCTGAAATTCAATATGGCGCGGGTTGCCGAGATATTTTTCAAGATAGACCGTTGCGTCACCAAAGGCGGCTTTTGCTTCGGACCCTGCTTGCTGCATCTGGGTCTCCAGCTCTTCTTCGCTGTTTACGACCTTCATGCCGCGCCCGCCGCCGCCCGAGGCGGCTTTGATGATCACAGGATAGCCAATTTCGCGCGCTATCGCTTTGGCTTCATTGACATCCTCAATCGCGCCGTCGGAGCCGGGGACGAGCGGCAGGCCTAATGCACCTGCGGTCCGCTTCGCCTCCACCTTGTCGCCCATCGTGCGGATATGCTCGGGCTTTGGGCCAATCCATGTGATGTCATGGCTTTCGACGATTTCGGCAAATTGCGCGTTTTCCGACAAGAAACCATAGCCCGGATGGATCGCATCGGCATGGCTGATTTCTGCGGCAGAAATAATCGCCGGAATGTTCAAATAGCTGTCGGTCGCAGAGGGCGGGCCGATGCAAATCGCCTCATCTGCCAACCGCACATGCATGGCGTCGGCATCCGCGGTGGAATGGACGGCAACCGTCTTGATCCCCATTTCATGCGCCGCACGATGAATGCGCAGCGCAATTTCGCCACGGTTGGCGATAAGGATTTTTTCAATGGCCATGTTTACGCAATCACCAACAAGGGCTGGTCAAATTCAACCGGCTGGCCGCTTTCGACCAAGATTTCGGTGACGGTTCCCGATGTGGCGGCGACAATCGGGTTCATGACCTTCATCGCTTCGATAATCATCACAGTATCGCCGGTTTTCACTTGCTGACCCACGCTGACAAAGGGGGCAGCGTCGGGTTCTGGCGTCAGATAAGCGGTGCCCACCATCGGTGATTTCAACGCATTGGCAGAACTGGCAGGGGCACTGGGCGCGGCTGCTGCGGCGGGTGCTGGCGCAGCGGCGGCTGCGGCAACGGGTGCGGCCATCATCGGTGCGGCCACAGCGGTCATATTGCGCGATACGCGGATTTTGCGTTCGCCGTCTTCAACCTCAATTTCGCTGAGACCCGTGTCATTGAGCATCGCCGCCAATTCGCGGACAAGGTCGGTGTCGACCTGCATGCTGCCAGTTGTTCCTGTCTTTACCGCCATGAAAAACTCCTTGGGCCCCTGATTTACTTTGGAGCGCCTAATGTCAAAGTTGTAACGCTACGTCCAGCGCCAGTTCGTACGACTTTGCGCCATGCCCCGCAAACACCGCTTTTGCGGCCATGCTCACATAGCTCAAATGCCGGAAAGCCTCCCGCTGATGCGGGTCGGATAGATGCACTTCAAATACCGGGACGGTGATGGCCTTGATCGCGTCCAATAGCGCAATAGATGTATGCGTGTAGCCTGCCGCGTTCAGCAACACCGCCTTTGCGCCGACGGCTTGGGCCTCGTGCAGCCAATCAATCAAATGACCTTCATGGTTCGACTGCCGAAAATCAATCACTGCCCCTGCGGCACGCGCGCGGTCGTCCAAATGGCCGGCAATATCATCCAGCGTATCGGTGCCGTAGATTTCGGGCTCTCTTGTGCCCAGCAAATTGAGATTTGGTCCGTTTAGAACAAAGATTACCGGCTGATCAGCCAAAGTATATTCCCCAGATAATGTCAAAGCAGCGGTTGCGCAGCTTGCTTCCCCGTCACTATATGCAAGTGAATAAAAAATGCGAGATGAAATGACCTCTGCCCTGTCCTCCGATAGTATCTCCCTCACACTGAATGGTGATCTGCGCCGTTTTCGCGCGCATGCCACCATAGCCGATCTTGTCCGTGATATCGGCCTTGATCCGGTTAAGGTCGCGGTGGAGCGGAATTTGGAGATTGTCTCCCGCTCGACATTGGAAGATGTCGTGCTGGCGGATGGAGATAGGCTGGAAATCGTCCATTTTGTCGGCGGCGGGCAAGACAGCACCCCGAGCGATAGCTGGACCGTAGCAGGGCGGACCTTTCATTCGCGGCTGATTGTCGGGACAGGCAAATATAAGGATTTTGAACAAAACGCCGCGGCTTTGGTGGCGTCGGGTGCCGAAATCATCACTGTGGCGGTGCGCCGCGTCAATGTGTCGGACCCCAAGGCGCCGATGTTGACCGATTATATCGATCCCAAAAAATATACCTATTTGCCCAATACTGCCGGATGCTTCACCGCCGATGACGCAATCCGCACCTTACGGTTGGCGCGCGAAGCGGGTGGCTGGGATCTGGTCAAGCTTGAGGTATTGGGTGAGGCAAAGACGCTTTACCCCGATATGCGCGAAACGTTAAAGGCGACCGAGGTATTGGCCAAGGAAGGTTTCTTGCCGATGGTCTATTGCGTCGATGATCCGATTGCCGCCAAGCAATTGGAAGATGCTGGTGCCGTCGCGGTCATGCCGCTTGGCGCGCCCATTGGTTCGGGGCTTGGTATTCAAAACCGCGTCACCATCCGCTTGATTGTCGAAGGCGCGAAGGTCCCCGTATTGGTCGATGCAGGGGTTGGCACCGCGTCCGATGCCGCCGTTGCTATGGAATTGGGTTGCGAAGGTGTGTTGATGAACACCGCGATTGCCGAAGCCAAAAATCCTGTCGCGATGGCAACCGCCATGAAATTGGCGGTCCAGTCGGGCCGCATGGCCTATCTGGCGGGCCGCATGGGACGGCGATTATATGCAGACCCCTCCAGCCCGCTTGCGGGATTGATTTAAAACCGAGCTATCTACTTTCCGGCCAGCCGTTTGACATCGGCGAGATATTTGCGCCCGATGCGCATTGCGTGCTCCTCGCCGAGCAAAGCGTGCCAGACCCCGCCACCTTCATGCCGAAGGCCCGTGATAAGATCGCGGCGCACAATATGGCTGCGGTGGATGCGCTGAAATTGTTCGGGGTCCAATCTTTGTTCCAGCGCAGAAATCGTCTGGTGGAGCAAATAGCTGCGGCCGTTGGTATGCAACCGCATATAATCTCGCTCGGCCTCAATCCGTTCAATGTCCATGGCGGCGACACGAATAAGCTCCGCGCGTTTCGACACCCAAAATTCATGCGCATAGCGGTTATCCGCTTTTGCCGATGGGGTGGGCAGTTGCGTCTCGGCTGCGGGTGCGGCAGAGGCGCGGGTAATCGCACGGCCAAGACGTTCGCTTGATACAGGTTTCAGCACATAGTCGACAACATCGAGGTCAAAGGCCTCAACCGCGAAATTGTCATATGCCGTGATCAGGATGATCGCGGGTTTTTTGGGCATTAGCCCTAAGGCGCGGGCAGCGTTGATACCGTCCATTTTGGGCATGCCAATGTCGAGAAAAATGAGATCCGGTGTCAATGTCTGGGCAATACGCAGCGCCTCCACCCCGTCATTTGCCGTGCCCACGATTTCGATGATGGGATGCTCCGCGCATAATATTTGCAGACGTTCAATGGCCAGCGGCTCGTCATCGACAATCAACGTCCGCAGTCGCCTCATCTGTGTATCCTTGGGTTCAGGGGCAAACTCAGATTGGCGACAAAGCCCCCGCCAGCTATTGCTTGGGTATCGAGGCGCGCTGCGGATTTATAGCGGGCTTCCAATCGGTCCCGAACATTGGCCAAGCCAATGCCATTTCCGCCGACATGGTCAGGTTCGACCACTTCGCCATCGTCGATGACGCTGAGGATAAGAATATCGCGCTCTGCTTTGGCGCTGATGGTCAATTGGACCGGACGGGTGGTGCGGGACACCCCATATTTAATCGCATTTTCGACCAAAGGTTGCAGGATCAATGCTGGGACATGCTGGCCCATCAAGGCGCCTGGAATGTCGATTTTAACGCGGAGCCGTTTGGGATAACGCACGCTTTCAATTTCGAGATAGAGCCGCTGAAGTTCGACCTCGTCTGCGAGCGTGACATCCTCCAGCGGATCCGACGACAGGCTGGTCCGATAAAAATTGGACAGATTTTGGATCATCGCTTCCGCCTCTTTGGGCTTTCCCGTCATGACCAAGCTCGAGAGCGAATTCAGCGTATTGAACAAGAAATGTGGATTAACCTGATAGCGCAAGGAACGCAGCTCAGCATCTTGGGCGGCCTGCGCAAAGCGCGATGTTTTCCGTTCAGCTTCGCGCACTTCACGGGCATAACCAATGGCGACGTAGAGCGAGCCCCATGCGATCAGGAAAAAATAATGCGTCACCGAAATATCGGCAATTTCCTGCCAAAAAGACAGACCGAGTTGCGCTTTTAAATTTTCAACCGAGCGGCCAAGGCTTGGATCTTTAAACAGGCTGATGGGTTCATAGAGGTTAAAGATATAGAAATTGGCGGAGGCCAATATCATCGCGCAGGGAATGGCCGCTACGAACGCCAGACCGACCCGAAAGCCAAGCGCGCGGCGGTCGGCCATGCGCAAACCGACATAGAGCAGCCAGGTCACCAACACACCGACTAGCGCGACCATCAAGCGCCGTTCGAACAAGATAGCTTGCGCCGGAAATTCCAGCAATGCGGCGCGCAGCGACAGGATCAGAGCATAAAAGGCCCAAAAGCCAATTATGGTGAGCAATGCCATCTGGTGACCAATGAGCGGCTGCGGGGATTTATATCTCTCCATAGCCTTTCATAGCGCATTTTTCGTCGCTTGCACCATGTGCATGGTTTCTCGTCGAAGGCTTCGCCAAGTTTGTCGAATGTTTATCTTTGGCAGCGGGCGTCTATCGCTTTAGGCGTCTTTACGCCGATAGCGGAAATACCAGACTTCGTGCCCAAGGCGGCGCGCCTTTGCTTCATAGCGGGTTTCCGGCCAGCCGCCGGGGCGGTTTTGGAAATCGGACGCGCTGTTGCAAAGCCAGTCAAATTGCTGCCGGTGACGCTGCATGATCATCAGCGCGTGGCGGACATAGATGGGATGGTCGGTGCCAAAACGAAATTCACCGCCGGGCTTTAACTTTGCCGCGATCAAATCCACCGGCCCGTCATTCATCATCCGACGCTTCACATGCCGCGCTTTTGGCCAAGGGTCGGGATGCAATAGATAAACAAAGGACAAGGACCCGTCGGGCACACGGCGTAACATTTCCAACGCGTCACCCATATGCAGGCGAACATTGCGTAAGCTGCCTTCGCGGATATGCGATAATGCTTGAGCAACGCCGTTCAGAAAGGGCTCGCAACCGATAAAGCCGTGATCGGGCAAAAGGTCCGCGCGAAATGCCAAATGCTCGCCGCCGCCAAAACCGATTTCGAAATGCATCGCGCGGTCGTCGCCGAATAGCTCTCGGCTGCTCAGCGCGCCTTCGTCGGGCACCGAAATCTGCGGCAACAGATTTTCGACCAAGTCATTTTGCTCGGAACGCAGCTTTTTGCCCTTTGAACGGCCGTAAAGGCGGTTCAGCGTCGTTGGATCACCGATTTTGTTCGCAGTCATGCGGGTGGCGGCTAAACTTTCAGCCGCCACCCTGCAAGTTGAATTACGCCAGCGCTGCTTTGAGGTCCTCGACCAAGTCAGTGCGTTCCCATGGGAAGAAGTCACCCTCGGGCTTACGACCGAAATGGCCATAAGCGGCGGTCTTACGGTAAATCGGCTTGTTCAGGCCAAGGTGCGTGCGAATGCCGCGCGGCGTCAGGCCGCCGAGTTTCGTGATACCCATGATTGCGGCCTCAATTTGGTCATCGCCGACTGTGCCAGTGCGGTGCGTATCGACATAAAGCGACAAAGGCTTGGACACGCCGATCGCATACGCCAATTGAATGGTGCAGCGTGTGGCAAGACCAGCGGCGACGATATTCTTTGCCAAATAGCGCGTAATGTAAGCAGCCGAACGGTCGACCTTGGTTGGGTCCTTACCCGAAAACGCGCCGCCGCCATGCGGGGCTGCGCCGCCATAAGTGTCGACAATGATCTTACGGCCGGTCAGGCCCGCATCGCCATCAGGGCCGCCGATTTCGAAGCTGCCCGTGGGGTTGATGTGATATTCGGTGTTGGTCAGCAGGTTTGCCGGTAACAGGTCTGCGATGACGCCCTTCACATAAGCATGCAGCTCGGCTTCCTTCGCGCCTTTGTCATAACCCGGCGCGTGCTGTGTCGATACGACGATAGCGGTCGCGGCCTCTGGCTTGCCATCATTAGTGTACCGCAAGGTGACTTGGCTTTTGGCATCGGGTTCCAGAAATGGCGCAGCACCGGAATGGCGGTCTGCGGCCATGCGCTGAAGGATCTTGTGGCTGTAATCCAGCGTTGCGGGCATTAGGTCCGGCGTTTCGGTCGAGGCATAGCCGAACATGATCCCCTGGTCGCCAGCGCCTTCGTCCTTATTTTCGCCTGCGTCTACACCCTGCGCGATTTCGACCGATTGGCCATGCAGGTTGTTTTCAATGCGGAGATTTTCCCAGTGGAAGCCCTTTTGTGTATAGCCGATTTCTTTAACGGTGCGGCGGACGGTGGCTTCAATCTCTTCCTGCGCGCCCTCGGCCCATTGCCCATTTTCGTAAACGCCTTTGCAGCGGATTTCGCCCGCGAGCACGACCAATTGGGTGGTGGTCAAGGTTTCGCACGCGATGCGTGCTTCGGGATCTTTGGATAAAAACAGATCGACGATGGCGTCGGAAATCTGATCCGAAACCTTATCAGGATGTCCTTCGGAAACGGATTCAGACGTGAAGAGATAATTTGAGCGCATGGTTTTTCCAGTCTATTACTGTGTCTGCGTATAAAGAATTCTTTATATCGATTTGCGCCCTTAGCGAGAAGCGCGTCGCTGGGCAAGCGGTAACAATGCCAAGAGGATGAGCAGCCCAGCGAAAGCCAAAGGAATGACATTGCCAAATCGCGCGAAGAATGTGGGCGCCTTGGCGCGCGGCAAAAATGCATCAATGCGACCATCGCTGCCCAAGGGCAGGCTTTTTAGTAACCGGCCATCGGCGTCGATTATCGCACTGATCCCCGTGGGCGTGGAGCGGATGACGGGCAAGCCTTCCTCAATCGCGCGCAACCGTGCCTGCGCCAAATGTTGCGGCGGGCCAATCGTACCGAACCACGCATCGTTTGACGGGTTGAAGATGAAATCGGGCCGGTTATTGCGGTCCACCGTCTGGCCGGAGAAAATCATTTCATAGCAAATCTGCATGCCAATTTTTACAGGCTTGCCGTCAACGGCCACGGTCATGGTCTGCGCACCCGGACCGGGCCAGAAATCAAGGCTACCCGGCACCAATCGCGCCAATCCAAGCGGTTTTAGCAACCATGGCACGGGCAGATATTCACCATAAGGTACCAAATGTGCCTTGTCATAATGGCCAAGGATGCGGCCAAAGGCGTCCATCGCGGAGACGCTGTTGCGCGCGGCGACCAATTGACGTTTTTCAAAAATAAGGCGGTTCGCGCCTGTTACCAGTACATCACCATCAGCCATCAATGTGATCAGCCGTGCGCGTGCGCCGGCGGCACTTTCCCCCGGCTGCCCATAATAATAACGATAGGGATATCCGTCCTCCAAATAGTCCGGAATTGCAGCCTCCGGCCACAGGATCAGGCGCGGTGCTTGACCCGCCAAGGGGCGGCTGTTCATCGCCAATTTGGCAAAGTTGATCACGTCATAGCCCGGCGCATATTTGTCGGCTTGCGAGATATTGGGTTGCACGACGGTGACGGCGGTTCTCCCGTTGAGCGACGGTTCCGGTACATAAATTTTGGCCGACGACAAAATCGCCACGCCGACAATCGCCGCCAAAACACATGCGTTTGTCCAACGCCGATTGCCGAGCAGCGCGATCGCACCGCTGGCCAAGATCATCAGCCCACCAACGCCGTAGGTCCCGATTGTCGGAAGCCAAAGATCAAACCAGTGCGAAACAAATCCGACCGCAAGCGGGTTCCAGACATAGCCAGAGAACACCCAGCTGCGCAGCCACTCGGTGATAATCCACAAGCCAGCAAAGGCCAAGATGAGCGACAATGTGCCAGCCCCATGTCCAGCATCGGCGCGGGCATGGCCAAATGTTTTCACCGCGAATTGACGTATCCCAAAGGCTCCAGCCGCAGCCAAAGCAGGATAGACTGCCAAATAGAGCGCCAGCAGGAGCACCGCGATATAGCCCAACCAAATGGGCATTGCCGCCTGAAAGGTGAAGGCGACCGCGATCCATTGATTGCCAAAGGTGAAATGCCCGACCCCGAATAGCCAGCCAAGAATGAAGGCCCGCTTTGTGTTTTGAGCGTGTGCGATCAGATGGATGAGCAATGCAAAGCAGACCAAAGTCAGCGGCCAAAGCCCCCAAGGTTCAAAACCATAAGCCGACGCGGCGCCAGCGCCCATAGCGGACCAACGCGGAAAACGATGAAGCAGGGCGGAGATTTTCTGCATGCCCCGCCTTTGCCGTCCCTATGTGACAAATGCAATCGCACAAACATTGGCATTGCTTGCGGTTCACGGATGGCCTGCGCATGCATCAGCCAAGCAATTTGGCATGGATTAACAGTTGCGCCGTGCAAATGGCGCAGGAGCTTGCTAGTGCGGATAGCAACTACCAACCCTTGCCTAAACCGGTGATCCAAAAATGCGCTTACGTCCCTTCCATCTGGCCTTTCCCGTCCATGATCTTGCCGCGGCACGGCATTTTTACGGCGCCATTTTGGGTTGCGCCGAAGGGCGTTCCTCAGACCATTGGGTCGATTTCAATTTTTTCGGGCATCAGCTTGTCGCGCATTTGGACCCATCGGCGCGCAGCGTTTCAACGCATAACCCCGTCGATGGCCATGACGTCCCTGTTCCGCATTTCGGCGTTGTTTTGGAAATGGCGCAATGGGAAGCCTTGGCCGAACGCGTAAAGGCGGCGGGCATTCATTTCGGCATTGAACCACATATACGGTTCAAGGGCCAAGTGGGCGAACAAGCCACGATGTTTTTTTATGACCCCAGCGGTAATGCGCTGGAGTTCAAGGCCTTTGCCGACGACGCAAATTTGTTTGCGCGCTGACGCTTGCATTTTGCGGCTTTAGGCCACAGCGCAAAGCCATGGACCTACAAAATTTCGACATTGATTTATTCCTGCGCGAATATTGGCAGAAAAAACCGCTGCTGATCCGCAATGCGTTTCGCGACTGGCAAAACCCGCTGGAGCCCGACGAGCTGGCGGGGCTGGCCTGCGCGGAAGAAATGGAATCGCGGCTGATTTGCCAAACCAAATCTGGTTGGGAAATGGAGCAAGGTCCGCTGGCGGAGGAACGGCTGTCTGGCTTAAGCGAAAGCCATTGGACGTTACTGGTGCAAGCAGTGGACCATCATGTCCCCGCGGTTGCCGACTTGATCGCGCCCTTCCGCTTCATTCCCAATTGGCGCATCGACGATGTGATGGTCAGCCTCGCCGCAGACCAAGGCGGGGTGGGGCCGCATTTCGACCAATATGATGTTTTCCTGATCCAAGGGCTTGGCCGCCGTCATTGGCAGATCGGGCCGCATTGCGATGCCGATACGCCTTTGCTGCCGCATGCGGATTTGAAATTGTTGAGCGATTTTCAGGCGACCGAGGAATGGGTGCTCGAACCGGGTGATATGCTCTACGTCCCGCCAGGGTTCGCGCATAATGGCGTTGCGGTGGGTTCGGATTGCATGACTTACTCGGTTGGCTTCCGCGCCCCATCGCGCGCCGACCTTTTGGGCCATTATGTCGACGATGTTCTCGATGACATTGCAGATGATGAACTCTATCGCGATCCGGATTTGATGCCCCAAGCCAATGCGGGGGAGATTTCACCCGAGGCGCTGGGGCGGCTTCAGCAGATGATGCTCGATACCTTGTCCGACCCCGCCCATTTCGCCCGCTGGTTTGGCATCTTCAACAGCACGTCCAAATATCCAGAAATGGATTGGCGGCCCGAAGAGCCCGTTACGCCCGAGGAACTGCGCGCGGCGATCATTGTGCAATTGCCGCTGGCGCGTAATCCGGCGAGCCGTCTGGCCTTTATCGCAGGCGGCAAGGACGCGTTGATGCTGTTTGCCGATGGCGTCTGTTTTGACTGTGTTGGCGAGACTGCTGCGTTGGCGCGCGATTTGTGCGCGAACGACAGCCTGTGTCTCGATGTTGCACTGGCGGGCAGCCCCGCCGCCGTCGATCTCCTGACGCAGCTGTGCAATCTGGGCTGCATCGCGTTCGACTGCGAGGATTGATCTGCGCACGCGGCTCAGCATCTGCGCGAAGAAAGCGCGTTATGCGTCGGAGGCGGACGCGCTTTCGGCGATTGCAGCGGCGACCATCACGCTGCGGCATTATGCGTGCGACCGTTGCGGGCAATTTCATCTGACCAGCCGGACCAAGGGCAAGCGCATCGCGCGGCCGGTAAAGCCTTAGACCTCGACTTCGCGCCAAGTGCCCGGTGCCAAGCCATCGAGCGTCCATTCCCCAATCGCCCGCCGGACCAGCCGTAATGTTGGATGCCCGACCGCCGCCGTCATGCGCCGCACTTGCCGGTTGCGGCCTTCGCGGATGGTCAGCATGATCCAGCTATCGGGCACCGATAGCCGCACGCGGATCGGCGGGTCGCGCGGCCAGAGCATCGGGTCGGCCATCCGCTCGGCTTCGCACGGCAGGGTCAGGCCATCCTTCAACGAAACGCCGCGCCGCAATTGCACCAGCGCATCGTCGGTCACTTCGCCCTCCACTTGCACCCAATAGCATTTGGCCATTTTATATTTCGGGTCCGAAATCCGCGCCTGCAACCGGCCATCATCGGTCAGCAGCATCAACCCTTCACTATCCATATCGAGCCGCCCAGCCGGATAGACGCCGGGCACATCAATAAATTGCGACAAAGTCGGCCGCGGCGATCCCTCGGTCCCCTTGTCGGTAAATTGCGGCAAGACGCCATAAGGTTTGTTGAACAGGATGATGCGCGACATGGGGGGGCTGTAGCGAAAGCGCGGGGGATGCGAAATGCTGTTGTGGGTGGGGGGAGATGCGGCGGTCAGCTGACGTGCGAGTAAGGGTAATCAGTTGACTTGAAGTATGTTCGAAAACTTTAAGTCGTTTGCCATGTGACGCCAAAGTTGAAACCTTTTATTATTTCGTCAAAGTCGATTCCCATACGCCTTCAAAAATGGTAAAGAACTTAAAGTGCTAGTGGCATGACCACTGCGTTAGAGGAATCGATGATATGAATATGGCGCTTCAGCCGCACGATTTCTGGCGATCACGCCTGTTTATTCCGAACTATAAGATTCGCGATGCTGCACGCTATGCTCATTTATCTAGTCAAACCGTTGCTAATTGGCACACCCGACCTGGTAGCAATAAGAAAGCTACCCTGTCTACCAAGGCTACCGGTGCCGCGCTCTCGTATCTTCAACTGATCGAAGTTGCCGTCGTCGCGTCATTTCGCAAGACTGGCCTTAGTTTGAAGAAAATTAAATCGGCGCGGGAGTATCTTGGCACTCAACTTCAGGCGGAGTACCCCTTTGCTGAATACCGCTTCAAGACCGACGGCAAAGAGCTGTGGATGGACTATGCGCAGATTGAAGCACTCGGTGGCGACAAAACTCTTTTGTCTGCGTCGCAGAATGGTCAATTAGCATGGACGGATATCATTGGAAAACTTCAAGAATTTGAGTATGAGGATGATGGTCTCGCGATAAAGTGGCATGTTGCTGGCATCGAACGAGATATTGTTATTGATCCGCGTATTCAATTTGGGGCACCTGCCATTGATGGGGTTCCAACTTGGGTTTTCAAAGGCCGTTGGGATGCTGGGGAACATTTGGACGAAATTGCAGATGATTTCGGTGTGCCGAACTCTGCTGTCACCCAAGCACTTCAATTTGAAGGCGTCGATTTAGAGTTTGGGAGGGGATAGCGGCACTAACGCTGTATTTTGATAGATGCTTCGGTAAGAATTTTCCGAGAGCGCTAGAGATGTTGCGATGCCCGTTTGAGGTGAAGTCGCACTACAGTGAAGGATTCGCTGATAGTAAGCCTGACGATGAATGGCTCAACATTGTTGGGCAAAAGGGTTGGATTGTTTGTAGCCACGACGCAAAGTGGCAATCTGAATCGGCTGCGTTAAAAGCAATACAACAGCATAAAGTGGGTTGTTTCTATCTTCATGGCGCTAATTCCATTAGCTTTTTCAAACTCAAAAGTCTGGTCCACAATTACGATAAGATTAAGAAAGTGTGCGACAATGAAAAGCGCCCCTTCATCTACCGTGTCACGGCTGCCAATCGACTGAAGCGAATATTGTAGCTTAGAGTTAGAGTTATAGCCCTTCCAAAAGTGCGTCCATCGCCTTGAAAACTGTCAGCCCTTTTTCGCAAATTCAACTAACTCAAAAATATCCTTATCGTCGCATTTGCCGATTACGGTCAGCGTCTTCGTGTAAAATGAGCCTATGATTGCCAAATCAGATTGCTCACGCAAACACGACTTTACCGTTGCAATAACTCGCGCAACCGATTCACTCTCGATTATGAAGAACGAAGTTGTTTCAAACCACCACCTATCCTGCGCGATTGTGCATAACTCTAAACGCAGGGCGTCATAAACTTTTTGATAGCTGGCGTCCTGATGAATGCGAAAGCTAATCCAATAGGGCATACATAAAACTCCTTATTCACAGTTACTTATCATGACCAACGGATGTGTCTAGTCTGTACGGGTAGTTAAAGCCAAAATGGAGTATTTAACCAAATAGGCTAAAAACACATTGACATCGTAACCATAAAAGGTTAGTTTGTGTCATAGTCGAAAATTGCGAGTCGCTTTGGGGCTCGCTTTCATCATCATCTTTGGGGTCGAAGCGCAGTCTTCGGCCCTTTTTCTTTGCGCTCAGGAGGGCTGGATATGGCCATCAATAATACACCCGTGCCCGATGCGCGGTTGAATATGAAAATCCGCAGCCTTTTTCTGGACCATTTGGCGCAGACCGCGAATGTCGCGGCGTCGGCGCGCGCGGCGGGGGTGTCGAGCAATGCGGTCTATGCCGAGCGGCGGCGGACGCCTGCTTTTCGCGACGCATGGGCGCTGGCTTTGGCGGAGGGCTATGCCCGGTTGGAAACCGATTTGCTGGCCGAGGCGCTGCAGACGCCGAGCGGACGAACTGCCGACGGCACGTTAAAGGCGCGGGCGCAAAAGCATCGTCTGGCGATTGCCTTGCTCAGCGCGCATCGTGCTTCGGTCAAGGGTGGTGCGGCCATTACGCCGGCGTCCAAGCCCGCGCAGCCCGATTTGGCGACGTTAAAGGCGCAGTTGGTCCTGAAGCTTACGCAGATGCGGCAACGCGCCGAAGAGAGCGCGGCGGCGCGTGGCGAAGCTGAACCCGAACGTGCAGAGGCGCCCAATGCCGATATGTAATGCGCAAGCTTTGCTGGCACTGCCGCATGATCAGATGGTCGAGGTCATCCGCCGCTGGACCCGGAAAAAAATGACCGAAACGCAAAGCTGGAATTTTTGGGCGCGCGATGATCAGGCCGCGCCTTTGGAGGATTGGCGCGTCTGGCTGGTGATGGCGGGGCGTGGTTATGGCAAGACGCGCATGGGGGCGGAATGGGTGCGCGCCTTGGCAGCGCAACATGCCGGCGCACGCTTTGCATTGGTGGGCGCAACCTTGAATGAGGCACGCGCCGTGATGGTCGAGGGCGAAAGTGGGCTTTTGTCGCTGCCTTATTCTGAGCGCCCCTTATGGGAACCGAGCCTGCGCCGTTTGACATGGGCGAATGGCGCGATGGCCACTTTGTTTTCGGCTGCAGAACCCGAAAGCCTGCGCGGGCCGCAGCATGATTTTGCCTGGGCCGACGAAATTGCCAAATGGCCCAGCGGGATCAAAGCGTGGGACAATTTGATGCTTGGGCTTCGGCTTGGCGAGAACCCCCGCGCGATGGCGACAACGACGCCGCGTCCTGTGCCTTTGGTGCGGCGGCTTAACGCAGAAAAGGGCGTGACAATCACGCATGGGCGCACAACCGACAATGATATGAATTTGCCGCCGGACTTCATCGCATCGGTGCGCGCGATTTATGCGGGAACGCGGTTGGGGCGGCAGGAATTGGATGGCGAGCTGATCGCCGATGCGGCTGGCGCATTATGGTCCCGCGATTTGCTGGAACGGCAACGCGCAAGTGCTGCACCCGAATTGAAGCGCGTGGTCATTGGTGTGGACCCGCCAGTGTCGGAAAATGGCGATGCCTGCGGCATAGTCGCGGTCGGGCTGGGCATTGATAAAAACGCCTATGTGCTGGCGGACCATAGTATCGCTGGCGCATCGCCCGAACGCTGGGCCCGCGCGGTCGCGGCGGCGGCCGAGGCGTGGCAGGCGGACCGTGTGGTGGCGGAGATCAATCAGGGCGGCAATATGGTCGAAACCGTGCTGCGTGCGGCGGACATTATGATGCCCATAAAGCGGGCGCACGCAAGCAAAAGCAAATCCGTCCGCGCCGAGCCGATCGCGACCTTATACGAAGCTGGGCGGGTCTTTCATGTGCGGACATTTTTGGAACTGGAGGACCAGATGTGCGGCCTGATTGCAGGTGGCGGCTATGAAGGCCCCGGCCGCTCCCCCGACCGCGCCGACGCCTTGGTGTGGGCCTTGAGCGAACTGATGCTCGGCAAAACTGAACGCGTGCCGCAGGTGCGGTTGCTCTAAGCAAAAGGACAAAAATATGAATATCTTCGGTTGGAAATCAGCCGGGCGTGGGTATCTGCGTCCGGCCAAAACGCGTGTGCAGCAGGATCGTCTGCCGGGCTTGCGCGGCTATGCTTTGGGCAGCTTGGGCGAATGGCCCCGGCATTATGAAGCGCAGATGCGCGAAGGTTATTTGTCCAACGCTATTGCCCAGCGCGCGGTGCGGTTGATTGCCGAAGGATTGGCGTCGGCGCCGCTGATCGCGAGCGATAAACGCGCGTTAGAATTGGTGCGCGCGACATCGGCGGGCCAAGCGTTGATGGAGACGGTGGCGACGCATCTGTTGCTGCATGGCAATGCGTATGTGGAGCTCTTGTCGGGTAATGATGGACGGCCCGCCGAGCTGTTTGCATTGCGGCCTGAGCGCATGACGATAGAGGCCGACACGCGCGGCTGGCCCGTGGCCTTTGTCTATAAAGCGGGTCAAGTCGCGAGCCGTTTGCCCGCCGAAAATGTCATCCATATCCGGTCAATTCACCCGCTCGATGACCATTATGGGCTGGGCTGTCTCAGTGCCGCGTCGGGCGCGGTGGCGACGCATAATGCGGCGACGAAATGGAATAAGGCGTTGCTCGATAATGCGGCGCGGCCATCGGGCGCCTTGGTCTATGACATGGGCGACAGCGGGACGTTGAACGGCGAACAATATGCGCGGTTGAAGGAGGAGCTGTCCGCTAGTTTTCAAGGCGCGGGTAATGCCGGACGGCCGATGCTGCTCGAGGGTGGCCTGAAATGGCAGGCCATGGCGCTGACCCCGGCGGAGATGGATTTTGCCGGATTGAAGGAGGCGGCGGCGCGCGAGGTTGCGCTCGCTTTTGGTGTGCCGCCTGTGTTGCTTGGCCTGCCGGGCGATGCGACCTACGCCAATTATCGCGAGGCCAATCGCGCGCTTTGGAACCAGAGCATCATCCCCTTGGCGCGCAAGATTTTGGACGCGCTGGGGCAAGGGCTGAGCCCCTATTTTGATGGCCTGACGTTGGGACTGGATTTGGATGCAATCCCTGCGCTGGCCGAGGATCGTGAGCGTTTATGGGCGCAAGTGGGCGCCGCAGACTTTTTGACAATGGAAGAAAAACGCGCGGCGGTGGGCCTTGGGGCCATTGTGCCGCCAGCAGGGATATCGAACGAAGCGGGTGCACTCGAATTCAAGTTCAATCCCTGGCACGACACCGAAAACGGCCAATTCACCTTTGCGGGACAAGGGCAAAGATATGCTGGCGGCGGCGGAAGTTTCGGCGGTGGCGGTGCTTCGGGTAAGTGGAAAAAACCCAAAGCGCCAAAGCCGAAGACTTATGGCGGTGGTTCTCGTGGCGGGCAATCGGGTGGCGATGGAGCGAGCCGAAGTCGGGATGGGGGCAAACCAACCACGCCACCGATAAAACCGCTCGCCAAGCCATTGGCTAAGCCGATAGTGCCACGGCCAGAAATCGTCGAAACCACTGTTCCGAAAGTTCTGGCAACACCTGTCGAGCGACCGTTGCCGACAACGCGGAAAATTTCTGCAGGCGGCTATGATTTTGAGGCGGATGAGCAGGATCGGACGGTCCGGGCGTCTGGTCAATTGCGTTTACAACCCGATCAGCCAAGATCCCGCTACGCGCAGAACAACGCAGGAAAACCCAATCGCGAACCGAACGATCATGGTGGCCATTTCATTGCCCGCGAATTCGGCGGGCCGGAGATCAGCTATAACCATTTTGCCCAGAATGCACGTTTCAACGTCAGCGAGTGCCGAGCCATTGAAAACAAATGGAAAAAGGCTTTGAAAGCTGGTAAACGGGTGTCCGTTGACATTCGTGCCAGTTACACCGGAAATTCGCGGCGACCAGATTGGATATTCGTATTTTCAAATATTGGGGGCATTGATGAGATCGACCGAATGCCCAATAAAAAATAGGAGGGACGTCATGGCAACCGAAGAAATGGGTAAACTGCTCAATCAAATTGGGCAGCTTGTCGCCAAAACGCTTGGCAAAATTCCCGATGATGTTTTTGTTTTTATCCGGGCTGCCGATCAACTGAGCGGCGGGGCAATTTTTGAAAATCTGCCGGACAAAATTGTCTATCATGATTTCGGACATGACGTTCATGATACCATATTGGAATTATGGGACGCCGCGCCAGCTGACAAGAAATGGTCGATGTTGCTTTACGATATCAAGGATGGCAGCTTCGATGCCGAGTTCATATACACCAATGATCTCGAGGATGAATGGGACTCGCTGGACTATCGGCAGGATGCTCTTCGCGCCCGTTATGGCGACAAGCCTGTCATCTACCCCAATCGGGACCGAAATTTCCGAACACTGACATTGGACGATTTTCCCGACGACGATGAGAGTCCTGCGACCTAGCTGTCGTTGCATTTCCAAAAGACATAATGACCGCCGGTTGCCGTCTGCACCACGCATGACGCTGAGAAAATCACGCGACCCGTAATGGCGGATGCAGCCCGTTTGGGTCCGATTTACACATAGGAAACATTAATGATTGATAAGGAACTGCAAGGTCTGCTGGAGCAGGCCTCCGAAACCGGTGCGCGTCGTGCGCTGGCCCAGTTGGGGCTGGATGATGCCAGCGCCGCCAAGGATATGGGCGAATTGCGCGAGCTGCTGTCTGCATGGCGCGACGCTAAACGATCGGCACGCAAGGCAGCGATTGGCTGGGTCGTGCGCATGGTGCTGGCGATGTTGCTGATCGGCATTGCGTTCAGATTGGGGCTGCCCGGATTGGTCAGCCAATGAGGCTGGCGGGCTATGCCGCGATCTTTGATGCGCCGGACAAGGGCGGCGATATTGTCCGCAAGGGGGCGTTTGCGCGCGCGGCAAAAGCGGGCCTGCCGTTGCTGTGGCAACATGACCAACGCCGCCGCATCGGCTTTGTCGAAAGCTTAAGTGAGGATGCACGCGGCCTGCGCGTCATTGCGCAACTCGATGATGACAATTCCTCTGTTCAGGCGGGCAGCGGTCTGTCCTTTGGCTACCGCGTGCGTGCGATGCAGCAACAGGATTATCGAGAGCTTACCGACATCGACCTCATTGAGGTCAGTGTTGTTACCACCCCGATGCAGCCGCTCGCCCGTGTGCTGGCGGTCGAGGCGGGCGGCGCAAGCGCCTCAGAGATCACACATTTCACGCAAGGAGAATGACATGGATTATGAAGTTAAAGCAGACAATCTTGACGCCGTTTTTGACGGGGCGGTGCCGGCGGTGGCCGTGACGCGGCCCGTTTTGTCCGGCGGCAAGGTCGCGGACCCCGCGCGCTCGGCCTTTGTCGATGGCTATTTGCGGCGCGGGTCGGAGGTGGAGTTGAAAAGCTTCACGGGTGTAACACCGGCCGATGGCGGCTTTGCCGTGCCGCGCGAAATTGATGAGGTTATCGACAGCGTGTTGAAATCCATCTCCCCCATTCGCGCGATTTCGAGCGTGGTGCGTGTGGGGTCAGCCGGTTATCGCAAGCTGGTGACGCAAAATGGCGTGACATCGGGTTGGGCCGCAGAGACGGCGACGCGTCCGGAAACGGGGACACCGACCTTCAATGAAATCGTGCCGAGCTTTGGCGACCTTTATGCCAATCCGGCCGCGACGCAGGCGATGTTGGATGATGCGGCATTTGATGTGGAGGCCTGGCTGGCGGATGAAATTGCATCCGAATTTGCCAAAGCCGAAGGTGCAGCCTTCATCAATGGTAATGGCATCAACCGCCCGCGCGGATTTCTGACCGCGCCGGTTGCCAACACAAATGATGCGACGCGGCCCTTTGGCACGTTGCAATATGTGCCGACGGGGGTGGCGGGCGGCTTTGCCCCGACCAACCCGCAAGATAAGTTGGTGGAGCTGGTGCACGCGGTCCGCGCGCCTTATCGCCAAGGTGCAAGCTGGGTGATGAATGCATCGACCTTGTCGATTATTCGCCGGTTCAAAACGGCGGATGGTGCATTCATCTGGCAACCGAGCCTTGCCGCCGGACAGCCGGATATGTTGATGGGCTATCCGGTCATTGAGGCCGAAGACATGCCCGACATATCGGCGAACAGCCTGTCGATTGCCTTTGGTAATTTTAAAGCGGGCTATTTGATTGCCGAACGGAGCGAGACCAATATCTTGCGCGATCCGTATTCGAACAAGCCTTATGTCCATTTCTACGCAACCAAACGCATTGGGGGCGCGCTGATTAACTCGGCGGCGATTAAGTTGATGCGCTTTTCCTTGACCTAAGCATTTTGGCCTCTGCCCGCATGATAAGGGGGCAGGGGCTTTTTGGTTATAAACTGACTAAATAAAGCGCCAATATGGCTAACAACGCGCAGCCAATGTTTTGCGTGTCCCCAAATTCAAAGGAATATCCGATGTTGAGCCTTGATCCGCTCGGCCTCGACAGCGTCATGCTGGCCGAGGTGCGGGCCTATGTGCGTGTCGATGCGGGCACCGATGACAATATGCTCGCCGCTTGCGCCACCGCCGCGGTTGAACATGCCGAGCAGTTTACGCGGCAGATACTGATCCGCCGTGGCGCCAAGGATATCGTCACAACAGGATCAGGCTGGCAAATATTGCAGGCGATGCCCGTGCAATCGGTCGTGAGCGTGACAGGCATTCCGGCCGAGGGCGCCAGTTTTGCCTTGGCCGCGTCCGCATGGGAGGCAAAGATCAGCTCCCGCGGCGAAGCCTATTTCCGGGTGCTACAACCGGGCAGTGCCGGGCGTGCGGAGGTATCGCTGAGCGTGGGCCTATCGGCGAATTGGGCTAGCCTGCCGGAATCGCTTCGGCTTGGCTTGTTGCGGCTGACGGCATATTTCTACAACAATCGCGACGCGAGTGATGATGCGGGGCCACCTGCCGCCGCACTGGCGTTATTGCTGCCGTTCCGCCGGGTGCAATTGGCATGAGCAGCGAATTTGCAGGCACGCTGCGCGAACATATCGTCATCGAAACACGGCTCAGCACGCGCGACAGCCGTGCAGGGGCGGTGGGCAATTATCGTTATGATGGGCAGGCTTGGGCCGCCGTATCGCCGCTCATGCCCGCCGACCTGACACGCGCCGATGCGCTGTCTGCCATGCCGCGTTGGCGGGTAACAATCCGCAAACGCGAAGGCGTGGGCCTTGGCACAAGGCTCACATGGCGGGGCAAATATCTCGCAGTGCGCGCGGCGCTCAGCGATCCGCAAACGCCCGCGCAGATGCATCTGACCTGCGAAGAAGTGCGATGAAAACCGAACGCCTGACCGTCAAAGCCGACGCCTTGGGCGCGGCGTATGTGCAGCAAGTAACCGACCAGTTGATGGCAACCCCCTTGCCGCGAGGCGTGCGGGCCGAACGCCGTGCGGACGGCGTGACTTTAGTGGGCAAAAACCTGCGCCGTCGGATGCTGGACGATGTGCAATTACGGAGTTTCGGACGATGAGTGATGCAGTGCAAGCCGTGCAAGCCGCGGCTGTGGCGGCGCTATCGGCGCATCCGGTGTTGGCGGCGCAATTGACGGGCATTTATGACGGCCCGCCGCCCCGCGCCGCCTTTCCTTATGTCGCGGTCACCGACGGGGTCACGAGCGACTGGAGCACGAAAACGCAACAGGGCCGTGAAATCCGTCTGGCGTTTACCGTGTGGGATGATGGCGAGGCTGCGACGCGGCTGGCGGACCTGATGGGCCATGTCGACGACGCCTTATTGGCGATCCCGCGCGACTTATCGGGCTGGCGAATTGCGACTGTGGTCTTCCTGCGATCGATGATCGTGCGCGATCCGGCGGGGCCATGGGCGGGGCTGGTTGAGCACCGCGTCCGGTTACTCGCGGTCTAACTCAAGCAATATTTTCTCCGCCGATGCGCGGACATTCTCGAAAGGATAGGAGCAAATGCCAGTAGAAAGAGGAAGCGCCTTCCTGTTGAAGGTTGGTGATGGCGCAGCGACGCCCGTATACGCAACGGTCGCGGGCCTGCGCACCACGCAAATGTCGATCAATGGCGACCCCGTGGTCATCACCCATAAGGGCAGCGGCGCATGGCGTGAGCTGCTGTCGGGCGCGGGTGTGCGGTCGGTGTCGGTGTCAGGGGCGGGGGTGTTTACAGGCTCGCTGGCGGAGGCCCGGATTAAGAACAACGCCTTTTCGGGGCAGTTGGATGATTATGAATTAAGCTTTGAAAGCGGTGAGCGATTGCGCGGCAAATTCCTGGTCGCGCGGCTCGATTATGCGGGCGATTTCAATGGGGAGCGGTCCTACACGCTGGCATTGGAAAGCAGCGGAATGGTGACGTCCTTATGACGCGGTCCGCCAATCAGGCGCGCGGCGAGGCCTCTTTATTGCTCGACAGCGGGGCGGTTGTTTTGCGCCCAAGCTTTGCCGCATTGGTCGCAGCAGAGGATGAGCTGGGACCGTTATTTGCGCTGGTTGAGCGCGCGGCGGCGGGCGAGATGAAGCTTTCCGAAATGGTCGGTTTATTCTGGCATTGCCGTCATGCAACTGACGCCAAAATGACGCGTGCCATGTTCAGCGAGAGCGCGGCCAAGGCCGGGCTTTCGGCGATGACGCCAGCGCTGAAAATCCTGCTGGGTCAGATATTGAGCGGGCGATGAGCTTTGCCGATGTTGCGGCCCAATTGGCGGCGCGCACGGCCGTGATTTTGGGCTGGCGGCCCGATGATTTCTGGAACGCTACACCCGCCGAACTGCTGGGCATATTGCAGGTGCTTGCGGGCGACGGGGCAACGCCGCCCAGCGCGGATGCGCTACACCAATTGATGGCGCGGTTTCCAGATAGCCCAAGCGGAGAGACATGATGGATGAAGAAATTGACCGGCTGGTGGTGTCGGTGCGTGCCGATACCCGCGCCTTTGCGCGCGACGTGGCCACGATGCGCGCCGAACTCGACGGGCCATTTGCCGACGGGTTGGAACGCGCCGGATCGGCGCTCGAACGCGGGCTGACCAGCGCCATTCAACGTGGTAAATTTGGCTTTGACGATTTGCGCCGCGTGGCCTTGTCTGTGTTGTCGGAAATAGCCGCGGCCGCCATTCGTTCGGGAATGAATGGGGGCAGTGGCGGGGGTGCTGGCAATCTGCTCGGCACTTTAGGGAATTTGCTCGGCAATGCATTGGGTGCGCCGGGCCGCGCGACGGGTGGGCCAGTGTCGCCGGGCCGTGCCTATCATGTGGGTGAGCGTGGCCCTGAATTATTTGTCCCCACAAGCAGCGGGCGGATTGAGGCGTCGCCTGCGGCCGGCGCACCAACTTATGTCCGGATGACAATAAACATATCGGATGCGCGCGGCACTGCGCCCGCTGCGCTTGAACGGTCGTCGCGTCATGTCGCGCGCGCGGTGCGTCAAGCCTTGGCGCGGGATTGAGCCATGGCTTACTGGCTCTGCGACAAAAGGCGGCAGCAAAAATCATCGCCGGTGATGCGGTTTGACCCCCGTTTTTGGACGGTGAACTTTCCGCGCCCGATGATGGCATCGGTGGTAACCACTGGTCCGGAATCCTTGCGTGCAGAGGCGGTGTTTTACCGCGGCAATGATCTGGCGGGCCTCATCTGGGACAGCGTGGATGCTTGGGATCATCCGTTGCTCGCATATGAAACCAACCGCGATTACCGGCGGTTGACGGTTAGTTTCCGGTGGCGGTCTGAAGGCATCATGCCGTTGGATGCTATCAACGGCCCGACGCTGACCATATCTGGCCGCGATGCCCAAGGTGCAGCCAAAAGCTGGTATGTCCGCTTGTGGAATTATGCCGTCGGCACGCCGCAGGATGCGGAAATCGTCCTTGATTTTAGCGACCTTTCGGGCGGGTTTTTATTGCCACAAGAGGGCGACCCTGTGTTCGCGGGCGACATTGACCGGATGTTCATATCGCTTATTCCACCAAGCTATACCGGCCAGCCCGGCAGTTTGAGTGCCCCGGCAGAAGGCTGGGTCGAATTAAGCGAAATCCGCTGCGATGGCGCTTGCGTGATGTTGGATATGGGCGATGTGATCATCCCCGAACATGATCTGAAAATGGCAACGGGATATGATGATGCTTATAACCAGACGCCCGCGCGTCTGATGCGGCAAATTCTTGCCTTGGGCTATCGCGGGACGATTAACCATTATGTCGGCATGAGCCATTATTTTCGGCTCGAGACGCTGGGCAATGCGCATTATGTTAGCCTTGCAGGCGGTGTGTTGAATGCACCCTGCATCGCCTGGCACCGCAGCTTTGCCGCGCAGGCAAAGGCGCTGGGTTATGATCTGATTTTCTCGTTAAGCTATGAATTGTTCGACGCGCATTGCTGGAATGATTGGAAGCAACGCGCCTTTAATGGGGACCCGGCGCTCACGGCTTGGGAACCGCCCTCGGCTTTATTGTCGCCCGCGCATGGCGGCGCGATCAATTATCTGAAGGCGGTTGCACGGGCCTTTGTCGCGATATTGAAAGCCGCCGGATTGCCAGTGAAATTTCAGATCGGAGAGCCATGGTGGTGGATCATGCCCGATGGCCGAATTTGCCTTTATGATGCGGCCGCCAATGCGGCGTTTGGCGCGCTGTCGGTGAGCATCCCGAGCATAAAGGGAAGCAAGACAGCAGCGCAAAAGGCGATGCTGGACAAAGCGGGGCAATTGCTTGCCGCATCCACAGCATCGATCTGCGATGCGGTGCGGGCGGAGGCGGGTAATGGAGGCGCGCAGACCTTATTGCTGGTCTATTTGCCGACGGTGCTCGACGCCGAAGCGCCCGAGGCGCTGCGCGCGAATGTGCCATTGGGTTGGGCAGCGCCCGCTTTCGATGTGTTGCAGCTGGAAGATTATGACTGGGTCACTTCGGGCAATCATGGGGCAACGCGGCGGGCGGTGCCATTGATGGCGACGCGTTTGGGTTATCCGATTACGCGGCAGCATTATTTCGCCGGTTTCGTTCTTCGTCCCGAGGACACAGCGCAATGGGATGAGATTGCCTTTGCCGCGGCACAAAGCCGCGCGCGTGGCACAGCGCAGACCTATGTCTGGGCACTGCCGCAGGTCGCGCGTGATGGCTTTACCTATTTTGAAATTGGGCAACAGGAGGATGCAGTGCAGGAATTTGATGATGTGCTTTTCCCGCTGCAAATCGGCCGTGAAGCAGAAATGACGGCCGCATTTTCAACCAATGTGGTGACCACGCTTTCGGGCCATGAACGCCGCAACAGCGCTTGGAGCAATGCACGTTTAAGCTATGATGTTGGCCCAGGCGTTCGGTCGGAAAATGAGCTTGGGCAATTGCTGTCCTTCTTCCGCGCACGGCGGGGTCCGGCGGTCGGATTTCGTTTCACCGATCCGTTCGATAATAGCTCGAACGGCATGACCGGTGCGCCCAATATGTTGGACCAAAATCTCGGTCTAGGCGATGGGGTGCGCACAATGTTTCCCTTGCTTAAAACCTATGGCGTTGACGGCCAAGTCCGCCGCATTACGCGGCCGGTTGCGGCATCGGTTCTGGTCGCGGTGAACGGCGTCACGGCGACCGGATGGTCGTTGGCAGCAGGCGGGGTCATCAGCTTTGCTACTGCACCGCCAACAGGCGCAGTCGTAACCGCTGGCTATCGCTTCGATGTTCCGGTCCGCTTTGCCAACGATCAAATGGATATGGCGCGGGCGACCTTTGGCGCAGGCGACATGCCTCACATTCCGTTGATCGAAATACGAGAAATGCAGTGATGGACGGCTGGATGGAAGGGCCGTTGACCAGCGTCGCTTATGGCTGGCGGCTTGAGCGGGCGGACGGGGTGACATTGGGGTTCACATCGCATGATGCCGATGTGGCGCATGACGGCATATTGCTGCGCGCAAGCCCCGGCATGCAGCCAACGACGGTGCTGCAAAGCGCTGGCCTGGATAAAGACGGCTTGGACGTATCCGGCGCGCTCACGTCCGATGACATTCGCGCCGATGACCTTGCGGCAGGTCGTTGGGACGGGGCGTATCTCGAGATATTCCTATTTGACTGGACCGCGCCCGAAGCAGGCAAACGTGTGTTGGCGGCAGGGGAGTTGGGCGCTGTGTCCTTTACCGATGATGCGTTTACGGCGGAGCTTATTGGCTTGCAAGCGCGGTTGGACAAAGCCGTGGCACCGCAAACCTCACCAACCTGTCGCGCACGATTTTGTGATGCCGCTTGTGGTTTGAACAGCGCCCGTTTTCAGCATCTGGCGAAAGTCGCCAGCTATGATGATAACCGGATTTCGATCACGGCGCCCTTGGCAATTGCCGATGGGTATTTGGCCTATGGCCAATTGCGCTGGCTTTCGGGTCCCAATTGCGGGTCGACGGTAAAAATTGCGCACCATGCAGGTACCGAAATATACGCCTATAGCGCCCCGTTCCATGTCCCAAAGACGGGCGACCTGATTGCATTGACGCAAGGATGTGACAAGCGCATGTCGACCTGCGCCGAGCGGTTTGGCAATGGCGCCAACTTTCGCGGCGAACCTTATTTGCCCGGCAATGACCTCCTGACCCGTTACCCCGGTGGCAATTAGAATACAGCCGCCACGCACAACGTCCCAAGCGCGAATGGCTGACCGTGCGATGGCCCTTTTGGGGGCGCCGTTCCGGATGCATGGCCGCTCGATCGAAACCGGTTTTGATTGTGTTGGGGTGGCTGCGGCCTGTCTTGTCGATGCTGGCTATCGTTTCGATACACCAACCGATTATCGCTTAAGTGGCGATTTTGACGGACGCGCGCAGGCTTTTTTTGCGGGCAATAAATTTCAGAATGTTGATGACGGATCATGGGTAGCAGGCGATATTTTGCTGCTTCGACCCGGCCCCCGGCAGTTGCATTTTGCCGTGCTGACGCAAGGCGGCGCGGTGCATGCGCATGTGGGTTTGGGCCGCGTTGTATTGACCCCATTGCCGCTGCCTTATGGCGATATCACCCAATGGCGCTTTCAAGGAGACTGACATGGCAACGCTTGTATTGACCGCCGTGGGTTCCGCGATTGGTGGACCAATTGGCGGTGCAATTGGCGGCGCAATCGGCCAACAGATTGATGCGGAAATATTCGCGCCGCCGGCGCGGCAGGGGAGCCGTTTGAAAGAACTGGCGGTCCAAACATCAAGCTACGGAACGCAAATCCCCGCAATATTTGGCGTCATGCGGGTGGCGGGCACCGTTATCTGGTCCACCGATTTGATTGAGGAGCGGACGAAAAGCGGCGGCGGCAAGGGACGGCCGGCAACGGTGAATTACAGCTACCGCGTCAGTCTTGCCGTGGCGTTATCGAGCCGGCCAATCGCGCGTGTTGGCCGCATCTGGGCCGATGGCAACCTTATCCGTGGTGGACAAGGCGACTTTAAAATTGATGTCCAGATGCGTGTGTATGAAGGGCATGAAAATCAGCAGCCAGATCCTCTCTTGGCCTCGGCGGAAGCGCTTGGGCAGTGCCCTGCACATCGCGGCTTAGCCTATGTTATTTTTGAAGACCTTCAGCTCGCTGAATTTGGAAACCGCATACCGTCTTTGACCTTTGAGATTTTCGAACGCGACGGGCCGTTAGCATTATCCGCGTTGCTGAATATGGTTTCGAAGGGCGACATTGCGAGCCAAAGCGCGCTTGAAATTGGTGGCTTTGCCGTTGCCGGCGCGAGCGTGCGCGAAGCTGTTGCCCCGATTTTGGAAACATGCCCGTTGGAACTTGTGATGTGCGACAACCATCTTGTCATTCGGGACATTGGCGTGGCCCAGGATTTTGTCCACAGCATCGACATTGCGGCGGAAGAAAATGGGTATGCTTTGGAAAAAGCAAAGAATGTCTTGCCTCCGGCGGCCAATATTCCGGTCCATGTCGCGCTGCGATATTATGATGCAGAGCGTGATTATCAGGCAGGAATTCAGCAAAGCGGTAGTGACGCAAGTGGCCGTGGTGACATGCGATTGGAATTGCCCGCCGTGCTCAGCGCCGAAACCGCCAAGGCCCTCGTCGAAGCCAAAGACAGCGATGTTCGCTACGCGCGTCATTTCTGGTCCGGGTCAGCCGCAGCATCGACCCGCGCGTACCAACCGGGTGACCATGTTCGAACGGCGGATAACCGGAAATGGCAAATTTCAGAGGTGGAAGTTGGTCTGGGAGCCACGCACATCAAGGCCAAGGCGTTGCCCAAGCATCTGGCAATTAGTGCATCGGGCAGCGAAGCTGGACGGCATGTGCCATCTGTGGATCAGCCAATTGGGCAGACGCGAATACTGGCGCTCGAATTGCCTTTGGTCTCGGGCGGAGATCCCAATAAATCGGCCTTAGCAGTATTTGCCGCAGGCACAGAGGCGGGGTGGAAACGCGCCGCCCTGTCGCTTTCAACGGATGATCAATGGAGTGATATCGGGACCACTGCGCTGCCTGCGGTGATTGGCAATACGCAAAACGCCATGGCGGCGCATCACCCGTTCTTGCTTGATGAGGCAAGCGCGCTAGATATCGTATTGCTGAATGCGGCTATGGTCTTGGCGACCCGAGACACAACGCCTTTGGCGGTCGACGCGCCGATATTCTGGATCGACGGGGAGTTTGTGCGCGTCGGGCGTATTGTTGCCTTAGGCGGCAAAAGCTACCGCCTTTCGCGGTTTAGTCGGGGTGTAGCCGCGTCGGCAATGCGTGCCCCTGCGCACGCGGCTGGCGCGCAAATCGTGCTCATCGATGCAAGCGCGACGCTTATCATATCTGAGAATATGTATCAGGTGGGGCAAAGCGTGACACTGGAGGCGCAGGGCCTAAGTGACGCCACACCTGTGACGACAGTCATTGTGGCAGAGGGGCTGGCCATTACGCCGCTGCCGCCCGTCCATGGCCGCGTGACAAAAGATGACAGCGGCAATTTCGATCTATACTGGAAACGCCGCTCGCGGCTTGATCTGGGATGGGTGGACGGCGTTGATCAAGCCCAAGCCGAGGATCAGGAAAGCTACCGCGTTGGGCTGTACATCGATGACCAGATGCTCCGCGAGTGGACTGCGACCGAAAATCACCTGCGCATTTCGGCAAGCGAAATGGCCAGCATCGGCGCGCAGCCAAACAATGTGGTTGTTTTTAAGATACAGCAAATCGGGCGCTTTGCGCTGTCCGATCCGCTGACATTCGGTCTGAGCTGATTAGTGCATGCATCTTATGAGGAGGATTTATGGCTGCGTTAGAAACTGGACGCCACCGACTGCCGCTTTTGGCGGTTTCACAGGCGCAAAAAGAAATCACGCATAATGAAGCGCTCGTTATGATCGACGCGCTGCTGCATATGGCGGTTGAAGCAGCATCGTCCGCGATACCTGCCGTCACGGACAATGATATTGGTAAATCTTGGATCATTAATGGGACACCAACGGGTGCGTGGGCAAGCAAAGCCGGTCAAATCGCCTGCTGGATTGGCGGCAGTTGGCGCTTTGTCGTGCCCCATGAAGGTATGCGGGTTTGGAATAAGTCCACACGACGGCAGAGCCATTTCATATCAGGCCAATGGACCACCGCGCCTGCGATACCCAATCCAGTCGGTGGCATTGCCGTCGATAGCGAAGCGCGCGCAGCCTTGTCGGCGATTTTACAATATTTGCGGCTATTGGGCATATTAGCCACATGAACCACGGCCGGTCGCAAACACCTTAAATATTCTGATAAATAGCCAAAAATGGCGACATTTTGGCAACAGTATAGGGACATAGCGGCTTGCATGGACGGAACAGAAGCGGTAGACATATGGCCTCGAATTCCTGTTCCTAAGATAGATAAGGGGAAAGTTGATGCGTAAGTTAGCCCTAAGTTTGGCACTCGCTTCTACTGCTCTGGCGTCACCGGCTTTGGCCCGCGATAACCAGTGGTATGTGGGCGTTGATGGCGGTGCCATGTTAGTAGAAGACCTCGCTTTGGATATTGGTGTCGTGAAAGATGCGGCAACATTAGACGCTGACAAGGGTTATGATTTCGGTGGCCTCGTTGGCTATGATTTCGGCGGTTTCCGTCTTGAATCAGAAGTGTCCTATCGTAAGGCGGACGTTTCTGGTTTCACCAGCCAAACACCTCAGGCAACAAGTGGCACGAGCACAGCTTTGCTGGCTGGCGGTAACTACGCCGCAACTGGCGGCGCAAATGCATTGAGCTTCATGGTCAATGGATTGCTGGATTTCGGTGATAATGACGGCCTTCAGGGCTTTGTTGGCGGCGGCGTTGGTGTTGCGCGTGTAGACGTGCAGACCGTTTTGGCAGCGCCTTCATTCCTTGATGACTCGGATACCGGTTTTGCATGGCAGGCACTTGCTGGCGTTCGTGCGCCATTGAGCGGCAATTGGGATGTGGGCCTGAAGTATCGTTTCTTCAACGCGGATAAGGTTGGTCTTGTTGATCGTCTCGGCCGTGCCGTTGAGTCGCGCTTCCGTTCGCACAGCTTGATGGGAAGCTTGGTGTATAATTTCGGCGGCGCACCTGCGCCGGTTGAAGTGGCACCACCACCGCCACCGCCACCGCCACCTCCTCCTCCGCCGCCACCACCGCCGCCACCTGCGCCGGTGTGCAACACGGGTCCTTATATTGTGTTCTTCGATTGGGATAAATCGAACCTGCGTCCAGACGCGGCTTCGGTTCTTGATAATGCCGTTGCACAATATTCGAACTGTGGCAGCGCGAAGGTTATGCTTGCAGGTCACGCCGATAAGTCGGGCGCTGCAAAGTACAATGTCGGCCTTTCACAGCGTCGTAATGACACTGTTCGTACGTATCTTGAGTCCAAGGGCGTATCGACTGGCGCGATTGCTACTGAGGCATTCGGTGAAACTGCACCATTGGTACAAACTGCAGATGGTGAGCGTGAACCGCAAAACCGTCGCGTGGAAGTTACCTACGGTCCAGGTTCGGGAATGTAATTCCCAATCTGATTTCAGGTTAAAAGAAAGGCTGGTCGAAAGACCGGCCTTTTTTTTACCTTCGATGCGTGATGTCAAAAATAGAGCTAAAATTTTAGGCCGCGGCCTTTGTCTTTGCTCGTGCTTTTACTGCGGCCGATTCCAAAAGCCTGGTTTCAAGCGCTTTTAACTTGTTTTTGTTTTCGATTTTGCCGCCGAATAAATCCGTCACATAAAATGTGTCGACCGCGCGTTCCCCGTAAGTGGCGATATGCGCGCTGTGCAATGTGACTTTCGATTCAAACAGCGCGAGCGCCAAATTGTTGAGCAAGGCGGGACGATCCAGCGCATTCACTTCAATCACCGTAAACCGGTTAGACGCTTGATTATCAATCAGCACCGATGGCGCGATTTTAAAGGCGTCGGCTCGGCGCAGCGCTTTTGGTTTTGCGTCCAGTTGTGTCATCAAACGCGCGCGATTGGTCAGCGCCTCTTCAATGTTACGCTTGAGGCGGTTTAACTGGCTTTGCTCCTGAAAAGGACGACCCAGCGGGTCTTGGATAAGGAAATTGTCGACCGCCATGCCGTCGCTGCTGGTGTGAATCCGCGCATCGATAATGTTACCGCCCGCCAGATGAATGGCGCCGGCTATGCGGTAAAACAACCCGGGATGGTCGGCCGCAAAAACCGTGACGAGCGTCGCGCCACGATCAGGATAGAAACAAGCGTCAATGGCAAGTTCTGTGCCCGCATTGGACAGAAGATGCCGGGCGTTGCGTTCAATGATGTCGTCTGGTTCCGCGATCCAATAAGCATCTGGCAGCGTTTTGGCGAAGGCCGCAAATTTATCAGACGGTAATTGTAACGCGGGCTCCAGCTGCGCTTTTTTCGAGGCAATCCTCTCGTCCCGGCCGCGTTGCTTGTGCCCCAAGCGCAGCACTTCTTCCGTAGCTTCAAACAGGTCCGACAGAAGCTGTCGTTTCCAACTGTTCCAAACGCCTGGTCCAACTGCGCGGATGTCGACGACGGTCAAGACCATCAAGAGCTTCAACCGCTCGGGTGACTGGACGGCCTGGGCAAAATCGAGGATGGTCTTAAAATCCGCCAAGTCCCGCTTGAACGCAGTGGCCGACATCAACAAATGATAGCGGACAAGCCACGCAACAGTTTCTGTCTCAGCCGGAGAAAGACCCAGCCGCGGGCATAAGGATTCTGCAATCTCCGCGCCCAACACACTATGGTCGCCGCCACGCCCCTTCGCGATATCGTGGAGCAAGGTGGCCACAAACAATACCCGCTTGCTGACAATCTGCTGCAGCATCGCTGTAGACAGCGGGTGATCTTTTTTGAGCTTTCCGCGGTTGATATCGGCTAGCAAGCCAATGGCGCGGATCGAATGTTCATCGACGGTATAATGGTGGTACATGTCGAATTGCATCTGCGCCACGACGCGTCGGAAATCCGGAATGAATCGACCGAAAACGGTAGATTCATTCATCCAGCGCAACACCGTTTCCGGGTCGCGCGGCGATGTCAATATTTCGAGAAAAAGGGCGTTGGCTCTCGGGTCCCGCCGCAATACTTTGTCGATCAGTCGGGCATCTCTTTGGGCGGCACGCATCGCCAGCGGGTGAATTTCCAATTCATGCAAATCCGCCAAATGAAATATTTCGAGCAAGCGCACGGGGTCTTGCGCAAAAAAGCCATCATCGGGGAGCGCGAGACGACCACGATCAAGTTGAAAACCATTGAGCTTTCGGGGTTTTCGGGCAAAGCTGGGCAAAAACCGGCGGCCTTTTTTGGCCATAGCTTCATCCAAATGCGCGAGGAAAAGTCCCGTCACGTCGCCTACGGTTTTTGCGTTCAAAAAGTAAAAATGCATGAACCTTTCAACCGCCGAGCGCCCGGGGCGATCAGCAAATTGCATGCGTTCCGCTAATTCGCGTTGCAGATCGAATGTGAGACGATCTTCCCCACGTCCGGTGATATTGTGCATATGACAACGCACCGCCCACAAGAAATTTTCAGCTTTTCTGAACCGATTATATTCATCGATTGTGAGCAGGCCAACGTCGACAAGCTCCGATGCAGCGGACACTTTATGGATATATTTTCCAATCCAGTAGAGTGTGTGGAGATCGCGAAGCCCACCTTTGCCATCTTTGATATTGGGTTCGACCACATATCGGCTGTCCCCCATGCGCCTGTGTCGATCGTCGCGTTCCATCATTTTTAGGCGGACAAAGTCTGACGCCGTGTTTGCGACAACCTCATTCCAAAAACGTAGCGAAACCTCTTCATAAACGCCGCGGTCACCCCACACAAACCGGCTTTCCAGTAACGCGGTGCGGATGGTTAAATCCTCTTGCGCCATCTTTACCGTTTCATCGAGGGATCTGCTTGATTGGCCGACCTTTAACCCAAGATCCCACAGCAAATAGAGGATCGCTTCGACCACCTGCTCGGTCCAGGAACTACGCTTGAAAGGCGTAACGAAGCCGATGTCCACGTCGCTATGTGGGGCCATCTCCCCACGGCCATATCCACCCACAGCCAGAACCGCGATCCTTTCGGATGCCGAGCGGTTGGCAGCGGGATAGGCGTGCACAGTGACATAATCATAGATGAGCCGGACGATTTGATCGACAAGGAATGATTGCTCGGCCGCGGCGCGATAGCCTTGCGATGGCGCGGCATCGAGGCGCCGTTGAATTTCGCTCCGACCATTGGCCAGTGCGGTTTGCAATATCTCTACGACGTGTGGACGACGTGCTTCGGCCCCGTATTCGCGCACGATGCCTTCAATCTGTTCGGCCAGCACACCGCGGTCGATAATGTCGCGCTGCTTAGATATCCGTTCTGCTGTTGATGCCATGACGCGACCTTAGGCGCGATCCGGCATCATGTCAGCATCAAGCGGATATTTTGGCATTATATTCGCGTCGCAGAGTCACCCGGTCGATTTTTTGTGTACCCAGTCGGGGGAGTGGATCGGCCACTTGCCAGTAATGCACAGGAATTTTGTAGGGCGCGAGACGTTCCGCCAAAAATGCTTTCAACGCATCCGGGGTCAGCGTGACGCCGTCCTTTGTCTGATAGACGATGCCGGGCACCTCCCCATATTTTTCATCAGCAATGCCAAATACAGACAATTCGGCAATTGATTCATGCTCATAAGCGGCTGCTTCAACTTCGGGGCAACTGATATTCTCACCGCCTCGAATGATGATATCTTTCTTACGGTCGACGATAAACAAATAGCCGTCTTCGTCGAGATAACCGATGTCGCCGGTCCGGAAAAATCCATTTGCGGTGAAGGCATCGCGCGTGGCATTTTCGTTATTCCAATAGCCATTGAAATTGGCAATCGTCCGAATACCCACTTCACCGCGTTCGCCCTGCGGCAAAACATTGCCATCATCGTCCAGCATTTGGACCTCGACCAGTGGCTTGGTCGCAGGACCAGTGCTGGTTGGCTTTTCTAAATAATTGTCGGTGAAATTGCCGCAGCCAACGCCGTTGGTTTCCGTGAGGCCGTAGCCCAATAATGGATAACCCCAGCTCATTTCCTTGCGAATTTTTTTGACATGCTCAACAGGGCGTGGCGCGCCGCCGGCGGCAAATGCGGTGCAGCTTGTTAAATCATATTTGTGCCGGGCAGGGTGCGTTGCCAGCTCAATGCTCATCAACGGAACGCCCACGAAATAAGTGATGCGTTCTTTTTCGATAATCCGCATCGCCTCTTCTGCGTCCCATTTGGGCATCAACACGAGCTTGCGGCCGATGGCGAAGCTTTGCAGCACCAAAGGTATCGACGCGGTGACGTGGAACAAGGGCACATTGACGAGCGCTGAAGGCTGGGCCGGCATCGACTGGCCACTGGCGGACATAAGCTCAAAAAAGACAAGCGTTTGGCCGACATAGCTCATAGCACCTTGGACGACTGCACGATGGTCTGACACCGCACCCTTCGACTGTCCGGTTGATCCAGAGGTGTATAAAATCGTCGCATTATCGAGTGGATTTATGGTTGGCAGCGCTGTTTCTGCGCCGCCACCCTTTGCAGTCATCACCGATAAGCCGTCCAGCGGCAGCGAATCATGTTTGATGATGAGCAGTTCGCAATCGCCAATATCTTGTCCCGCCATCCGCGCGGCACGCTGTTCATCGGCGAGAACAAAGCGGCAGCCGACCATGCGAATGCCTTCGGCCAATTCGCCACCTTGCCACCAGCCATTGAGCAAAGTCGCAACGCCGCCGGCCATCACAATTGCCATATAGGCAATGATCCAATTAGCGGAATTGCGTGCCGCAATGCCGATGCGCTCACCCTTTTGCAGCTTGTAGCCTTCCACAAGACCACCTGCCAAAGCGCGCGCCGCACCATAAGTTTGGGCGAAACTTAACCGGATATCGCCATCGACCAAAAATTCCTTGTCCGCATGGGTCGCGCAGAAAAATGCGAAATAGTCGGCCATGTTGCCCGGTGCTTTGGCAAAGACCGGCATTTGGACACCATATTTCTCGGCATAGGTAACGGCCAAGGGGCCATCATTGGCCATAAGCCGTTCAATGGTGGCATCGATTGCAAGGTCCAACTGCGACGGCATGTGATTCTCTCCTAAACTCTTTGTGCGACTTCTATTTGGCTCTATAGGAATGTCAAAAGATCCTGAGGAAATATTGTGTCATTCGAGATTATTTCAACCGCCGCCGGCTTTATTCAGTTTACCGACCTTGGCGTAGGTCCTGTCGCGCTCGATTTGGGCTTCTTCCAAATCCGTTGGTATTCGCTTGGATATTTGGTCGGCATCTTGCTCGGCTATTGGATGTTGCTGAAATTGCTCGCGCGTCCCGGCGCGCCCATGTCACGTGAGCAAGCGGATGACATTATCCTATATGCCACCTTGGGTATCATCTTGGGTGGACGGATTGGCTATATTTTATTTTACCAACCCTCCATTTTGCAGAATCCAATGGACGTCTTCAAATTGTGGGAAGGCGGAATGTCGTTCCATGGCGGCGCGATTGGTATCATATTTTCAATCTGGCTTTTGGCGCGCAAGCATAAGCTCTCTTTTTTACGGGTCTGTGATTATGTCGCCTGCGTCGTGCCCTTTGGGATATTCCTCGTGCGGCTGGCGAACTTCGTGAATGATGAACTTTGGGGCCGCGTCACCGACGTGCCTTGGGCGATTGTCTTTCCCAATGGAGGTGATTTGCCGCGCCATCCAAGCCAGCTGTATGAAGCGGTTTTTGAAGGACTGCTTATGGCCGCAATATTGTGGCCATTATTCTGGAAAACCAATGCACGCTATCGGCCCGGGTTCCTGACGGGTATGGCGGCAATCATTTATGGTACAGCCCGTTTTTCCATCGAGTTTGTCCGGGAGCCTGACCAACAGCTTCAGTGGCTGGTGGAAACAAGCGGCCTGAGCATGGGGCAGTGGCTCACCCTGCCGATGATATTGGTTGGACTGTTCCTGTTGTTCACCGCAGGTGCCCGCAAACAGCGCGCCGAGGCCATGGCCGGCAGTAACAGTGCCGGCTGACACACAGCAAGTTGCAGTCCGCCTAGCGCAGCAGATAGAGGCATCAGGCCCCATCAGCGTTGCCGAATATATGCGTGTGGCCAATACCGCATATTATGGGCGCGCTGACCCGCTCGGCGCAGATGGTGATTTCATCACTGCGCCAGAAATCAGCCAGATGTTTGGCGAGCTGGTGGGTATTTGGCTGAGCGATATCTGGTTACGTCATCGTCCGGCCACTTGCCATTATGTCGAACTCGGCCCTGGCCGCGGGACGTTGGCGGCAGACGCGCTGAGAACAATGAAGCGTTTTGGTTGGCAGCCCTCAGTCCATTTCTTGGAAAACAGCCCTGCATTACGCGCCAAGCAGTTGCAGGCGGTGCCGGACGCGACATTCCATGACCATCTGGATAGTCTTCCGACCGATGCGCCTTTGTGTGTTGTGGCAAACGAGTTTTTCGACGCCTTGCCGGTTCGGCAGATGGTTGCGACGCAAGCCGGCTGGCGGGAGCGGGTTGTTGTACGCGATGGTGCAACCGGCTTTGCCGCTGTGCCAGGCACTTCCTCAGCCGATGACCTTATCCCTGAACAATTTCGTACAGCCGCCATAGGCAGTGTTTACGAAATTTGTCCTGATGCGTCGTCGATTATGCAGCAACTTTCGGCGCGGCTGGTAAAGCAGGGCGGGGTGATGTTGGTCATCGACTATGCCTATACACAGCCCGCCTTGGGCAACACGCTGCAAGCAGTCCAGAGCCATGCATATGCCGACCCCTTCAATAATCCGGGCCAGGTTGATTTGACCGCGCATGTCGATTTTTTTGAATTGTTGAACTGCGCCAGAAATAGTGGCCTTTTGACCGCTGGACCAAGCGACCAAGGCGCCTGGCTTTTGGGTCTTGGAATAACCCAGCGTGCCCAAATTCTGGCGGCGTCCAACCCCGACAGGGCTGGAGACATCAACGCCGAACGTAACCGGCTGGTGGCGCCTGACGCCATGGGGACCTTATTCAAGGTCTTGGCGGCTTATGCTCAAGGTTGGCCGCAGCCGGAGGGGTTCGATCTTTAGCTTACCCAGTCGGCGATCTGACCCGCAACATCGTTCGCCGCGGCATTTAATGCCGCGCCTGCGGGTGCCGGTGCAATCGCGGTTAAGGGACGCCTTGCTTCAAACCGGCGTTTTTCGGTCGCACTTCCGCGGATGATTTTGACCGCGTCATAGACGACTACAGCTTCGCTCGTTTCTGCATCGATACCGAATTCTAGCAGGCTTCCCGACAAAAAGCGCACGGCTTTGCCGCCCGCATCGGCTTCGTTCAGTACTAAGTTCCCGCTCTTTGCCGAAACGGTTTCGACGAGCAAGCTCTGCATCAAACGGGCAGGTTTATCGGCCCAGAATGCGTTTTTGAGATAGGCAATACTACTAGGATCAATCTGAACTGGCACCCGATTATTATCCAGCTTGCGCGGGACTTGAGGCATCTGGATAACCAAGGCGTCTGCCGTCGTTGCGGTACGCGCGACGCCGGCAGCCACGACATTGTCAGCCGTCAGAACGAGCATGGAGACTGGCGCCTTACCACCGAAGCTTACGCACGCGCCAAGGGCCATGATGAGGGGTAACGCACAAAAGCGCGGTCCGGAGATTTTGCTGAACATCATTTTTGGTTCCTGCTGCCGGGTTTATATTCGGGTAAGGCGGTGCCGCCGACGACGCTGCTTATACCACCTTGGTCCACTTTCTCGGTCACCGACTTTAACGATGTGGACACGTCTCTCAAGTCGCGCACCAGTTGCGTCACTTCGGGCAAAGTTTGCGTATTCAACGTTTCAATTGCGGGGTTCGCATTATTCAAGGTCGTTTCCAAGGCGGCCAGGCTGCCATTTGCGGATCGCAGCGTTTTGCGCAATTCATTCAGCATCGGGCGACCTTCGCTATCGATTAGTCTATTGGTCGAGCCTGCCATTTTGGTGATCTCATCCGCAGCCAGACCTGCCTTTTGCAAGGCAATGCGCGATTCCAGAATGGCTGCACGCAAGTCAGGGCCTTGCGTTGCCAAAGAACCCGAAAGGCTTTCCACATTATCCAAAATCTGTTCGATGGACTGTTGGTTCTTGTCGGACAATATGTTGGTCAGCCGTTCGGTCAAAGTCGACAGCCGTTCCAAAAGCAAAGGCGCGTTGTTCAAAAGCTCGCCCAAAGCGCCGGGCTTTGTCGGAATGACGGGCACGCCTGTTGGGCATGCGGACTGCGGTTTCACTTTTGGGCATTCCAGTGCAGGCGCACCTTTAACCGCACCATCCAGCTGAATCTCCGAAACGCCGGTGAAGCCGATGCCGTTAATCGTCGCTGTCGTTCCCAGAAGCACGGGCACGCTGTCCTTGATGCTGATGCGCACCCGCACGAACTCTGGATCGGGCTCCCATAATTCGATGCCCTCAATTTGGCCGACAGGAACGCCAGAAAAGGACACGCCTGAACCCTTGGCCAAGCCATTGACCGATTGTTGAAAGAATATGTCATATTCTTTTTTGTCACCTTCACTTGTCCGCGAAAGCCAAACGGTAAATGCGGCCAGCAGCGCCAGAAGGAGAAGCGTAACAGCGCCCACCATCACATAATTGGATTTGGTTTCCATATTATTGCCTTATGACCTTCCTCGCTGCTGCGTCCTTGCGTGGACGGAATCGCCCTGGTCGCTGTGACCGCGCCGTGCCGCACGACCACGTGGACCGCTGAAATACTCGTTAATCCACGGGTGATCGATGGCCAGCAATTCTTCAATTGCGCCAATGGCTATAACTTTCCGATCAGCCAAAACGGCCACGCGGTCACAAATGGAATAGAGCGTATCCAAATCATGCGTAATCAAAAAAACGGTGAGGCCAAGCGTCTCTTTCAAATCGCGTGTTAAATTGTCGAATTTGGCGGCGCCGATAGGGTCAAGCCCGGCGGTTGGTTCATCCAGAAACAACAATTCCGGATCCATGGCCAATGCCCGCGCTACACCGGCACGCTTGCGCATACCACCCGATAGCTCGGATGGATATTTATGTGCTGCTTCTGGAGGTAGTCCGCTTAAGAATATTTTGTAGTGGGCGATTTCGTCGAGCAGCTCTTGACTGAAATCCGGATAAAATTCGCGCAAGGGCACCTGCACATTTTCCGCGACGGTTAAGGTTGAAAACAATGCGCCACCCTGAAACAAAACACCCCAGCGCCGGCGGACGTCTGTGGCTTGATCTTCCTCTTTGCCAATCATGCCTTCATCAAAGACCCGGATTTCGCCTGCATCGGGCTCTTGCAGGCCGATGATTGACCGCATGAGCACGGATTTACCCGTTCCCGACCCGCCAACGACCCCCAATATCTCGCCGCGGCGCACGTCGATGTTGAGATCCTCATGGATGACTTGGTCACCAAAGCTGTTGTACAGGCCAGTCACGGAGATGATGTTGGGCGCGTTCATCGCTTAATCCCAACCAATTTCGCTAAAGAACACGGCAAAAAATGCGTCGAGGACAATGACGAGGAAAATAGCCTGCACCACCGCTGCGGTTGTTCTTAACCCGACTTGTTCAGCATTGCCTTTCACCTGCATCCCCTGAAAGCAGCCCGCCATGGCGATGATTGCGCCGAAGACCGGCGCCTTGATCATGCCAACCCAGAAGTCAGTTATTGGCGTTACTTCGCGCAGGCGCTGCACAAAGGTCGCCGGGGGTATGTCTAGGACAATCCAGCATAACAATCCGCCGCCGATGATGGACATTAACGACGCGAAAATACCAAGCAATGGCATCATGAACACCGCGGCGATCACGCGCGGCACGACCAATGCTTCTACAGGGACAACGCCGATCGTGCGCATGGCGTCAATTTCTTCGGTAATCTTCATCGTTCCGATCTGAGCGGCAAAGGCAGATCCGGATCGACCCGCAACCATAATCGCAGTCATCAATATGCCAAGTTCACGCAGTGTGAGTCGCCCGATGAGGTTGATGGTAAAAACCTCCGCACCAAATTGGCGAAGCTGAACAGCGCCTTGCTGCGCAATAACGATGCCGATGAGGAAGCTCATTAGACCGACAATGCCCAATGCACGGACACCCACCATGTCGAAATGTTGAACCACCGCGTGCCAGCGAAAGCGGCGTGGGTTCATCAGTAGACTAAAGAACGCTTTGACCACTTGCCCGACGAAGCCGAGAAATTGCAAAAAAGTCATCATGCCGACGACAACAGCGCCACCCACTTCGGCCAAAAAATGATATAGCGACGACATAGGTGGTTTTGCGGCGGCTTCGGCTTGATCGGCGCCGCGCACAGCATCAATGAGACGACTGGCGTCATTTGCGCCGCCGGTGATTGGGGCGTCATGTTCTTTAGCTGTCCGATGGACGAGCCAAGCGCCAACGGTGTCCATATGGGTGACGGCCGAAATGTCGATTTCAGAAACGGGGCCATTAATGTCGCGCAAACTGCGGTCTAGTGCACCAATGGATGCAATCACGAAGTCACCGGACAGCCGGAGAAGTTGCCCGCTGGGCAGATCTTCAACAGTGAAATCGGCAGAGTTAGGCATAGCTCTATAATTGGCCTATTATCGGGACTATCACAAGCCTGTAGACTTCTTCGGTAAAGTTATGCCTTTAAGATCATGATGACGAAATCCAAAACGACCCTGCTCGCCATATATGATATGGACAAGACCATCACACGGCGCGCCACCTATAATGGGTTCCTGCTGCATATGGCGTTGAACAAGTCACCGTGGCGGTTGTTGCTTGCACCGTTTTTGCCACTTGGTTTGGTTCTATATGCGCTGAAAATTTGGGACCGGTCGCAGCTTAAGCAGTTTTCGCAAATTCTGCTGATTGGCCGACGTGTTCCTCAGGCGCATTTCGCCAAATATCTCGAAAGCCATGCGGATCTGGTCGTTGGCAAAAACGTCTATCCGCAATTGCTGGCGCGCGTGGCGGAGGAGAAGGCGGCTGGTTATCGCCATGTTATGGCGACCGCTTCTTATCGTTTATATGTGGACGCGATTGCCAAACGGCTTGGCTTTGATGACGTCATTGCAACAAATCTATCAACCGACAGCAGCGGCCATGTGCTGGCGCGGATAGACGGGCATAATTGTTATGATGCGGCAAAGCTGGAGCTTGTGAAAGGCTGGATGGATCGACACGGCCTGGAGCGCGCCCAATGTCATATCCGCGCCTATTCCGACCATATCTCCGATGCACCATTGCTTCATTTTGCCGACGAACCCTTCGCCACCAACCCGCATGGTCCACTGGCGCGTCTGGCGGAAACAAAGGGTTGGCCCATCCTTGATTGGCGCGTGGCGGAAACGTGATCCTAAACTTATAGCGCCCGCAATGCACCAACAAGCCAGACCGCCCCTACAATGAGGGGGATACCCGCAAGGTCGAGGTAAAATCCCGCCTTCACCATTTTGGGTAGGGCAATATGCCCGCTGGCCCATGCAATGGCATTTGGTCCGGTGCCGGATGGCATCATAAAACCCCAGCTGGCCGCCATGGAGGCAGCCATCGCCATCAACCATGGATCAGCACCCGTTGCCGCCACGAGGCCAGCCACCACAGGCAGCACACCGCTGGCGGTCGCGACATTGCTGGCAAATTCGGTGATTAGAATGACTAAAGCGGTCAGTGCCAGTGCGATGATGATGGGATGGACGACTGATAAAGGCTCTAATGCCTCTCCAAGCCACCCAGCGAGCCCGGACTGCGTGATGCCAGCAGCGAGCGCCAAGCCGCCGCCAAACATCATGATAACACCCCAAGGCGCCCTGTCTGCCTCTTGCCAGGTGAGCAACGGTCGACCTGTGCCATCGGGTATCAGGAACAATAGCAACGACCCTGCGATTGCGATGCTGCCATCGGTAATCCCGCCCTTGGGCAAAAGCGGCTCCAGCAAAGGTTGTCCAATCCACATACCGATAACCAAAAGAAAGATTGGAACGAGCCGTTTTTCCGCAACGGACATGGGCCGCGGCTTGCCAATGGCCACACGCGCGGCATCGACGTCAAAACTGCCAGCGGTTACGTTCTGCACCCGCATCAGGATGAATGCGCATAACGGCACACCGATAATCACAACGGGCAGGCCGTAGAGCATCCATGTCAGAAAGTTGATCTCGATGCCCAATTGCTTTTCCACTAGCGCGGCTGCAATCGCGTTGGTCGGCGACCCAACAAGCGTCCCAAGTCCGCCAATCGACGCGGCAAAGGCGACGCCCATGATAAGCGCGCCGGCCAGCCCGTCGGTTTCGCCCGGCTTGGTTCCGCCCGCGGCAAGCACTGCGATTGCGATCGGCACCATGATGAGCGCGATAGACGTGTTGGACATGACCATACTGAGCAATGCGGTTGAACCCATGAACGCGATCATGAGGCCGGTGACGCTATGTCCCGATTTCGCCAATATGGCGAGGGCGACGCGTCTGTGCATGCCCGTGCGTTCAATGGTGAGCGCCAGAAACGCGCCACCGAGAATGAGGAACAGGATAGGTGAATAATATTCCTTCGCAACATCCTGCGCGGTCATAATGTTCATCAGCGGCAGCGCCAGAAATGGCAGCAATGCCGTCACCGTTAACGGCAAGGCTTGCGTCATCCAATATGTCGCCATCAAGATGGTGAGCGCGGCGACGTGCCACGCAGATGGTTCCATTCCTCTTGGTGCAGGCAAAAATAGCATCACGGCAAAGACAATCAGTCCGCCCCAAAAACCAATGCGTTCACTTGTCATGGGCGCAGTCCAATCAGCGAGAGTTGGCGGCCATATCCGGGCTCACCTAAATGGCAGCTGCGCCGGTAACTGAAGAATCGATCGGGCTGGCTATAGGTGTCTTCACCTGGGCACGCGACCGTCCGGATACCCGCCGCCGCCAGTCGCGCCGCCACATAGCCTTCAATATCGAATTGATAATGACCCGTTTTACCGTCGGTAAAAAATCGTTCGTTTTGCGCAGCCTGCGTGACGAAGTTACGAAAAAATCCTTCATCCACTTCATAGCTTTTTTGCGCAATACATGGGCCAATGGCGCAGCTTATGCGACTAGCCTGCGCGCCGAGTTTCTCCATCGCGGCTATGGTGTTTTCCAGCACGCCGCTTATCGCGCCTTTCCAGCCTGCATGCGCCGCGCCAATCACTCCGGCGTCGGTATCTGCAAATAAGACGGGGACACAATCGGCTGTAACGATACCCAAAAGCAGGTTGGGCTGGTTGGTTACCATAGCGTCGCCGCGCGGCGGGTTATCTTGCGAAATGGTATTGTCGACCTGCACAACATCGGCAGAATGAAACTGATGGACGCGCGCCAGTGTCGCGCCGGGTAGGACCGACTGCACGCCAAGTAGCCGATTTTGAATGACGGATTCCCGGGCATCTTCAGAACCCAGCCCTACATTTAGGCCGGCATAGATTCCTGTCGACACCCCGCCCTTTCGACCCAAAAAGCCATGGGCAACTGTGCGCAGCACGTCTGATTGGATTACCTCAACTGCCATGCCTTGCATCTCCTCCTGCGCTTCTATTCGCAACTGCCGCGCTTGACGGCAAGCCATTAGATTGCGAACCAGAATATATGCAGCGACACATGCTTATATTTGGAATGGGCTACACCGCCTCCCGCCTTGCCGACACTTTGCGCGCCGATGGTTGGTTGGTCACGGGGACAAAGCGGATGAGCGGCGGCGATGCCATTGCCTTTGATGACGCTGCTGCCGTGCTAACCGCGCTCGAGACCGCAACGCATATTTTGTCGAGCGTGCCGCCCATGAGCGAGGGCGGCGATCCGGTGCTATTAAAATATGGTGCAGCCATTGCGGGGCGCGCCGACTTATGGATTGGCTATCTATCCTCCACCGGCGTCTATGGCGATACCGGCGGTGCATGGGTCGATGAAAGCGCGGCGGTAGGCGAGGGACGCCGCACCGCGCGAGCCGAAGCCGACCTTGCATGGCAGGGCTTGCGTCAAGATGTCCATGTCTTCCGCTTGCCCGGCATTTACGGACCCGGCAGATCGGCATTGGAGCGGGTTGCAGAAGGCAAGGCACACCGCATCGACATGCCCGATCAGATTTTCAGCCGTGTGCATGTGGACGACATTGTCGCGGCGGTCATGGCCGCCTTTGATGGCCCCGCCGGCGTTTACAATATCGCCGATGACATGCCCGCGCCGCAAAATGACGTTATCGAATATGCCTGCGACCTGCTGCGCCAAGATTGGCCGCCTTTACTGTCAATCGAGGCGGCTGGCCTGTCACCCATGGCGCGCGGATTTTATGCCGAGAACCGCCGCATTGCGAATATAAAGGCGAAGCGCCAACTAAACTGGCTTCCGCGATATGCCAATTACCGGCTGGGCTTAGGCGCCTGCATCGCGACGATGAGGCCAAGTATCGCCAAGATGCCGCCCGCCAGCGCCAGCGTCGACCACACATAGCCTTCGAATATCGTCGAAAGCAGCATCGCGACCACAGGGATGACAACACCGGTATAGGCTGCCTTGCCGGGCCCAATGTCGCGGATTAGGCGGAAATACATCGGGAAGGTGACGACGGTGCCAATGATGCTGAGATATAGGACGCCGCCAATATAGCTGGGACGCATGTCGATCACAGGCGGACCCGCCGTGATGAAGGCATATATGCTATTGCCAATGCTGCCCCACAGCATCGACCATGCCAATATCGTGAGCGTTGGAAAACGCGCAATCCTTGGCGTGACCTGCAGCACGTTAGACACAGAGACCGTTGCCACCGAACATAACACCAGAAACAGCCCAAAGAGCACATCCGTGCCGCCCATAGGTGCAGCGCGATATTCCTGCAACATCAACAGTCCGACCCCGACGCTGGCAATTGCGGAGCCCCATTTGAACGCCCCGCTAATGGGGCGCCCCAACCAATATTTGGCCAACACGGCATTGGGCACAATCAACAAGGCAAACACCACCGCGACAAGGCCCGATGTCATATAATGTTCGGCGGTATAGACAAAGTTAAAGTTCATCCCGAATTGCAACAAACCCAACAGCATCGTCCAACCCAGCATCGCCCGGTCAATTTTGAGTGGCTGACGCATCACAAGGGCCAAGATGAACATCCCGATCGCGGCGACGATGAAACGATAGGTCACCGACCATGTCGTCGGCACCGTGCCCAATTGATCGCGGATCACCAGCCAGGTTGACCCCCAGATCAAAGACGTCACCATGAAGGGTATCCACACCCGTGACTCTAGAAAGCTGAGCTCTTCCACGGGTTCAGTTTTTGCCAAGTTCATAGGGCTGATATCGCCTTTGCCAGCGGGGTGACGTCGGCTTCTGTATGTTGCCAACTGGTTACCAAACGCGCCGCGCCCCAATGATCGTTCAATACGCCCCAGTCATAAAAGTCAAAACCTTGCGCCCGTAACGCCGCGGCTTCGGCGGGCATGAGCCGCAGGAACAGCTCATTGGCTTGTACCGGATATAGCAAACGTTCGCCCGCGGCCTGCGCAATGACCTGCGCCGCGGCATTGGCGGACCGCGCATTGTGCAGCCACACATCATCCTTCAACATGGCCAGTAATTGTGCTGCCAAGAACCGGCCCTTGGACTGCAAATGCCCCGCCCGTTTGCGGCGATAGCGTGCAGCATCGGCCAGGGCGGGATCAAAATAGACCAAGGCTTCTGCGCCCATGCCGCCATTTTTGACAAAGCCGAAGCTTAAGACATCGACGCCTGCATTGGCGGTGATATCGGCTGGCGCGCAGCCCACATGCGCCACCGCATTGGCAAAGCGCGCGCCGTCCATATGCAGCCCTAGCGCGCGTTCGCGGCACAGGGCACCCAGCGCGGCGACTTCGGATGGGGTATAGACCATGCCATATTCGGTGGCGTTGGTAATCGACACGGCGGCGGCCTGCACCTGATGCACATCGTTGCGAATGGCGTCGAGCGTAGAGGTGACGGTCGCGGGCGTTATCTTCGCCCCGTCGCCATCAACCAACATCAACTTCGCGCCCGCGGTGTAGAAACCCGGCGCACCGCATTCATCCACCTCAATATGCGCCTCTTTATGGCAAATGACGCCCTGATGCGGCTGCACGAGTGAGGCCAGCGCAAGGCAATTCGCGCTGGTCCCCGTCGCCACCCACAGAACCGCGGCATCGCGGCCAAAGAGTTCCGAAAAAGCCGCATCCAACCGCGCGCTATATTGGTCACCGTCATAGGCGGTGTCGATATGGTTGGCATCGGCCATGGCTTGCATGACAGCAGGATGCACCGGGGCGGCATTGTCAGAAAAGAAACGCATGCCAAGCCGCATGGCGGGAAACCGATGTCGGCGTCAAGCGCTAAGGGGCAGGGTGCGGATGAATCAACCCACCCGTCGCCCCAGAGCAGGCTGGGGCCTATCGCGCCTATCGGTTTAGCCTGACACACGACATAGGCACCAGCCTCCGCTGGTGCGACGGGGCGTCGCGCCATGACAGGACACCCCCAATTTTCCGTAGACAAGACAAGGGCAAAATGTCAGTAAATGTTATAAAAGTGTTATTTTACAATAATTTACATCAACATACAATGTGAGCGCGATGGATATTCAAGGCTATCTGAACAACATTGAGACAGGCGGTGCGCCGGATGTTGTTTTTTATCCGGCGTGCGCCCGTTGAGCCTCGCTTTAGCATTAGAGGCGGCCAAGACCGAAGAGGACGTCAAAGACGCTTATATCAAGGCGCTGGGCCTCAAAAATGTCTTCAAGGGGCTGGTCGATATCCAGACTCCCGAAATCTGGTTTGAGGCGAAGGAAGCAGCCACCCCGCCATTGCTGATGTTCGCGCAATTGTTGGTCTATGTTCGCGCCGCGCGCAAACGTGGGGAGGCGGTTCCCGGCTTTCTGGGCGTGATTGATCGGGAAAAAGCGGCGCTGATGGCGACCGAACATGCCCTGCCTTTGCTGGAGGATAACGCGATTATCTGGCCCAAGTCCGGTTCGGCGGCGGACAAGGCGCTGGCCGCGCAAATTGCGCCCATGATTGAAGGCCATTTCGTCCTTTATCCGATCAAAGGATATGAGGCGGAATTTATTAAAGCCACGAAGGACGCGGTTGGTGAAGGCAGGATTATCCGCACCCCTATCACGCCTGATAATCTGCGGCAGGTGTTCGACAAATGGGTGATGATGGTTGGCGTTGAATTGGGCGTAAAACGCCACGCCGATTATGCCATATTGTTCTTTGCCGACATCATGCATGATGGGCATAATGAGGCGATACGCCGTCTGCCCGCGCGTCTGTTGTTCAGTGGCGGTTTGCCCGTGTTCATCATCGGAAACGAACAATATGAATTGGCCAGCGCACGCGGCTATCATAATTTCTGGAACATCTATCACCGCCCGCCCGAAGAAAAGCACCGGCATTATCTGCTCGAACGGCGCGACAGCCTGCTCCCGCTGGATGAGCAGAAGTTTAAGGGCGCATTCTACACCCCCTTCCACATTGTCGACAAAGCCTATGATCAATTGGCTGCCACCTTGGGTGCAGATTGGCAGCAGAAATATATCGTCTGGGATAATTGCGCAGGCGTCGGCAATTTGGAGGCCAAGCACAGCAATTTGCGCAATGTGTTCATGTCCACGCTCGATCAAGAAGACGTCACGATCATGCGCGGCAACCCCGCCTTTGCCGGGGCAGAGATTTTCCAATATGATTATCTCAACGATGACGTGACCGACTTTGGCGAGATTGATTATACGCTTACCAACAAAGTCCCAATGGCATTGAGGCAAGCGATTGCCGATGCAAAGTCCGGAAAAGAGGGCGCAAAGCCGATATTGGTGCTGATCAATCCACCTTATGCTGAAGCAACGAGTTCTGAAAATGTGAGCAGTAAGGGCGTTGACCGCAGCAAAAAAGGTGTAGCCCGTTCTCGGTTTGCGTTGGCTGGAATGGATGGATTTGGCAAGGCAAGCAATGAGCTTTTTACGCAATTCATTGCTCGCACTCATTGTGAGATTCCTACAGCGATTTTAGCAATCTTCAGCAAGCTGAAGTACATCAATTCACAGGCATTTGAAGATTTTAGGTCAGTATGGAAAGCTACCTATCTTGGTGGTTTTGTCGTTGAGAGCCGAGCGTTTGACGCGCTCAAGGGTGAATTCCCTATTGGATTTCTGATTTGGAACACAGGAGGCTGGGAACCAATCGAAACAGTATACGCCGAAGCACTCGACCGAAATGGTCACCTTATTGACGCTAAGCAATTTTTGAATATCGAAAATAGCAGGCTTCTGGCTACTTGGGTGCAACGACCAGCAGTAAACAAAGAGATTGCAATTCCGTTGAAGGGCGCGATTGAACCCGCGACTACTTCGGCTGACCTTCGAGGGACTAAATGGTCTGATAATGCGGTCGGTTGGTTCAATTGCGCAGGTAACGATTTGCAGCAGGCTGCAAAGCTTACGATGATTTTGTCATCTGGCTTCGGAAGTGGACGGGGCTTTTTCATCAACGAAACAAATCTTTGGCAGGTATCTGTCATCTATGCCGTCCGCCGCCTCATCAAGCCGACATGGCTCAACGACCGCGACCAGTTCCTGCAACCCTCCGAACCGTTGACCGACGCCTTCAAATCCGATTGTCTAATCTGGATGCTTTTTAACGGTAGCAATCTCACTGCTGGGGCTGATGGACTGCGTTGGAATGATCGTGATTGGTCACTCGTCAACCACTTCATCCCCTTCACCGAAGCCGAAGTCGGCGCGAAGGCGCGGTTTGAGAGTGAATTCATGGTCCGCTATATGGCGGGCATGGCCTTCTCCCCCGAAGCGCAGGCTGTGTTGGATGAAGGGCGAAAGCTTTGGACACGCTTTCACGCTATCGACTTCCCGCATAAGATTAGGGATGAACTAAAGCTCAATCGCGCGGACGCTGGCTGGTACCAAATCCGCAAGGCGCTGGAACAATATGGCAATACCGAATTGACCGATTTCGATTCCTTCAAATCCGCCTACGCCGCTTTGGGCAACAAATTGCGCCCTATGGTTTTTGAACTGGGTTTCTTGCCAAGATAAGGAAAGGGCACCTGCGTGGCCTTTATGGACGCTGCTGTGCGATAACCTAGGATAACATCTAGGTTGTTGCGCGGCGCTTTAGGCAGTAGCAGCGGCGTAATAAGGGGTGTTCCACAAAATGTTGCGACGTAAAGCAGTTGTCATTGGTGCAGGTATTGGCGGCATAGCATGCGCCATGCGGTTACAAAGCCTGGGCTTTGATACCGAAATCGTTGAGGCATTGGATGCCCCCGGTGGTCGCGCTTATGTCCGCAAGGTGGATGGCTTTGTCTTTGACATGGGGCCGACGGTTCTCACCGTCCCGCATTTCATTGAGGAATTGTTTAGCCTGCAGCAAGACCATGCCATGCTAAACGAGCCGGACTTTCCATCCCATGTTCTGAACGAAAATGTCCGCGTCCGCGAAGGCATATCGGGCGGTCCGAATACCAGCAAATATGTCGAAATAATTCCGATACTCCCCTTTTACCGTATCTATTTCGATGACGGCACATTTTTCGATTATGATGGCGATCCCATCAGCACGCGCGAACAGATACAGCTCTTGGCGCCCGAGGATCTTGCAGGATATGAGGCCTTTCACGAACAAGCCCGCGCGATATTCCAACGCGGATTTTTGACGCTTGGCTATACCTATTTTGGCAGCCTTGGGTCGATGCTGCGCGTGGTGCCCGATTTGCTGAAGCTTGGCGCGGTGCGCTCGCTGTTCGGCATGGTCAGCAAATATTTCAAGTCGGACAAAATGCGTCAGGTGTTCAGCTTTGAACCTTTGCTGGTCGGCGGCAATCCGATGAAGGTGCCGGCGATTTATGCGATGATCCATTTCGTCGAAAAAACCTGGGGCATTCATTACGCCAAGGGCGGGACCGGCGCTTTGGTGGCTGGCTTAGTCAAAAAGTTCGAAGACATGGGCGGCCGGTTGCGGTTGAACGCACCGGTGCAGCGCATATTGGTCGAAGACGGCGTTGCGAAGGGCGTCGCGTTGGCAAGCGGCGAAAAAATTACTGCCGATGTCGTGGTGTCGAACGCCGATTATGCGACCACTTATCTCAAGCTGGTCGATAAGGCGCATCGCCGGATTAACCGCGATGCCTTGGTGAAATTCCGTAAGCAATCCATGTCGTTGATGGTGATTTATTTCGGCTATGAACGCCGCGACAATGACCCGGATTTGCGCCACCATAACATCATATTGGGCCCCCGCTACGAAGCGTTGCTCGATGAGATTTTTGAGCAGAAGGTGATGAGCCCCGACTTCTCGCAATATCTGCACATCCCGACGCTGACCGACCCCAGCATGGCGCCTGCAGGGCATCATGCGGCCTATACGCTCATCCCTGTGCCCAATAATGCTAGCGGCATCGATTGGGACATTGAAGGGCCAAAGCTGAGCGCGCGGGTGCTGCGTTTCTTGGAAGAACGCGGCTATATTCCCGACCTTGCGGCGCGGTTGAAGCATATGAGTTTCATCACGCCCGATTATTTTTCCGAAACTTTGGGGTCCTATCTTGGCAATGGCTTTGGCGTGGAACCTGTGTTGACCCAGACCGCTTTCTTCCGCCCGCACAATAAGTCGGAAGATGTGCACAATCTCTATCTGGTCGGCCAAGGCACGCAGCCAGGGGGCGGCACGCCTTCGGTTATGATGTCGGCCAAAATGACCGCCCGCGAAATCGCCCGCGACCTGTGCGTGGATGCATCCATCGTCAATGGCGTGCCACGTTAACGGGAAAATTATCGCCCGCTGGCCATAATTGCATATCGCTGGAGATATGGGAGAAATCCTGGTGCTGCTGGGGAGGATTGAACTCCCGACCTCGTCATTACCAATGACGCGCTCTACCACTGAGCTACAGCAGCAATACCGAAGGTGCGGCCCTATGCGAAGGCTGGGGCTTAATGTCAAGCGGCTTGCGTGTTCGCGTGCCATTTGGCATCGCGCAGGCAGCACGATAGCGTGCAGAGGAGAACGGCATTGGCGAAAGATGCAGAGGACAAAGAGCGGATCAAGGCAGAGCGGCTGCGCGAAGCGCTGCGCGCCAATTTGCGCCGGCGCAAGGCAAAGCCATCGGCACCTAAAGCGGAAGGCAATGTGACAACGCCTGTAACGGAGAAAAACCGCCCCAAGGCATGAGTATCGTCGTTGCGCCGCGCGAAATAGTCGTGAATAGACCCAGACATGTTATACCAGTTCGCACGCCCCCTTTTGTTTCAAGCCGACGCCGAGGCCGCACATAATCTATCATTGGCGGCGCTGCGGCTTATGCCTATTCCCGCGCTCGGTTCAAATTATCCGGTCCTTGCCCACACATTTGCGGGCTTGCAGTTTGCGAACCCCATTGGCCTTGCTCCCGGCTATGACAAAAACGCAGAGGTTCCGGTGGAAATCCTGCGGCTCGGTTTTGGCTTTACCGAGGTAGGGACGCTGACGCCGTTACCGCAAGCGGGCAACCCAAAGCCGCGTCTGTTCCGCTTGGTTGAGGATCAAGCTGTTATCAACCGCATGGGCTTTAACAATGCCGGGCAGCAGGCGGCCATTGATCTGCTGCGCAACATTCCCGAACAGGCGCGGACAGGACCCATTGGTATCAATATTGGTGCCAATAAGGACAGCGCCGACCGCGTGGCGGATTATGTCATTGGCGTGCGCAATATGGAGGTGCTGGCGGATTATCTAACCGTCAATATCAGCTCACCCAATACGCCTGGCCTTCGCGCTTTGCAGGACAAGGCGGCACTAGATGACCTGCTCGCGCACGTGATGGCGGCGCGCACGCGGGACACACCTGTGTTCTTGAAAGTCGCGCCCGATCTGCAGCCTGCCGACATTGATGATATTGTCGCCGTCGCCATGTCGCGGGGCATCGCTGCGTTGATTGTGTCGAATACGACGATATCCCGCCCTGCGCTGATATCGCGCCATAAGGGAGAGGCGGGCGGTCTATCGGGCGCACCCTTGCGCGATATGGCGCAGCAACGCGTGATTGATTTTCGCAAGGCAAGCGGTGGGCAACTCCCGCTCATCGGCGTGGGTGGGATAACGTCGGCGGAAGATGCTTATGCGCGCATTCGGGCTGGCGCGTCTTTGGTGCAAATATACAGCGCATTGGTGTATCAAGGGCCGGGCCTTGCGCGCAGAATCAATAAGCAACTTGCGCGCCTTTTAAAGGCGGATGGATTTTCCAACATAGCCGAGGCCATCGGCGTCGACGGATAAATCTGCGCTTGGCTTTATCGACCGAAGGTGGCTAAGTTGCGGACATGAAAAAATCATTGTTCGCGTTTACCGCATCCGCCATCCTTTTCACCCAAGCTGCAGCAGCCGAAAATGTCGGCGTTACGTCTTCTGCAGATCCTCGGGTTACCGAAGCGGGGATGGAAATGCTACGCCAAGGCGGATCTGCTGCGGATGCGGCAATGGCAATGATGCTTGCTTTGACCGTGGTCGAACCGCAATCGAGCGGCATCGGCGGCGGCGGTTTCTTATTATATCAGGACAGCGCGAAAGGCGTTTTGGCAACGATAAATGGACGGGAAACCGCGCCAGCGGCGGCAAAGGCCGACCGTTTTGTTGGCGCAGATGGCAAGCCCTTGCCCTTTCTTGCGGCGTTTCAAGGCGGCCATTCGGTTGGTGTACCGGGCAACATCCAGCTGATGGCGCAAGCGCACGCCAAATGGGGTAAGCTGCCTTGGGCAACCGTGTTTAAGCCTGCGATCCGCCTTTCCGACAAAGGCTTTGTCGTGAACAAAACGCTGGAATCACGGTTGCAGGGTATACAAAGGCTTTGGCCCAATTTTGATGAAGCGCGGGCGATTTACTGGCGTGATGGCAAACCCGTAACGGCAGGCATGACGCTCAAAAATCCTAAGCTTGCGGCCACATTGAAGCTCCTGGCGAAAAAAGGACCTGACGCTTTCTATACAGGTACGGTTGCAAGTCAGATTGTGCAGGCGGTCATCAGCAGCAAATTGAGCCCCGGTGACATGACGATGACTGATCTCGCGCAATATCGGGCCAAAGAGCAGAAAGCCGTGTGCGCGCCCTATCGGGTCTATGTCGTTTGCGGCATGGCGCCGCCTTCGTCGGGGGCAACCACAGTGCTTCAGATTTTGGGCACGCTGGAGCGCTTTGATTTGACTGCAACGGGCAAGGATAGTCCCAAAAGCTGGCATTTGATTGGCCAAGCCATGCAGTTGGCTTATGCAGACCGTGAAAAATATCTGGCCGATGATGCCTTTGTCGATGTGCCGGTCGCAGGATTATTGAACCCCGAATATATACAGCAACGTTCGGCGCTGATTGATCCGGAGAAGGCGCGTAGTGACTATCCGGCGGGCAAGCCACCAGGTGCTGCGCCGCGCACAGCCGCGATCTCAAGCGAAGTTGCTGGCACGACGCATTTCACGGCAGTCGATGCAAATGGTAACATCGCCAATATGACGTCCACAATTGAAGGTCCGTTTGGCAGCCAGCTTGTGGCAGGCGGATTCTTTTTGAACAACGAACTTACCGATTTTACCTTCGCCCCTGAAAAGGACGGCGCACCAGTGGCAAATCGCGTGGCTGGTGGAAAGCGGCCTTTGTCTTCAATGTCGCCGACCATGGTTTTTGACCGCGATGGTCGGGCGGTGCTGACGCTTGGTTCGGCTGGTGGCAAGCGGATCATCATGCATGTCACCAAAACGCTGATTGGCGTGCTGGACTTTGGCCTGCCGCTTGATCAGGCAATCGCGCTGCCGAACATCTATTTTGGGGCTGGGCAGTTGGAGGTGGAGCAGGACACCCCGCTCGCCGCAATGGCGGAGCATATTTCTGCCTTCGGACAGAAGGTTCGCGTTGCGGATCTCGGGTCGAAGGTGAACGGCGCGCAATATCTCAACGGCGCTTGGACAGGCGCAGCGGATCCACGGAGTGAAGGGACATCGGCGACCATAGATGCAAAGGGTAAGGTCACGATCATCCGTCCACCTGCCGCTGCCGACGTGCCTTTGCCTAGCGTTGGATAAAAGACGCGCATTGCACCAGATTGTGAGTGGCGCTACCGCAAATAGGATAACAAAAACAGGCCATAGCATGGCTGAAAATTGGCAGGAGAGCATAAATGGCTGCTGAACAGTTTGACGACTTTGACAGCTTCCCTAATCTTGTAACAATGTTTTTCGCGCGGGCGCGCCATCGCGGAGATGCGCCGTTTTTATGGGCAAAACATGACGGGGACTGGCATTCGATCAGCTGGTCGGACGTTGCCCGGCAGGTCGCTGGCTTTGCAAAATCGCTGCGCCAGCTCGGGCTGCAAAAGGGTGACCGGGTCATGCTCGTGTCGGAAAACCGGCCCGAATGGTGCATCGCCGATTTGGGTATCATGGCGGCAGGTTGCGTGACCGTTCCGACTTATGTCACCAATACCGAACGCGACCATCAACATATTTTGGACAATAGCGATGCACGCGCCGTCATCGTATCGACGGCCAAGCTTGCCAAGACATTGACGCCCGCCGCGTTGCGGTCATCGCAGGCGGAATTCATCATTGCTATCGAACCTCAGCCAGCGATGCAGCAAGGCCAATTGTCGGTGCATCTTTGGTCCGATATGGTCAAAGGCACGGACGCAGATGTGCGCGCCAGCGAAGCGGCGATGGCGTCTGTTACCCGCGACGATTTGGCGTGCATTATCTATACGAGTGGCACTGGTGGCGCTCCGCGTGGCGTGATGCAGCATCATGGCGCGATTCTACATAATATTGATGGTGCAGCGGCTGTACTTCGGGAAGATTTCGGCTTGGACGAAGAAGAAGTTTTCTTGTCGTTCCTGCCTTTGTCGCATGCCTATGAACATAGCGGTGGGCAGTTCTTGCCGATCGGCGTTGGCGCGCAAATCTATTATGCCGAAGGGCTGGAGAAGCTAGCCGCCAACATCGAAGAAACGCGGCCAACGGTCATGGTGGTGGTCCCGCGTCTTTTTGAAGTGCTGCGTCAACGGATGATCAAGGCCGTCGAAAAGCAGGGCAAGCTGCCCAATTATCTGCTCGATAAGGCGCTTACCATCGGGGAGCGTGACTATTCTGGACGCAAACGTCTTATCGATGCACCGATGCGATTGATTTTGTCGCGCACAATCAAACCAAAAATCCAGGCGCGCTTTGGCGGCCGGATGAAGGCAATGGTGTCCGGTGGCGCACCGCTGAACCCCGACATTGGCGTATTTTTCCAATCCTTGGGTATCACCATGTTGCAAGGCTATGGTCAGACCGAGTCCGGCCCGGTCATCAGCTGCAATCGGCCAAGCGCTGGCATCAAAATGGACACCGTTGGTCCGCCGTTGAAAAACACGGAGGTCAAAATCGCTGAGGATGGCGAAATATTGGTGCGCGGACCTTTGGTGATGAAGGGATATTGGCGCAATCAGGCAGAAACCGATCGCGTTATCATTGATGGCTGGCTGCACACGGGCGACATTGGCCATATTGACGACCAAGGCCGCATTGCCATTACCGATCGCAAGAAGGACCTGATCGTCAATGACAAGGGCGACAATATCGCACCGCAAAAGATTGAGGGCATGCTCACGCTTCAACCCGAAATATTGCAGGCCATGGTGTCAGGCGACAAAAGGCCCTATATTGTCGGTCTGATCGTGCCCGACCCCGAGTGGGCGTTGGAATGGGCGCAGGCGCAAGACATGAAATATGACTTTGCCGAGCTACAAGCCAATCCCCAATTCCGCGCCGCTGTGCGCGCTGCGGTGGATCGCGTGAATGCGGATGTTTCGGTTACCGAAAAAGTGCGTCAGTTCGAATTTGCGGATGAGCCCTTTTCTATCGAAAATGGCGAGATGACGCCCAGCATGAAAATTCGCCGTCATGTCATTCGGGAACGATATGCTGCGCGGGTCAATGGGATGTACAAGGCTTAGGGTGTAGAAGCCCGAAAAGAGCGGGGTGGATTGTATTTGGGCTTAAGCGTTTTGCGCCCATATTAGAAACTCGACATTGCCTTGCGGCCCAGTAATCGGGCTAGTGGTGAGGCCGTGCACCGTCCAATTTTGGCTGGTCAGCCATGTTTTTACCTCGTCACAGACGCGTGTGTGGACGTCTGCGTCCCGCACAACGCCGCCTTTCCCGACTTCTTCGCGGCCCGCTTCAAATTGCGGCTTAATCAGCGCGATCAACTGCGCCTTGCTTTTGGCGAAGGATAAGGGCCGTTCCAGCACTTTGGCCAAGCCAATGAAGCTCGCGTCGCAGACGATGAGGTCAATCGGCTCGCTGATGTGTGTTTCGGTTAAGATGCGTGCGCTCGTTTGTTCATGGACAATGACGCGCGGGTCCTGCCGCAGTTTCCACGCCAGCTGGTTCGTGCCGCTGTCGACGGCGTAGACGCGGGCTGCGCCGTTGGTCAGCAACACATCGGTAAAGCCGCCCGTCGATGAACCGACGTCGATAGCCACATGGTCGGTCACATCAATGGCAAACGCCTCCAATGCATGGGCAAGCTTAATGCCGCCGCGGGACACCCATGGGTGGTCACTGCCGCGCACGCTGATCTCGGCATCTTCGGCGATTTGCTGTCCGGGTTTTTGCGCCTTGGCATCACCAATATAGACATGGCCCGCCATGACGAGCACCTGCGCGCGGGTCTTGCTGTCAGCAAGGCCGCGATCAACGATGATTTGGTCTAATCGTGTTTTTTTGGTCGCCATGCCGTAACACGCTAGCGGAACTTGCACGATTTGGCCATAAGACAAAGCTATGTACATTCGTTACCTGACCCTGTTCGCCGCTTTGGGCCTCGCCGCGTGCGTTGCGCCGCCGCCACCCCCTGCGCCAAAGATTGTTTCCGCGCCGCCGCGTGTGGATACCCCGCCGACGCCGCGATTAACGGGCGATTGGAATGACTGGCCCTTTACGCCTGGAAATTGGACCTATCGCCGCGACGGGCGCGGTTCGGTGGCGCAGTTCGGCATGTCTGGACGCAACCCGATGATCAGCTTTCGTTGCGATGTAGAAAACCGCCGTATCACATTATCGCGAGATGCATCGGCACCGGAGGCGGGCTTGGTTATCCGCACCTCGTCCATGACAAAAACATTAGCAGCGACGGCAAGTGACACAAATTCAGCCTATCTGACCGCCAACATTGCAACCACCGATCCCATTCTGGATGCCATGGCCTTTAGCCGTGGTCGCGTGTTGGTTGAAATGGAGGGACAGCATCCCGTAATTCTGCCGTCATGGGCGGAAATCGCACGCGTAGTTGAAGATTGTCGCGGATAATCTGCGCCCTATTTATCGCAGCGCAGACCGACAATTCTAGTCAGAAAAAAGTTTAATACAAGGCTTGTTTACACGCGCAGTTTGATTCACTTTCGAACCTGCGGAGGGCAGAGAAATGTTTGAAGCAAGCAAATTCCATTCAACGAAAGGAGGTGATCCGATGTCTCATGGTTCAGTTAAGAGGTCGGACAATTCCGTTCGGGAGATCGGCCGCTGAGCAATCAGCGATGCCGGTCACGGCATGAAAGCAACTTCCGGCAGCGGGTGTCCGACCGCTGACCCATGTTTAAGGGCCGCTGGTTTATTCCAGCGGCCCTTTTCTGTTGTTCGCGTGTCTGTTGTTTGTGTTGTCCCCTCTACCCAAGCGCAAAATTCTCGGTGCTCTCCAATTTTGCCATGCTTATGCTTTTTGTCGAACATTGGTGGCAATTGCTGATGAAATGCTTACATTCGATTTAAGATTCTGAAGGATATCAAAAAATGCAGTTTATGCGCCTGAGCTGGAAAATTTTGGTCGGTGTGAAGGACCTGTTTGTATTGCTGTTTTTGGCGCTTTTCTTTGCCGCCATTTTCGCACTGCTAAATGCTAATCCCAACCCGGCGATGGTCCGCGATGGTGCTTTGCTGCTCAAACTGGATGGCGTTGTGGCCGAACAGCCGGCCGAAATCGACGTGCTAACTACGCTCACCTTGGAGGCTGCGCCTGTTGGCGAAATCCGTCAACGCGATATCATCCGCGCGTTGAAGCTTGCCCAAAGTGACAAGCGCATAAAAATCGTCGTGTTGGACATGGAACGCTTCATGGGCGGCGGGCAAGCGAGCCTTGCCGCGATTGGGGATAGCATTGATGCCGTCAAAAAGGCGGGCAAGCCTGTTTATGCCTTTGCCACCGCCTATACCGATGACAGCTATCAACTGGCTGCCCATGCAACGCAGATCTGGATGGACCCGCTGGGCGGCGCATTATTGGCAGGCCCAGGGGGCTCTCAGCCTTATTATAAGGGCTTGCTCGACAAATTGGGGGTAAAGGCCAATATCTACCGCGTTGGCACTTTCAAAAGTGCCGTCGAGCCCTTTATGCGTTCCGACCAATCGCCTGAATCGAAAATGGCGATCAAAGGCGTGTATGATGAGATATGGGGGCAATGGAAAGCCGACGTCGCTAAGGCCCGTCCACAAGCGCAATTGGATCAACTGCTGACCAATCCCGCCAATGCGGTTGAGGGGGCGAAGGGCGACCTCGGTCAGTTGGCGCTGTCGGCAAAATTGGTCGATAAATTGGGCGACAAAATCGCCTTTGGAAAATTCATCGCCAGCAAAGTGGGCGCCGATGAAAAGAAAACCACAGGCGGTTTTGCACATACGCATATGGATACGTTGCTGGCCAGCTACGGTCCGCCATCGGCAGGCGAGCAGATTGGCGTTGTGACAATCGCGGGTACCATCGTTGATGGTGAAGGCGGTCCCGGCTCAGCGGCTGGCGATACGATCAGCCAGCTGATTTATGAGGCATTGGATAGCAAGGATTTGAAGGCTCTTGTCGTCCGTGTCGATTCGCCCGGCGGGTCTGTGACCGCATCGGAGAAAATCCGGCTCGCGATCGCTGCGGCTAAGGCCAAGAATATTCCGGTTGTCGTGTCCATGGCCAATCTGGCGGCTAGCGGTGGCTATTGGGTTTCGCTGCCCGCCGATGTGATATTTGCCGACCCTTCGACGATCACCGGCTCTATCGGTATCTTCGGGGTGATCCCAAGCGCCGAGGCTGGCTTGGCAAAGATTGGCGTGAATGCGGACGGGGTCAAGACAACGCCATTGTCCGGTGAGCCCGATGTCCTAAACGGCTTTAGCGCCGAATTTGACCGCGTGGCACAAAGCGCGATTGAAAACGGCTATCGGCAGTTTCTGACCCGTGTTGCGACCGCCCGCAAAAAGACCCCAGACCAGGTGGATGCCATCGCCCAGGGGCGCGTTTGGGCAGGCGGGACAGCGCGTCAGCTTGGCTTGGTAGACCGGTCCGGCAATATGAATGATGCTCTAGCAGAGGCAGCAAAGCGCGCGGGACTAAAGCCGGATGATTGGCATGCGGTCTATATCGAACAGCCAAACAGCTTTGCTGGCACGTTGCTTCAGGGGCTGATGCCCAAGAAGGCGCAATCGAACGCACCCATGGATATTTTTGCTCATGCCGCATGGCAACAAAGCCTGTTCATGCAACGCGTCGCCGCTGATCTCGACATGTTGACGGGCGTTAAGGGCGTTCAGGCCAGATGTTTGGAATGCAGTGATTTCGCGCCGCCTGTGCCTGCCGCAGCGGACAAAACATGGCTGTCGGCTTTACTGAAGGTCTTCAGCTAACCAGCGCGGTCCGTTTCATACACCCTTTGCCTTTGCACGTTCAACGCATTCAACAATGATACGTTTTGCGTCCGTTTCGTCACCCCATCCATTTAGCTTCGCCCATTTGCCGGGCTCCAAATCTTTATAATGGGTGAAGAAATGCTCAATCTGCTGCAGCACGATGGGTGGCATGTCCTTATAGGTGACCACGTCGGAATAATAAGGGAAGGTTTCGTTTACCGGAACACATAGCAGTTTTTCATCGCCGCCTTTGTCGTCTTCCATCATGAGCACGCCAATCGGACGGCATTTGACAACGGCGCCCGCGATGATCGACGAACGTGCCACGACCAACGCGTCCAAGGGATCACCATCTTCGCCCAAAGTATGCGGCACAAAACCATAATTGGCTGGATAGCGCATCGGCGTGTGCAGGAAGCGGTCGACGAATAAAGCGCCGGATGCCTTGTCGAATTCATATTTTACGGGCTCGCCGCCAATGGGAACTTCGATCAGGACGTTGAGGCTTTCGGGGACATTGTCGCCCGCCGGGATGAGATCAATACGCATGGGAGAATGCTTTCAATTATTTATGGCTTGGTCCGTCGCGGGCTGAGTAGACGATCAATCGCCGTCTTGCCTTGGCCTGTGACTTCGAGGTGCGGATAGCGCAAACCACCTGAATAGGCGATGTCTATTTGTGCAAAACGTTTGCTGCGCTCGACTATGAGCCGGATTGGTGTTTTGCCGTCTTTTGCTGCCTTGATTGCGGCAGTCAGACCGTCTTTTGAATAAGCATAGCCATTAACCGCAATGATTTTTGCGCCATTGACGATATTCGCCTTAAACGCCGGGCTGTTCCACAACACCGAGGTGACAATAGCATCCTTGTTCAACATCATTCCAAGCGAGTGGGTGAGGTTTAGGTTATTGCCTTCTTTCATCAACTCCTTGTCGAATAGATTGGGCTCCTCTTTCCAAACGAGCTTGTATCCGCCCTTTTCGATGCCGGCCAGCGGCGCAGGTTGGCCTGGCTGGCGCAATTTTGTGTCGAGGAACTTCGCCCAGTCATAAGGCTGCACGGCGTTCAATGTGCGCACGACTTCGTCAAAATCATATGTCAGCACGCCCCAATCGGCATCACGCACCCCGAAAAAGGCTTTGGCAAAATCATCAAGCGATTTTGTTCCTTTGGACAATTCGCGAATGGTCATGTCGGCGTCGAGCCAGATAAGCGAGCTTTCATTGTAATAATCTTCACCACGTGATTGGCTGGCAAAGGGCTTTGGCTTGCGCGCAGCAAAGATGGGGTCATGCGTGGTGTCTTCAACCGAACGCCACATACGCCCGGGCTGTTCTGCATAAAATCCGGCATATTTGGCCCATTCGCCAAGAACCATTTCCTTGGACTGTAGTCCTGAACGTGCGCCAAGGACCAGATCCCAAAAGCTCGTCTGGCCTTCATAGACCCAAAGCAAATTGTCACGCATTGGCGTGGTATAATCGGGCGTCCACATCGTTGCAGGACGACGAAACTTGCCATTCCAACTATGCGTGAATTCGTGCGGCAAAAGACCGCGTTCCGACATATTGTCATCCCATTGGATGAAATAATCGGTTTCGCGCGTGTTTTCGGAACTGCGATGATGCTCAAGACCAATGCCGCCAAGCTCCTCCGTCAGACCAAGCAGAAATTCATATCGGTCAAAATGCTTTGATCCGAACAACAATAAGGATTCATCAACTAAGGCACGGTGCGCGGCAATCTGTTCCGGCTTTGCCGCGAGATACTTCGCGTCATCTGCCCAGACGTTGAGGGTTACATTATGCCCAAGATCCCATTTCTTGTAATGTGGGCCAGCAAACATCGGGCTGTCGACCAAAGTTTCGAAGCTGGTCAGGCCATAATCGATGCGGTTGCCTGTTATCGTGGCGCCATCAAGTGCGGCGACCCCAGTCCAGCCCTCTGGTAATGCAATCGACGGGTTCACTTGAATAGCGCGCGTGAAATGTCCCGCGGGGTATAATGCGACCTGTTCCCATTGCACGTTCATCATATTTGGCGTGACGACGATCCGGCCTTCGCTTTCGCGGATGGGGGATGTGAATTCAAATTCCACGTCCACCGAGGTGGTTCCTTCAGGTGTGTCGACGTGAAACGCGTATACCTGCACTGGATCGCGCGTCCAACGCAGCGTCTTGCCGCCAGCGCGGATCATGAGGCCAGTCATTTCGGCCAAGGCGCCGCGTGGTCCGTGTTTGCCGGGTAGCCATTGGGGATAGAGCAGGATCAGCGGCTTGCCCGTTTCAACGGGGATATTCTGCTGCACGCGGAAAATGGCTCGATCGACATCCGTTGCGTCAACGTGAAGCGACATTGGTGCTGGCAATGGGCGGTCCTGCGGCTCTGGTATGGTCGAGATAATCGGTACAGGCTGCGGCGCACTGTTTTGCGCGGATGCTCCGGATATAAGGCTGGCGGAAAGGGCGAATGCGGCAAGTGCGCGCGACAATATATATGCGTTCATAGGTTCAAATGTGCCGAAAGTGCCGCGCTGCGTCCAGCCCTATTCCACTCACCGCAATTAGCCGCTAGGGCGCTTCATTATGGCAAAGATACAGACACCCCAAGCCGTGCGCGGCACGCAAGACATGTTCGGTGAGACCGAGGAACGCTTTGCGCATGTGGTCGCGACCTTCGAACGCGTGCGCAAGCTTTATGGTTTTAAGGGCCTGCAACTGCCGGTGATTGAACCCACTGCAGTGTTTTCGCGCAGCCTGGGTGAGGCGACCGATGTTGTTTCCAAGGAAATGTATACGTTCGAAGACCGCGGCGGCGATTCTATTACGTTGCGGCCCGAATTCACCGCTGGCATTGCGCGGGCTTACCTTACCAATGGCTGGCAGCAATTTGCGCCCATGAAGCTGTCAGTGCACGGGCCATTGTTCCGCTATGAGCGTCCGCAAAAGGGCCGCTATCGTCAGTTTCACCAAATTGACGCCGAAATCATCGGCGCGGCGGAGCCGGCGGCAGATGTCGAATTGCTCGTCATGGCAGATCAATTGCTGAAAGAACTTGGCATAGAAGATGGCGTGACGTTGCAGTTGAATACGCTGGGAGACACCCCTAGCCGCGACGCATGGCGCGCCGCGTTGGTTGGCTATTTCAACGACCATAAGAGCGCGTTGTCCGAAGATAGCCTGTCGCGGTTGGAGAAAAATCCACTGCGTATCTTGGATAGTAAAGACCCCAAGGATCGCCCGATTGCCGACGCTGCACCCGTTATCGACGATTATCTATCGGCCGAAGCGCAGGATTTCTTCGGCGCAGTCACCGCAGGCCTTGATGCCGCAGGCGTCGCGTGGACCCGCAACGCCGCTTTGGTCCGCGGCCTCGATTATTATCGCCATACTGCGTTTGAATTTGTAACTGACAGGCTTGGGGCGCAAGGGACTGTTCTAGGCGGCGGACGTTATGATGGCTTGATCGAAAATTTAGGTGGCCCCGCGACCCCAGCGGTCGGCTGGGCTGCGGGTATTGAGCGGTTGGCGATGTTGGTCGACCATGTGTCGCAGGACAAATTCGATGCCGTCATCGTCGTCGAAAATGACGATCGCCTGGCTGATGCCATTCGCTTGGCGCGCAAATTGCGCGCTGCACAGTTTGCCACTGAAATTGTGGCGACAGGTTCGCCGCGCAAGCGTTTTGACAAAGCAGCAAAATTGCCGTCGCACACGTTAATTTCTTTGTCGGTGGCCGACGGTACCCCGTCGATACGCATTCGCGGCGAAGGCAGTGACATTGCTGCGCGCGTGGAAGCCTTTATCGTGGGCGCAAATTGAAAATTTCCCCGCACCGCATTGCGCAAATTGAATCGCGCTTTTCCGAGCTGGAGGCGCGGATGGCTTCCGGGCAGTTGGAAGGTGATGCTTTTGTCGCTGCCTCGCGCGAATATGCCGAGTTGGAGCCTGTGGCCAAGGCCGCCGTTGAGGTCCGACGCTTGCGTGCGGAAATCGAAACACTTGGCGTCATGGCGCAGGATGTTTCTGACCCAGATTTACATGCGATGGCGGTCGAAGAACTGGACGTGGTCACGCAGCAGCTATCGGGCGCGGAAACGGCGCTTGCCATCTCGTTACTGCCCCGCGATTCTGCGGATGATCGGCCAGCGATGCTGGAAATTCGTGCCGGAACGGGCGGCGATGAAGCCGCTTTGTTCGCCGGCGATTTGTACCGCATGTATGAACGCTATGCCGCTGGGCAGGGGTGGAAGATTGAGCCGATTTCGGTCAGCGCCTCCGACGTGGGTGGATATAAGGAAGTGGTGGTCGCGATCAAAGGCGCAGGCGTGTTTGCAAAGCTGAAATATGAAAGCGGAGTCCACCGCGTGCAGCGGGTACCTGTGACCGAGAGCGGCGGGCGCATTCACACCAGCGCGGCGACAGTAGCGGTCCTGCCTGAGCCGACGGAAGTGGATATCCAGATTGAGGCGCGCGATCTGAAAATCGATGTTTACCGTGCTTCGGGCGCCGGCGGGCAGCACGTCAATACTACGGACTCAGCTGTGCGTATCACCCATTTGCCGACAGGTATTGTGGTGACATGTCAGGACGGCCGCAGCCAGCATAAGAACAAGGAACAGGCGATGCAGGTCCTGCGCGCGCGCATGTATGAAAAAGAGCGTGAGGAAGCCCAAGGCGCCGAAGCAGAGGCACGTAAGGCCATGGTCGGCTCAGGCGATCGTTCCGAGCGTATTCGTACCTATAACTTCCCCCAAGGCCGTGTGACCGACCACCGGATTAACCTGACGCTACATAAATTGCCCGAAATATTGGAAGGCGGCGGCTTGGGTGAGCTAGTTGACGCGTTGATTGCCGAGGATCAGGCCGAGCGGATGGCGGGGTTGGGGGAGTGATTTTTAGTATTTCCCCCGTCGCTCCAGCGTAGGCGGGGGCGACGGTGTTTTTGGGGAGTGGGCCCTACCTCCTTATCGTCACCCTGAACTTGTTTCAGGGTCAATTTGGCCTCTCTACCCTAAGGTTGATGCGGCACTATGGATGCTGAAACAAGTTCAGCATGACGAAGTGAGAAAAGAGGGGGTTAATCTAACGCCAGCCGTCCATGTTCCAGTTTCGGCAACACATAACGCGCGAACATGTCGCATTCGTTGATGTGCGGATAGCCCGACAATATGAACGCCTCGATACCTACTTCGCGATAGGCGTTGATCTTGGCGAGCACTTGGTCAGGATCGCCGACAATTGCCGCGCCGCAGCCGGAACGGGCGCGGCCAATGCCGGTCCATAGATTATCCTCTAAATAGCCGTCATTTGCCGCAGATTGCGCGCGAAGTTCAGCCTGATGCGCAACGCCAAAGGTTTGGGTATCGAGCGATTTGTTGCGGATGGCCTCGCCTTGATCGGCATCAAGCTTGGACAGTAAGCGGTTGGCATAAGCACGGGCCTCGGCCTCGGTTTCGCGGACAATGACGTGCGCGCGGAAACCATATTTCAGCGTTCGGCCAAATTTGGCGGCACGAGCGGTCATGTCGTCGACCAAATCCTTGGCACCCTGCACCGTTTCGGGCCACATTAGATAAACGTCGCAACCTTCGGCAGCGGCGTCCTTGGCAGCTGGTGATAGACCGCCGAAATAGAGCGGTGGGCATTTGCGGCTGACCGTTTTCATGCGCGGTGGGTCGAGGTCGATCTTGTAATGTTCGCCGTCGATCGACAGATGCTCGCCGTTCAGCAACGTCTTCAATATGTGCATCGCCTCTACTGTGCGGCGATAGCGGGGTTCGGATTCCATCTTGTCGCCGGGCAAATCCGACGAGATGATATTGACGTTCAACCGTCCACCCGAAATCTGATCCAATGTCGCGATTTGGCGCGCAAGCTGTGGCGGCCAGCTCTCGCCGATACGCACGGCCATCAGCAATTTTATCCGCGTGGTTAGCGCCGCAATGGCACTGGCAAAGGCGGTAGTGTCTAAGCCAAGGGCATAGCCCGACGGCAACAAAATATTATCAAAACCACCTTTTTCAGCTGCCAAAACGATATTGCGGCAATGTTCCCAGCTGGAGGCTAGATTGGGGTCAGGGACGCCCAGAAATTCATAGTCATCATCGCACAGCGCGGAGAACCAGCTTACTTCAACAGGCGCGTTCATGGCAGCGGCACTCCTCTTGCAGCAACAAGGACGCTGTACCAATCGGCGCGGGTCCATTGAATTTTGAAGGCATCAGCGGCTTCGGCTATGCGCGCCGGATTTTGCGAGCCGACAATCGGTATAGGCCGCGCGGGGTGCGCCATAATCCAGCTATAGGCCGCCGCTGTGCGGGAAACCCCATGTGCGGTCGCCACCGCGGAAAGCGCAGCAGCGACATTTTGCTCACGCGCATTTTGCGGGTCGCCAATGCGGCCGCCACCCAAAGGCGACCATGCCAACACCGCAAGATTCATTGCGATCGCTTGATCCAGTTCGCCATTTTCAACGGTGTCGATGCGCAACGGCGATAGTTCAGGTTGTGTTGAAACGATGGGCACTGCGCTGAACTGCGCCAGTGTGGAAATCTGCGCTTGCGTAAAGTTGGACACCCCGAATGCGCGGATTTTGCCTGCCTTATGTGCGTTTTCGATGGTGCGCGCGATTTCCTGTGGGTGCGTTAACACATCAGGCCGGTGAATTTGCCACAGGTCGATGCGGTCGGTGCGCAAACGTGTCAGGCTGTCATCAATGGCTTTGGTCAGATATTCCGCGCTGCTGTCATAAGGCGTTGGCGGGGTGATGCCGCCTTTCGTTGCCAGCACCATGCGGTCGCGATATTCCGGCGCTTGGGCAAATACTTGGCCCAGAAGCTCTTCGGCCTTGCCAAAACCTTGTTCGCCAAAACCGTAAATATCGGCAGTATCAAACAGGGTGATGCCCGCCGCAAACGCAGCATCAATGGCCGCGCGCGCCGCGGACAATTCCAATCCGGCAAAGCGCCACATGCCCCAGGCAAGGGACGAGATTTCGATACCACTATTGCCCAATGGGCGCGTGCGCGGAGGGGAAGGAAGCGTCATGATTTCTTGCTCTTTTTGGGTGAAGGAAAATGGGGTGGGGCCACAGATTCGCGGCTGATAAGTTCGTGGGGCAGGCGGCGGTGCTCAATCCCGCCTTCGCCAAACAACAGGTCGGCAGCGGTCGATGCAAGGTCGCGGACGGGCTGACGCACCGTGGTCAAGGGCGGCCAGACAACGCGCGCCAAGGTGGTATCGTCAAAGCCGGTAACCGAAAGCTGCTCTGGAATTTGAATGCCGCGCCGATGCGCGACGGCGAGAACGCCCGATGCCATGTCGTCATTGGATGCGAAAATCGCGGTGGGCGGATGCGTGAGCGACAAGAATTGCTCCGTGGCTAACACGCCGCTTTCGAAATCAAACCGTCCCTCGGCAATCAGGTTGGAATCAACCGATATGCCAACGCGTCCTAGGGCGCGTTCGTAACCCGCTTGTCGTTCCGCACTCGCCTTATGATTTGGGTGGCCTTTGATAAAGCCAATCCGGCGATGCCCGATGTTAATCAGCTGCGTCGTCATATCGTCGGCGGCCTGCATATCATCCATGAAGACGGAACTGGTCAGCGCATGGTTGGTGCCCGGTGAGATGCGCACAAAGGGTATGTTGAGTGCCTCAAGCGCGTTCAACACGGGCACGCAATCGGTGACGGGTGACGAGAGTATCGCGCCGTCGACATGCGTTTGTCGCACCATGCCACGCACCTGTTCACCGACGTCGGGATCGGCAACATCGACGGGCTGCGCGATTAAGCGCATGCCCTCTTGATGGCAACGATCCCAGCATCCTTGCATGATCTGGTGCATATAATAAGGGCTGTGATTGTCGTAGATGAGCGCAATCTGTCCGGACTTTGTGCCCGCAAGAATACGCGCTGCGATGCTTGGGCTAAAGCCAAGCTCGGCCATGGCGGCGTCAACTTTCGCCTTTGTCGCCGCGCTGACATAAGGATGATCGTTCAGCACGCGGCTGACGGTTTTTACCGCTACACCAGCAAGCTTTGCGACATCCCGTATGTTGGCGCGTGGGTTCATGTGGCAAACGCGGTGCGGATGGACGCGAATAGGTCCGCATAATGACTGTCGGCGCGGGTGAAGACGGGCGGTTGGCCGTTCGGCGCGGCGATGTCGTGCGTGCCTTTGCGATAAACTTTTCCGGACCACAAATGGATCCAGTCGCCACCGGGTATCACCACCGGGCGGCTCTCTTGACCTTCTACCACGACCGGTGCGACGATCATGTCGGCACCATAGAGATATTGGTCTTGAATGTCGTAATAGGCAGGGTCGTCATAATGCAGGAACATGGGCCGTTGCAGCGGCAGGCCAGTTGCCACCGCCGCATCGCAAAGTGCACGAACATATGGCGCAAGCTGCGCATGCACTTGGCTCATCCGTGCAAAATGGCGGAGGATTTCGGGGCTGCTGTCGAGTTGTAGATTGTCCGCCGGACGGTTGCCTTCATGGCTGCGCATCACAGGCGCAAATGCGGCAAGATCGATCCAGCGGTGCATGAGTTCCGCCGTCCGCACTACGCCGTGCAGGCTGGTATAACCGCCCAAGTCGCTATGGTGATACGCATTACCCAAAAGGCCGGATGACAAGGCCGCGGTTATCACCGTGTTAATGCCGTCATGTCGCGTGAAATCGACACATTGGTCGCCCGCCCATAATAATGGGCAATGCGCCTGAACACCCGAAAAGCCTGCGCGCATGAAGAAGGTTGCGTCATCCGTCTTGCCGCGTGAGGCGATCGCATTGGCATTTACTTGCGCCCATAAAACTGGCCAGCGATTATGCGCCTCCATCGGGTCGGATCCGTCGAACAAGCGCACATCAGTTGGCAGATATTCGCCAAAATCAGCCATCCAACCGGACAACCCGAAATCGAGCATTTCTTGGCCGATGATGCGATCTGCAAACCAGTTTGCGGCTTCGGGATTGGTGAAATCCACCACGCCAGCGTCAAATTCGCCGAAATCAACGGCATAGGCAGCGTCGCTGTCCTGCCGCAGAGCGAGATAATTGTTCGCCAGCGCCTCTTGATAGAGCGCGCCGTCTACCGCCAGATAGGGGTTCACATAACCCAAAAAGCGAACGCCGCGTTTGGCTAGCGCGGCGATGTGTGCAGGAAGATCTGGATAGCGCGCGGCATTCCATCGCCAGTCCCAGAACAAACGCTTGCCAAAACTGGTTTGGCGGATGCCCACCCAATCCTCGCACCACAGGCCCGTAATAGCCGCGCCAGAGGCCGCAATGGCCTCGAAGCGGTCAAATGTGTCTGCGCCATCTTTAAGGCCGACAATAGCGCCGGAAATCGCCCAGTCAGGCAAAGGCGGTTGCCGCCCGAAACGGTCGGATAATCTGGTCACCAGATCGGGCAAGGAGGCCGCGTCGAATAGTTCCAGATCGACATTTGCCGACCAGCATTCGACGCCAATACGGCCCGCTTCTGTGAGATCGAGAACCGAATAAGCCGCCGTTTCGAGGTGCACCGCATAACGTGCGCTGCTTAGCCATGTTGGCTGCGGATAATTGGTTGTCCAATAATCACCACCGGCTAAGCCATCGGCATCCATGGTCTGTGTAAGCGCGGTTGACTTGTCGCGGCCAACCCCCGGCTCCGATGTCCAGAACGGAAAACGGCGCCCGTTCAGCCGCAAATAGGACATTTGCTCCCCGCCGCCCCAAAAGGCTTCGGAGACTGCGCACTGCATATCTATCCAAAGCCGGTTGAAGGATGGATCATTGCAGCGAATTTTGAGGATGGACTGCTGCGCCTGTTCCTTAAGCACCAGCGTTGCGACAATGTCAGGACGCTGTGCATTCCAAAGCCGGATAACGCCACTTTCTTCCGCGTAGCAATCTAGCGCCAATCGTGTTTGAACAATGTCGTCGATGCGAAAATTGCCGCGGACCATTTCCAGATCAGGCGCGCCGAAACCGATGCTGATCGCCGGTGCACCAGCGCGATGTGACAGCACGCAGTTGTCATCGCGCAGAAGGTCGAAGCCGTCTGATTGCATGATGACTGTAAATGGCAACTTCCGCCCCTCTCACGGTTTCAATTCTGGCACTATGGCAGTATTGCAACAGTCCCCGCTTAATTAATGTCGCTATATGACACCGCTAGACATATTGTGTCAATCTGGTAACAAACCCGTCAATTGATAAGGTATATCCCGATATAGCTTTTATTGCTTGAGTAATCTCAAGTGATTTGGTTGAGAAGCGGATGGCCATTTTTATGGAGGTACATCATGTTTAATTCTGAGTTTAAGAAAACGTCTTTCATCCGCGCTTCGTTGTTCGCAAGCGCTGCAATTATGGCGGTTGTCAGCCTGCCAGCGATGGCACAGACCGCGCCGACAGAGGATGACTCGGCCAATGCAGAAATCATCGTAACCGCGCAGAAGCGTGAAGAGCGTTTGCAGGATATTCCGCTCGCCGTATCGGTTGTTGGTGGAGAGGCAGTTGCCAATAATGGCGGCATCACTCTTGAAAATGCGCAGTATCTCGTTCCTAGCTTGAACTTCCGTAAGGCGGGTACGTCGCTGAACCAGGCGTTGTTCCTGCGCGGCGTTGGCACCATCAACTTCTCGATTGCTGCCGAACCATCGGTCGCAGCTGTTCTCGACGGTGTTGTCTTGAGCCGCGCTGGTGAAGGTTTTACGGATTTGTTTGACGTGGAGCGTATCGAAGTTTTGCGCGGACCGCAGGGTACATTGTTCGGAAAGAACGCATCGGCTGGTGTAGTAAGCATCGTGACCAAGCGTCCTACGGCTGAATATGGCGCGACGGTTGAAGGTTCATTCTTCACGAAATCCGAATATCGCGGTCGTGCGACTGTTAACTTGCCGCTGAGCGCCAATGTGCGTTCGCGCTTCACGGGATTTTACGGCAGCTATGACGGCAACATTAACAATCTGACCACTGGCAAAAAGGTCAATGGTTATGAACATTATAGTGTTCGCGGCGCGATCGAGGCGGACGTTAGCGAAACACTCATGCTGACGCTGCGCGGCGATTACCGCAAGGCCGATGATGATTGTTGTGCAGAAATTATTGGTAACACACCAACCAATGCTGCCGCGCTCGCGCTGGCTGGAACGGGCTTTGATGCTTCGGATTCGCGCAACATTCGGCAGAACCTTGTCACCGCGACGAAGGAAGAAAGCTGGGGCATTTCATTGCAAGCAGACATGGAGTTGGGCGAGCATAGCTTGACTTCGATCACCAGCTTCCGTGGTTGGGATAACACCGAAATCCGGGATGGTGACTGGCTTGACCGGCCCTATGTTGGCTTGAACCAATTGCACGACAATGGACCACAAACATCGACTACCTTTAGCCAGGAAATTCGCGTTGCTTCGCCCACTGGCGAGTTTCTCGAATATGTTGCTGGAGTATATTATTCGAAGGCGGATTCTGACCGCACATTCACGCGCAATGTGATTACCTGCTCGGCATCGACGCTTGCAGCGGTTGTACCGGGTCTGGTACCTTGCTCGACTACGGCAGGGGCATCGACAATAACAACGCCTGCAGGAACGGCTGACTTTGGTTCGACGTTCAAGAATATGTCGGTATTTGGTCAGGCAACGGTCAACCTGTCCGACAGCCTGCGTTTGATTGGTGGCTTGCGCTACACACATGACGAATTGGATGTATACCATGTCCGCCGGACCTCACTCTCAGGTCCAGGTGTTCAAGGAAACTTTGACGCAGGCGTTTACAATAATGGTCTCGTGGCAACAGCGCCAGCTACTGGTTTTGTTGCAGGCACGTCAAATGGCGTTCCCTTTACCAGCAGCACCAGCAACAATAACGTTTCCGGTAAGGCATCTGTTCAAGCGGACCTCACTGAAAACAATATGGCCTATGCGAGCTACACGCGTGGCTATAAGGGGCCAGCTTACAATATCTTCTATAACCTGACGACACCCGGCGCCGCTGTTATCGCGCCAGAAACGGTCAACGCGTATGAAGCGGGATTGAAAAACACGTTTCTTGACGGCGATCTCATTGTTAATCTTGCGGCATATTATGCCAAGTATAACAATTATCAGGCAAACAGCCCAGACTTCGTAGCGGGTGTTCGTACCACGCGCTTGACGAATGCAGGTTCGGTATCGACCAAGGGCTTCGAACTCGACTTTGTTGCTACCCCATCACGTAACTTCACCCTTTCGGGTGGCGTTGCTTACAACAAGGCACAGGTTGAGAATTTCCGTTTGCCGCCGGGCGCTGATGCATCACAATTGGTTGCCAAGGGCACGCCGTTGGCGAACGCACCAAAATGGAAAATGTCGCTTGGTGCGCAATATGACATCGAAACTTCGGGCTTTGCCAATATCGAATTGGGAAGTCAGATCGCGATGCAGTCCGACCAAATTTACGAAGCGAGTGCTAACCCGGCGGTTCGCCTTGGTTCAACCGTTGATGGCTACGCAATTGTCGATTTGTCCGCTGCTTTGGTCGATCCCAATGATGGTTGGCGCTTGGCGTTCCAGGTTAAAAACTTGTTTGACAAGAGCTTTGCATCTTCGATTGTATCGGGTGGCCCCGGTGGCGCATATCGCTACATCATCCCTCGCGAGGCAGATCGTTATTTCGGCGTAACGGCGAAAATCAATTTCGGCGCGAAATAAGCTGAACTGACAACAATAAAATGAAAGGGCTGGAATCCGCATCGGATTCCGGCCCTTTTTGGTCGTAAGTCCATGCCATTGTTCGCGCATTTGGCAGAGCTGGAAAATCTCAGCGATGCCGACCTTTGCAACTGCACTAAATTCCTCTAAAACCATTCTCGAACAATTGAGGAGACTTGATATGAAGAACACCGGCACAAAACGACGCTTGTTTGGCAAAGTCGGCGTTATAGCAGCTGCTTTTACCGTCCTGCCATTGACCGCCACGGTCATGCCTGCCGCGGTCGCGCAGGATCAGGCCGCCACGGATGGCAAACCCGAAGCCGTGAAGCGCGATGTCCGGATCATCAAGATTAAACGCGATAGCAAAACGGTCGACATCGTCGGTCATGACAGCGGCAGCGAAGATGTCACCAAGGTCGAACGAGACGGTAAGGTTTTCATCTTCCGTACGGACAAGAAGCTGACCGAGGATGAAGTCGAAAAAATGATTGGCGAGGCCGAAGCGTCCAGCAAAGCGGCTGATGGTGCGGTATCTGACGGCGCACGCGGAACGACGCAAACTAAGCGGATCGTAATAAAGTCATCCGTCGATGTACCCGAGATCGACATTCAAGAAATGACAGAAAATTGCACCGCGGCCGGGCAAGCCGTCATGACTAATGTCGAAAGCTCTGAGGGCAATACAAAGGCGCACGTTCGCCTTGTGATGTGCGGCAAGGGGCAGGCAAAGATTGCGCGGGCCGAAGCGCTAAAGGGTTTGCGCGAGGCACGCGGAGAGATTGCCTCGGAAAAAGATTTGCCCCAAGCCGTGCGCAAAGATGTGATCGAAAAGTTGGATCAAGAGATCCGCAAGCTTGAGAAGCAAGCCGACAACGGCAAATAACAGGTATTTACACAGAACCCTGACTATTCCTGTTAGGCTTTAAGGGGGCGGTTTTTACAGGCCGCCCCTTTTTCTTTTGTCCGTTATGCGCCATATCGCGGGAATGAAATGGCCCGACACGATCCAAGCAGGCGAGATACAGCAGCATGAGCCGCTGGTGCGGCGCGTTCTCGCGCCGAATGTGTCACCCTATACTTATACCGGCACGCAGACGTGGATTGTCGGCAATGGAAAAGACGTTGCCGTTATCGACCCTGGCCCCGTCGGGAGCGGACAAAGCATAGGTGATCCCGCAGACATTCATGGCGAGGGCCATGTCGAGGCGATTTTGCGCGCCGTGGGCGATGCAAAAATCTCCGCGATCCTGTGCACACACACCCATCGTGACCACTCACCTGCGGCGGCACCATTGAAGGCCGCAACCGGTGCGCTGATCATTGGCTGCGCCCCTTTGGTTTTGCGCGATGATGGCCCGCGCGCCGACAGCGCCTTTGACCCCGATTACCGTCCAGATCGCATCCTAAACGATGCAGAGACGGTTTCCGGCGATGGTTGGACGTTAGAGGCCGTGGCGACGCCGGGGCACACCAGTAATCATCTCTGCTTCGCTTTGCAGGAAAGCGGCGCTTTGTTCACCGGCGACCATGTGATGAAATGGTCGACCAGCGTTGTCAGTCCGCCCGATGGCGATATGAGTGATTATCTGGCGAGCTTACAAAAATTATATGAACGCGACGACCGCATTTATTATCCAGCGCATGGCCCCGCAGTTGAAAACCCGCGTCAGCTTGTGCGCGGGATGATTGGTCATCGCCGGCAACGCGAACGGCAAATTGTGAATTTGCTGGAGAGCGGTGAGGGGCATATCCCGAAGATGGTGGCCGCGATGTATAAAGGCTTGGACCCGCGCCTTATTGGCGCCGCAGGTCGTTCGGTTCTCGCGCACCTTATCGATTTGCAAAATCAAGGGCGTGTGGCGGCACAAGGTGACGGCTGGCATCTCGTGACGGAAACATGAGGCCCACAAATGGCATGATTGGGCATGTGCCCAATAGACGAAAAAACCGATTTGAGGCTGACGCTAGTCTTGTTTCATGAGGCCAAATCGACCACATAGGCCTTCAATTCAGCTGCCGGAATAGGTTCGGCATGGCAAAGGTATGACAGCATGAACGCCCCAACGCCCCGCGAAAACTTGCAAGGCCTTGATCTGCTCGCAGAAATCAAACGCCTTAAAAAAGAACGGAATGCCGTCATTCTCGCGCATTATTATCAAAAGCCCGAGATACAGGATTTAGCCGACTTCGTTGGCGACAGCCTTGAGTTGAGCAAACGCGCGGCAGAGACTGACGCCGACGTCATCGCCTTTTGCGGCGTAAAATTCATGGCGGAAACTGCAAAGATTTTAAGTCCGCAGAAAACCGTCATACTGCCGGACATGGCCGCTGGCTGTTCCTTGGAAGATGCGTGCCCGCCCGGTAAGTTCAAGGCGTTTCGCGAGGCCCATCCTGACCATATCGCGCTCACCTACATCAATTGTTCTGCCGAAGTGAAGGCGCTGTCCGATATCATCGTGACCAGTAGCAGCGCGGAAACGATCCTGAGCCAAATTCCGCCAGAGCAGAAAATCATTTTTGGCCCTGACCGGCATTTGGGTGGCTATCTTGCCCGTAAGTTCAACCGCGACATGCTCTTGTGGCCTGGCGTGTGTATTGTGCATGAGGCATTTTCGGAAACCGAACTTTTGAAGCTTAAGGCCCAATATCCAGGTGTTCCAGTTGCCGCTCACCCTGAATGTCCGCCGCATATTATCGACCATGCGGATTATGTCGGCAGCACCAGCGGCATATTGCAATATGCGCAGTCAATGGAGGGGGACACGCTGATCGTTGCGACTGAACCGCACATCATCCACCAGATGGAAAAGGCGGAGCCGACCAAGACATTTATCGGCGCCCCCGGCGCAGACGGCAACTGCGCGTGCAATATCTGCCCCTATATGGCGCTCAATACGATGGAGAAACTCTACCTCGCTTTGCGTGATTTGACGCCGCAGATCGCGCTTGATGAAACAGTGCGCTTGGGCGCAAAGAAGAGCCTTGACCGAATGTTGGAGATGGCGAGCGGAACCGTTGGTAAAGGTGACCTCGGTCGGGCTTGATTACGCGATGGCGAGGCACGTCAAATATATACTCGCCTTCACCGTCATATCGATATAATACAGCCGAGCGATGCTTTTCTGGCGATCTTCTTCTGCTAAAAATAGTGATATCGACAGTCGGCTTGCCGCTTTCGATGATACATATGCGCAGCGTTTTCCCGACGATGCGCAACGCGGGAATGATGCTACTCCGGGAAAGGCTAAGCGCCTTTTTCTAGGCAAGACGCGTTGGTGGTGGTTCGGGCGAACAATCGCGAGCCTAATCGCGATGTTCGTGCTCTTATTGCTGTGGCTCGCGGTCACCGCACCTTTGTCAAAATCGCTTCAGCCTATTGCGCCGCCGCGGATTACATTACTGGCGTCCGACGGCACACCCATCGCGCGCAACGGGGCCATTGTCGATCGGCCCGTTGACGTCACCAAATTGCCCCCACATGTGGTACAGGCTTTTTTGTCGATTGAGGATCGCCGTTTCTATTCACATTGGGGCATCGATCCGCGTGCCCTCGCCCGCGCCGCATGGTCGAATGCCTTTGGCACTGGCATTACCCAAGGCGGCAGCACAATTACGCAGCAGCTCGCCAAATTTACCTTTCTGACGCCCGAACGTAGCCTCACCCGCAAGGCGCGCGAAATGCTCATCGCCTTCTGGCTTGAGGGGCGGCTTACAAAAGACGAAATCCTTGGTCGCTATCTGTCGAACGTCTATTTTGGTGACAATGTCTACGGTTTGCGCGCTGCATCGCTACATTATTTTTATCGCCAACCGGAGCGTTTAACGCTGAGCCAAGCCGCCATGCTGGCAGGCCTTGTGCAAGCGCCGTCGCGTCTGGCCCCGACCAAGAACCCCGAACGTGCCGCAAAGCGCGCCCGGCTCGTTCTCAGGGCGATGGTGGCCAATAAGGTTATTACGCAAGCCAAAGCGGACGCCACCCCTGTCGCGCGGCTGGACGTGCGTGTGCGGGAAACATTGCCGACGGGTACATATTTCGCCGACTGGGCCATTCCGCAAGCGCGTCTACTGACCGAGAGCGGATACTCAGATGTGCGGATAACCACGACGCTAGACGCTCGTTTGCAGAATATTGCCCGCAAGGTTGTCGCGCGCGCGGGCGTCGGTAACGCGCAAATCGCGCTGGTCGCGATGCGTCCAAATGGTGAGGTCGTCGCCATGGTTGGCGGCAAAAGCTATAAGCAATCAGCGTTTAATCGGGCAACGCAGGCCAAAAGGCAGCCCGGATCGACCTTCAAGCTGTTTGTCTATTTGGCCGCGCTCCGTTCGGGCATGACGCCGCAGTCGATGATTGCTGATACCCCGATAAATGAAGGCAGTTATCGCCCGAAAAATTCGGGGTTGCGGTACCGGGGCGACATTACGTTGGAGAAGGCATTTGCCCAATCGAGCAACGTCGCTGCCGTGCGCCTTTACCAAAAAGTAGATGGCAAAGAGGTGGAGAAAGCTGCGCAAGACTTAGGTATCCGTAGCCCGCTTACTTTGGACCAGAGCCTTGCGCTTGGCAGCTCCGGCGTCACCTTGTTGGAACTGACCGCGGCTTATGCGGGCGTGGCGGGTAACCAATGGCCTGTTGAGCCGCACGCTTTTAAGCAAGAGGAACAAGGCTGGATTGAGTGGTTGTTCTACGGACCGCGTTCTTTCAGTGGGCGCATGCACCGGATGTTGCTGGAGTTATTGGGCGCAACGGTGAAGCAAGGCACGGCACGCGCCGCGCGACTTTCGATACCTGCCTATGGAAAAACCGGTACCAGTCAGGATAATCGCGATGCGTTATTTGTCGGCTTTGCGGGCAATTTGGTGGTTGGCGTGTGGATCGGCAATGACGACAATAGTCCGCTACAGGGAATTAACGGCGGCGGCTTGCCCGCGCGGATCTGGCGTGATTTCATGTCGCAGTCTATTCGCAACGCCGCGCCGGTCAACAGACCAAAAGCCGTGCAGACACCAGATCCGGAAGGTCCGATTGAGCCACTTGATCTGCTGGAATTGCAGGATTTGCCAATCGATATTGGCAATTCGGAAATACGCGTAGATGAAGGTCAGGGTGTCACCGTAAATGCAGATGTCAACGGCGTTCCTTTGGAAATCAAGCTTGACCGCGATGGCGCCAATATTCAGCCTGCCCCGTCGGTAGACCGTCCCATGCCGGAACCCCGCTGATGTTCCCATTCTCTGCCATGACTAAATTCATGCGATTTTTTGCGGCTGTGTGCTTGTTTCTGTCGCCGTTATTGATTGCCCCCGCAAACGCCGATGCAAGTGACATCAGCGCCGCCTCACGCAGCGTAGTGCGGGTCATCGTCTATAGTTCCGCCGAAGGACAGCAGAGCATCGTCAGCATCGGATCTGGCGTGGCTGTTGCGCGCGATAAAATCGTTACCAATGCACATGTTGTTGAAATGGCGAGTTTTGATAACAGTGTGCAGATCGTCATCGTACCCTCAGACGGTACGCAAACCTATCGCGCCAGAGTGACCGCCAGCCTGCCAAGAAAAGACCTTGCCTTGCTGCAACTGACCTCTGGTGCGCTTGTTCCTGCAAGTATTTTCGCAGGCGTGTCAGAGGATGGTGCGGACGTCTTTGCCATTGGTTATCCCGCGAGCGTCGATGTCGCGTTGGAGCAGAGCGAAACAGATGTGCTGCGTCCGCAGCAACCCGTCAAAACGCGGGGCACGGTCTCATCCGGACGGACATCTAAGTCGGTAGAGTCGCTGTTGCATACCGCGCCCATTGCACCGGGCAACAGTGGCGGGCCAATTGTCGATGCTTGCGGGCGGGTGTTGGGTATCAACAGTTTTGGATCTGTGGCTACCGATGGTGGCGCGGAATTTTATTTTGCCATATCGGCGCGCGAATTGTCAGCATTTCTTACCAATCGCGGAGTTGCGTTCCGTGCGGTGCGGGGCGATTGTCGATCGGTCGCCGAATTGACGCGGGCCGAGGCAGAGCTTGAGGCAACCACCCGCGCCAAAATAGAGCAAGAAGCGCGTGTTGCTGCCGAACTGCAACGCAGCCGTGAAGGCAAAGTACGCAGCGACGCCGAACATGCTGTCATTGGCGAACGGGAAAATCATCTGGCATTGGCTACGTTGTTGCTGGTGCTAAGCGCCGTTGCAGGCGGCGCTGCGTGGCAGTTTTCCGAACGTGAACAGCGGTATCGCTTTAAAACTGCGACCGCCGCAGGTGCTGTTCTTTTTGTCATGGCGGTGGGAATTTTTGCCGCCCGCCCATCGTTCGACGAAGTCGATGATCGGGTCCGGACTGCATTGACGGCCGATATGCCAGACGATGCCGTTGCCCAAAAAGGTGCTGTTGCGACCGAACCGAAAGCGAAAATTTGCGTTTTGCAGCCCCAACGCAGCCGCATCACTATGTCCGACACTGCCGACGTCGAATTTACATGGCAGCCCGATGGATGCGTAAACGGACGCACGCAATATTTCGAAAGCGGTGGCCGCTGGGTGCGCAGCTTCGTACCCAATAATGAAGCTCAAATTTCGATTGTCAGCTATGCGCCGGAAACCGATATATACCGTATTGAAAGGTTCCTGCCGGGCACTGACGTCATGCAATCCGCGCGTGCGGCGCGGAAACTCTATGAGGTCAAAACATGCACCGTGGACCCAGCGCAATTGACCAACATAGACAATATGAACAAGACCATATTGGCGCAATTGCCGCCCGCGCCGAACGAGATATTATTGTTCACATGCTCTGACCGTTGAATCTTGGATTGTGCGTCAGGACTTAGGGCTTATGGTGGCGACATGATCCGGTCGCTGTCGATTTTGCTTTTGCTATTGTCCGCAACACTTGCCGGATGCTCCGAAGGCGTCGACAATGAACGTGTCCGTGTTGACGTTATCGAAGACCGTCCCCGACCTCTGAATGTATCTGCAACGCCGCTGCCATTGGCGTCGGCTTATCTGCGCGCGGCAACGGCGCAAGGATTGGTCACCTTCGATGAAAAAGGGCGGGTCGCGCCCGGTCTCGCCAATCGCTGGATCGTGACCGACGACGGCATGAGCTATATCTTCCGCCTCAATAAAGGGCGGTGGAATGATGGGCGTGAGGTCGAATCAAGAGAGGTTGCACGTCTTTTGACGGCGCGCATCCAGGAATTGCGCAAGGGTCGCCTTGGCACCGAACTGGGTGTAATTGACCGTGTTGTCGCCATGACAGGTAAGGTAGTGGAAATCAGGCTGAAGGCCCCAATGCCGTATCTTTTGGAATTGCTGGCCTTGCCCGAGTTTGGGTTGCTCAGCAAAGGCGCGGGATCGGGCCCGATGCAAGCCAGAAAATTTGGACAGGTTATGCAGTTGCGGCGCAATGAAACCGATGACGACGGCGCGCAGTTCCTGGGCAATGCGATGGTAACATTGTGGCGCGGTACGGCGTCCACAGCGATTGCCCGTTATACACTTGGACAAAGTGATCTTGTCGAAGGCGGGCGGTTCGAGAGCTTTCCTTTGCTTGATGCGGCAAATATCCGGGCTGATCAAATCCGGTTTGACGCGGTCCCGGGATTATTCGGTTTGCAGATAGTCAATGGCGGCCCATTTTTATCAGACAAGGCCAATCGCACGGCAATTGCTATGGCCATTGATCGCCCCAAATTACTGACGGCATTTGACATTGTGGCCTGGCAGGAAACAGTTACCTTAGTTCCTGAAAGCTTGCCAAATCGCGCGGACATAAAGCGGCCGGCATGGTCAGTGCCATTGATGGAAGAACGTCGCGTGATGGCGCGGGCTACGGTTGCCAATTGGGAAAATGCTAATGGCGCACTTCGGCCGTTACGCGTTGCTATGCCGCGTGGTTACGGCGCCCGGATTTTCTTTGCGCGCTTGCGGGCCGATCTTGCGACAGTAGGTATCGATATTGAGCGTGTGACCGTGGACCGGCCGCATGATTTGCTGCTCGTCGACCGCGCAGCCCAACAATCAACCCCGGCATGGTATCTGGATCAGCTGTCCTGCCGATTTTCTAAAATTTGCAGCCCCCGGGCGGACGAGATTGTGGGCGAAGCGCGCCGAACGACCGATAGCGCAATCCGCGCGCAATTATTAGGTGAGGCCGAGGCCGAATTGCAGGACAGCGCTGCCTTCATCCCTATCGCAAATCCTTTGCGCTGGTCGGTAGTCCGGCCCGGCCTGCTGGGGCATTTCGCCAATGGTCGAGGGTGGCACCTGTTGCAATATCTGGGGCGTGACCCGACATAGGCACAAAGGAGTAGCTGCAGTGCCCATTTCGCAGGAACAATTTGCACATATTGCCAAGGATTTGCCTGGCATGGGAAATCACCCACATGCCGTGCGCGCCCGCGTCGAAGCGCTTGAGAAAATATTGGAGCGCGCCTTTATCATTCCGGGCACGAAAATTCCCTTTGGTCTGGATAGCGTGATTGGCCTTGTGCCGGTGCTGGGTGATCTCGTGACTACCTTTATGGGCGCATATATGGTGTGGGAAGCGCGGAATTTGGGCATGTCCAAATGGCAACTTATCCGTATGACCGCCAATGTTGCTGTGGATACGGCGATTGGCGCAATCCCCTTTGTCGGCGATGCGTTCGACCTTGTTTGGCGTTCAAACAGCAAGAATTTGCGGATTATCAAGAAGTATCTCGACAAGCATCATCCTGCGACGCGGATTATTGAGGCATAGGCTTAACGGCCGCGCCAGATTTTGATGGGACCAGTGGGCTGCACGCGGCGCGTAAATCCCGGACACTGCCGGGGCTTGAAGTCCCGGCCAAGGCAGATACGCACTTCTTGAAGCCAACCATTGCGGTTCGTCTTCACGGTTATCGCATGCGCGGGCAGTCCTTCATTCAGATCAGCAAATTTTTCAGCCAATGTTTGCGCCGTCAAAGCTGTCCCGCGTTCGGGCTCGCGCGATAGTCGCGCCATGTCGGGAAATTCAATCGAGTTAAACAGTAATCGCGCTGCCGCGAAATAAGCTTCCGGCGTTTTGGCCATGCAACTGCCATGCTTTGCCCATTGATGCTGCAGCAATTGAGGGGAGGGGCTGAGGCAGATATTGTCCGTCACCGTCCATCGGGGCAGCACCCCAACCGTGCGACAATATTGCGGGTAATTGGCCCCTTTGGCCTCCGGCCACAACCCATGTAGGACAAAACCGAAGTCGCCAATTTCACCCGAACATTGGAACCGGGTTACAGGGTCGCGCATGCGCCCACGGCAATATTCGGGGCTCCAACTGAGTGCCAGCACATAGCCGTCTATCGCCGTGCGCCTTATTTCGGCGGATGGCGGCAATTCCAAGGCTGGGCGCGGCAGAAATTTGGGAGGCTGGCATTGCCACGCTTGCGCCATCGTCGCGGCAGGTTGGAACGCAGCCACAACAGCTACACATATGAAAAGATTAAGTCTGCGCAAAATCCAGCCCGATATCTGCAGCCGGCGCGCTTTGGGTTAAGCGTCCAACGGAGATATAGGTGACGCCAGTCTCCGCCTTGGCGCGGATTGTTTCCAAGGTCACGCCGCCCGATGCCTCGGTTGGCACGCGGCCAGCGATCAGCTTTACCGCCGAACGCAGCGTATCGGCATCCATATTGTCGAGCAGCAAATGGCTTGCACCTGCGGCAAGGCCAGGTTCGATCTGGGCGATGCTGTCCACCTCAAGAATGATGCGTTCAACCCCTGCATTTTTCGCGCGGGCAACGGCTTCACTTACGCCGCCTGCGACTGCGACATGATTGTCCTTAATCATCGCCGCGTCCCACAATCCCATGCGGTGATTTGTTGCCCCGCCCATGCGCGTCGCATATTTTTCGAGTAACCTTAGGCCGGGAATGGTTTTGCGAGTGTCCAACAAAATACAACCCGTTCCCGCGATGGCATCGACATATTGCCGTGTCATTGACGCAATGCCCGACAGATGTTGCACAGTATTCAGCGCCGACCGTTCCGCGGTGAGCATGGCCCGTGCATTGCCCTTTAAGCGCATAAGGTCAGTGCCCGCGATCACTTGCGCACCTTCCTCGACCAACAATTCTATCTCCATCAACGGGTCGAGCGCATGAAAAAACGCGACCGCGATGGGTAGGCCTGCCACGGTTATGGCATCGCGGCTGTCCATGACGCCGTCGAAACGGACATCTGCCGGAATGACACTTTCAGACGTAACATCTTTGCCCGTTGGACCCAAATCTTCGGCCAGCGTCGCCCGGACGAAAGCGTCCATATCGAATGCGGGAATGTGAAAAGGCATATTGCGTTTATCCGGCCTGAATAGGGTTGGGAACTAGGCCCCATCCATAGGTCAGTTCGCTATCGCCAGCAATTGCTGAAAACCCTTTATCGATAGGTTAATAGCCCATCAGGCTCATGACTTCCCTGCGGCTCGATTGATCGTCCAGGAAACAGCCAATGAGCTTTGATGTCACCATGCCAACGCCGTGCACCTTCACCCCGCGCCCGGTCATGCAACCATGCTGTGCCTCAATGACAACGGCAACGCCTTCTGGCTTCAGATTTTCCCAAATGCAGTTCGCAACTTCGGCCGTCAGGCGTTCTTGCACCTGAAGACGCTGGGCAAAGCCATGCAAGACACGCGCTAGTTTCGAAATGCCGACAACCTTGTCAGTTGGCATATAGGCAATCGATGCCTTGCCGATGATAGGTGCCATGTGATGTTCACAATGCGACTGAAAGGGGATGTCCTTGAGCAGAACCAGCTCATGATAACCGCCAACTTCATGAAACGTGCGTGACAAATGGGCTGCGGGATTTTCGGCATAGCCAGCGCAATATTCGCGCCACGCACGGCCAACGCGAGCGGGCGTGTCGAGCAGTCCTTCGCGCTCCGGATTATCGCCTGACCAGCGGATCAATGTGCGAATGGCATCTTGGACTTCATCAGGAACGACAATTTTGCCGTTCGGACCGATTTCGTCTTCATAATGGATATGGGCGATGGGAAATACCTTCTCGGGCTTGTTCATCTTCAGTCTCCGGCAGGCAACGTGCCCGCATTTTCGGTACTAGAGATATGGCCGCCTGTTATTGAACACTATACGGACAATAGCCCATAGGGGCCTTATCGCAATATATCACGATAAAGCCGCAGAAGCCGCAATAACATTTTGTTGCTGAAAAATCAGCCAATCGCCTGACCGGTTTTGGCCCAATCGGCCAAAAAGCCTTCAATGCCCTTGTCTGTCAGGATATGCTTGAACAGGCCTTTGATCACCGAGGGCGGTGCAGTCATTACATCAGCACCAATTTTCGCGGCTTCAAGCACATGGACGCCGTGACGGACGCTGGCGACGAGGATTTCGGTATCAAAAGCGTAATTGTCGTAAATCAGGCGGATGTCGCTGATAAGCTGCATGCCATCAAAACCATTGTCGTCATGGCGGCCAACGAACGGCGATACGAATGTTGCACCCGCTTTTGCCGCCAACAGCGCCTGATTGGCCGAGAAACATAAGGTCACATTGACCAATGTGCCTTCCGAGGTCAGTGCCTTGCAGGTCTTTAGACCGTCGATAGTCAATGGAACCTTGATACAGACATTGTCGGCAATTTTCCGCAGGATTTCCGCCTCCTTCATCATCGTTTCATGGTCGAGTGCAACGACCTCTGCCGACACTGGGCCATCGGTCAGGGCGCATATTTCGCGGGTAACCTCGATGAAATCCCGGCCGGATTTTGCAATCAACGATGGGTTGGTGGTCACGCCGTCAAGCAAACCAGTCGCCGCCAAATCCTTAATATCGGCAATGTCAGCGGTATCGGCAAAGAATTTCATGGGATTATTTCCTGATTGGAGATTCGATTTCATGTCTCTTGGCAAAATATCGGCCAAAACAACAGACCTATTGGCACCAAATTTAATATGCTGCGGGATCATCATCCAGATGGTGACGTTCGCCGCATCATTGCCTATACGCGCGTCATGAGTTTGCCCACCAACCGCGTCCGCGTTGTCTTGTTGACACAAGCGATTGGTCCGCTCGATTACCGGCTGCCTGATGGTATGATCGCAGGGCCGGGCAGCGTGGTGATGGTGCCGCTTGGTCCTCGCAAATTGCCGGGCGTCATCTGGGATGATGATGTTTTCGGCGATCAGGCAATAGATGCCAGCAAACTTCGTGCAGTACTGGAAATTGTTGATAGTCCTCCGCTGGGGCCAGGCTTGCGTCGCCTCATCAACTGGGTCGCGGATTATTATCTTACCAGTCATGCGTCGGTTTTGCGCATGGTTTTGTCGTCTTCGGCGGCGTTCAAGGCGACCGGAACAATTATCGAATACCGCCGCATAAGCTTTGAGCCTGCACGGTTGACCCCGCAACGCGCCGCGGCGTTGGACGCCTTGGATGGCGCGCAAGGGCTTGTGCGCGAGCTTGCGGCAGAAGCGGGCGTCAGTGATGCCGTCATTCGCGGGCTCATCAAAGCGGGCGCATTTGAACCTGTCACCATCAGCGCGGATTCGCCACTGCCCGAACCGCTAGCGGACTTTGACACGCCAACATTGAATGAGGCGCAGCAGTTGGCAGCAAACAGCATGGTCGAGGCTGTTCGCGCCGGCGGCTTCGACACCTTCGTGCTAGATGGCGTGACAGGTTCCGGCAAGACCGAAACCTATTTTGAGGCTGTGGCTGAGGCGATACGGCAGGACAAACAGGTTCTGGTGCTTCTCCCCGAAATCGCGCTTACCGCGCCGTTTCTTGCTCGTTTCGAATCCCGCTTTGGCGTCGAGCCTGCGGTTTGGCATAGCAATCTGCGCTCGACTCAACGCCGCCGTGTCTGGCGCGCCGTTGCTGATGGCAGTGCGAAGGTGCTTGTGGGCGCGCGTTCGGCCTTGTTCCTGCCCTTTGCCAATTTGCGCCTGATTATCGTCGATGAGGCGCACGAAACCAGCTTTAAGCAGGAAGATGGCGTGCGCTATCATGCCCGCGATGTTGCCGTCATGCGTGGCCATTTTGAAGGGTTCCCAGTGGTGTTGGCATCGGCAACGCCTGCGTTGGAATCGCGGCATATGGTATCCATTGGCCGCTATAAGGGCCTTGAAATTCCGTCGCGTTTCGGCGCGGCCAAGATGCCAGAGATCAAAGCTATCGACCTGACGCTCGACGCGCCCGAAGCCCAGCATTGGATTGCGCCGACATTGCTGAAGGCATTGGAAGAACGCGTCGAACGCGGCGAACAGAGCCTTTTATTCCTCAACCGGCGTGGCTATGCGCCTTTGACATTGTGCCGGACCTGCGGCCACCGGTTTCAATGTCCCAACTGCACAAGCTGGATGGTGGAGCATCGCCTCGTGCGGCGGCTTGCCTGCCATCATTGCGGCCATGTCATGTCACCGCCGGAGCAATGTCCAGAATGCGGTGAATGCGACACGCTGGTTGCCTGCGGTCCTGGCGTTGAACGCATCAGTAACGAGGTGAACCGCCTGTTGCCCCATGCACGCACCATCGTTGCGACATCGGACACCTTATGGTCGCCGGAGAAAGCGGCGGAGTTTGTGTCGCGCGTTGAAAACAAGGCGGTGGACATCATCATCGGCACCCAATTGGTGACGAAAGGCTACCATTTCCCTGAACTGACTTTGGTTGGGGTGATCGATGCAGATCTAGGGCTTGAGGGCGGCGATCTGCGTGCCGCCGAACGCACATTCCAGCAAATTGCGCAGGCCGCCGGTCGGGCAGGACGCGGCGAGAAGCCCGGTGAGGTGTACATCCAGACGCGCAATCCCAATCATCCCGTCATTGCAGCCTTGGTGGCTGGCGACCGCGATGCATTTTATGATGCCGAGACCGAGCAACGTAAATCCGCTGGTGCGCCACCGTTTGGACGTTTTGCGGCTATCATTATTTCGTCGGCAGATGAGCGCGAAGCCATTGAAGCTGCGCGTGCCGTCGGGGGTGCCGCGCCGCAAGTAAATGGCATGCATGTCTATGGTCCTGCGCCTGCCCCGCTCGCTATGTTGCGGGGCCGCTATCGACAACGGCTTTTGGTTCATGCTCAGCGCTCGGTCGAGGTGCAGAATATCATTCGTGAATGGCTTGGCGGACTGCAATTCCCACGCGGTGTGCGGGTTGGAATCGACGTCGATCCCTACAGTTTCATGTGATGCGGCGTTAGATGCTGAAATAGCGGATTTACCTCATGCATCTAATGTTGCATCGTGCCCTAAATATTCTTCGGGAGGACAAGATGCACAAAATTTTATGGGCGGCGTTATTAAGCACTGCGTCAGCCACAAGCGCATTTGCGCAAGACGCAAAGCCTGCTTCTGAAGCGACGGTCGCCGCGCAACGCGGCGTCGCGGCGCAGCTTCCTGCGGAAGATGGCCGTGACCTCGATTTTGCGGACCGGGGCTTTATGGGCACTTTGTCTGACCCCATCATCACCAACAAGGATGGTAAACCTGTCTGGAACCTTGGGGCTTATGACTGGATGGCCGATGGCAAATCACCCGATACGGTAAACCCAAGCCTGTGGCGGCATATGGGCCTGTTGCGCAAACATGGTTTATACGCGTTGACGGACAATGTCTGGCAAGTGCGTGGCTTTGATGTGTCGAATATGACGGTGATTAAAGGGCAAACGGGCTGGATTATAATTGACCCGTTGACCAGTCGCGATACCGCGGCGGCGGCGTTGAAGCTGGTGAATGAAAAATTGGGCGCGCGACCCGTCACTGCTGTCATTTACAGTCACAGCCATGGCGACCATTTTGGCGGCGTGCGCGGGATTATCAATGAGGCGGACGTGAAAGCTGGCAAGGTTGCAATCATTGCGCCGGAGCATTTTCTCGCCGAGACCGCGTCTGAAAATGTCATGGCTGGTCCTGCGATGAGCCGACGCGCCACGTTTCAATTTGGTAGTAACCTTACGCCGGGCCCGCAAGGGCAAATGGGCAGCGGTATCGGTAAAGGCATTGGCGGGGGCGATATTACATTGATCCCGCCCACAATCGACATTCGCAAAACGGGCGAATTGCGCGAAGTCGATGGCGTTACTTTGGAGTTTCAAATGGTGCCGGAAACAGAGGCACCGGCCGAAATGAATGTCTATTTGCCTGCGGCGCGTACGTTTCTTGCCGCTGAAATTGCGACCTGCAGCCTGCACAATATTCTGACTCCGCGTGGGGCGAAAGTGCGTGATTCATTAGGCTGGTCGGGATTTTTGAATGAAGCCGTCAACCTTTATGGCGATCGGAGCGATGTTATCGCGTCCAGCCATTGCTGGCCGCGCTTTGGCCAGCCTGAGGTCAAAGGCTGGCTAGCGGGGCAGCGCGACAATTATCGTTACTTACACGATCAAACAGTGCGCATGATGAACAAGGGCATGACTCAAGCAGAAATAGCCGAGGCGTTGAAAGCCCCGCCTGCAATTGCTGATCAATGGTTTAACAAGGGTTATTACGGCACCTACAGCCATAATTCGAAGGCGATTTATCAATATTATCTGGGTTGGTATGATGCCGTCCCCGCCAACCTTAACCCGCATCCGCCGGAAGTCCGCGCGGCCAAAATGGTCGCGGCTTTGGGTGGCGCAAAGAAGGTTTTGGCCGAGGCAAAAAAGGCGATGAAGGCCGGGGACTATCGCTGGTCATCCGACCTGTTGAATCAACTCGTCTTTGCCGAACCCAAAAATGTTGAAGGGCGGGCGTTGCTTGCCGACAGCTATGAACAGCAGGGTTATCAGTCGGAATCCGCGATCTGGCGCAACATGTTCTTAACCGGCGCGCGGGAGCTGCGCGCAGGCATGAAGGCAGGCATAAATTCGCAAAGCATCGATATGATTTCGGCGATACCAACCGGTTTGTTATTGGATTCCGTATCGACCCGACTTGACCCGAAGATTATTGGCAATGTTGCGCTGGCACTGAATTTCGTGATTACTGACCGTAAGGAAACCGCGAAAGTAACTGTCGGCAATTCGGTGATGTTCAGTGAAATGGGTGCTGCCCACGCAGCGCCTAGCGTCACGGTCACTGGCCCGCGCCAATTGTTTCTGGCCTTATTGTTCCTGAAAATGCCGGCAGCGCAATTGCAAGCCGCTGGATTGAAGATTGAGGGTGACAGGGCGGCGATTGAAAAGCTTCAAGTGGCGCTTGACCCGATGCCGGGCGCATTCAACATTGTGGAGCCTTAGACTACATTTCCCCGCGCTGGCGGCGGATGGCGTACCATTTTGCGACATTGGCATTGTGTTCTTGCAACGTGTCGGCAAAAATATGTCCGCCTTTGCCGTCCGCAACAAAATAATAGGCGCCGGTCTTTTGCGGGTTTAACACGGCCGCAATTGCGGCGCGTGACGGGTTGGCGATAGGCCCTTTCGGTAGGCCAGCCATAGCGTAGGTATTATAATCGTTCACATCCCGGATTTCGGACTTGCGAATGCGCCGGCCAAGCGACTTGCCCTTGGTGATGGGATAAATGATCGTCGGATCGGCCTGCAGCCGCATGCCCGTGCGTAAGCGATTGGAGTATACGCCAGAAACGATACGCAATTCTGATTTAAGCGCCGTTTCCTTCTCGACAATGGACGCGAGCGTCAGCGCCTCTAACGGCGTTTTCACCATCGCGTTCGAACTGCGTTCTGGCCATAACTCGGCCATCGTTTTTGTCATGGCATCCTGCATGCGTTTGAGGACGGCCGCCCGCGATTCATTTTTGTCAAAGGCATAGCTATCCGGCAAAACTGAACCCTCGGCTGGTACGGAAATGCTTCCAGTAAGCTGGTCATTGGCCATGAGGCGTTCGTACACCATGATCGACGGCATGCCCTCGGGAACGGTGACCATGCGTCGGACGGCTTTCCCATTTGTCAGGATGGACAATATGTCGGAATTGGATGCCTTTGCTGGTATAACAAACTCGCCCGCTTTGATGGTGTTAGACGCACCAAAAATCTTTGCCCGGCTAACAAAAGCATCAGCAGATTTAATCGCACCGCTTTTTTCAAGCTGGCGCGCCGCTGACATCATGCTTGAACCTGGCTTAATGATTACAGTTTCTGCGCGTTCGAGTGGCCCAGATGCAGTCCATCCGTGGATGAAGTTACCGGCGATAATTGCAAGCAGCAGCACTGCGGCAACAACTGCCCATTTGGCCAAGCGGAGTTTTGCGTGATTCACAGACCGTTTCGTCACCATGGGGCTTTCTCATTCCAGCCGTCGGTTCCCGCAAGTGCGGGAATGACAAGCTGCAAGATAGGCGATGGTGCTATCACCACGTTCGTTTATTCGGCCAATTTCATGATGAGGCTGGCGTTTGTCCCACCAAAGCCGAAGCTGTTGTTCAAAACAGCCTTAACTTCACGTTTTTTTGCGACATGCGGGACGAGATCAACGCCTTCTGTGCCTTCGTCTGGATTGTCGAGATTGAGCGTTGGCGGCACAATTTGGTCACGCAGCGCAAGGATGCAGAAAATGCTCTCCACCGCACCAGCGCCGCCCAACAAATGGCCAATGGCGGACTTGGTCGAGCTCATCGACACGCTTGCTATAGTATCACCAAATAAGCGCTTTACCGCACCCAGCTCAATCGTATCGGCCATGGTCGATGTGCCGTGCGCGTTGATATAATCGATATCGGTGGGTGTCATGCCGGCTTTTTTCAGCGCCATCTGCATGGATCGAAACGCGCCATCCCCCTCGGGATGCGGGGCGGTGACATGATAGGCATCGCCCGATAAGCCATAACCTACGACTTCGGCATAGATTTTCGCGCCGCGCGCCTTGGCATGTTCATATTCTTCCAAAACAACAACGCCTGCGCCTTCGCCCATTACGAAACCATCGCGGTCCTTGTCATAAGGACGGCTGGCGGCTTCTGGACGGTCGTTATAGCTCATGTTCAAAGCGCGAGCCTGGGCAAAGCCAGCGATACCCAAAGGATTTACAGTGCTTTCTGCACCACCGGCCACCATGATGTCGGCGTCATCATCGCGGATCATGCGGGCGGCATCACCAATCGAGTGCGCGCCTGTCGAGCAGGCGGTGACGACGGCGTGGTTAGGGCCTTTTAGGCCATATTTGATGCTGACTTGACCCGAGATGAGGTTGATCAGGCGGCCATGAACGAAATGCGGACTGACGCGGCCTGGGCCTTTTTCCGCCAGCAATAACGCTTCGCTTTCAATACCGGGCAGTCCACCAATCCCTGAACCAATCGAACAACCTGCGCGCAATTTTTGCTCTTCGGTCAATTCGGTAAGGCCAGCATCTTCCAATGCTTGGCCTGCGGCATCAATGCCGTAAATGATAAAGGGGTCAACCTGACGCTGCACCTTATGGTCCACGCGCTTGTCTGGGTCAAAGCCCCAAGGGTGGTCCTTGCCCTTCACTTCGCACGCGATGAGACATTTTTGGTCGCTGGCGTCGAAATGCGTAATCATGCCAGCGCCAGACTTTCCGGCAATTAGGTTGGACCAAGTGGTTTCAACATCTGCACCCAAGGGCGTAACCAGACCTAATCCAGTGACCACGACACGACGCATTGCGTTATCTCCAAAATCTAATCTTTACGGCCCTTTAGTGCGAACAGGGGCCAAAAAGCAAACGGCTTTCCGACTGAAGCGCATGTAACGCTGGTCGAAAAGCCGTTTGAAATTTAATCTAGCCGCGCATCATCGCGCGTTGCGGCTTAGCCGTTGCTATTGATGAAATCGATCGCGTCCTTGACGGTAGCAATCTTTTCAGCAGCATCGTCAGGAATTTCAACGTTGAATTCTTCTTCAAACGCCATAACCAGTTCAACGATATCAAGGCTGTCTGCGCCCAAATCATCGATGAAGCTTGCAGCTTCGTTCACCTTATCGGCTTCAACGCCCAGATGTTCTACTACGATCTTTTTGACCCGTTCTGCGGTATCGCTCATTTTTATGCCCCTTATTGGTTGGGAGGATGAATTTCAGCTATCGCCCTAATGTGCAGATTAGCTGCTGGCAAGTGGCAAGCGACGCTTGTGTATCAAAGCATCGCCATCCCGCCATTTACATGGATTGTTTGGCCCGTAACATAACCGGCTTCCCGTGAGGCGAGATAGGCTACAGCGGCACCAATGTCAGCGCCTTCGCCCATGCGGCCCATCGGAATACGTGCATTCAACGCCTCTTTTTGCGCATCAGGCAGGTTTTCAGTCATAGCCGTGGCGATGAAGCCCGGTGCGACGCAATTGGCGGTGACATTGCGGCTAGCGAGTTCCTGCGCAATCGCTTTGGTCATCGCCGTCAGGCCGCCTTTGGACGCGGCATAATTGGCCTGACCTGGGTTGCCCGTGGTGCCGACAACACTGGTGATTGTAATGATGCGGCCAAAGCGCGCCTTCATCATGGGCTTCGTCGCAGCGCGCATCAGGCGAAATGTGGCTTCAAGATTGATACGGATGACATCATCCCATTCCTCATCCTTCATACGCATCGTCAAATTGTCGCGGGTGACGCCGGCGTTGTTTACAAGAATGTCGATCTGACCCAACTTTTCAAGCGCAGCAGGGACCAACGCCTCAACGCTGTCTTTGTCGCCGAGATTGCAGGGAACCGCAACATGGTCGCCGCTTAACGATGCCCGGAATGCTTCCAGCTTTTCCACATTGGAGCCGGACACTGCAAGGCGCGCCCCTTGGGCCGCCAACGCGTGACAAATGGCACTGCCAATCCCGCCCGACGCGCCTGTGACGAGCGCCGTCATACCGGTTAGATCAAACATATCATTCTCCCTTAAATTCGGGTGCGCGCTTTTCCAGGAACGCGGTGATGGCTTCGTCATTGTCCGCCGTGGCATGCGCCAAGCTTTGCATCGCGGCGGACATTTCGAGGATGTTTTTTAGGTCGGCGGTCTGCCCTTCGCGTAATAGCCGCTTCGTCATGCGGACGGCATGCGGCGGGTTTGCGGCGATTTTTTCGGCAACGGTGCGCGCGGCGGGCATGAGGTCGGCATCATCCACTACCTGCGTAACCAGCCCGATACGCAAGGCTTCGGCCGCGTCGATAGTCTCGCCCGTCAGGGCCAGCTCGGTTGCTTTTGAAAAACCGACGATCCGCGGCAACAGCCATGCCCCGCCATCGCCCGGCGTAATGCCCAAGCGCACGAAGCTTTCGGCAAATTTGGCCGAAGACGCTGCAATCCGAATGTCGCACATTGTGGTAAGGTCAAGCCCGGCACCAATGGCCGCGCCGTTGACCGCCGCGATTACCGGAACCTCAAGAGCCTGAAACATTAACGGAAGCCGTTGGATACCATATTTGTAATTGCGCCGAGTTTCTGCAGGCAATCCGGCCCGTAAACCACCGCTATCCGGGCGCATTTGTTTCAGGTCGCCGCCGGAGGAAAATACGGTTCCCGCGCCTGTCAGGATGACGCAGCGCACCGACATATCCTGATCCGCCGTCATAAACGCGTCGCATATTTGTTCGACGACAGATACATCCGATATCGGGTTCCGCTTTTCGGGCATATTCAGCGTTATCGTCAGTATGCCGCCATCGCGCGACTGGAGAATTTGGTCGGTCATTAGATGTCTTTCAACAGGGCTTCGATGTCATCCATGCTGATGACAGATGATGTTGTAATGTCTTCACCTGCGCTGCGTTTTACCATCGGTGACAGCACCTTTCCGCCAAACTCCGTGAAATGGGTGACGCCGGCCTCCGCCATGGCAATCGCCGTCTCGCGCCAGCGCACACGGCCAGTCACCTGCTCCACTAATTGGACCGATATGGTCGCCGGGTCGGACACGGGCGCTGCCGTCACATTGGCGAACAAGGGGACCAATGGTGCGTGGATGGTCGTCGTCGCTAGCGCGCTTGCCATTTCATCGGCGGCGGGTTGCATCAATGGGCAGTGAAAAGGTGCGGACACGGGTAGCAATATACCCCGTTTGATATCATGGTCCTTCGCCAGCAAAATTGCGCGGTCAATCGCACCTTTATGGCCCGAAATAACGACCTGCGATGGGTCATTATCATTGGCAACGGTGCAGGTTTCCCCCTCCGCAGCGGCAGCAACTAAGCTCTCCGCTTTCTCAATATCCGCGCCAAGCAAAGCAGCCATTGCGCCCACGCCAACGGGCACGGCGGCCTGCATGGCGCGCCCACGCAGCTTGAGGAGCGCAGCCGTTACCGACAAAGGTAAGGCACCAGCAGCGCACAACGCCGTATATTCACCCAAAGAATGGCCAGCGACGAAATTGCATTTCTCCGACAGGCGAACGCCGCCCTCCTTTTCCAACACGCGCAAGGTGGCAATCGCGTTGGCCATGATCGCTGGTTGCGCATTTTCGGTAAGCGTGAGTTCGCTCTCCGGACCCTCACACATCAGACGAAATAGATGCTGGCCAAGTGCTTCGTCAACTTCTTCAAACACTGCGCGCGCGATAGGGCTGGCTTCGGCGAGCATTTTGCCCATGCCAATGGCTTGGCTGCCTTGCCCCGGAAATATAAATGCGCGCATTGTTCCTCCTGTAGGTCGGTGATCGTGCAAAATCGCCTATGGTGCAGCGTTGAATGTTGCAAGCCCGAACGGCACAATCCGGTTATCGGCGTCATGGCCAATATCCGCGCGGCCCAGATAGTCGATACCTGTTCTTGCGCACCAGCGTTGGGCGATTTCCTCTGCATTTTCGCCAAAGGGGCGATCATTTTCGGGCACATCGCTGACGCGGCCAAGGCGTAATCCGGAGAGTCCTGCGGCTTGCAAATGGCTGGTGACGTGGAAAAAGGCGCGGTCATAACCATAGAGATATTCGCTGACTTCCTCCAATATCAACACATGGTCTTTCAGATCAGGCATTAACGGCGTGCCAACCATCATCGCCAAGGTCATCAGATTGAACGCCGCATATTTTGTGCCGGCCTGCAGTTGCGGTTCAAGCGATTGCGGCGACGCATGTAGCATCCAGTCGAGTGCGCGCAGGACGGCGGCCGCACCGCCGTCGCGCCGAATATCGGCTGGCATCGGGCCGTGGCAGACACGACCAATTTGGGCGCCATAAAGTGCGCCAAGCAGATTTCCGGCGTCGCTGTAGCCCATATAGATTTTATCGCCCGCCGATGACTTCAGCGCCGCAACAGCGCCTTGTGCAATCCGGCAAGCCCCATAGCCGCCGCGCACGAACCAGACCGCTTCAAATTCTGAGTCATTGGCAAGGCCGACAAAAGCCTCCAGCCGCTCGACATCGGATCCTGCGAAATGACCCGCTTCGGCAAAGCATTGGTCATGAAAAACCAGTTCAGCCATCGGGTGGGTGTTGGCGGCAAGTGCAGAAACCCGCGCCGCGTCATCGCGGGTGAACGGGGTAGACGGCGCGCAAATTCCGATCCGCATATTTCACTCCTCCCCTCTTTTGTCACCCCAGCCTAAGCTGGTGCGTTATGTTTTTGGAACAGAGCGTTCAGCGTTCCATTGCAAAAACTCGCACTAACGCATAACCGCCAAACATGCACAAAAACAAATCCTATTTCTTCTGCGGCATCGGTGGTTCTGGCATGTTGCCCTTGGCCAATATCGTCCGTGATGCAGGCGCAAGCGTGGCGGGTTCGGACCGCGCATTGGACCAAGGCCGACTGGGGCCGAAATTCGAATGGCTGCAAAGCCTTGGTATCAAATTGTTCCCACAAGACGGCAGCGGACTTATCAGCGGTGACCAAATCCTTATTGCGTCCGCTGCGATTGAGGACAGTGTTCCGGACATCGCAAAGGCCAAGGCTCTGGGCTGCACCCGCATGACCCGCGCCGAACTCCTAGCCGACCTGTTCAACGCCGCCCCGCGCAGCGTAGCTGTCGGAGGAACCAGCGGCAAATCGACCGTCACGGGCATGATCGGCTGGATATTAACCGACGCCGGACGTGATCCGACAATCATGAATGGTGCGGTGATGAAAAATTTCGTTGCCGATGACGCGCCCTTTGCCAGCGCGCGCGTGGGGCAGGGAGAAGTTTTCGTTTCGGAGGTGGACGAAAGCGATGGCTCCATCGCCCTGTTCACACCCGAAGTTGCAGTGCTCAACAATGTCAGCCTTGATCATAAAAGCTTAGAAGAATTGCGGCAGTTATTCGGAGATTTTGCGTGCAAGGCGAAAGCCTGTGTCTGGAACGCCGATGATGCCGAGACGGCGGCACTGATCGCGCCCATGGCATTGCCGGGCGCGATCAGCTTCGGCTTCTCCGCTGACGCACATTTTCGCGCAACGGACATCACCGACCTGCCATTGGGTAGCCGCTTCACCTTGCATGCGATGGGCAACGCTTATCCCGTCGCCTTGATAGTCCCGGGCCGACACAATATTGCCAACGCGCTTGCCGCTATTGCCGCAAGCGTCGCGCTTGGCATGTCGGTTGCGCAAGCTGTAAGCAGCGTCGAACGCTTTAATGGTCTCGCCCGTCGTTTCGACATTGTCGGTACCGCCAATGACATTACTGTCATCGACGATTTCGGTCACAACCCGGACAAGATTGCAGCAACTTTGGCGACGTTGAAGGCGTTTCCCGGTCGCATCATCGCCTTCTTCCAACCCCATGGCTACGGCCCCATTCGCGTCATGGGCACTGAATTGGCAGGCGTTTTTGCGGATAAATTGGGCAATGCGGACCATCTCATCCTCTGCGACCCCGTCTATTTCGGCGGCACTGTGGACAAAAGCATTGGCAGCGAGAGCATCACCGACGCAGTCGTTGCCGCTGGCCGCAACGCCGACCATATCCCGACCCGTGAAGACTGCGGCAACCGTATGGTCGATCTCGCGGTACCCGGCGACCGCATAGTCATAATGGGCGCGCGCGACGATACGTTGAGCGCGTTTGCGGCAGATATTTTGGCGCGGCTACAGCATTAAGGGCGAGCTCCGCATATACGTAATACCGCGAATCGCTTGCATTCCGCACCAATCCCCCCTAAGCGCGCCACTTCGCTCAGGCCCGCCTGACCGAAATCGAAGAAGGCCGGAGGGGCGTATGCATGGTGCTGCGTCAGCGATCGGTAGGAACAAGGAAACGCCCATGCCGCTGTACGAGCATGTATTTTTGGCGCGTCAGGACCTTTCACAGGCCCAGGTTGATGCGCTGGCAGAAACTGCCACCAAGATTGTAGAAGACAATAAGGGCAAGGTCGTAAAGACCGAAACCTGGGGTCTTCGTACATTGACCTACAAAATTCAAAAGAACCGCAAGGCGCATTTCGTAATGCTCGACATTGACGCTTCGGGCGACACTATCGCCGAGCTTGAGCGTCAGACACGCATGAACGAAGATGTGATCCGTTACATGACCGTCCGCGTGGACGCGCATGAAAAGGGACCATCGGTCATGATGCGCAAGAGCGACCGTCCAGAGCGCAGCGAACGCGCTGAGCGTGGCGGTTTTGGTGGTGGCGACCGTGATCGTGGTGCACCTCGTCCAGACCGCGCGTATCGCGCAGAGCAGGAGGCATAAACATGGCACGTCCGTTTTTCCGTCGCCGCAAATCCTGCCCATTCCAGGGTAAAGATGCGCCGCAAATAGATTATAAAGATGTACGCCTGCTTCAGGGTTACATTTCAGAGCGTGGCAAGATTGTGCCATCGCGTATCACCGCAGTTTCGGCAAAGAAGCAGCGAGAGCTGGGCCAAGCTATCAAGCGCGCCCGTCACATCGGCCTTCTGCCGTACATCGTGAAGTAAGGAGCCGAAACATGGATATCATACTTCTCGAACGCGTTGAAAAGCTGGGTGGAATTGGTGACGTTGTCACTGTGAAGGACGGCTATGCACGTAACTTCTTGCTGCCAAACAAAAAAGCGCTCCGTGCAAACGAAGCTAATCGCAAGGTTTTCGAAGCTAACCGCGCGAAAATTGAAAGCGATAACGCAAATCGTCGTGATGAAGCCCAAAAGGCTTCGGGCAGCGTTGAAGGCAAGCAGATCGTTTTGATCCGCGCAGCATCGCAAACTGGCCAGCTATATGGTTCGGTCTCGGTCAAGGATATCGTTGACGGCCTGGTCGCCCAGGGCGCAAAGGTTTCCAAGAGCATGATTGTGCTTGAGCGCCCCATAAAGACGCTTGGCGTATTTGGCGTTAAGGTTGTTCTGCACCCCGAAGTGACCGTTAATGTTGAGGTCAATGTCGCCCGTTCGGACGACGAAGCCGAATTGCAGAAGGACGGCATCAACGTTCTCGAGCAGATGTTCGAAGACGAACAGGCCGAGATCGCTGCGGAAGCCATTGAAGCACAGGTTGAAGCCGAAGTGGCCGCCGACGCAGCCGATGCTGCTGAAGCTGCTGCCAACGCAAAGCGCCGCGAAGAGCAAGCTGCCGCCAAGGCTGCTGCAGAAGCCGCTGGCCTTTCAGCTGAGGCAAGCGACGAAGCATAAAGCTCTCGATTGCTGCATACAAAAAGCCGCCTTGTTGCAAAACAGGGCGGCTTTTTTGTGCTCCTACTGCACGTCATTCTGAAACAAGTTTACGATAACGATAAGAAAAATAACGCGCGGGTTGTGGCGTCCGTGGATCAATCATCCTAAACCCACCCCAATGACCGCGCCTATCATCATAACCGCCGACATGGGTAAGGCGGACCAAGCATGGGCCAATGGTCTACGCCGCGCGCATTTTCCCGCAGAGCGCAACCGCGTCGATGCGCATATCACATTGTTCCACCATTTGCCGCCAAGCCATTTGCCAGAGATAAAATCGCGATTGGCGGCGTTGGCTCAGAACTATCCGGCGCCAACGGCTAATCTCAGCGATGTGATGTTGCTCGGTAAAGCGGTGGCGTTCCGTGTGGACAGTCCGGAATTGCTTAGTCTGCGCGACGAACTGGCCGATGCGTTTCGCGGGCTATTGATTCCGCAGGATCAAGCCACGCCCAAATTGCACATAACCATCCAGAATAAGGTCGAACCGCCCGTTGCCAAGGCGCTCCATGCGCATCTTTTGGGGTCGTTTCGACCCCGTGCGCTCGCCATTTCCGGCCTATCCGCGCATTATTATCGCGATGGGCCATGGGAGCTTATCGGAAGATGGTCATTTCGCGGCTGACAATGCTTGACCCGTTATCACCCCACGCTTATAGCGCCGCGTGCTTTCCCGCAAATGCAGGGATTCACGCTTGGATGGCGAAGTAGCTCAGCTGGTTAGAGCGGTGGAATCATAATCCATAGGTCGGGGGTTCAAGTCCCTCCTTCGCTACCATCTCTCATGTGCGCCTTGGGGTTCAAGTCCTGACAGCACGCGATTTGTTCATTTTCATCGAAGCAGTGCGCCGACTTCAGGCAAAGTCGCGCTTTGAGCGGTTGCCGCATATTGCTGCTTGGGCTACACTAAACATATGAAAGATTGCACCCAATGCATTGTACGTAACCGTGCAATTTGCGCCGGGCTCGAAACAGACGAGCTTGAGCTTCTGGGTCGGCTGGGCCGAAAGCAAAAGGTTTCCAAGGGCCAAACTATATTTTGGGAGGGTGATGACATTGTTGTCGTCGCCAATGTCATCGAAGGCGTACTCAAGGTTTCGATGAGCTTGGCCGATGGCCGGGAGCAGATTGTCGGGATTGTTTTTTCGTCGGATTTTATTGGCCGGCCCTTTGGCCAGTACAGCCCGTATAGCGTGACCGCGCTGACCGATGCTGAATTGTGCATATTTTCGCGGTCGACCTTTGACAGTTTTGCACAGCAGCATCCCGAGCTGGAGCATAAGTTGTTGCGCCGGACGTTGGATGAGCTTGATCGCGCGCATGCATGGATGCTGCTGCTTGGCAAGAAAACCGCGACGGAGCGGATTGCAACTTTGTTGCTCGAAATGTCTGTTCGTCTTGGCGAGACGGGTTGCTCAGTTGACGAAGGTGTATTGGATGCATTTGAATTGCCGCTTGATCGTCAACAAATCGGTGACGTATTGGGCCTGACGATTGAAACCGTAAGTCGCCAGTTTTCTAAATTGAAAGCCGATGGCGTTATCCATCTACCAGACCGCCGGACGGTTTGCATACGCGACCGTGCGCGGCTTCAGGATCTTTCGGCAGCTGCGTGAACGACAGGTAAAAACCTGTTCACGGTCGCTTAGCTTAAATAGCGTCCGCCGGGCCGCCGATGAGAACAAAATGCCGGTCGCAATAGCCGCAGTCGACATAGCCTTTTTCATCAATTTGTAGCCAAACTCGCGGGTGGCCCAATGCGGCAGGAATATCTCCACTGCCGTCGCAAGCGACACGCGGTTCGCGGACTCGGATTGTCTCGGGGGCGTTGTTGTTCATGAGCGCCGCTTAGCAAAGGCACAACGTGGCTGCAACGGCTGAGAAATAGTGAGCTGCTGATAATCGCGCCGTCATGAATTACCTGCGGATGGGTTCCATGTGATTGCACTGTCCCCAAGGCTTCGCTATCGCTTAGGTATGTCTGAACAAGCAATATCGATCCAAAACCTCTCGAAAAAATATGCAGGGGGAAAACAAGCGTTAAGTGATGTCAGCTTTGACGTTGCGCAAGGGTCGATTTTTGGCCTGCTCGGCCCCAATGGTGCTGGCAAATCGACGTTGATTAACATCTTGGCGGGGCTGGTGATGAAGACATCGGGCAGCGCATCCATTTGGGGTTTCGACATTGATGCCCACCCGCGCAATGCAAAGGCGTCTATCGGTATTGTACCGCAAGAGATTATGTTCGACCCCTTCTTTACACCAAAAGAAGCGCTGGAGTTGCAAGCGGGCCTATATGGGGTGCCCAAGTCGAAACGACGGACGATGGAATTGTTGAAAGCCGTCCGTTTAGAGGACAAGGCCGATGCCTATGCGCGGACTTTGTCAGGTGGCATGAAGCGCCGTTTATTGGTGGCCAAAGCCATGGTGCACACGCCGCCGGTCATCGTGCTCGACGAACCCACAGCTGGCGTCGATATCGAACTGCGTCAGCAGTTATGGGATTATGTGCAGGAATTGAACCGCCAAGGCGTGACGGTTGTGCTCACCACCCATTATCTCGAAGAAGCTGAGCAGTTGTGCGACCGGATCGCGATTATCAACCATGGGCAGTTGATCGCCAACAAGCCGACGCGCGAACTGGTCGGCATGGCGCGTGAAAAGGCAGTAGTCTTAACGCTGGACCGCGATGTAGCCAGCGCGCCAACGCATGAGGCCTTTGAAAAGGCGGAGATGGTTGGCGACCGTACGGTAGAGATTACTTACAACAAAGACCGCATGAACGCAGGCGAAGTGCTTTCCGTCATCCAAGGCCTAGGGTTGGGCATCGTTGATGTAACTACGAAGGAGGCCGACCTTGAAGACGTCTTCCTGCGCTTGACAAGCACTGCTTGATGGAAGCGGATGTTCTAATAATTGGGTCCGGCGCAGCCGGGTTGACGGCGGCGCTGCAATTGGCGGCGACGCGTAAAGTGGTGGTGCTAGCCAAGGGTTCCATCTCCGACGGCGCAACAGCATGGGCGCAGGGCGGGATTGCAGCCGTGCTTGAACCCGGTGACAATTTTGCGAGCCATATCGAAGATACGATGGTCGCCGGTGCCGGATTGAATAACCGAGCCACCGTTGAATTTGTCGTAGAAAATGCGCCGATCGCGATTGAACGGCTCGCAAAGCTTGGTGTGCCGTTCAATCTGGAGGGTAATGATTGGCATCTGACGCGCGAAGGCGGGCATAGCCATCGGCGTATCGTTCATGTTGACGACGCCACTGGCTGGGCTGTGCAGCAAGCGTTAGAGGCAGCGGCGCGCGCAAATCCCAACATCACTTTGGTTCCGGACATGGTCGCGGTAGATCTGATCCTTGGTCGGCATCAGGAACGTTTTTCGACATCAGGGCGCATACACGGCGTTTACGCACTCAACCGCAAAACGGGCCAAGTCGAGACATTCACTGCGCGCGCGACCATTCTCGCGAGCGGCGGCGCTGGTCGGACTTATCTGTATTCAACGGCTCCACGTGGTGCGACGGGCGACGGCATTGCTATGGCCTGGCGCGCAGGGTGTCGTGTGTCGAATATGGAATTCATGCAGTTCCACCCGACCTGCCTTTACAATCTGGAGGTCAAAAATTTCCTGATAACAGAGGCGGTAAGGGGCGAGGGCGGTATCCTGAAAAACCCGAAAACCGGGCATCGTTATATGCCCGATTATGACGATCGTGCCGAGCTTGCGCCGCGTGACATCGTCGCCCGCGCAAATGATGCTGAAATCAAGCGCGATGGTTTGGACTATGTTCATCTTGATATCAGCCACAAACCACCTGAATTTGTGCAAACGCATTTCCCGAACATTTATGAAAAGCTACTGGGGCTTGGTATCGACATCACGCGCGAGCCAATTCCGGTGGTGCCAGCGCAGCATTATACCTGCGGCGGTGTGATTGTGGACTTGGACGGCCGAACCGACGCTCCGGGTCTATATGCTGCAGGCGAAGTGACGCAAAGCGGCTTGCATGGTGCAAACCGTCTGGCATCCAATTCCTTGCTTGAATGCTTCGTCTTTGGCGACGCTTGTGCGCGCCATATCGACGTCAATTGGGACAGCCTGCCGCCTCCGCCGCCGATACGACAGTGGGACGAAAGCCGTGTGATCGATAGCGACGAAGAGGTTGTGATCGCGCAATGCTGGCGCGAAATTCGGCAGTTCATGTGGAACTTTGTGGGCATCGTCCGTACAACGAAAAGACTAGAACGCGCGCAGCATCGCATCGATCTGCTACGTAGTGAGGTTGAAGATTATTACAGCCATTTCCGCGTTACCCCTGACCTGATTGAACTACGTAACTTGGTCGAGGTTGCCGCCTTGATTATCCGGTCGGCGCTGGCACGGCATGAGAGTAGGGGGCTGCACTTCACGCTCGATTATCCCGACATGGCAGACGAAGCGCGCGATACGATTTTGATGCCATAGGCACAAAACACTTTCCTACAGATGGTAACTTCAGGCAGGGTCGCATCTGGTTATTTGGAGGCAATTATGGACGTTCGAAATAAAGTCTTAGCAGTTCACATGCGTAAAGCTTTGCATCTGCCTGTCTTGGCGCTGCTGGCGCTGATGGTTGCACCGGCAGCCGCCGCGACGCCCGAGGAGACTGCGCGCGAAGTGCTAGCTAAATCGCCCATCATCGACGGCCATAATGACACACCGCATCAGATTGCCGAGTTGTTTGGCCGTGACTTTTCCAAGTTCAATTTGGCGTCCTTGCCTGCGGACGTGCTCGCTAAAACCCACACCGATATTAAAACGGCGCGCGCTGGATATTTGGGGGGGCAATATTGGTCGGTTTATGTTGATGCCGCTTTGCCCAAGCATGAGGCCGTAACCCGCACTATTCAGCAGATCGATGTCGTCCGCCAGATGATGGCGCGGTATCCGGAAACATTCACGTATGCGGCCACGGCAGCACAGGTCGAAGCGGCGATGAAAAAGGGCAAAATCGCGTCGCTTATTGGCATGGAAGGCGGACACTCCATCGGTGGTTCGCTGGAAATCCTGCGGCAGACTTATGCGCTTGGCGCGCGGTACATGACCCTGACGCACAGCCTGACCACCGATTGGGCGGACAGCGCAACCGACGCGCCAAAACATGACGGATTGTCGGCATTTGGCTTTGAAGTACTCGCCGAAATGAACCAATTGGGAATGATTGCCGATATCAGCCACGTATCAGAGGCGACGATGCACGACGTGCTAGATAAGAGTAAGGCGCCGGTTTTGTTCACGCACAGCAACGCCCGCGCGGTCACGCCGCACCCCCGCAATGTGCCCGATTCAGTGCTGCAGCGCTTGCCGCAAAATGGTGGTGTCGTGATGGTAACCTTCGTGCCTGGTTTTACCTCGGCGGAACGGCGGCAATGGGAATATCAACGCTCCGCCGTCGCCGGGCGCGCGAAGACTGAATTTTCAGGCAATCCTGCAGGCGAAAAAGCCACTGTTGACGCGTGGATTGTTGCCAACCCACAACCAAAGGCAACACTTGCGCAGGTGGCCGACCATATCGACCATATCCGGAAGGTTGCAGGCATTGACCATATCGGCATTGGCGGAGATTTTGGAGGCGTGGACGAATTGCCCGTCGGTTTGGAAAATGTCTCCACCTATCCGGCCTTATTCGCCGAACTCGTCCGCCGTGGCTATTCGAAGGCGGACCTCGCCAAAATCGCGCAAGGCAATGTGTTGCGCGTCATGCACGCTGTAGAGAAAGCCGCGCGGAAGTAATTTAGGGCACAAAGCCCCCGGCGAGATACTGTTCGGCTATGGCTGCGTGCAAGGCTGCGCCTCGCGCCATTACGCTGTCGTCAAGGACCATGCGGTTGGAGTGCAAGCCACAGCAGCTACGCCAATCGTCGCCTTCATGTGACGCGCCTAAGAAGAACATCGCGCCCGGGACTTTTTCAAGCACATAGGCAAAGTCCTCCGCACCCATGATGGGCGTATCGAGCGTGATCCAGCTGTCGGCGCCGAACATATCCTCGACGACCGCCTTGCCGAATTGTACGGCGCGGTCGTCACATATGGTGACTGGAAAACCTTGTTCGATATGAACTTCTGCGCTGCAACCATGGGCGGTTGCGATGCCAGGGACAAGGCGGCGCAACTCTTCGGCGACCTGCGCGCGGGACTGCGGTGAAAGCGTGCGAATGGTGCCCAGCAAATGTGCGGATTCAGGAATGATATTGTTGGTTGTCCCAGCCGATATCTTGGCAATGGTGATTACCGCCGGGTTGAACACCGAAATCTTACGCGTCACCATCGTTTGGATAGCGGATACGATTTCGCAAGCGACGGGGATGGGGTCGATCGCGTCATGTGGCATGGAGGCATGGCCGCCAGCGCCCTTGACGGTAATGGTCAGCACATCGGATGATGCTAGTAATGGGCCACTGCGACCACTTAACACCCCGCGCGGTGCGTTGGGCATAATGTGCAATGCAAATGCCGCATCGGGTAAGGGATCAATCAAACCGTCGTCGAGCATGAAGCGAGCGCCATGATGGCCCTCTTCGCCCGGTTGAAACATAAATTGGACCGTTCCCGCCAATTGGTCGCGCTTGTCGGATAGCATCTTTGCTGCGCCAACGAGCATGGCGACATGGGTGTCATGTCCGCACGCATGCATCGCGCCGTCCGTTAGCGAGCTATATTCAAGTCCGGTATCTTCATGCAGTGGTAAGGCGTCCATATCACCACGCAGAAGCACCGTGCGGCCATTGGCGGGGCCTTTAAGGATGGCAATAAGGCCAGTGGTCGATGGGCCCTCACGCAGCTCCAGCGGAAGCCCAGCAAGTGCGGCCTTTATCTTTGCCAATGTCTTGGGGTTTTGCAGACCCAATTCCGGTTCGGCATGAATTGCGCGACGCAGGTCAATAAGATCAGGAAGAATATGTTCGGCGTCGGCGCGCCAGTCGGTGCTGATTAAGTCCATAGCTTAACTAGCACCAGCCCGACGCGACCGACAACCGTCTTTAATCTTCCAAACGTACCGTAACATATTGTGTCGCTGCACCCCGCCGTTTGACGCCAAGCAGGATCGCGCCGCGACCCGCCGCTTGTGCATCCTTAATGGCGGCAGCAAGAGCGGATGCTGTACTTAAATTCCGGTAATTCGCTGACACTATGACATCACCGCGCCGCAAGCCGACCTGCGCAGCTGTGCCAGCGCCTGGAACATCGATGACAACGCCTTTTATATCGGCGGTCATACCAAGTGCTCGTGCGATTTCGGCATCCAACGGAATAACGCTGAGGCCAAGCGCATCACGAATGACCTTGGAATCGGGCGTATCGGTTTGCTTGTCGAAGTCTTTATTTTCTTCCGGGTTGAAATTGCGCTGGGCCAGCTTCTCTTCTGGTGGACGCGCGCCAACCGTAGCGGTCAGCGTCATGGGCTTACCTTCGCGCAAAATGTCGAGCGGGATGCGCGTGCCGGGTTTGATGTTAGCCACGATGTAGGACAAGGTTACATCAGGTGTCACTTCTCGGTTATCGACACGGAGAACAATGTCACCCTCTTTCAGGCCAGCTTTGTCTGCTGCCTCACCGGCAACAATACGCGCGACAAATTCGCCGCGGTTCTTTTCAAGACCAAGCGCGTCGGCAAGGTCTTCGCTCACTGGTTGGATACTGATGCCCAAATAGCCACGCTCGGGCCGAACGCCCTTTTTCAGGGACTCAACAACCGGAATGGCTTCTTCGGCCGGAATAGCAAAGCCAACGCCAATATTTGCGCCCACGGGTGAAATCAGGCGGTTGTTGATACCGACCACCTCGCCCTTTAGGTTGAACAATGGGCCTCCTGAATTGCCGGGGTTAATGGCGGTATCGGTTTGAATGAAGCGGTCATAAGCACCGCCGGCGCCGATGTTACGCTGCAGAGCCGAGATGATCCCTGCAGTTACTGTGTTGCCAAGGCCGAGTGGATTGCCAATGGCGATTACCCAATCACCCACGCGGCTTTTCTGCGATTCTACCATTTTTACAAAAGGGAGACCTGAGGCACGAATTTTGAGCAAGGCGATATCTGATGATGGGTCGCGGCCAACGATTTCTGCCTGATATTCCTTGCCGTCGAAAAGCGTTACAGTCACGCGGTCTACAGCATCGCCAGTTGGTCCACCGGCCACGACATGATTATTGGTAACGATGTAGCCGTCGGCTGAGATCAGAAAACCTGAGCCGCCACTGGCTTGTTCCTGCGTCACTGGGCGGCGTTCGCCGGTCATCGGGTTGAGGCTGGTGGCTACCTGCACCTTTTGACGGGTGGCGATGTTAACTACCGCTGGCTGTAATTGGGCGGCAAGATCCGCAAAGCTAGACGGCGCGCCTCCGGGAGCAAGGTTTACTTGGTCCGAAACCGATAGTCCGGTTTGTGCGGTGACGGGGTTGCCGTTGACTAAAGCAACTGTGCCGCCAGCCATCAATAGAGCGGTGGTAACTGCATAAGCGTAACGCACGGATTTCATTCCTCTCGTCTAATCAATTGGGCAAATAGCCCTGAAAATCTGTTCATCGTTGGCGCGGTAAAGCTGAACGCCGATTGAATGGATGTCATCTAACTAGCCAACATCCTAAGTATGTGGATTATTTTCCTCTGCGGAATTTTTCCAAATAGGCGTTTTGCGGCGACAAGATGATATTGCTTGCACCTTCACCATTTTGGAATGTTTGCCGATAACTTTGCATCGCGCGGTAGAAATCGTAGAAAGCCGGATCCTTGCCGTAGCTTATGGCGTAGATACGGGCGGCTTCGGCCTCAGCGTCGGCGCGGATGATTTGCGCTTCCTTTTGGCCCTCAGCGTCAATGGCAATGGCTTCCTGATTTCGGGCGCTGCGCATGCGGTTATAAGCCGATTGCAAAGTAGCGGCGGGCAAATCGGCCCGCTTGATGCGCACGTCAATCACCTCGGCGCCATATTTGCGCGCTTCGCGGTTTAAAGCGGTTTGGATATTCTCCATGACTTCGCCGCGTTCAGCGCTCAACAATGCAGCAAAAGTCCGCTTACCAAGCTCGTTGCGTAGCGATGAACCCAAAATTGTTCGCAATTGGTCACGCAAGCGATCTTCGGTACGAATTGTGCGATACATCACCGCAGGCTGGGTAATGCGGAACCGGGCAAATGCATCAACCTGCAACCGCAATTGATCGGTAGAAAGCACTTCCTGCTGTTCCATCTGAACGCTCAAGACGCGCTTGTCGATCATCTGAATCTGTTCGACAAAGGGTATGCGAAAGGTAAGTCCAGCTCGTGTTTCGCCGAATTTTTCGCCGGGCTTATAAGGGTTTACGATCCGGTCAACCTTACCATAGCTGCTGATAATGGCTTGTTGCGTTTCGGGAACGACATTCACTGACATGCTCATCAAGATAAGCGCGCCGATCGCGCCAATCGCGAGATAAATCGGATTCCGAAGAAGGCTGCTGGTCATTGCTTGGCCCCTGTAACAGTCAATGGCTCGGCCTTTGGAGCCGTTCTTTTCTGGAATTCAGGAATGGGAAGATAAGGCGTTACGCCTCCCGTTTCGACAATTGTCTTGTCGACCTTACCCAACACTTGCTCCATTGTTTCATAGTATAGCCGGCGCTTTGTTACCTCGGGGGCCGCGCGATATTGTACATAGATTTTGTCAAATTCGGCGGTTTCACCCAATGCAAGTTCGGTCACGCGGCTGGCATAAGCGCGCGCATCGTTCAGATAGCTCTCGCGTCGTTGCTGCGCCGCGTTTACCTCACGAAATGCGTCAGTGACCTCCGCTGGGGGGTCCGATTGGCGGATCGAGATGCTTTGAATCAGCACGCCAGCCCGATATTCGTCGAGCACCTGTTGCATCCGGCGACGCACTTCAAGTTCGATAGCGCCGCGGCCAGGACCAATGGCTTGAGTTAGATCAAAATTAGCGACTGCCGCACGCATGGCGCTTTCGGCAACTTCTTTGACGGTTTCTTGCGGGCTGTCGAGCTGGAACAGATACAATTCGGGGTCTTTAATCGACCAACGGACGTCATAGGCCATGTCGATGATGCTTTGATCCTTAGTTAGGACCAGGTTCTCGCTACTTGCCTTTGGCGAGCCCACGGATGTTGTCTGAATTTGCTGCGTGTCAATTTTCGTAATGCTTTGCAGCGGTGCAGGCCAAGTGAACTGGATCCCAGGAGACACTGTGCGGGAATATTTGCCCAATTGCGTGACAACCCCCTCTTGCTCGGGACCAATTCTATGGATGCTTGTCCAAACAATCCACAGCGCCACGAGGGCACCAATGATTAACGGGAACCAACTTTTTCCGTCGGGACGTTGCGGCATGCCACCAAATCCGCCACCTTTTCTGCGCAACAGCTCTTCCAGCGATGGGCCCCGCGAACGCCCGCGTCCGCCGGGTTCGGGTGTTGGGTCCCAGGGATTTACCGGGTCGGCTTTCGATCCGCCTCTGGGGCCGGTTGGGTTGTTTGCGCCGCCTGTTTCTCCAGAATCGGGCGAATCCCATGGTCCCTTGCCATTTGTTGCCAAAATTACTGGTCCCTGCTTATCAAATTTGGTGCTCATAAAACCTTTATAGGAACGGTTTTTCAGAAAAACAGTGTCAATCCCTCAATTCTGACTCTATTCGGCAAATCATGTCCGATTTTGCTATATTTTCCGATGCCATTTTTGCGGTTGTGGGGAACCGCGCAAGTGGCTTGAAGGTCGCCGATCATGCGGTTTCTTTGATGCTTGATGTATCAGGCTTAAATGTTGAGCAGCGCGCGGAGATCGAAGCCGATGTCCGAACGGCAGCCATGCAGGCCGGCGCGCAATCGGTGCGTGTCATGTTGACCGCAGAACGCGTCACACCCCGGCTGATTGCGGTAGCAAGCGGTAAAGGCGGCGTAGGCAAATCTACGCTGTCGACAAACCTTGCCATTGCCATGGCGCGCGCTGGCCGTTCGGTCGGTCTGGTAGACGCAGACATTTATGGTCCGTCGCAGTCGCGGCTGATGGGTGTGGAGGGCGTGAAGCCCGAAGCCGAAGGCAATATGATGATACCTGTCATGGGCGCAGGTGGTGTGCCTTTTCTGTCGATGGGACAGTTGGTCAATCCGGGCCAAGCCATCGCGTGGCGTGGCCCAATGGCGGGTAATGCGCTGTCGCAACTTGTCGATGCCAAATGGGACAATATCCGCGATATCGTCGTGGATTTGCCGCCGGGTACGGGTGATATTCAGTTATCGATGATACAGAAGCATAAGCCCATCGGTGCCGTGATCATATCTACACCGCAGGACCTGGCGCTGATTGATGCGATGCGCGCCATCAGCTTTTTCGACACAGCAAAAGTGCCGATCATTGGCCTAGTTGAAAACATGGCCGGATATCTTTGTCCGCATTGTGGGGAAATGAGCGATCCTTTCGGTTCAGGTGGGGCAGAGGCGGCGGCAAAGGAGCTGGGCATTCCGTTCTTGGGCCGGATACCACTCGACATCAAAATTCGCGTGGAAAGCGATGCGGGTACGCCGCCTGCATTGGGTGAAGGACCAATTAGCGACGCTTATGGTGCGATTGCTCAGATGGTTGCGGCTTGGATTGATAACCCGAAAGACACCGCCGCATGAATGAAGCGCCAGCGGGTAAGGACGGCATAAGCCGCCGGAAACTGCTAATAGGCGGCGGCGCAGGTGTAGGTCTCTTCGTCGCATGGGGCCTATGGCCGCGCCGTTATGCGCCAAACATGCGTGCGGCTGATGGGGAGCATCTTTTCGGGCCATGGCTGAAAATTGCAGAGGATGGCAAAGTCATCGTCGCCATCCCGCAGAGCGAGTCTGGCCAAGGCGTATATACCGCGCTGGCACAGATCGTCGCTGGTGAACTGGGGGCGGACTGGCGCTCGGTTGCGGTGCAGCCGGTTTCGGCCAGCCCGAGTTTTGCCAACACACTTTTGGCGCGCGCGTGGGCAACGGCATTCTTGCCAGAAAATATCGCACTTGATTTGGATGTTGGCCCTGTTGCCAAGAGCATCGATGAAATCGCCCGCCGCGAGACATTCGTGGCGATGGGTGGATCCTCCTCTATCCGGCAGTTTGAAAGACCGTGCCGCGAAGCTGGAGCTGCCGCGCGGACTGTATTGTGTCAGGCAGCAGCAGCGCGCTGGGGCATAGCATGGGAGCAATGCCGGACCGATCGTGGCTTTGTCATTGCTGGTCAGCGGCGTTTGTCTTTTGCAGAATTGGTGGTGGAAGCATCGGCGCTGCAAGTGCCGTCGCCGATTCCGCTCAACCCATCGGCGCGCAACCGACTGTCGGGGCGCGATGCTCCGCGCCTTGACCTGTCGGCTAAGGTTGACGGTAGCGTGAATTTTGCTGGCGATGTCCGTTTGCCCGACATGGTGTTTGCGGCCGTTCGCGCTGGTCCAGCCGGCAACACCCGCCTCTCGTCGGTGGATGAGAAGGCTGCTTTGAACATGCGCGGCATCCTGCAGGTGGTGAAGACCGATAACTGGGTCGCGGCGGTCGCAAGCAATTGGTGGGCGGCCAACAATGCGCTAGATGCCATGGCGCCCGTGTTTCGCACCAAGGGCCGGATGGCAGACAGCACCGAAATCGCGGAGTCTTTGTCTAACGCAATTGCCAAAGGTCCCGGCTTTCGCGCCACCAAAATCGGGGATGTTGATGCCGCTATAGCACCGGAAGCGGGCGCGCGGATTTTCAAGGCGGATTATACGGTTGGCGCTGCCGTGCACGCGCCAATTGAGACGCGCTCGGCAACCGCAGATTTTCGGGATGGGCGCTTACAATTGTGGCTTGCGACCCAAGCACCTCACTCTGCGTGTCTGGCTGCTGCAAAAGCCATTGGGATTAATGTCGACGATGTTGTGCATTATCCCGTGATGGCCGGTGGCAGTTTTGACCGCAATTTCGACAACGATATTGCCGCGCAAGTGGCGGTGATTGTCAAAGCAGTGGGCAGACCTGTGCAATTGACATGGTCTCGTTCAGAGGATTTCGTCCGCGATCACGTACGTACCCCCGCTTTGGGCAGGCTTTCGGCTTCCATGAATGCGGATGGCGATGTGACGGGCCTAACGATTCGTGTTGCCGCAGCGTCCAGTATGCGTGAGTTGGCCAATCGGATGAACGGGGAGAATGCCGACACGGCGCGCAAGGCTGCATCTGGCCAATATGATATTCTGGCGCTGGACGGCACGCAAATTCCTTACGCCATACCAAATATAAGTATCGACCATTTCCCTGTGTCCATGCCAATGCCGACGGGGCCGTGGCGCGGGCTTGCCAACAGCTATAACTGCTTCTTCGTTGAGGGTTTTATCGATGAACTGGCACATAACGCTGGGGTTGAGCCATTGCCGTTCCGGATGCAGATGCTAGCGGGCCAGACACGTTTGGCGCGGTGCCTGAAAGCTCTGGCGACCAAGGTAGACTTGGATGGCGGCGCGGCAGGCGGCGGGCGCGGTATCGCCTGTCATAGTATGCGTGGCAGCCATATTGCCGTCATTGTGACCGCTCGTAATAGCGAGAGCGGCGTTCGCGTGGACCGCATTGACGCAATCGCCGACTGTGGCCGCTTGATTAATCCTGACCTTGCGCGTCAGCAGATTGAAGGCGGCATCGTGTTTGGATTAGCGCAAGCCTTGGGATCCGCCACGAATTTTGAACGCGGGCTTCCCACCGCTCGACGATTGCGTGATATCGATCTACCCAAATTGGCTGACATGCCCGAAATCAACGTGGAACTTGTGCGCAATGACGAAGCGCCCGGCGGCGTGTCTGAACTGGGGGTTCCCGCGGTTGCGCCTGCGATTGCCAATGCCATTTTCTCCGCTACTGGTATCAGGATGCGCGCATTACCCCTATTGTCCAGAGGACTATGATGACATTGCCGATTAACCACCCACCAGTAGCAACACCGAAAATTGGCGTGTTGCTCGTAAATTTAGGGACGCCGGACGCGCCAACGAAGTCTGCTGTAAAACGCTACCTCAAACAGTTTCTATCCGATCGCCGCGTTGTCGAAATTCCGCAGATTATTTGGCAGCCGATCTTGCGCGGCATCATTTTGAATACGCGTCCCCGGAAATCTGCGCAGGCTTATGCAAAAGTTTGGACTGACAAGGGCTCGCCCCTGGCGTTTTTCACCGCTGGTCAGGCTGCGGCGCTTCAGGCGCGCATGGGCGAGAGTGCCGATGTCCGCTATGCCATGCGTTATGGCAATCCATCAGTGGCTGATCAACTTGCCGCCATGAAGAAAGCGGGTTGTAACCGCATTTTGATTGCGCCGATGTATCCGCAATATTCGGGTGCAACGACGGGCACCGTGTTGGATGAGGCCTATGCCACGCTGACCGCTATGCGTTGGCACCCCGCGATACGCACATTGCCAGCTTATCATGATGACACGGCCTATATTGATGCGCTGAAAACCTCGATTGAGGCTTCGCTGGCTGGGCTTGATTTTGAACCCGACGCCATTGTTATCAGCTTCCACGGCATGCCCGAACGGACTTTGCAATTGGGGGATCCCTATCATTGCCATTGCCAGAAAACGGCGCGTTTACTGTCTGAGGCTATGGGGCGCGAATTGGTTGTCAGCTTCCAGTCACGCTTCGGCCGCGCAAAATGGCTAGAACCTGCAACCGACGACACACTTATGCGGTTGGCGCGCGACGGCACCAAAAAGGTAGCAATCTTTGCCCCAGGCTTTTCCGTCGACTGTCTCGAAACGCTCGAAGAATTGGCCATGCAGGGCCATGAGCAGTTCGAAGAAGCAGGCGGCACCCATTATGCATATATGCCATGCCTGAACGACAGTGATGTAGGCATGGACATGGTGGAACGCATCATCCGTCGTGAACTCGCTGGCTGGATTTAACATCTGATACAGCAACTTATGTATTTTGCCTGCTAACGTTAACGGCAACTTGCGCTTGCTGACGCGCGCGGTAATCATTGCTCAGTTTTGCAGGAGGAGAGCGGCGCATGACAAGAGTGGCAGTGGTTACTGGCGGAACCAGAGGCATTGGCGAAGCGATTAGCTTAAAGCTGCAAGAAAAGGGCCGCCTGGTTATCGCCAATTATGGCGGCAACGACGCTGCGGCGCACGCCTTTTCAGAGCGAACCGGCATTGCCGTTCGGAAATGGAACGTCGGCGACCATAAAAGTTGCCTTGATGCCTGCGCTGCTATTGAGGCGGAATATGGCCAGATTGATATCATGGTTAACAATGCCGGCATTACGCGGGACGCCACGATGATTAAGATGACTTTTGAGCAATGGGATGAGGTGATCCGCGTTGATCTTACGGGCTGTTTTAACATGGCCAAGGCGGTGTTTGCTGGTATGCGCGAGCGCAAATGGGGGCGCATTGTCAACATCGGCTCCGTTAACGGCCAAGGTGGGCAAATCGGTCAAGTGAACTACGCCGCTGCCAAATCGGGCATTCATGGCTTTACAAAATCTCTGGCGGCAGAGGGTGCACGGCATGGCGTGACGGCCAATGCCATTGCACCCGGATATATTGGCACGGAAATGTTGTCGACGATTCCTGAAAATGTCATGGAGAAGATTGTCGCCCAAATTCCCGTTGGCCGTCTTGGGCAGCCCGAAGAAATTGCGCGCGGTGTCGAATTTCTCACGAGCGATAATGCCGGGTTTATTACCGGGTCGACCTTGTCGATCAACGGTGGCCAGCACATGTATTGATGGCCATTTGAACTTGAAAGACATGTATCACCCGCCCGTGAAACGTAGCATGACCGTAGCTGGGCATCAGACGTCAATCAGTCTTGAACCATTATTTTGGGACCGGCTTAGGGTGGCGGCCGAGGCGGATGGCTTGCCAGTTAATGCTTTGGTGGCGCAGATCGATGTCGCGCGGCTTGAATCGCAAACGCCCTGTGGCCTGGCAAGTGCCATTCGTCTTTGGCTCATGGCACGCGCATAAAGTGCCACCACGTCGGTGATGTGGCGGTTTAGAATATGCTGGATCTTCTAGTTTGCGGTCATAAAGCCGGTTCAAAGACCAGCTTCGACAGCAATTCTCACCGCGTCGGCTGCGTTGGAAGTTGAAAGCTTTTTAAACATCAACATGCGGTGCATTTGAACCGTTTTTTCGCTCAGGGATAGCCGGTACGCTATTTGCTTTGTGCGGAAGCCGCGCGCCATTTGCTGCAATATTTCGCGCTGGCGTGGCGATAGTCGATCGACAATTTGAGCGGCTTGTTGTTGGCGCACGAGGCCAATGCTGCCTTCTTCAGGCAGAACCTCAATTTGCGACCCAACGAAAAGCTCTAGATTTCCGTCATCATCGAACAATGGCGCAATCATGACAGCGTTACGAAAGGGTGACCCGTCTTTGCGATAATTGATTAATTCGGCCAAAGCGGAATGCTGCCCATAAACCGCCGTACGCAATTTTTCGGTCTGGCCATTTTCCGTATCTGGGCCACGCAAAAACCGGCAATTGCGGCCAATCACTTCTGCCTCAGTATATCCCGTAAGCGCACAGAAGGCGGCGTTAACTGCAATGAGGGGATTGTCAGCCTGGGTAGGATCGCTGACCACCGTTGCAATCGGGCTAAAACGAATCGAATCCAGCACGGGATGACGATCAGAGCGTCTGTTTTTTGAGAAAAGCTTGTTTGTCACTTAGGGATTAATACTGTATAAAATTACAGCTGGCAACTATTGCCTCTTATAAAGTGTCAATGTGCGGACTTATGTATCACTCCGCGCCGACGCGTTCGACGTCTGCACCAACCAGCTGAAGTTTCTCCTCAAGCCGTTCATAACCACGGTCAAGATGATAGAGGCGGCTAACATGCGTTTCGCCCTCTGCGACCAATCCAGCGATGACAAGACTCATCGACGCCCGTAGGTCCGTTGCCATGACGGGCGCGCCAGTAAGCTTTTTGACACCATGGACAATTGCCGTGCGGCCCTTGGTCTCGATATGCGCACCCATCCGATTGAGTTCGGGTACATGCATATAGCGATTTTCAAATATGGTCTCGGTTAGTACGCTAGCGCCATCTGCCATGCAGAGCATGGCCATGAACTGCGCCTGCATGTCGGTGGCAAAACCGGGATAGGGCGCTGTGGAAATGGTAACCGGCTTTAACTTGCCGTCGGAAGATACCCGAATACCGGTTCCCGTATCTTCGACCTTCACGCCCGCCTGACGCAACGCGTCCAGTGTCGCACCCATTTCATTGGCTTTAGCGCCAACGAGCTCGACATCGCCGCCAGTCATTGCAGCGGCACAGGCGTAGCTACCCGCCTCGATACGGTCGCTCATTACACGGTAGGTCGCGCCATGGAGGCGGTCTCTGCCTTGAATGATCAAATCGGATGTGCCGATACCTTCAATTTGTGCCCCCATTGCGACGAGCAAATTGCACAAATCGACAATTTCTGGCTCGCGCGCTGCATTGTGCAGTATGCATGTGCCCTTAGCGAGACTGGCCGCCATCAGGGCGTTTTCGGTCGCGCCGACGGATACGACCGGAAATGTGTAAGTTCCGCCTGGAATGCCCTTTTTCGCAATGGCTTTGACATAGCCTGCCGCAACTTCAATCTCGACGCCAAAGGCCTCCAGTGCCTTAAGGTGAAGGTCAATTGGCCGGTTACCGATCGCGCATCCGCCCGGCAACGAAACCGTCGCTTCACCAGCACGTGCCAGCATTGGACCAAGGACCAGAATGGAGGCGCGCATTTTGCGCACAAGGTCATAAGGTGCGACGTTGCTGGTAATCCGCGTTGCCTCCAACGTCATCACACGGCCGAAATCTTCGGGGCGTGATCCAGCAACCGTCGTCGAAATGCCGAACTGGTTCATTAGATGCTGAAAGCCGTCAATGTCGGCCAAGCGCGGTAAATTGCGCAAAGTCAGCGGTTCATCTGTCAGCAAAGCGCAGGGGATCAGCGTCAATGCGCTGTTCTTAGCACCTGAAATGGGAATTTTGCCTTTGAGCGCGTTGCCGCCACGTACGATTATCTGATCCATCGCTCCGTATTTAGCGGGAATTGGGTACGGCGCAACTTAGGATTTGGTGAGCGTCGCCTCAACCTGCCCAAGCCGTTCCTTGCCCCAGAACATCTCTTCATCCACAAAGAAGGTGGGTACGCCAAATGCACCGCGTTTTGCGGCAGCTTCGGTATTGGCGATAAGCTCTGCCTTCACCTCCGGATCATCAGCCAAAGCAAGCAAAGCGGCGCTGTCGAGGCCCGCTTTGTCCAAGACATCGCGCACAACATCGAGGTCGCCCATGTCCGCCGCGTCATGCCACATCGCCGCCATGACCGCGTCCATATAAGGCGCAAAGCAACCCAGCCGTTGTGCAGCAATTGCGCCGCGCATGACATATAGCGTGTTGAGAGGAAAACGTGGGTTCATCTTAAACGGTATCGCGTGCGCATTTACGAAGCGTTGAAATTCCAGCATTTCATATTTTTGTTTGGCGGGCGTTTCAGCATAGCGCACCAATGGTGCCTGATTATTGGTGAGCTTGAATAATCCACCGAGCAGGATAGGCACATATACGACCTTTGCACCGGTTCGGGCACAAAGGTCTGGCAACATTTTGTACGCCAAATAGCTATTCGGTCCGCCAAAATCGAAAAGAAATTCTAGATTTTTGCTCATTTAAAAACTCTCAGTCCAGGGACGTAAATCCATTTCATGCGTCCATGCACTGCGGTGTTGCTTGTGTATGGCGACATATTGCAGTGCAATCGCGTCGGGCGACAATATGCCGTCTGCCGCCTTCGCTGTTTCGAAATCCGGATGGATACCGCGGATGAAGGCGGTGTCGATGCCGCCATCGATGATGACATGCGCGACATGAATGTTTTGCGGACCCAGCTCACGCGCCATAGACTGCGCCAGCATCCGCAACGCACCCTTTGCGCCAGAAAAGGCGGAGAAACCTTTGCCGCCGCGCATGCTTGCCGTTGCGCCTGTGAAGATGGTGGTGCCCGATTGGCGCGCGACCATGCGGCGCGCAACCTCACGCCCCATTAGAAAGCCAGCGAACGCGGCCATTTCCCATACCTTGCGATATACTTGCGCCGTCATATCGAGGATGGAGAAGTTCACGTTCGCGCCGATATTGAAAACGGCAACTTCAATTGGTCCTACGTCGCGCTCAATCGCATCTACCATCGCCACGACTTCGTCTTCGATACGCGCGTCTGCTGGGTAAGCGCGGGCTTCATACCCTTCGGCGTGTATCGATTGTACCAGTGCTTCCAATTGATCAGCGTTACGCGCACGGCGGTTGACGCAGGCGACATAGCCTTCGCGTGCAAAAGCTTTGGCAATGGCCCCGCCTGTGGCGTCACCTGCGCCGACGATGAGGGCAGCCTTACTCAATCTTTCTCAAGCGTGCATTGCAGCGGGTGCTGATTTTTCTGAGCAAAGTCCATCACCTGCGTGACTTTGGTTTCCGCCACTTCATAGGTAAAAATGCCGCAGACGCCGACACCCTTTTGGTGGACATGCAGCATCACACGGGTCGCTTGATCGGTGTCCATCTGAAAAAACGCCTTAAGGACATGGATGACAAATTCCATCGGCGTGTAATCATCGTTCAAAAGCAACACTTTATAGAGGCTTGGCTTTTGCGTTTTTGGGCGCGTACGCGTGGCGAGGCCGACACCGGGCCTGCCATCATTTTTGTCATCATCGTCTTGCGCCATGGAAATCTGCATCCGCCTAAAATAGGGCAGAGGAGGGGGTCTCCGCAAGCCCCGTTCATCATCTAATCGGTTGTACAAAAAAGAAACCGCCCTTTCCTTAACGGAAAGGACGGTTGCTTCATGGAATTGCACCGGTCGATCTCAACGTCCTACCGCCATGAGGAGGAGAGAGGGGGTGGCAGGTACATGACCCACCGGCGCAATATCTTGCGAAAGCTTATGCCGCTTTCTTGAAAAGCTCGGTCGTTGCCGCAATGCGGTTCGAGATTGGCTGGAACATTTCGCTGGCCAATTTGACCATCGCTTCCGTGTTCTTTGAACCCTGCGCGACGGCGGTATCGAAGCCCTTGCGCACCAGTTCACCTTGAAGCTTAACGAAGTCTGTTGGCGACTTGACGGAAGTCAATTCCTTGACGGCAACCTGAACCTCTTCGAAATTCTTCTTGGCGAATTCCATGTTGGTCTTGCCGATTTCCTGAGCGCCCTTGGCAACGATTTTGCTAGCTTCGACAACCGCTTCAACATTGGCTTTGTTGAATTCAACGGCTTCAGCTGCAAACTTCTTACCTTTTTCAGCAGCTTCGCTCGCCTTTTCACGAACGTCGGCGAAAAATTCAGTCGCTTTTTCGGCGGTCTTTTCTGCAGTGGCTTTAACTGAGTCAGTCATGTTGGATAATCCTTGAGTAAAGGGTGTGGTTTCAACAGACGCGGCTTTTGGACGCGACAAAGTGGCAGATGGTGCCACCTTAGTCTTCGCAACGGTGCTCGACGCGGTTTTTACAGACACGCGCTTTGACGCTGCAACTTTTGCAGTTTTTGCCGAGGCATTAGTTTCTGTTTTGCTTACCATGTGAACGCACCATTTCTGTTGTATTGCACTGCACAATAAATACAAATGCAAACTATGTCAACAAAAAATGGTGCAGTGCACAAAAATCGCTTGGAGCAGGTTAATCCGCCAAAGTCAGACGTTCAAAGCGTTCATAATGGTGATCGGCCGAACCGAATTGATTCTCGATCATTGTCGCCCGCTTGAAGAAATGACCGATGGCCAACTCTTGCGTGATGCCAATGCCGCCATGCGTTTGAATGGCGCTTTGTCCGACAAATTTTGCTGAACGCGACACCTTCGCCTTACATGCCGACACTGCCGCCATACGTTCCGCCGCTGGCAGATCTAGCTTCAGTGTTGCCATTGTGGTCATGGATTTTGATTGCTCAACCTCCATGAACATGTCGACCATGCGATGCTGCAGTACTTGGAAGCGCGAGATCGGCTGACCAAATTGGTTGCGCTGACGCGCATATTCCAACGTACCCTGATGCAGCTTGGCTGTTACCCCGCAGGATTCTGCACAGACTGCGACGGTTGCTTCGTCTACAATCCGTTCGATGAGCGGCAAGCCCGCGCCTTCATCACCTAACAAAGCATCTGCAGGAATGGCAGCGTTTTCGAAGTAGATTTCAGACGCTTGGAAACCATCCACAGTCGGGTAATCGCGGCGGACAATGCCCTTTGCGTTGGCATCGATGAGGAACAAGGACACGCCATTGACATCGGTGGTCGCGCCACCTGTGCGTGCGGTGACGAGCAAATGCGTTGCCCATGGCGCCGCATATACAACACCCTTATGCCCGTTCAGTACATAGCCCGCGCCGTCCTTCTTCGCGGTCGTGCGGATATTGGCCAAGTTGTAGCGGCCCTGTGGCTCGGCATAAGCGAAGGCAATAATGACATTGCCGTTGATGATTTCGGGAATGACGGCATCCGCAACGGCGCCGCCAACGGCCTTTAACGCACCACCACCAAGCACAACGGTCTGGAGATAAGGCTCCACCGCGATGACCTTGCCCAGTTCTTCCATGATCAGTGCGTTTTCGAGATGACCACCGCCAAGGCCGCCATGCTCTTCGCTGAACGAGGCGCCCAACATGCCGAGATCTTGGGCCAAAGCCTTCCAAATAGCCGGGTCACGTCCCGTGCCGCTGGCAAGCATCTTGCTGCGGCTATCAAAGTCATATGTGTCCGCCAAAAAGCGGCTCAATGTGTCGCGGATCATGTCCTGCGTTTCGGTGTAGCTGAAATCCATTATAGTTATCCCGTCTAATAACCCGTCATGCTGATCTTATTTCAGCATCTTAGTTTCGACGTTGCGAATTAAGACCCTGAAACACGTTCAGGGTGACGGTGCAATGTTAGCTTAAATCCCCAATACCATCTTGGCGATGATGTTGCGTTGGATCTCGTTCGAGCCCCCGTAAATCGTCGTCTTGCGGGTGTTGAAATAGGTCGGCGCAGCGCGATGCGCATAATCCGGACCGATAGGATGTTCATTGTCGCCTTCGCCAAAGCCACGGAAATATGGCGCGCCATAATGGCCGACAGCTTCCAGCGCGAGTTCGGTAATCCGTTGCTGAATTTCTGAACCTTTGATCTTCAACAGGCTGGATTCTGGGCCAGGGCCCTTTCCTGCGGCTTCACCAGCAAGGCTACGCAATTCAGTGAATTCAAGCGCAGTCAGGTCAATTTCAAGTTCCGAAATCTTGCGCTTGAAAAACGGGTTGGCAATCAACGGGCGGTCGCCATCCTGTTCGGTGCGGGCAATCGCCTTGATCTTCTCCACACCGCGCTTTGAACGGGCAACGGCAGCAATGCCGGTACGTTCATGCGCCAACAGGAACTTGGCGCAGGTCCAGCCCTTATTCTCTTCATATACGCGGTTTGCGACTGGCACGCGGACGTCCTCTAGCCAAACTTCGTTGACTTCATGCTCGCCGCCCAAGGTGATGATTGGGCGGACAGTTACGCCCGGTGACTTCATGTCGATTAACAAGAAGCTGATGCCCTCTTGCGCCTTGGCATCTGAATCGGTGCGAACCAAGAAGAAGCCCCAGTCGGCATGCTGGGCCATGGTTGTCCAGGTTTTCTGTCCATTGACGACATAATGGTCACCGTCACGCACGGCCTTGGTGCGCAGCGATGCAAGGTCGGAACCAGCGCCGGGTTCCGAATATCCCTGACACCACCAATCATCGCCCGACAAGATACCGGGGAGGAATTTGGCTTTCTGCTCCGGCGTACCAAATGTGTAGATGACGGGACCAACCATCGACAGACCGAAGGGCATCGTTCCCACGCAATCGGCTGCAGCGAGTTCTTCGGACCAAATGAAACGCTCGGTCGCGGTCCAACCGGTGCCGCCATATTCAACAGGCCATGCAGGCGCGATCCAGCCCTTTTTGGCGAGAATGCGGTGCCATGACAGAAAATCTTCCTTCGAAAGATCATGTCCCTCGTCCTGCACCGAACGGAGATTTTCTGGGTAATTTTCTGCGATGAATGTGCGCACTTCCTTCTGGAAGGCGATTTCTGCGGGGCTGAATTCCAGTTGCATCACGATTCTCCTAAAAAGCTGCATTCGAACTACTCGACGTTTACGTAAACGTCAATTGAATCTCATCGTGCCTTCACATAGCTGCCTGGGGCGGATTCTAGAGCCTTCAGCCAGCCTCGGCCTGGTTGACGCGGTCCAGTCGCTGACACACGCATGTTGCCCTTTTCTGTCAGCCAGAAGACCCAATCGGGCCACCAGCTACCCTTTGTCTCCGTGGCGCCTTCGATGAACTCTGCGTATGAGGTCGGCGCGGCGTCATTGGTCCAATATTGATACTTCATTTGCGCAGGCGGGTTCACGACACCTGCGATATGACCGCTGCCCGCTAGCACGAATTTTGTGGGGCCGCTGAAATGCTCCTGAATTTTCCAGACGCTTTCGGCCGGGGCAATATGATCCTCGCGCCCCGCCTGAATATAGGTCGGTGTTTTCACGCGGCGCAGGTCAATTGGGGTGCCGAGTACCGACAAGTCATTTGGCTTTACGAGCCGGTTGTTGCGATAAAGGTCGACGAGATAGTTGCGGTGCCATTTGGCGGGCAGATTGGTGACGTCGCCATTCCAATGCAGCAAATCAAACGCAGGATAGTCTTCACCCAGCAGATAATTTTTGACGACGGTGGACCATATCAAATCCTTGCCGCGTAGCATGTTGAAGGTCAGCGCGAGGAAACGGCCGTCCAAATATCCGTGCGGCGCACTCAGCGCCTCCGTCATCGCAATCTGCTGATCATCGATAAAATGCAAAAGTTCGCCGCTGGAACTGAAATCGACCTGCGCTGTAAAAAAGGTCGCGCTGCGCACTTTGTCAGCAGCGTCGGTTGCCGCGAGGACCGCAAGCGTTGCCGCCAAGGTCGTACCCGCAACACAATAGCCTATCGTATGGACGTCGGGCACATCAAGCGCGCTGCACACGGTATCAATCGCGTCGATTTGCGCTGCTATATAATCGTCCCAAATGACGTCCTTCATCGAAGCGTCTGCCGATTTCCACGACACGACAAAAACCGTAATACCTTGGTCAACACAATATTTGATGAAACTTTTTTCTGCTGTCAGGTCGAGAATATAAAAACGGTTGATCCAAGGCGGGAAAATGATGAGCGGCGTTTGCAGCACATTTTCGGTCACGGGGTCGTATTGAATAAGCTGATATAATGGCGTTTGGTGCACGACCTTGCCCGGGGTCGATGCAATATTCTCGCCAAGTGTAAACGCACTAGGATCTGTATGCGTCAATTGCCCGCGCTGCATGTCCTGCATCAGATGCTGCATACCTGACATCAGGCTTGCGCCCTTGGTTTCCATAGCACGTTCTAGCGCTACGGGATTGGTGAAAGGCGAGTTCGCAGGGCTCATCGCGTCGATTATGCTGCGCAACGCAAAGCCCATTTTTGCTTTGTCAGTTTCCGGTATGCCATCCAATTGGTCCGCCGCGGCCAACATATGTTCGGACATGATCTGATAGCTCTGCCGCATAAGGTCAAAAACTGGATGCTCCCATTGTGGCGCGGCAAAACGGCGGTCTGTCGTATCGATCTTGTCGCGGCCAGCTTTGGCCAAAGGTTCCAACACGGTTCCCCAAGCATCCAAAGCCGCGCGATAGGCCGTTAACAGGTCAGGCGTGGCCGCGCCCGATTGCGCAAACAACTTCATGAACTGCGCCGGGTCCATGAAGGGCGGGATTTCGGATGAGTCGGCCATATCGATAGGCATATCAAAGCAAATGAAATTGTCGAAGATTGTTTTGTTGTGCGGCGCAGCATGGACATTCGATAAAAAAGAGCGCAAAGGCGCGCCATAATGACATTTGAAAATATACCTTCGCTTCTCGATGAAGCGCTCACCGCGCGTGGATATACTACGCTGACCCCCGTTCAAAACGCTGTAATTGCTGATGAAGCCATCGGACGCGACCTCGTCGTGTCGGCACAAACCGGCTCGGGCAAGACCGTGGCCTTTGGCCTCGCTATGGCACCCCAAATCCTTGATGGCGGTCTCGTTAGCCTTGCGCGCGAACCTGCGGCGCTCATCATCGCGCCAACCCGTGAGCTTGCCTTGCAGGTCAGCCGGGAATTGATGTGGCTTTATGGCAAAGCAGGCGTGCGTATTGCGACCTGCGTTGGTGGGATGGACGCGTCGAAAGAACGGCGCACCTTGAACCAAGGCGCGCAGATTGTTGTCGGCACTCCCGGGCGGTTGCGCGACCATTTGGAGCGCGGCGCGCTTGATCTGTCGGCGTTGAAAGTCGCTATTTTGGACGAAGCGGATGAAATGCTCGACATGGGCTTTCGCGAAGAGCTTGAAGAGATATTGAACGCTACACCGGAAGGTCGGCGGACATTGTTGTTTTCGGCCACCATGCCGAAACCGATCGTATCTTTGGCAAAACGGTACCAACGCGATGCTTTGCGCATTTCAACCGTCGGCGAAGACCGCGGCCATGGCGACATCAGCTATCAAGTGGTGACGGTTGCGCCACCGGACATTGAAAACGCTGTCGTTAACCTGCTGCGTTTACATGAGGCGGAAACGGCTATCTTATTTTGCGCAACGCGTGAAAATGTTCGCCGCTTGCATGCCAGCCTAACGGAGCGCGGCTTTAACGTTGTCGCTTTGTCGGGTGAGCATTCGCAGTCGGAACGTAACCATGCGCTGCAGGCTTTGCGTGACCGTCGTGCCCGCGTCTGTGTCGCCACAGACGTTGCCGCACGCGGCATCGATTTGCCGAACCTGTCTTTGGTTGTGCACGTCGAACTGCCACGCGATGCAGAGGGACTTCAGCACAGATCAGGGCGGACTGGCCGTGCAGGCCGCAAGGGTACGGCCGTTTTGATCGTGCCCTATCAACGCCGTAAGCGCGTGGAATCCATGCTGCGCGGTGCCAAGATTGAGGCTGATTGGATTAAAGTTCCAACCGCTGCGGATATCCGTGCCAAGGACCATGAACGTCTGCTTGAAACGCTTCTCACCCCTGTGGATGTTGAGGATGAAGACCGCGCGCTGGGCGCTCGCTTGCTCGAAACCATGTCGGCCGAAGACATTGCTGCTGCCTTGGTCCGTGTGCATCGCGCCAAGATGCCGCAAGCCGAAGATTTGCTGGATGACGGCAGCCGCGAACATCAACGCGACGACCGTCGTGCCGGATTTGACGATTCTGTCTGGTTCAAACTGAACGTTGGTCGCCGGAACAATGCCGATCCCAAATGGATATTGCCATTATTGTGCCGCCGTGGCGGCGTGACCAAGAATGACATTGGTGCCATCCGTATTGCCGCCAATGAAACGCATGTTGGCATTGCGGCGGCTGCGGTCGCCAAATTTGCCAAAGCGATTGCGCAACCGGGGCATGACGAGGACAATGACGTCGAAATCGTGCAGGCCAATGGTCCGCCACGGGAGGCTGCGCGCGAAAATAAGCGCATGGCTCGCGATGGCAATCGTCCCCAGCGCGCGCAGCTTGGAATCAATCCACGCAGCGATGGTCCACCACGGAGCGGCAATTTTCGCGGCGACAAACCGCGCGGCGGTGGTTCAGGTCGCGATGGCGTACGTCCTTTCCGCAAGGATGGCCCACCACCGTCAAAGCATGGTGTCAAACACAAAGCCAAGGGTAACCGCCCGCGTTAAGGGAGGCTATGTCGGGGACTGCTTGAGATAGTTTTTCTGGAAATGCGCTGAAACTTCGCGCATGAGGGCGGTCTTGAGTTAATCAACCCGAAACGGGAGCTTATGTCCGAAGAATTCTACCGCATCAAACGCTTGCCACCTTATGTCATCGCTGAGGTCAATGCGATGCGTGCGGCGGCGCGGGGCGCGGGTGAAGACATTATCGATCTCGGCATGGGCAATCCAGATTTGCCACCGCCACCGCATGTGATAGAAAAACTGTGCGAAGTCGCGCAAAAGCCTGACGCCCACGGATATTCCGCATCCAAGGGCATCCCGGGGCTGCGCAAGGCGCAGGCGAATTATTATGGGCGACGTTTCGGGGTCGATGTTGATCCTGAAAATGAAGTTGTTGTGACCATGGGTTCGAAGGAAGGGCTGGCGAGCCTTGCCACGGCCATTACCGCACCGGGCGATGTGGTGCTTGCGCCAAACCCCAGCTACCCCATCCATACCTTTGGTTTTATCATTGCCGGAGCGACCATTCGTTCGGTGCCTACCACACCCGATGAAAATTACTTCCGTTCGTTGGAACGCGCCATGGCCTTTACCGTGCCCCGCCCGTCGATATTGGTGGTCAATTATCCATCCAACCCGACAGCCGAGACCGTTGATCTGGCATTTTACGAGCGGCTCGTTGCCTGGGCGAAGGAGAATAAGGTCTGGATATTGTCCGACCTTGCCTATTCCGAACTCTATTTTGACGGCAACCCGACACCATCGATTTTGCAGGTCAAAGGCGGCAAGGATGTTGCCGTGGAATTCACGTCCTTGTCCAAAACCTATTCCATGGCCGGATGGCGCGTTGGTTTTGCCGTTGGCAACCGCAACCTAATTGCGGCGATGACGCGGGTGAAAAGCTATCTGGATTATGGTGCCTTTACCCCGATTCAGGCCGCGGCCTGCGCCGCGCTTAACGGGCCGCAGGACATTGTTGAACAAAATCGGCAACTCTATCACAAACGCCGCGATATCCTTGTCGAGGCCTTTGGACGCGCAGGCTGGGACATTCCGCCGCCGCGGGCATCGATGTTCGCTTGGGCACCCCTGCCGCCTGCGCTCGCGCATTTGGGCAGCCTTGAATTTTCCAAGCAGTTGCTGACCGAGGCAAAGGTCGCGGTCGCGCCGGGCGTTGGTTATGGCGAAGACGGGGAAGGCTATGTCCGCATTGCTATGGTCGAAAATGAACATCGCCTTCGGCAAGCGGCGCGCAATGTGAAACGCTATTTGCAATCCATGGGTGTAAACACCCCCGCTCAGTCCAAGGCAATCTGACATGGCACGTGGCGACTTTGCTTTTCATCATAGCTTTCGTGTGCGCTGGTCTGAAACCGATGCCCAAGGCGTTGTCTTCAACGCCCGATATCTGGATTATGCGGATATCGCGGTCACGGAATATTGGCGCGCGGTAAAGTTTCGCGATTATGCCGATGGTGCGCCGATGGAATTTCATGTGAAGAAAGCCACCGTCACATGGTTTGCACCGATTAAGCCGGATGAGATGATTGAAGTCATGGCGCGGACCATCGCAACGGGGCGCACGAGCATGACGCAGCTTGTTGAAATTCATGGCCTTACCGAAGATGGTTCAGACGATTTGCGGGCAACGGTAGATTTGGTCAGCGTGCATGTGGATCTCGACGAGCATCGCCCGATCCCATTACCCGATTGGGTGAAGGACGTGTTTACGGCATTTGATAGCCAAGCAACCAATATGCCGCTTGCTCAGGCGGAGGCTTGAGACGTTGCGTCCAGCGATGATCTCTAAAAGGATGGCACTAACGCTGGCGATTTTGCTGATCGGCGGTTGCCAGCAAAACGCAACGGACGCGCAAAATCCGACCCGGTTGGAATTTCCGCGCCCGGAGCGCACGGTATCGGCGGTTGGCGATACGGAATTTTCGACAGAGGCTGCCCGTGATGAGGCGGGCGAAGCTGAATATGTCATGGATTGGGCAGGCATTCAGTTGGGCACCACTGTAGCAGACATTGGCGCAGGAGAAGGCTATTACACCATCCGCCTTGCCGATCGCGTGGGGCCCAAAGGTCGCGTCTTGGCGCAGGATATTAATCGCGGCGCGCTGAACCGGCTTGGGGAGCGTGTGACCCGCGAGCAGCTCGACAATGTTGCGATTAAGGAAGGCGCGGTGGATGATCCCCGCCTACCGGAGAACAGTTTTGACCGGATATTCATGGTGCATATGTACCATGAGATTGAAGAGCCTTATGCGTTTCTGTGGCGGATGCGGCCCGCGCTGGCAAAGGGCGGACAAGTGATTGTCGTCGACCGCGACCGGATGACGCATCAGCACGGCATTCCGCCAAAATTGCTATTCTGTGAATTTGAAGCTGTTGGCTACCGCCTGACCGGTTTTACCGAGCAACTGAAGCTTGGCGGCTATATCGCGCGGTTTGAAGTCAGCGGCGAACGGCCGGCGCCATCGGCGATCCGCACCTGTGCCAGCCGTTACCCGCAAAGCTGAGATTTTTCGGACGCCATCGCAATAACAGACGGCGCCGATACGGATTTTTGCACACGCATTTTTCGCACAAAAAAGGGGCGGCCTATTGCTAGACCGCCCCTTTTGTATATCCCGAAAGGGAGACTGAATTACTTCAGTTCTACGGTTCCGCCTGCAGCAAGGATCTTCGCCTTGATGTCTTCGGCTTCTGCCTTGTTTACGCCTTCCTTGAGTGCCTTTGGCGCAGCTTCAACAAGCGCCTTGGCTTCGGTCAGACCGAGGTTAGTGATTGCGCGGACTTCCTTGATGACCGCAATCTTGTTTCCGCCGTCGCCGGTCAGGATAACGTCAAATTCAGTCTGCTCTTCAGCAGCGGGTGCCGCAGCGGCGGCAGGGCCAGCAACAGCAACAGCAGCAGCAGCGCTAACGCCCCACTTTTCTTCCAAAGCCTTTGCAAGGTCAGCCGCTTCAAGAACGGTCAAAGCCGAAAGTTGGTCTACGAGCTTTTCAATATCAGCCATTTAAATAACACTCCGATTTTCTGTCATATCTGTAGGGCCCGCCCAAATGGACGCAGCCGGTTTCATGTAAAAATTTACGCTGCCTTTTGGTCAGCATAGGCACCAAATACCCGTGCCAATTTCGCTGCTGGTGCGGTCGAAAGCTGCGCGATTTTCGTTGCCGGTGCTTGTACAAGCCCGATAATCTTCGCACGCAGTTCGTCGAGCGATGGCATGGAAGCCAAAGCCTTTACACCGTTTGCATCGAGGAAGGTGTCACCCATCGCGCCGCCGACAATTTCTAACTTGTCATTGGTCTTGGCGAACTCGACAGCAACCTTTGCAGCGGCGACCGGGTCCGACGATGTGGCGAGCGCCGTAGGTCCGGTAAGCAATTCTGCTACCGCGCCATATTGCGTTCCCTCAAGGGCGATTTTGGCAAGACGGTTCTTGGCAACCTTATAGCTTGCGCCCGCGTCGCGCATCTTCAAACGAAGGTCGGTCGATTGTGCAACTGTCAACCCGAGGTTACGGGTAACAACAACAACCGCCGCTTCATTAAAAGTGGCGTTCAGCGATGCAACTGTTTCGGTCTTTTCAGAACGGTTCATGCATTACTCCTTATTCGGACTGTTCCGGCGAACCGGATCAGCCCAACACGAAAAGCGAAGCACCCGGATGGGTCCTTACGCTGACTTAGTCCGTGGGGAAGTTTCATGCCGAACGCACACGACAGAATGTCGAAGCAGTGGCGAAGGATGGCAAAGCCAATCCTGAAATCTCTATCCCCGTCTAGGCTGGACATTAAGATGGGCAAATTCCCATCACCAACTGTCTCGGACGGTTGCCGGTGAAGCCGTCGCTTCACCGAACAGGGGCGTCCCTAGCAGGGTTGGGGGAAGAGTCAAGGGTGATGCGGAAATCTGCGCTTGTAAGACTGCTGCCCACCCGAAAACTTGTGTGGCTTTGGACAATTTATCTTACTGGACAAGCTTTGCCGCGCTGACTTAATCAGGTCGCCTTGGTGCGTTAAGGTAAGATAGGAGTAAATATGTCCGATGTCCGTGAAAATACTGCGGCCCTGATTGAGCGATATTACGCTGCGTTTAACGCCATGGACATTGACGCTATATTGGATTGCCTGACCGATGATGTGGCACATGATATTAATCAGGGTGACCGCGAAACCGGCAAGGACGCATTTCGCGCGTTTCTGGGGCGCATGGACCATGCCTATAGCGAACAGTTGAAGGATATTGTCATCATGACCAGCGTGGACGGCACCCGCGCTGCGGCGGAATTCATGGTGCATGGCGTGTATAAAGTTGCCGACGAAGGCTTTCCGCCCGCGCATGGACAAAGCTATGTTTTGCCGGCAGGCGGATTTTTTGACATCGTCGATGGAAAAATTGCCCGTGTGTCGGTCTATTATAACTTAACCGATTGGATCGCGCAGGTTTCATGACGATCCGCGTCCGCAGTTTGACAGATACGCAAGAGCGCCAAGCGGCGATACCGGCTTTGTCCGATTTGCGTATCCGGGTTTTTCGCGAATGGCCTTATCTTTACGAAGGGACGGCGGACTATGAAGCGGAATATCTGGCCGAATTTATCGATGCGCCCGGCGCGGTGCTGGTCGTCGCGACCGATGATGTTGCGGTTGTCGGTGCGGCAACAGCCTCGCCAATGGCGGGTCAGAAACCCGAATTTCAGGAACCTTTGCAGCGCCGCGGGCTAGATGTCGCGCGGATTTTCTATTTCGGGGAGTCTGTCTTGCTGCCGCAGTATCATGGGCAGGGCATCGGCCATCAATTTTTCGATGCACGCGAGGCGGCAGCGCGCGCAGCAGGCGCGGCCCAAGCCAGCTTTTGTGCGGTGATCCGTTCGGATGATCATCCGATACGCCCTAATACCCCCCGTGACCTGACCCCTTTTTGGCGTGCGCGCGGCTATGCGCCGGTGGAGGGTTTGACAACGACGCTGCATTGGCAGGATGTCGGCGAGGCTGACGAAAGCGCGCATCAGATGCAGTTTTGGATGCGCGACCTATGACTGCGCCTATTCGCATCGCTGCCGCCCAATATCCCATTGGCCAGCCGCAGAGCTTTGCGAAATGGCAAGCCAAAGTCGCCCAATGGGTCAATGATGCGGCAGGGCAGGGCGCGCAGCTTTTGGTATTTCCCGAATATGCGGCGATGGAACTGGCGGCAATTGACTTCGCCACCGCCAGCGATCTGCACGCGTCTTTGCGTGCGGTGGTGGCGTTGGGGCCGCAGATTGATGCCCATTATGTCGATTTGGCACAGCGTTTCGGCGTCACGGTGCTTGGCGGCACGCGCCCACATGCTTTGGATGACGGACGCGTTGTGAACCGGGCAAGCCTATATCTCCCCGATGGACAGAGCGGGTATCAAGACAAGATCATGATGACGCGCTTCGAACGGGAATCTTGGGATATCAAGGGCGGGACCGATTTGCGCGTTTTTCGAACGCCCTTGGGCATGATCGGCATTTCGACCTGCTATGATGTTGAATTCCCCATGATCGCGCGGACGCAGACGGCCGCAGGCGCGCAAATCATCCTCTGCCCGTCCTGCACCGACAGTTTGCAAGGCTATTATCGGGTCCGCATCGGTGCGCAGGCACGGGCACTGGAAAATCAGATTTTCGTTGTGCAAGCGCCCACAGTCGGCATGGCACCCTGGTCACCCGCGCTTGATGAAAATTACGGCGCGGCGGGTGTTTTCGTCCCCCCCGATGGCGATAGCCCCGATGACGGCGTGATAGCCATAGGTACCGAAGGGCTGGGGGCGTGGGTCTTTGCAGATGTGGATATAGCTCGCGTCGAACGATGGCGCAGCGCCGGTTCGGTGCGTCCCTTTGCGCATTGGCCCGAACAATATCGCGGAGCAAAAGTCGATGATCTGCCCGTGGACATTATCGCGCTGGATTAGGGGCTAGGGTTCAACCTATTTCGAAAATGGAATAAATCGGACCGGTTGCCGTGCGTTCACCCGTGCCGACCGCGACCACATTGTTCAGCCAGCTATAGCGCGCATCCCCACATTCAAACTTAGCCGAGATAGCCAAAGAATATTCGGAAGCATCCAATGCCTCTCCTTTGGCAAAGCGGGCCATGGCATCTGCATTGGCGAGGAAACGTCCTTGATAGGTCAGATATATCAGCGCTTCGTCGTCGGTTTGAAGCGTCAGGCGTACATCGATGACCATGACGCCATCACTCCGGTTGATGACCCAATCATTTCCGCCGGGCAGTACCTTTCCGTTTAGCCGTTCGCCAGTAAAGTGGCCGCCGGTGACCGGCGCGATACGGCGCATGCCGGCTGGGGTCTGGCCAATGCTGACCATGCCGGCAAAATCAACGGTCAAGGTCATTTGAATGAGGTGACGATGCTGTAAATTGTTCATTGCAGTGTTGCTACCATGGCGGCAGGATGGTGCAAGACAAATTGGGGAGAGTGAGTTGGACAACATAATTGCGCGCCGTCCCGGCCCATCGGTGCAGGAGATATTGGATAAAGATACCAATGCCGCGCCAGAAATCATGCGCGTGGAATCGCCTGCCATCGGGCAAAGCAGCGCAGATGTGTCGATTGACCGGTATTTTTCCAAAGATTGGCATGATCGGGAAGTGGAACAAGTTTGGCGCAAGACATGGCAGCTTGCCTGCCGGTTGGAGCATATCCCGAATGTCGGCGACCATATCGTGTATGACATCGTTCATGATTCCTTGATTGTTGTGCGCACCGGGCCTGACGAAATTAAGGCCTATATCAATTCTTGCCTGCATCGTGGCACGATGCTGCGCACCGAAGGCGGATGTGTGAAACAATTTCGCTGCCCCTTTCATGGCTGGACGTGGAAGTTGGATGGCGCGCTATCCGTTATTCCGGGGCAATGGGATTTCCCCCATGTCGATAAAGACAAGATGAACCTTCCCGAAGCGCGGGTAGGCCTTTGGGGCGGCTTTGTTTTCATCAATTTCGATGCCGATGCCGAGCCGTTGGAATCCTATCTCGAAAATTTGCCCGAACATTTTGCATCATTCAATCTGGAAGACCGCTATGTCGCGGCCCATGTTGCCAAGATTATGCCATGCAACTGGAAGCTGGCGATGGAGGCTTTTGTGGAAGCCTACCATGTACCGTTCGCGCATGGACAGGTGCTGAGCTATTATGGCGACAGCAACACCCAATATGACGTTTGGCCAGGTGTGCGCCATGTCAGCCGGATGATTAGCGTGCAAGGCGTTGCCAGTCCGTCGAAACCTGCGACGACGCCCGAACAGACGATCGAGGAAATGCGCCGCGACGTGCCTTTTTTTGCGGGCAAACCCATTGAAGTGGACGAAGGAGAAACGGCCCGTGGCAAGCTGGCCGAACGCGCACGGGAGAAAATTTCCCGTTCGATTGGGCGCGATATGTCGGATCTTTCAGATACAGAATCGCTCGATCTGATCGAATATATGTTGTTCCCCAATATGGTGCCGTGGGGCGGGCAGGCGCTACCCATCACCTATCGTTTCCGCCCGAATGGCGACGATCCGGAAAGCTCGATCATGGAAATCATGTTCCTATTTTCCAAAGCGCCTGACGGTTCGCATCCCGAACCTGCCAAAATGACGATGCTCGGACCGGATCAGAAATGGGCCGATGCGCCTGAACTGGGATCAGCAGCGATGGTCGCGGATCAGGACACCGATAATCTCATGCGTATTCAGCGGGGTCTTCGGGCTTCGAAAAAGCCGGGCGTTACGCTTGCGCGCTATCAGGAAAGCCGCATCCGCCATTATCATGAGACGCTGGATGCGTATATGGCGCGGTAGCGCATTTGAACACACAGGCATGTTGGGTTAGTGGCTGCGCCGTGGGGGAGCATATATGCCATTAGCATTCACGATTTATGACTGGGGCATATTGTTGGCTTATGTCGCCTTGCTGGCATTGGCCGGCTATCAGGCGACACGGCGCACGAAAACGGCGGACGACTATTTTCTCGCTGGCCATCATGCACCAGTCTGGCTGGTTGCGGTCTCTGTGCTGTCGACGATGCAGTCAGCGGCAACATTTCTTGGTGCCCCGGACAACAGCTATCGCGGCGATTACAGCTATCTCACAAGCAATTTTGCCGCGATCATTGCGGCCTTTCTTGTAGCCCGTTTCCTGATCCCTCGATTCTACGCAATTGGCGCGACGACGGTATATGAATTGCTGGAAACGCGTTTCGATGCGACGGCAAGACGCGCAGCGGCGGGAATGTATCTTGTCGGTCGAATTTTGGCGAGCGGCGCGCGGCTATATCTTGCCGCTATTGCGGTTTCGATGATCATCTTCCTTGATGTCGAGCCACAACATATCATTATCGCATCGGCGGTGCTCGTCGTCTTCGGTATTGCCTTCACACTGTTCGGCGGGCTGAATGCCGTCATATGGAGCGACTTGGTGCAGGTCGTGCTCTATCTCGGCGGTGCGGTGCTGGTGCTCATCTTTTTGCTGGTGAAGATTCCCGCACCCGCGCCGGAAATTTGGGATGCGCTGCAATCTGCGCCGGACGGCATGGACAAGCTCCGTTTGTTTGACTGGTCCTTTGATTTTAGCAAGCCGTTTACCGTTTGGGCAATCCTGACCGGGTTGGTGCTGCTCAATATCGGCAATGCGGGGCTGGATCAGGACACAACGCAGCGTTTCCTGGCCTGCGAAAATGCAGCATCGGGCACGCGCGCGCTTTACGCAAGCATGTGGGCAGCAATCCCAGTGGTAGCGTTATTCATGGCGATAGGATCGCTGCTCCATATCTTTTACAATCGCCCCGACCTGATGGGAGTAAGCGTTGGTGCGACCAACGCGTTCGCCGGCGAAAAAATCACCGTCTTCATGTCGTTCATTCTGTCCGAAATCCCGCCGGGTTTGCGCGGGCTAGTCACTGTAGGCGTCATCGCCGCGGCAGCCATTAATTCCGGGCTGATATCGATGTCGGCGGTGGTCGTGAACGATTTTTACCGGCCATGGCTGGAACGCCGTGGCGCCCCGTCAGACGAGCAGCATATTGTCAACGCGGGGCGCATGGCGATGATATTGCTCGCATGTGCGCTGTTTGCGATGTCGATATTGTGCTTCTATTGGCAGCGTTACAGCGACATGCCTTTGCTCGAATTTGTGCTTGGCGTCATGGTTTTTGCTTATTCGGGCTTGCTGGGGGTCTATGGCACCGTAGTGTTTACGAAACGCGGGGCGACATGGTCGGTGATCGCCGCTTTGCTAGCCGGTTTTGTCACAATATTGGTACAACAACATTATGTCGTGGACAGTCTAGGCCTACCAACGGCTTGGAAGGCTCTGGCCTTCCCATGGCAATTATGCATCGGAACGGCGGTCGCATTTATTGTTTGCTGTGCCGGCGGTAATTTTAAGAATAGATCAGATACCGCGCCCGTAATGACATGAAAGCGTCAAGCTCGGGCTGCCATTGACGTTCGATGTCGCTGACTGACTTTCCCTCTAAAATGCCTTTACGGACACTGTCGGTTCCCGCCAGCTGGTCGAAAAAGGCTGGGGTGCCGGGGTGGAATTCAAACTTGTCCGGGTACATGTCATGGACTGTCTTCACCAAAGCTATGCCGGTGCGGAATGGATGGAATGTTTTGCTGTTGGTGGGGATGACCCATACGCCGTGACAGTCCTGTCCCGCATATTTGGAAAAATCCGGTTTAAAGGACGCAGGCTCGAAAGCGACACCCGGCAACCCCATTGCATTTAATCGTTTCGCCAGTGCAGAGCCATCGATGAAAGGCGCGCCGATATATTCGAAGGGTTTTTCGCTGCCCCGTCCCTCGGAAATGTTGGTTCCCTCGAACAACGCCGTTCCGGGATAGACAGCGGCTGTTTTGGGTGATCGCATATTGGGCGAGGGCGGGACCCAAGGTAAATCCCAACCGGCATATGGCGTCAAGTTGCGATACCAGCCGCGCATGGGAATGATATGAAGGCGCGTGCGCAGCTTATTTTCGCCGACGAACATCTGCGCAAGCTCGCCGAAGGTCATACCGTGTCGTACCGGCATGGCAAAACTTCCGACGAAAGAGGTAAATGCAGGTTCGAGCACTGGTCCCTCGATCATCACGCCGCCGAGTGGGTTGGGACGATCCAGCACTATGACCTCAGCCCCCGATGTCTCTGCGGCGCGCAGCATGTACAAAAGCGTCGATGAATATGTATAAAAACGCGTGCCGATATCCTGCAGATCGACCAGCACAATATCAATGCCTTGCATCATCTTTGCTGTCGGCATTTTCGTCTCACCGTAGAGGCTATGCACGGGCAATCCGGATTTGGAATCTAGGCCCGAAGCCACTTTTTCACCGGCTTGCGCCACGCCGCGCGCACCATGTTCCGGGCTAAAAAGCGCGACAAGATTGATGGCGGGATGCGCGCGCAGCAGATCGATGTTGCGGACGCCTTTGCGATCCACGCCGGTCTGGTTGGTCAACAATGCGACTCGTTTTCCCGCGAGCAACTCCAATCGGTCGGACAGCAAGACTTCAATCCCGGGGGTGATGTGACGGATGGGAACGGCGCGCGATATGATGGGTTTGGCGGCTTTTGGCTGGACCGGTTCAGCCGCAACGGCGGGCATTGGAAGCAGCGCGATAACAAAGGCCAATAATATTCGCATCATGAAAAGCTATTGGATATCGGTATGCACCGCAAAGAAAAAGGGCCGGAAGTTTCCCTCCAGCCCCTTTTTTTTCAGATTGCGACGCGCGTTATACGCCAGCGACGTCTGCCAGATCGATCTTCAGGCCTGGGCCCATCGACGAGCTGATCGCTACGCGGCGGACATATTTGCCCTTTGAACCGCTTGGCTTGTTCTTGATCACGGCATCGACCAAGGCGTCGAAATTCTTGCGCAGGTCGGAATCGGTGAAGCTTTTCTTACCGATGCCGCTGTGGATGATGCCTTGCTTTTCAACGCGGAACTCAACCTGACCGGCCTTTGCCGCCTTAACGGCTTCAGCGACGTCCATAGTGACGGTTCCAAGCTTCGGGTTAGGCATCAGGCCCTTTGGACCCAAAGTCTTACCCAAGCGGCCAACGATACCCATCATGTCCGGCGTTGCAATAACGCGGTCATAATCGAGATTGCCAGCCAGCATGTCTTCCATAAGGTCTTCGGCGCCGACCTTATCCGCACCAGCGGCGGTTGCTGCAGTCGCCTTGTCGCCACGTGCGAACACGGCAACCTTCATTTCCTTACCGGTACCAGCAGGAAGCGAAACCATGCCGCGCACCATTTGGTCAGCATGACGTGGATCAACGCCCAAGTTCATTGCGACTTCGATGGTTTCGTCAAATTTGGCGGTCGCCAATTCCTTGATGGTCTTCAGCGCTTCATCAACGCTGTACAGCTTGTCAGCATCGAGATGCGCGAGCGACTTTGCTTTTTTGGTTAGCTTGGCCATGTTCTCAACCCTCCACGACTTCGAGGCCCATGGCGGTAGCCGAGCCTGCGATGATTTTTACGGCCGCGTCCATGTCGTTCGCGTTGAGGTCGGCCATTTTAAGGGTCGCGACTTCTTCCAGTTGTTTGCGGGTAATCTTACCAGCCGACACCTTGCCTGGTTCTTTCGAACCGGACTTCAAACCCAGAACCTTCTTGATCAGATAGGTCGCAGGCGGTGACTTCATGACGAAGGTAAAGCTCTTATCCGCAAATACCGTAATCTTCGTTGGAATGGGCGTGCCTTTTTCCATGTCGGCGGTCGCCGCATTGAACTGCTTGCAGAATTCCATGATGTTCACGCCGCGCTGACCCAAAGCTGGGCCGATTGGCGGGGATGGTGTGGCTGAACCTGCAGGAACTTGCAGGCCGATATAGCCGTCAATTTTCTTTGCCATATATGGCGTCCTTTCATTCTTTCCCCGAAAATGCCGAAACAAAAACGGGTCAAATTAAGCGGTCAAACAGTCGCGTCCAAACAACTTTGGTAGCAACCTCCCGCACGGTTTCTTCTGATTCTCATCAGGAGATGGGGGCGAATAAGTGAAATGCGCCGGAAAAGCAAGCCGAGCCTATAGCTAAGCTGATTGCCGACATCCATGTCCACTCCCATGAAGGGAGAGGATCATCACTTAATCAATTCAACTTCTTCAAAGTCCAACTCGACCGGTGTTGCGCGGCCAAAGATGCTGACCGATACCTTCACGCGGTTCTTGTCGAAGTCGAGTTCTTCGACCAAGCCGTTGAAGCTTGCAAATGGTCCGCCAAGCACCTTGACCTGATCACCAATTTCATAGTCGACCGAAACGCGCTTCTTCGGCGCTGCTTCGAGTTCTTGCTTGGTATTGAGGATGCGGGCTGCTTCGGCTTCGGTGATCGGCTGCGGCTTGTTACCCGCGCCCAGAAAGCCCGTAACCTTTGGCGTGTTTTTGACCAAGTGATACACATCATCATTCATGTTCAGCTTTGCCAGAACATAGCCGGGGAAGAATTTGCGCTCGGCCTTGATCTTCTTGCCGCGACGCACTTCGGTCACCTGTTCGGTGGGAACCTCTACAGCTTCAACCAATTGCGAAAGGCCGATGCGCTCCGCCTCTGCCAGAATCTGGTCACGGACCTTGTTTTCAAAGCCCGAATAAGCGTGAATGATGTACCAGCGTGCCATAATTATTTCTTTTCCTAAAACTCTTTCAAGGGGCTGTTTTTAGCCTTCTGCGAGCGCGAGCAGACCCTTTACAATTGCGGCAAATACCGCGTCGACGCCTAAAAAGAAGACGGCAAGGATAATCGTCATGATCAACACCATGATCGCGGTCTGCACGGTTTCTTGCCTTGTCGGCCAAACTACCTTGCCGACTTCGGTCCGCACCTGACGGATGAATTCACCGGGGCTATTCTTTGCCATATCGTTTCTTCCTGTTCGATCCCGAGGATAGCCGCCAGCGCTCCGACCGGCGGGTCGAGAGCGATATAGGTTCCTATTTCGGAAAGACTAGGTCTTTAGCGATGGATTCGGCCTGAGGCAAGTATGTTTAAGAAGGCCCGTTGGCCACATGCATGATGTTGAAGTGCCTTGAACTATCGGACTTTTGGGCTATCTCCGGAAAGCTCAATCGTACCAAGGAACCATCCCAAATGCCATCCGGTCTTGCTGCTTTACTCGACGACATCGCCACCATAGCGAAAGTGGCGGCGGCTTCTGTGGATGATGTCGCGGCCGCAGCAGGCAAGGCGGGAAGCAAGGCCGCAGGGGTTGTCATCGACGATACAGCCGTGACACCGCAATATGTCACAGGCTTTACCCCCGACCGCGAATTGCCGATTATTTGGCGTATCGCCAAGGGCTCTTTCTTCAACAAGTTGGTGATTATTTTGCCGGTGGCGCTGCTTTTAAGCCTGTTTTTGCCGTGGGCCATCACACCAATCCTTATGCTCGGTGGCGCTTATTTATGTTTTGAAGGCGCGGAAAAAGCGTGGGAAAAAATCGCGCCACATGAAGAAGAGAATCTGCTGGAGGAACTGGCGGAGTTGACCAGCACCGAACATGAAGCGGCGATGGTGAAAGGCGCTGTGCGCACCGATTTCATCCTGTCCGCCGAAATCATGGCGATTGCCCTCAATGAAGTGAAAAGTCTTGCAGCGAATTCTATTTGGTTGGAGGCAGGGACATTGGCCGCTGTCGCCATCATGGTCACCATCGGTGTCTATGGCGTCGTTGGCCTGATCGTGAAAATGGACGATATCGGATTGAAGTTGGCCGGGCGCGAAAATGGCGCTTCACAAGCGATTGGCCGCGGCTTGGTTAAGGGCATGCCCAAATTGCTGGCGGCCTTGTCTACCATCGGCACTGCCGCCATGCTTTGGGTGGGCGGTCAGATCATCGTCCATGGCTTTGGCATTCATCCAGCGGAGTTTCTCGGCCTTTATGAAGGCGCTTTGGCGTGGGTCGCGGATGCGGCGATGAGTGGCGTCGTCGGCCTTGCGATTGGTGCGGTGATTGTGTGGGTGTATCACATGGTTACCAAGCGCAAGGCGCATTGAAGGCAATGGTTGCGCTGTCCGTCGCGTTATGGCCTTGAGCTGCATCGCTACGGATGACGAAACGGATGAAGTATATGCAGTCTATCCACATCCAGCGCCTTCTCGCTTTGCCCTATTTTGTTTTGGGCGGTTGGTGCTTGTTTGCTCCGCATATGGTCGAGCGGATGACAATTAATCCGGAGTACCAACATTTGAGCGCGACCAGCGCGCTCTTTATGGGCTGTTTTGGCGCACAAGCCGTTTTGGGTGGTGTGTTTATTTGGTTTAGCCAATTTACGCGCGCATCTTTTGTTGCTTACACCATCGCGTTGCTGCCCTTCTTCGCCTTCAACTATTATTTTGTATATGAATTGCCCATTTTGAACCGTTGGATGGCATTAGACTTCGGTGCGAATGCCGCGATGTTTATTTTGAGTATCTGGGGCTGGCGGATGAAGATCCGCGAAGAGGCCAACGAGTAATCGAGGCCAATAAAATGGCAGGAGTTGGGGGACTCGAACCCACGACCCTCGGTTTTGGAGACCGATGCTCTACCAACTGAGCTAAACTCCTGCACTTCGCGTTCAGCGAAGAAGGGTGCCCTTAACCCCGATATGCGAACGGGGCAAGTCTGCTTTCGACAATATCGAACTAGAAACTCATCTCGTCATAGACGCGCGACACATCGCCGCCCCATTCGCCGTGATATTTCTCAAGCAAAACTTCTGAAACGGTTTTGCCGCTGGCTACGATTTCCCGCAACGGGTCGAGATATCCGGTTTCATTATCACCGCTGGCGTTCAGGCAATTGCGCGCCGCCAAGCCCGATGACGATATGTCGAGGATGCGTCCCGCCAAATCCAACAACTTGCCGCCGCCGGGTATACCGGCGTTCAGGCCTTGGGCGGGCACCGCGCTGCGCAACGTCTCGCGCTGTTCCATCGTCCAATGCTTTACCTCGTCCCATGCGGCATCGAGCGCATTTTGGTCGTAGAGCAAGCCGACCCAGAAAGCCGGCAAGGCGCAGATGCGATTCCATGGGCCACCATCGGCCCCGCGCATTTCAAGGAAGCTTTTCAACCGCACTTCGGGAAAGGCGGTGGACATATGGTCTTCCCAGTCGCTGACCGTCGGCTTTTCGCCCGGCAATGCCGACAATTCACCCTTTAGGAAGTCGCGGAAATCAAGGCCCGACGCATCGATATATTTGCCGTCGCGATAGACGAAATACATCGGCACTTTCAGCATATAATCTACATATTGTTCATAGCCGAAATTGGCGTCGAACACGAAAGGCAACATGCCCGTGCGCTGCGGATCGGTGTCGGACCAGATATGGCTGCGGTAGGATAAGAAGCCGTTTGGCTTGCCTTCCAAAAACGGCGAATTGGCAAATAATGCGGTGGCAAGCGGTTGCAGCGCCAGCGATGTCCGGAACTTATGCGCCATATCGGCTTCGCTCGAATAATCGAGATTAACCTGAATCGTGCAGGTGCGCAGCATCATGTCGAGACCCATGCTGCCAACACGCGGCATATGGCGCAGCATGATGTCATAACGGCCCTTGGGCATGATCGGCAGTTCCGCGCGCGTCTTGTCGGGCCAGAGGCCAAGGCCTAAAAAGCCGGTGTTGGTCTTGTCGCCAATGGCCTTGACCTGTTTCAAATGCCGGCCGGTTTCGGCGCAGGTTTGATGCAAATTTTCTAAAGGCGCGCCGGATAGTTCAAGTTGCCCGGCGGGTTCGAGGCTGACAGTGCCGTCGGCGCCGCTCATCGCAATAACCTTGCCATTTTCGTATATCGGTTCCCAACCGAATTCGGTTAGCGCCATTAAAAGGTCATGTATGCCGCCAGGTTCATCATAAGATGGGGCATGATGGTCGGCGCGATTATACACGAACTTTTCATGCTCGGTGCCAATGCGCCAGCGGTCCTTCGGCTTTTCGCCCTTGGCAATGGCGGCGACCAATTGATCGCGCGTTTCGATCACGGGATCTACACGGTTTGAAACGGTTTTTGTGCTCATCGCGGGGGTTTAGAAATGTCGCGGCGATATTGCCAGTAGATTAATGTTATCCTGTTATGCAGTATTGCACGCATAGATCGCGGCCTCCGCTAAGCGGACCAATCTCCATTCTTTGCCATCCAGATGGAAATCGCTGATATGGCGGCGGTGTCAGCGCGCAATATTCTTGGGCCAAGCGAAACGGGGCGGGCATTAGGACGCGCGCGAATAGAGGCATTTTCGCCATCGGTGAAGCCGCCTTCGGGGCCAATCAATATCGCTGCTGGCCCAGGGCTTATGGCCTCCAAAAGCGGCGCGCCACCGCGTTCGTCGCAGAAATATAAGGTGCGTTCGGCAGGCCAGTCCTTCAACAGCGCTTCCAGTTTCGTCAGCGGCGATATGTACGGCAAAGCGGTGCGTTCGCATTGCTCGGCAGCCTCAATCATGTGCGCCCGCAGGCGGTCATCCTTGACCTTATCGACCACACAGCGCGCAGTCAGCACCGGTACAAAGCGCGCGACGCCCAGTTCGCACGCTTTTTCCGCGATCCAGTCGAAGCGGTCTTTTTTAACCAGCGCTTGGGCGATCCATAGATCGGGTGTGGTTTCGCGCGCACGCAATTTTGATTCAACCGTCAGATCAAGATCACGCTTGCTGATGCGTGCAACGGTGGCAAGATATTCGCCCGAAATGTTATCGAACAATTTGACCGGCGCGCCTTCTTTGAGGCGCATAACACCTAAGAGATAATGCGCGCTATTGCCCGCGATGTTCAGCGTCGCGCCAAGTTCCAGCGGTTGTTCGACAAACAAGCGCGGCGTTGATTTTGGAGGCCAGGCGGGTTTTGCGGGCATAGCCCCGCGTCTAACCGCAAAAGCAGGCGGCGTCATCTATCAAGTTGCGCGCCCTAAACTTCGCAGATGACGCGCCGGATAATTTTTGGCAGGGCCATACATATGTCTTCGAAACTTGTCCCCGATAGCGAATATACCGGCATCATTGCCCTATTGCCGGTCAAGCTGCGGGCGCTTGTGCTTTTGGCGCGGTTGGACCGCCCCATTGGCTGGTGGCTGTTGTTCTGGCCCTGTACATTTGGCTTGGCGCTTTCGGGCGGGCTTGTTCCACGCTGGGACCTTGCGTTGTGGATGCTGCTTGGCGCGATTGTGATGCGCGGGGCAGGGTGCGTGTATAATGATATTGTCGACCGCAATCTGGACGCGCAAGTGGCGCGCACGGCATCGCGGCCATTACCAAGCGGCGATGTCAGCGTGCGTGGCGCATGGGCTTTTCTGCTTGGCTTATGCGCGCTTGGCCTGCTGGTGCTGTTCCAGCTTCGGTGGGAGGCGCAGATTGTCGCTTTAAGCAGCATCCTTCTGGTCGCGGCTTATCCATTTATGAAACGCATAACGTGGTGGCCGCAATTATGGCTTGGTCTGGTGTTCAGCTGGGGTGCGTTGGTCGGCTGGATAGCCATCAACGGGCAGGGCGCTGCGGCGATGTTCTGGCTCTATGCGGGTACGATATTTTGGGTTGTTGGCTATGACACCATATACGCGATGCAGGACCGTGAGGATGATGCCTTGGTCGGGATTAAATCGAGCGCCTTGCGACTGGGTGGCAGCGTCTGGCTTGGCGTTGCGGCATTTTATATTTTGACCATTCTTGGTTGGGGCATGGCAATCTGGAGCGTGCGGCCCGAAAAACAGGCACTTATTGCGTTGCTTCCGGTTGCTTTTCATTTGGGGATGCAAGTCGTTTCGTTGAAATCCGATGGCAGCAACGCGCTTGGCCATTTTCGTTCAAACCGCGTGACAGGGTTACTAGCCGCGCTTGCCTTTTTGGTCGTTGGTGCGGCCGGACAATATTAGGAGGAAAACAATATGGAACATCGTCGCATCGGCAAAAGCGCCATTTATGTGTCCGATATCTGCATGGGCACAATGACCTTTGGGTCGCAAACCGATGAGGCCGAGGCGCACCGCATTCTCGACAAATGTCTGGATGCTGGCATCAACTTTTTCGACACGGCAGAGGGTTATCCCGTGCCGCCCGACATCAAATGGGTTGGCCGCACGGAAGATATTGTCGGCCGCTGGATGAAGGGCAAGAACCGCGATGCCATCATCATGGCAACCAAGGTTTCGGGTCCAAGCCATACGTGGTTCAAATCGCCCAAGCGCGGCGGCATGACGACGCTAGATCGGCATAATATCATTACCGCGGTTGAGGAAAGCCTGCGCCGATTGCAGACCGATTATATCGACCTGTATCAAACGCATTGGCCCGACCATGGCCTTGCCTATGATGAGACAATGGAGGTGCTCGACGAATTGGTGCGCTCCGGCAAGGTCCGCGTCTTGGGTTGCTCGAATGAGACCAGCTATGGCCTGATGAAGTCGCTTGCAACGTCCGAGCGGTTGGGCACGGCGCGCTATCAAAGCATCCAGAATAATTTTTCGATCAACAACCGCCGTTTTGAGGATGAGCTGAAACAAGTCTGTCGCCAAGAAGGTGTGTCGTTACTGCCTTATTCGCCTTTGGCTGGCGGCGTGCTGTCGGGCAAATATCTCGACGGCGCACGGCCCGAAGGCGCGCGTTTCTCACGCTATCTCGAAATGGCTGGGTCGCGCCAAGTCGAAATGGCGCAACGCTTCGCCGGCCCCCGCGCGTTGGAAAGCACGATGCGGATTGTCGAGATTGCCAAGAAAGCTGGCATGTCGGCCGTGACGTTGGCAACCGCGTGGTCGAAGCAGCATGACTTTGTCGCGTCCACAATTGTGGGCGTGAGCAAGGAAGAGCAACTGGACGATATCTTCGCGGCGATTGGCCTGAAATTAAGCGATGAGGTGATGACCGCAGTGCACAAGGTGACGAAAGAGATATTGTACCCGATGGGGTGAGTGGGGCTGATCGTAGCAGCTTTCGCTACTGCGACGCTGCTTTTGCTAAACGGGTTGCTTCGGGGATGATGGAGAGGCGAAATCAGTTCTTCCTCCTCAACCGATAATCTCCGCCTGCGCGTGGCCCAGTGCTTCGCCCAAAGCTTGCAAACGGCGCAGGACGCTGTTCGACTGCAAGCGAATGGCCGAGCCGCGCAAGTGCAGCTTTAGCGTTGCGCCGTCGCCGTCGATGCGGCTGTCGGCCAATGCGCCCCCCGTGCCACCGTCGAGGCGGTGGGCCAGGCGGATAGCGAGGCCCCAGATCACGGCTTGCGCCAGCGCGCCGGGCTTGGCCAAAGCTGGTAGCATTTCGGGCAAGGTTCGTTTTCCGGCATGCACTGTCCATAGAGCCGCCGCGATGACAGCGCGGTCGCTGGCACTTACGCCGGGCCAACTGCCGTCCAGTGCAAGGCCCAGCGCATGGTCAGCGCGATATTCGGGGTTCACGTTCCACACGCTGTCGGACAGCAAACATGCTGCACGGCACAGCCTTGCGTCATGCGCGCTTTGCCCCGCAAAGACGGGTGCAATCCAATCGGCCAAGGCATCGCCATGAAAGGGAAAGCGCCCCAGCCTCTCGCCTTCAAAACGCGCCGAGGCAATCAATGGGTCTTGCTTTCGCTCGGCCGGTTTCAGTTGCTCGTACAGTAAGCCTTCGCGCAGGCCATAGATGCTCGTTACGAGTTTTCTGGGCTTTAATAGACCCACAATGCCACCCAATAATGCCGCAGCCCCGGGCAGCTCCGCGATACGGCCCGCGGCGACGACATTGGATTGAATTAGGGCATCGCGGTCTTGCACCAGCGGAGCGAGTGTTTCCGGCACTTCGGGCAGCATCTCATAATTTGATAATATGGTCAGCGGATAACCCGTTGCATGCATGTGTAACCGCGCAAAGCTGCGCCACGAACCGCCAATCATGTAGAAGGGGAGACCAGTTTCCATTGGAAAGGCCCGCTTGCCCATCGTCTTGGCAATATCATTGCGCAGCATCTGTGTGATTTGCTTGGGTGATTTGCCCGTCAATATGTCATGCCGCAATGTCCCCAACGGCAGTGACACGCGCGCGCCCAATTTGCCATCGGATATCCGGATAAGCTCAAGGCTGCCGCCGCCCAGATCGCCGACATAGCCATTGGCAAGGGGATTGTCGCTGAGCACGCCATAACCCGCCGCGGTCGCTTCGGCATCGCCGTCAAGGACCTCCACGTTTATGCCAAGCGCCGCCGCTTTTTCGACCAACTCATGGCCGTTCTTCGCTTCACGCGTCGCGGCAGTGGCGACAACGCGCAGGCTGTTGACCTGCATCGTGCGGGCAAGCGTTTCAAAGCGGGCCAATGCGGCCAGCGCCTTTTTCATCGTCGTCTTATCAATTTCGCCGTTGCCCGCAAGACAGGCACCCAGCTTTACGCGGCTTTTTTCATTGTAAATGGGCAAAGGCGCGCGCGGCCACCCAGCATAAACCACGAGCCGGATAGTGTTGGAACCAATATCAATGACGGCCTGACGCACCGCCCTCATCTTTGTCGGACAAGGCTCAGCGTTGGAACCTTCTTGTCATCTGCGAGCGCGCCTCCGCGTCCCGACAGCGACGCATTTGTCATGAAATAATGATGCAAATTAAATGGCATGTTACCCGCTTTTACCCTTTCATACCGTCCGTCTGAACGCAGCATCCAGCTTTGCTGATTGTCGAGCAGGTTTGCAACCATAACCTGATCCAAGATCTGATCATGCACCGTTGGGTTCTCAATAGGCAGCATATATTCCACGCGACGGTCGAAATTGCGCGACATCCAGTCGGCCGAGGAGATGAACACCTTCGCTTCGCGATTGGGCAGATCCGCTCCATTACCCATTGCCCAGATGCGGCTATGCTCCAGAAAACGTCCGACGACCGATTTCACCCGAATACGCGAAGACATGCCCTTCACGCCGGGCCGCAAACAGCAAATGCCACGCACCACAAGGTCGATTTCTACCCCGGCTTCGCTTGCCTCATATAATTTGTCGATAACGGCTTTATCGACCAGCGAGTTCAGTTTTGCCCAAACCGCGCCGGGCCGCCCAGCGGCGACATGGGCGATCTCATCGTCAATCAACGACATGATTTTTTCGCGCAAGCCAAGCGGGCTCATCGTCAAAAGCTTGAGCTCGGTTGGCGGGATATAGCCCGTGATATAATTGAAAATTTGACCAGCATCATGGCCGACGCGCGGGTCCGCGGTAAAGAAGCTGATGTCGGTATACACTTTCGCGGTAATCGGGTGATAATTGCCCGTACCCAAGTGACAATAAGTGCGGAAACCATCCGCCTCACGCCGGACAACCAACGAAATTTTGGCGTGCGTTTTCATGTCGACAAAGCCGTAGACCACCTGAACGCCGGAGTTTTCCAACTGCGACGCCCAATGGAGATTTTGCTCTTCGTCAAACCGCGCCTTCAACTCAACAATAGCAGTGACAGATTTTCCGGCCTCTGCTGCTTCGCATAAGGCACGGATGACGGCGGATTGCTTGCCAGCGCGATACAGCGTTTGCTTAATGGCGACGACATCGGGATCTAGCGCAGCCTGTTGCAGGAAGGCAAGCACCACGTCGAAGCTTTCATATGGGTGGTGAATGACGATGTCTTTTTGACCAATCGCCGAAAAACAATCGCCGTCATGTTCCAATATGCGTTCGGGGAAGCGCGCCGAATAAGGTGGGAATTTTAACGATGGGCGGTCTTCGTCGACCAACTGGTTTAAATCACCAATGCCCAAAAATCCGACGGTTTCGACAACGATCGATGCGCCCGCGCCGAGTTCGGAGCGGATCAACGTCGCTAGTTCAATGGGTAGCCCTTTTTCGAGCTTCAGTCGGATGATCCGCCCGCGACGGCGGCGTTTGATGGCGCTGCGGAAATAACGGACGAGGTCTTCGGCCTCTTCCTCCACCTCGATGTCGCTGTCGCGGATAATGCGAAAGGCGCCAGCCGCGATCAACCGATAATCCGGAAACATTTGACCGACGAAATGCTTGATCAACGCCTCAATAGTTACAAAACGCGTGCCAGGGCCGGGCAAGCGGACGAAGCGGGCCAGTGATTGCGGGATAAGCACCAATTGCCTGACAACCTCATTATTATCCTTGCGGCGCATATCGAAAATGAGGCTAAGCCCTTGGTTGGGAATGAAGGGGAATGGATGCGCTGGGTCTAAGGCTTGCGGGGTGAGGACTGGCAAGATTTGTTCGCGGAAATATTTGCCCACTTGCGTCTGCAGGGTCTTGCCCATCGCGGATGGTTGGATGATCTTTATGCCCTTGGCTGCCAATTCCGGCATCAACTTGCGCCATAATTTCTGCTGCTGGATCATCAGCCGATCCGCCGCTGCAACGGTGTCGGCAAGCTGCTCGGACGGCGTGCGGCCATCGATCGACAGCTCTTCAATCTGCCGCTGTTGCTGCCCGCGTAAGCCTGCAACACGGACCATGAAAAACTCATCAAGGTTCGTGCCCGAAATCGACAGAAAGCGCAGCCGTTCTAATAAAGGATGGGCCGGATTCGACGCTTCTTCCAACACCCGCTCATTAAATTTCAGCCAAGACAGTTCGCGGTTAAAATAACGCGCATTGGTGAGTGTTTTTCGGACTTGTAACTTGCTGGTACCGGACACGGACTTCACGAAATTTATTCCTTTTTCTTCATTTCAGGCTCGGTGCCATGGAAACATTGCAAATTTACGGCATCAGAAATGTAATCTGTAACAGAATTGTCGCCAGATTGTCATCGTTGATATGCTGACGAGTCACAACCCCCGCCTAAGGGCGATTGTCACATTTGATGAACTTAGGGGTTATTTATATGCAAACGCGTTGTACAAACTCACGGACAATTTCAAGAAGCGCGATGCTGTGCGGCGCAGCTTTGGTGGCAATTCTGCCTTCATCGTTGATGGCGCAAACGGCGAATGAAGCTGAAGACGAAGCCATCATTGTTACAGCTTCGCGGCCAATCGCTGAATCAGAGGCAGCCGCCCTGCAAGTTCAGAAAAATTCGGATTCTTTGGTAACCGTAGTTGCATCCGACTCGGTCGGCCGTTTGCCTGATCAGAACGTTGCACAGGCGACTGGCCGCCTTCCTGGCGTGGCCGTAGAGCGCGATCAGGGGCAAGCACGTTATATCAGCATCCGCGGCGCGCCAAATTATTGGACGACATTGTCATTTGACGGCATCAACGTTGTCAGCCCTGAAGGCCGTGATGCACGTTTCGACTCTATCCCATCGGCTATCGCGGCGCAGATCATTGTTTCCAAGGCGGTAACGCCAGATATGCCGGGCGAGACGGTGTCGGGAAATGTCAACGTCATTACCCGCTCTGCCTTTGATTATAGCGGTCTGCACTTTGCTGGTAAGGCCGGCTATGGTGTTGCCGAGCTCGGCAATCGCCCACAATATGAAGGTTCAGCTGTTGTGTCGACCCGCGTTCCTGCTGGCGAAGGCGAAATCGGTGTTCTCGTTTCAGGCAGCTATTATCAGCGCGATATGATTACCGACAACTTTGAAACTGATTACGAACGGGTCTCACAAGATCAACGCCCCGGTGCGCTGACGCGTTTTTGGGCGCATGAAACAGAAAATAAGCTGTATCGTCTGACACGCCGTAACTGGTCGATTTCGGGGCGTTTGGATTGGAAGCCGAACGCCGACAATATGATTTCGCTGCGTTCGATTTTCACGACGTTCACCGATGACGAAATGCGTGACAATTACCGCTTTGACCTTGATGATCGGCAAAGTGAACTGGTGGCTGACACGGCCGCTTGCGGAACTGCGTTAAATTCAACGCCAACCACGACAGGCTACGCCGATGTCTGTATCGGTAACACGCCGTTTAAAGGCACGGTTTATGGTATTGACATTCGCCAGCGTTCGACGCTGCGTGCTTTTGAACAATCCATTTTCACGAACACCCTTGAGGGAACACATGAATTCGGCGATGGCTGGAAAATCAACTGGCTGGGCAACGTTACCGAATCCAAAGATGATCGTTCGGTTGTTGGTGAAACAACTTGGGATAGCCCAAGCACGCGTACCCTGCGGCCAACGGTGGGTTATGATTTTAGCGATCCCAATTTTGGTCGCTTATCGTTGTTCAACACAATCCAGCTGAGCAGCCCGACCCGTTATCAGGCGGGTACGCAGGTTACAGATATCGATAGCTTCACCAAGCCGCTTGCAAGCCTCAGCGTGCTCGATGCAGTCGATACGACCAAGGCATATACCGCAAAATTTGTTGTTTCGCGGGAAACAGAATTTTTGGGTGGTGACGCGGTATTAAAGGCTGGCTTCCAATATGACCAGCGCACCAAGACTGTTGATGAAAGCAATATTTCCCTCAACAGTGCAGCCCAATTTGCAACGATTGGTATCTCCACAACCTATAATGGGTTCAGCCTTGATACACCGTTCAAGGGCGAAATACCGATGGGCTATACTTTCCGTTATTTCGATGCCGATAAGATGCGCGCAGCCAGCGAAGCTGCACGCAGCGCTTTCACTTTCTCGCCCGCAACAGGCAATATTTATGATGTTCGCGAAGAAGTACTTGCGGCCTATCTGATGGGGACGGTGCGCTACGATTGGGGTTCCGCCATTGGCGGGGCGCGTATCGAGCGCGTTAAAAACATTGGAACTGCTGTGGCGACGATCGCCGGTGTCACTGCGCCCGTGACCGCAGAAAGTTCTGGGACACTGGTATTCCCAAGCATGCACCTCAATTTCGACGTCGATACCGACAAGAAGTTGCGCATTGGCTTTACCAGCGGTGCCGCGCGTGCAGATTACGACCAACTCCGCCCGAATGTTACTGTTGATGACAGTAATCAGCGAATTTCTGGCGGTAACCCGGCTGTCAAGCCGGAGCGTTCTTATGGTTTGGACGCTTATTATGAGCATTATGTCCAACCACAAGGTTATTTCATGTTGGGTGCATTCTACAAAAAGGTAGAAGATGTACTTTACACGTCGCGTAGCATATTTGGTTCCAATGCGCTCGACACAAATGGGATTGACCGTTCGGGCTACGCCTTTAGCGGGATCACAAATGGCGGCTCGGGGCGCGTGTTTGGCGTTGAAGCGGCTGCCCAGATGCAGCTAGACCCTTATGTCTCCGATCTTGGTTTACCCGATTGGATGGGTGGCTTTGGTATCACGGCCAACGCAACCTATAATGACAGCGAAGTTACCAAGCCTGCGATACTTGACGCAACTGGTGCTATCCTTTCGCCCGAACGTAAGGTGCCACTGCCCGGCACATCAGAGGTCGTATATAATATCGGCGCTTATTATGAAAAATACGGCTTGTCGCTGCGGTTGCAGTATCAAAACCGTACGACATGGGCCGACGGCTTTGCTGACAATCTCGACAGCGCTGGTGACACCTATTGGGCCGATGATGATGAGCTCGATTTTTCGGTGCGATATGAAATATCCAATGGCTTTGAAGTCTATTTCGACGCATCAAACTTGCTCAATAATCCCGGTCGTCGCTATTCCGACCCTTCGAGCATTTTGAATGCACAAGGCATTACGACGCCATTCACCAGTGGTTATACCATTGAATGGGAACGCTTTGGCCGCCGCTATTCCGGGGGCATTCGCGTTAACTTTTAATGCGTCAGCAGCTCCTCCTTTTACCCTTGCTCCTCGCCGGTTGCGTCTCGACGCAGCCGGTGACGAGCTCGCTTCCTACGGCGTCTGTCTCGGCGAAGGTCGAGACGCAGCCTGTTGCAACGGTGGAGGATGCGGCCGACGACCCCGCCATTTGGCGCAACGCCGCTAATCCAGCGCAAAGCCTGATCATCGGCACCGACAAGCGCGCTGGCATTCATGTCTATGATTTGCAAGGACGGCAGGTCAGCTTCACGCCGTCGCCACGCCTGAACAATGTTGATCTGCGCGATGTCGGGGGCCGCATCGGTGTCCTAGTGGCCGCGAGCGACCGTCAGGACCTCACTCAAGCGCAAATGGCGTTGTTCCGCTTGGACATGGCCTCCAGAAAGCTTTTGCCTCTGGCGACCCTGGCTGTGGGGCCTGGAGAGGCCTATGGCATGTGCCTGTGGCAACGGGCAAGCGACAGGGCCTTGTTCGGTTTCGTCGTGTTGAAAGATGGTCGGATTGATCAGCTCGCAATTGATACCAACGGCCCTGTTCCCAACGGCAAAGTCGTGCGCAGCATGAAATTGGGGACGCAATCCGAAGGCTGCGTCGTCGATGACCGCACTGGAATTTTATATGTGGCGGAAGAAGATGTCGGCCTTTGGAAATTCGATGCGGCTCCCGAAGGCTCGACTGTTCCCACGGCGATTGCCAAGGCCGATGGCAAGGAAATCGTGATGGATGCCGAAGGCGTAGCCTTGGCACCGTTCGGAACAGATGGCGGCTATGTCATCGTGTCGAGCCAAGGCGACAATGCGTATGCGGTCTATAAATTGCCTGAGGCCAATTATGTGGGCCGTTTTCGTATCAAAGACGGCACCATTGACGGCGTTCAGGAAACCGACGGCATTGAGCTGATGCTCGGTGATTTTGGCCCTGACTTTCCGGACGGACTGTTTGTTGTACAAGATGGCGATAACCGACCAGCGACACAGAATTTCAAGCTGATTGACTGGGCCGAAATCAAACGCGCTCTTGGTTTATAAAAGTAAGTTGCCCTAGACAGTTTCTGTTGCTTCGCGCATGGAGATGGCATGTCTATATGGTTTCACGAAAAGCTTGATCTTGCCGCGTTGACTGCGGGTAGCGCGCATTGCATGCCCGGTTTTGTCGGCATCGAATTTGTCGATTATGGTGACAATTGGATCACGGCGCGGATGCCCGTCGATGAACGCACGAAGCAGCCTTATGGCCGGCTTCACGGCGGCGCATCGGTGGTCTTGGCGGAAACAGTGGGTTCCACTGCGGCGGCGATGACTGTTGACCCCAGCAAGTTTGCGACGGTGGGCATGGAAATCAACGCAAATCATATTCGGCCCGTTAAGGACGGCTTTGTTTTTGCCACGGCGACTTCGGAATCGATTGGCCGCAGTACGCAAATTTGGTCAATCCGGATAGAGGATGAAGCGGGGAAGCTGGTCTGTATATCCCGCATTACGATGGCGGTTATTGCTACGGACCGCGCATAAATTATTGCGTAAAACATTTTTGGCATGCACGGATGTTCAACATATGACACCGTTAGACATGATTTGGGGTTGAAGCGAATGTCGCTGCGTTATGTAAGAGAATTTAAAGGCTTTGCAGGCATCCGGATTGAGGCCGACGACATTGGCTCTGCGGATGATCCATCCATTGTCCTCTTGCATGGCTTTGGCCAGACCCGCAAAGTGTGGGAAGATGTCGCCATCGGCCTGGAACAGGCTGGACGCCATGTCATCAATGTTGACCTGCGGGGCCATGGCGGCAGCGAATGGCCGTCCGATGCGCGCTATGACTTCACCGCTTATGTCGAAGATTTGCGCGCCGTTCTGGGCCAAATGCGCACGCGTCCGGTTGTTGTTGCCGCTTCCCACAGCGCATGGATCGCGACAATGGCCTTGGCTGAAGATGCCGCGACCTTAGCATCAGGCCTGATTTTTGTTGATCCGGCGACAAAGCGTATGTCGGCTGCGCTAGGACAGGGTTTGAATCGTGCGGATTATGACAATGCCATATTCGACGCGTTCGATACCCATGACATTGGTGACGCACTTATCGAAGCGGCAGCACATATTGGCTTGCCGTCGCTCGTCATTCGCGGCGCCTTGGGTCAAATCGACGCAGATGCCGCGCAGCCGGGATTTGTGGATAGCCTTCCCAATGTTGAGGCCATTGACGTCGATGGTGGTGGCTTGTTGATTGTGGCCGAACGGGCGGAGGCTTTTAACGGCCTGCTCATCGACTTTTTGGAGCGCAAGCAGCCGCGCTTCATTCCGGAATATCGCTCCGGTTCGGACGCGCGGACTTTGCGCGATGCAATGGGTTGTTTTGCGACAGGTGTTACCATCATCACAGCGCATGCGTCCGATGGCCGCCCTGTTGGCTTGACCGCCAATAGCTTCACCAGCGTGTCGCTTGATCCGCCATTATTGTTGGTGTGCATCGCCAATAATTCCGGAAGCGCTGAGGTCTTACGCGGGATTGACGACTTCGCCGTCAATGTTCTGCAAATCGGGCAGCAACCCGTCTCCAACCTCTTCGCCGGGAAAAGCGAGGATCGCTTTGCCGGAACACGGTGGGAAGTGGGCGAATATGGTGCACCGATTTTACCCAGCTCGCTTGGCATTTTCGAATGCAAACGCGATGCCTTGCATGAGGCGGGTGACCATTTCATTTTGGTTGGCCGCGTCGAAAAAGCGAGCTTCGAACCGCGCCGTGACCCATTGCTCTACTTCCGGGGCAAATACCGGCGTTTGCACTTTACCTGAGGCCCACTTGCGTTGACTTACAGACGCCGATGACCTAAACTGGTTGCAAATGTAACCAGTTTATCAGGAGTGGCTATGGCCGATTTGTTCGAAAACCCGTTGGGGCTTGATGGGTTTGAATTCATCGAATTTTCGGCGCCGGAAAAAGGCCTTTTAGAGCCTGTGTTTGAACGCATGGGTTTTAGCCGCATTGCGCGCCATCGGTCGAAGGATGTCGACCTATGGCGCCAGGGTGAGATCAACCTGATCGCCAATTATGAACCCAAAAGCCCTGCCGCTTATTTCGCGGCTGAGCATGGCCCTTCGGCATGCGGCATGGCGTTTCGCGTTAAGAACGCGCGCCTTGCCTATGAAGAAGCCATTGCACGCGGCGCGGAACCTGTTGAAACGCGCACTGGCCCGATGGAATTGCGCCTGCCTGCCATTCGCGGCATCGGCGGCGCAATGATTTATCTTGTGGATCGCTATGGTGATGCCCTCTCCATTTATGACATAGATTTCGACTATCTACCCGGCGTTGACCGCAATCCGGCAGGCGCCGGTTTCAAGATCATCGATCACCTTACCCACAATGTCTATGGTGGGCGCATGGCGCATTGGAGCAGTTTTTATGAACGCGTCTTCAACTTCCGCGAAATCCGCTATTTCGACATTAAGGGCGAATATACTGGCCTGACTAGCCGCGCGATGACCGCGCCAGATGGTAAAATCCGCATTCCGTTGAACGAAGAAGGCAAGGCCGGCGGCGGGCAGATTGAGGAATATTTACGCGCTTATAATGGGGAAGGCATTCAGCATATCGCCTTTTCCTGCGATGATTTGCCGGCGTGCTGGGACCGATTAAAGGCGTTGGGCACGCCCTTCGCGCCGCCACCGCCCAAGGCTTATTATGACATGCTCGAGGAACGCTTGCCGGGGCATGGCGAGCCGGTGGAGGCACTGCAATCGCGCGGTATCTTGCTCGATGGTTCTACCGAGGACCGCGACCCACGGTTGTTGCTACAGATATTTTCGCAGACCATGATTGGCCCCGTGTTCTTCGAATTCATTCAGCGCAAAAAGGACGAGGGCTTTGGCGAAGGCAATTTCACCGCTTTGTTCAAAAGCATTGAGCGCGACCAAATTGAACGTGGCGTATTGACTATGACGGAGCCAGCAGAATGACCAAGCCTGTAAAGCTTCGGCGCATTCATCATGTCGCATACCGGTGTAAGGACGCAAAGGCGACGGCGGATTGGTATGCGCAAGTTCTGGGCATGGAATTCACCACTGCCTTTGCTGAGGATCATGTGCCATCCACGGGCGAATATGACCCCTATATGCATATCTTCTTGGATTGCGGCGGCGGCAATGTCCTCGCTTTCTTCGAACTGCCCAACCAGCGCGAAATGGGCAAAGACCCCAATACCCCAGCCTGGGTCCAACATATTGCATTTGAAGTTGCAGACATCGATGCGCTGCAGGCGGCCAAGGCGCATATTGCGGCGCAGGGCATAGATGTGGTCGGCCCGACCTTTCATGGCATTTTCCGTTCAATCTATTTCTTTGACCCTAATGGCCACCGGTTGGAGCTGGCATGCAACATTGGCACGGTGGAACAAGTTGCCGAATTGAAACGCGTCGCGCCGTTAATGCTGCAGGAATGGAGCGAAACCAAAAAGGCCCCCCGCCACGCCGACTGGCTGCATATCGACCCTGATAAGTTGTCTTAATCTGCCACGGAAGCGCGGACCGGCATGTCAGGCGGGTGTTGCGAAAGTAGGTGGTTATCGGAGGACATTTGAACATGGGCACTTGCAACACAGCATGCCCACCGCCTAACGTGCGATGAATGGATGAGGCCAAGCTTAATCAATATGGTCAGCCATCAGCGACGATTTGTCGATGATGGGTAGTTCTTTAGAGTTTCTTTGCGTGATGGGGATGAAATGGCCGATAAAAAATTTGATATAATCGTATATGGGGCCACCAGCTTTGTCGGCCAAATCATAACGCGTTACATGCATGACCAGTTTGCAGATAAATCTATCCGCTGGGCAATCGCAGGCCGCTCCCTTAGCAAGCTTCAACAGGTCAGCGATGCTATTGGGCTTTCGGGCGTTGAAATCATCGTTGCTGATGCATCCGACAAAAATGCCTTAAGGCAAATGTGTGCTCAAACCACTGTCGTTATGTCTACAGTCGGTCCTTATGCGTTATATGGTGATTTGCTGGTGGAGGTCTGCGCGACAACGGGGACGCATTACTGCGACCTGACTGGCGAGCCTCAGTGGATCCGTAAAATGCAATTGCGGCATGAAGCCGACGCCATCAAAAGCGGCGCTCGGATTGTACATTGCTGTGGTTTTGACAGCATCCCGTCCGATCTGGGCGTGCACTTCCTACAACGCAACGCATTGGAACAATTCGGCCACAGTTGTGAGCGGATTGACATGCGGGTGGTCAGTATGAAGGGTGGCGCGTCAGGCGGAACCATTGCCAGCATGATCAACATGGTGAAGGAGGCGGTAAGCGATGCCGATCTGCGGCGCGAACTGAAAGACCCTTACAGCCTGTGCCCACCACAGCATAAGTTCTCGATTGCACAGGCTGATGTGAAGATCGAATATGACGAAGTCGCCGGTGGCTGGATTGCGCCCTTTATCATGGCGGGTATCAATGCACGGGTCGTGCATCGCTCCAACGCCTTGAGCAACAACAGCTATGGCTTTGCATTCAAATATGAGGAGGCTGTCCTGACGGGCCAAGGCGCTTCCGGCAAGCGGAAGGCGCAAGCGGCGCACTGGGGCGTGAATGCCCTAATGATTGGTCTGGCGGTGCCGCCGATCCGTTGGCTGCTCGAAACGGCGATTTTACCGAAGCCGGGCGAGGGGCCAAGCGAAAAAGCGCAACTTGAGGGCATGTTTGACATTGTCTTCCTTGGTTCAACCGCAAAGGGTGAAACGATCCGATGCCGTGTCACAGGAGACCGCGATCCGGGCTATGGATCAACTGCAAAAATGCTGTCACAAGCTGCCGCCTGCCTTGCCAAAGACGTGCCTAAAGCGGTTCCGGGGGGATTCTGGACACCAGCAACGATTTTAGGCGATAAGCTCATCGCGCGTCTTGAGGCGCATGCGGGGCTTACATTTGAGATATTAACTTAGGCTGAAATACAAGCCTAATCGTTAGTATCTGAGAGTAATGGTAGACGCTGAGGGGTTCGAACCCACGACCCGCTGATTAAGAGTCAGCTGCTCTACCAACTGAGCTAAGCGTCCCCATTTCGGGCTGGCCAGATGCGCAGGCCCGTTTGGAGCGCCGCCTTTGATGGGTTTAGCGCCCTTTGTCAAGCGGGCCTGCGGGATTTATTGGAATTGGCCGCGCTTTGCGCCGGGGTGCCGTTCGATGGACATGATAATTCCGACGCAGAGCATCATTGTCAGCATGGACGAGCCGCCATGGCTGACGAACGGCAAGGGTATGCCCGCAACAGGTGCAAGGCCCACCACCATCAACAGGTTAATCATGATGTAAAAGAAAATGGTGCAGGTCAGGCCAGCGGCGACCAATTGCCCATAGCGGGTCTTGCTTTGCATCGCGACGGTTAAGCCCCAGCGCATCAGCAGAAAATATAGAAACAGGATGAAGAAGCCGCCGACAATACCCCATTCTTCGGCCATGGTGGCAAAGACGAAGTCGGTATGTCCTTCCGGCAGATAATCCAAATGGCTTTGCGTGCCGTTGCCAAAACCTTTGCCAAATATGCCGCCCGAACCAATAGCGATTTTTGACTGGGTGATATGATAGCCAGCGCCCAGCGGGTCATTTTCGGGGTTGAGGAAAATAAGAACGCGGTCTTGTTGATAAGGTTTTAGGCCAAAGAAATAGACCAAGGGTGCAAATATGGCGATGCCCGCACCCGCACCCCAAAAATAGATCAGCGGCAACCCCGCCATAAAGCCCACCACGCCCAAGCCAAAGGCATAAGCGATGGCAGCGTCGAAATCCGGTTGGATAATGACGAGCGCACTTGGCAGCAGCAATAAAGCGCCCAGCGGCCAAATAGCATCCATGCCATATATGCGGTTGGGCGGCAGTCGGTCAAAAAACCACGCTGCGGCAAGCACCATCACTGGTTTCATCAACTCGGATGGTTGCAATGTGATGATGCCCAAGTTGATCCAGCGCTGGCTACCACCCCCAACAAACCCCATGAGTTCGACCACCACAAGCATGAATAATAAAAGCAGATAGAGCGGAAAAGTTATCGATTTCCAGAATTCCAGCCTCATCCGCGACATTACAATGACCATGCCCAGAAGGACGAAAAAGCGCAGAACATGCTTGCCCGCCCATGGGTCAAAGCTACCACCCGCAGCGGAATAGAGCACCGCAGCTCCAAATCCCACCAATGCCATCAAGATGAAAATGACACGCCAAGGCAACGCAGCAATGGGGGCGGGGACGATGCGGTTCATGTCGTCGGATCCAATGGCGGCGGCGGGGCTGACTGGCCCTGATAGGCGGCATATTTGGCCGCCATACGCTGTTCAATATTGCCGCCCCAGCCAGCCTCAAGCGCCTCCAGCGACGCCATCGCCTGTTCGCGGTCATAGATGAAGGTCAGCACATCCTTGGCAATAGGGGCCGCTGCGCGCGCACCGCCCATGCCATGTTCGATCACGACAGCGGCGCCGTAACGAGGTTGATCAACTGGCGCAAAGCAGACGAACAGGCCATGATCGCGATATTTCCATTCGCCGGACTGCCCACGTTGCGAACCTGCGATACGGCGAACTTGTGCTGTTCCGGTTTTGCCCGCCATTGCGATGTTTTCGAGCAATAGTCTGCTGCGCACGGCGGTTCCATCGCCGTTGACGACCAAATTCATGCCGTCACGCACAATAGCGAGATGTTCTGTAGGAAAGGACAAAGGCTTAGGCGCAACGCGTTTCTGCTTTAGGATGGCAGGCTGCACGTTTAACCCAGAGGCTATACGCGCGGCCATCAGACCCAGTTGGAATGGGCTAGCAATAATATAACCCTGACCAATCACGGCATTGAGCGTGTCGGACTCCGTCCACTTCTGGTCATATTTGCGCATTTTCCATGTGCTGTCGGGGACGGTCCCATAACGTTGGGACGGGAAGGGTAAGGAAAATTCCTGACCCAGCCCAAGTTCGCGTGCGACAGGGGCGATATTGTCATAACCAATTCGATGCCCCATCGCATAGAAATAGGTGTTGCAGCTTTTCATAATTGCTGTCCGCATATTTACCGGACCATGCCGTCCAAGGCATTTGAAAACGCGATTGCCAAGCCGGTAACCGCCGTTGCAATTTACGGTTTCCTCAGGATCGATGCCGTTACGCATCATGGCAAGTCCAGCCATGGGTTTCAGCGTCGAGCCTGGCGGATACAGTCCCTGAAGCGCTTTATTGAGCATGGGAATATGGTCGTCGCTGTTCAGCATTTTCCATTCGACGCGGCCAATGCCGTCGGAAAAGCTGTTGGGGTCGTAACAGGGCATGGATGCCATGGTGAGGATGTCGCCCGTCAGGCAATCGAATACAACCACGGATCCCGATTCTAGACCCAGCCGCCGTGCAGCGTAATTTTGCAATTCAATATCGATGGTCAGTTGAACGGGCTTGCCCGGTATATCGGGCTTTGTGGTCAGCTCACGCACGATCTTGCCGCGCGCGGTGACTTCGGTCCGCTTGGCGCCGGGTTCGCCCTGCAGCCTGTCCTCAAGCGTTTTTTCGAGGCCATCCTTACCAACCTTAAACCCTGGCGTAATCAGCAACGGTTTTTTGTTTTTCTGATATTCCTCCGCTGACACCGTGCCGACATAGCCGATCAGATGCCCGACCGCTGCGCCGCTGGGATAGAAACGCGAATAGCCTTGGCGCGGGCTGACACCTGGAAGATCTGGTAAACGCACGCTGACCGCGGCGAACCGATCATAATCCAGTCCGTCGGCGACTTGCACCGGTTGAAAGCCTTGCGCATTTTTCAACTCGCGATGGATGCGGTCAACATCGTCTGACGACAGAGCCAGCAACTCGGCCAGCGTCTGAATTGTCTGGTCTTTCTGCACCAGCCGATCGGGTATAATGTCGACGCGAAAATCGGCTCGGTTGGTTGCTATTGGCTTGCCAAATCGGTCAATGAACCAACCTCTGCGCGGCGGGATGATCGTCAGGTTTACGCGATTGCTTTCGGCCAGCAGCTTGTATTTTTCATTATCGGCGACGGCGATATAGGACATGCGCGCGGCAACGGTGAGGCCAATGGCCGCCTGCACACCGCCAACAAAAGCAGCGCGGCGTGTGAAGGTGAAGTCAAGTTGTCCTGATGTGACCTGTTTTTCGACTTTCATGTTGCCAATCGCCAGCTATCGAGCCGCGCACATATTCGCACGACGAGGGGATATAGCAATATGGACAAAAGCATCTGCGGGAATAAAATCTCCGGCTTTGGTGCGGCATGGGCGAGCCCCGCAAACCACCAACCACCCACCAATACCGCTATAATGAGCAATGCGGCAATCAACCAATCCTGCAGATAATCGCGCCATATGGCCCGGGAATCGATAATTTCGACAACGAGCATTGCAAGAGACCAGAGCAGACCCGCGCTGCCAAAAGGTTGGCCGCTGAAAAGATCATCCATCAATCCGAATGGAACGCCTGACCATATCGGCAGTAACCCCGGCCGCATCAGGCGCCAGCTGAGAAACATGAGTAGCCCGAATGGCGGTAACAGCGGTCCGGCGCTAAAAATGGGTAATGTCGTGACCATCGACGCCAAAATTATCGAGGCAATCGGTATCGCCAACATTTTGAGTATCGACTGCTCGCGGTCAAAACGGCTTTCATATTCGCGGCCTGGCCGTGTTGGCAGTCGAATAGCGCTGACCGGAATTTTCATTCCGCGACCTCTTTGGTTTCGCCATCGGGTGCTAAAGCTTGCTGCGCAGCGCGCGCCTCACCCAGATAAGGTTTCATAACAACGGCATAAGGCGTGTTGGCTGGATCGGCAAAAGGCATGCCAAGTGCACCGTCACTGGTTTTGCGAATAACGCGCGCAAACGGGATATTCGCGCCATATAATCCGCCATTGCCTGAGGTGACAATGATGTCACCGACTTTGAAAGGACTTTCACCGAGATTCAACGGTTTGATTAGCACGAGCCCGTTGCCGAGGCCCGACGAAAATGCCGGGAGCCCATCGCTGGCCCGCATGACGGGGACCAGATTTTCGCTGTCTGTCACCAACAACACGCGGGCGGTTGTTGGACCTGTTTCTATGACGCGGCCGATAAGTCCGGCTGGTCCCCGCACCGGCTGTGCGCGTTCAACGCCGAAGTTACGTCCAATGGACAAGGTCGCGACGCGCCTTGTACTGGAGGCCGTCGAACTGATCAGCCGGCCAACGGCCACCTGTTGCGCGTCCTCATCTGCTATTTTTAGCAAGCCGCGAAGCCGGGCATTTTCCAAATGTAGGGCGCGGGCTTCGATTAATGCGCTGCGGTGCGCTTTCAATTCTTTTTCGAGCGCTACATTTTTCGATGCTGCGTCGATATAGGCTGACACATTGTGCGTTATCGCTTGTGTGGATTGCCGCGCATCATTGATCACGCGCGCGACTGGGGCGGTGACTTCAGAGCCAAAGGCGCGCAACGCGGAAAAGCCAGTCGGATCGACCACCGAAATTGTCAGAAGCAGCGCAGCCACTATCGTTCCTGCAATCGCAACCACATAAGTCGCGAACAGGCCATATTGCGCCTTCCGGGAAAATCCGGGGCGCCGATGTGGCGGCGGCGCCATCCTAATCTCGCCTTAAGCGGTGAGCAGGACGCCGCGGAAGATCGGGTCTTCCATGGCCCTGCCAGTACCGATAGCAACGCAGGTCAGCGGATCTTCGGCAACGGTAACCGGAAGGCCAGTTTCATCGCGCAGATATTCGTCAAGGCCCGCCATCAACGCGCCGCCACCCGTGAGAACGATACCCTGGTCGACTATATCAGCCGCGAGTTCGGGGGCGGTGTTTTCGAGCGCAACGCGCACACCTTCCAATATGGTGCCGATTGGCTCCGACAAAGCTTCGGCAATCTGAGCCTGATTGATCGAAATTTCCTTCGGCACGCCATTTACAAGATCACGGCCCTTGATGTGCAGCGTCTCGCCAACGCCATCAGCGGGGGGACGGGCGGTTCCAAAATCCTTTTTGATCCGCTCGGCGGTTGCTTCACCAATCAGCAGGTTATGATGTCGACGAACATAAGACACAATCGCCTCGTCCATCTTGTCACCACCGGTGCGTACCGAGGTTGTGTAGGCAAGCCCGCGCAAGGAAAGGATAGCAACTTCAGTGGTGCCGCCGCCAATATCGACAACCATGGACCCAATAGGTTCGGTAACCGGCATGTCTGCGCCAATCGCGGCTGCCATTGGCTCTTCGATCAGGAACACTTCCGATGCCCCCGCGTTCGATGCGGCATCGCGAATCGCGCGCCGTTCGACGGAGGTTGAACCCGATGGAACGCAGATAACAATCTCGGGATAGCTAAACATACGACGCTTGCCGTGCACTTTGTGGATGAAGTGCTTGATCATTTGTTCCGCAACATCAATGTCCGCAATCACGCCATCGCGTAAGGGGCGAATGGCCTCAATGCTGTCGGGGGTCTTGCCCATCATCAGCTTTGCGTCATCGCCAACGGCCTTAACGCGCTTAATACCGTTGATTGTTTCAATCGCCACGACAGACGGCTCGTTGAGGACAATCCCCTGGCCGCGGACATAGACAACTGTATTGGCGGTGCCGAGGTCAATTGCCATGTCCTGTGATGCGAAACGGAAAAACTTACCAAATATCATGTAATATCCACCCAGTCCGGTTTGGTTCGAGTCCTTTGGAGCGCGCCCATTATGCGCGCAGTCCTAGCGGAATTTGCTGTTTTTAAAAACAGATATTTGGCAGGATTGCGAACGATTAAGGAGTCGCCTGAACCGTCCGCTTGGGCTAGGAACTTGCTTATGTCAATAAGAAGGCTCCCCGAAAACCTGGTCAACCGTATTGCCGCTGGTGAAGTGGTAGAAAGGCCAGCCAGCGCGTTGAAAGAACTGGTGGAAAACGCCATCGATTCGCGCGCGCGAAATATATCGGTGCGCATGGGTGCGGGCGGTATCGATCTGGTGGAGGTCACTGACGATGGTTGCGGCATGTCACCGTCGGACATGGCTCTGGCGCTGGAGCGCCATGCAACGTCCAAACTGCCTGATGAAGATATTGAAATGGTCTCGACTTTGGGTTTTCGGGGCGAGGCTCTGCCGTCGATTGCCAGCGTGTCCAAAATGACGCTGGAGAGTCGCCCTGCAGGTGCGGAGGGCTGGACGCGGACGGTGGACCATGGGGTGGTGACGGGCGAAGGACCTGCCGCTTTGCCGCAGGGCACAAGAGTGCGCGTTGAAAATCTGTTCGGCAATGTGCCAGCCCGCCGCAAGTTCCTACGCAGCCCGCGCGCTGAATATGCAGCGGCACTCGACACGATGAAGCGGCTTGCCATGGCGCGGCCGGACATTGGCTTTGTGGTTGAACATGACGGACGGCGCGTCCTGGCGGTGCAGCCGACAACGATGCGGCCCGAACGTGTGGCGGCGCTGACCAGTCATGAACTGATCGACAATAGCGTCGCGCTCGATTTTGAACGCGAGGGCGTGCGCCTTGGCGGCGTGGCCAGTCTGCCGACATATAATCGCGGCGTTGCCGACCATCAATTCCTGTTCGTCAATGGGCGCCCCGTGAAAGACCGGTTGCTCATCGGAGCGGTGCGCGGGGCTTATGCCGAAATGCTGGCGCGGGATCGGCATGCGGTGGTAGCGCTGTTTTTAGACCTGCCGCCGACTTTAGTAGATGTGAACGTCCATCCCGCCAAGACTGAAGTTCGCTTTCGTGACCCAGCACTTATTCGCGGGATGATCGTATCGGGCCTGCGCCATGCGTTGGATCAATCTGGCTTTCGCAGCGTGCAACGACCAAGCGCCGATGCGCTTGCCGCATGGCAGCAAGAGCCGATACAAACCGCGCAAGGCGATATATTTGCGCGGCCCGCGGCGCTTGGGGCAACCGCTTACCAGGGCAATTATGGTCAACGTCCCGTTTATTCGTCGGCGCATGAAAGCCGCAGCAGCTTTGCTGATTTGGGTCCAATTCCCGGCGAAGACCTCGCGCCTTTATGGGGTAGAGCGGCTGAAGCGAATGAACCCGTCCCCGACCGCGCACGCAATCCGCTCGGCGTTGCACGCGGACAAGTCGCGAACACCTATATCGTGGCAGAAGCAGAAGACGGCCTTGTCATCGTTGATCAGCACGCGGCACATGAACGGCTGGTACTTGAACGCATGCGCAAGGCGATGGCCGCAGCGGGTGGCAATGTGCCGGCACAGGCGTTGTTGTTGCCTATCGTGGTGGAATTGGAAGAACCCGCCTGCGACCGACTTGAGGCACGGGTGGAGGAGCTTTCTGCCTTCGGGCTGGACATTGAACGCTTCGGATCCGGCGCGATGCTCGTGCGCGCGACTCCGGCCGTGCTCGGCGATGGCGACGCCAAAGGACTATTGGAGGACTTGGCCGACGATCTTGCCGCTTATGATGATGCGCTATCGTTAAAGGAGCGCATCGACCATGTTGCAGCCACCATGGCTTGCCACGGCTCCGTTCGCGCTGGCCGCGTGCTGTCCGTCACCGAAATGAATGCACTGCTGCGCGAGATGGAAGTCACCCCGCATAGTGGGCAATGTAATCATGGACGGCCGACTTGGGTGAAATTGGCCTTGAGCGATGTGGAGAAGCTGTTTGGGCGGAAATGAATGACATTCCCGCCTTCACACCACCTCAAACATTAAATCGAAACAGCATGATATCGCCGTCTTTGACGAGATACTCTTTGCCTTCTGAACGCCATTTGCCGGCTTCTTTCGCGCCGGCTTCGCCATTATATTGGACATAGTCATCATAGGCCATGGTTTCGGCGCGGATGAAGCCTTTTTCGAAATCGCTGTGGATTGCGCCTGCGGCATTCGGCGCGGTTGCGCCTTTTGTCACGGTCCAAGCCCGCGCCTCTTTGGGGCCGACGGTGAAGAAGGTGATGAGGTCAAGCAGTTCATAGCCAGCGCGAATGACGCGGGCGAGGCCAGTTTCGGTGAGGCCCAAATCTTCCAAGAAAACTTCGCGGTCTTCGGTTGGCATCGTTGAAATTTCCGCCTCAATCGCGGCGGAGACAACCACGGCTTCTGCGCCTTCGGCCTTTGCCTTTTCAAAAACGCGTGCGGACAAGGCGTTGCCATTGGCGGCGCTCGCCTCTTCAACATTGCAGACATACAGAACGGGCTTTGCGGTCAAAAGCTGCGCCATTTGGAAATGGCGTTCTTCTTCGGCATCGTCGCGCTTGGTCAGGCGCGCTGGCTTGCCGTCGCGTAACAGGTCGAGCGCACGCCCCAAAACAAGCGCGCTGATTTTCGCTTCCTTGTCGCCCTGCGTGCCTTTTTTGATGAGGTTGGGGACGCGTTTTTCAAGGCTTTCTAGGTCGGACAGCATTAGTTCGGTTTCCACGGTCTCCGCATCGGAAATCGGGTCTATCTTGTTATCAACATGTTGAATGTCGTCATCTTCGAAACAACGCAAGACGTGAACGATGGCGTCGACTTCGCGGATGTTACCCAGGAACTGGTTACCAAGGCCTTCACCCTTGGACGCGCCACGCACGAGGCCCGCAATGTCGACAAAGCCCAATTGCGTTTCAATAATTTTTTGACTGCCGCCGATTTGGGCGATGGTTTGCAAGCGTCGGTCGGGGACGGCGACATTGCCGATATTGGGTTCAATCGTGCAGAAGGGATAATTTGCCGCTTGCGCCGCCGCCGTTTCGGTCAGCGCATTGAACAGGGTGGACTTGCCCACATTGGGAAGGCCCACAATACCGCATTTGAAACCCATAATATCCTCGTCAAATAAAATATGATGCGGCCCTAAGCGACGTTCGGCAGCAAGTCCATCCAATGCGATGACACAAGCATCGTTAAACGGCTTCAGTCCTGTTGTAGCCGCATGGCGACGTCGTTCATGAAGCGGACATCATCGCCCTTCGCTAACCAAGCGGCTTCGGCCGATACAGCGCCCAACAAGTCGGCGAGATCGTCAATCTCGCTTTTGTGGAAATTGCCGAGAACATAGCCCGTCACGCGGTCTTTGTTCCCCGGATGGCCAATGCCCAAACGGACACGGCGGAATTCTGCGCCGATGTGATCGGTGATCGAACGGATGCCATTATGACCAGCCGCACCGCCGCCCGTTTTAACCTTTACTTTGAACGGTGCGAGGTCGAGTTCGTCATAAAAGACAGTAACGTCCTTGGGTTCTAGCTTGTAGAAATCCATGGCAGCGCGCACGCTGCGGCCGCTCTCGTTCATGAACGTTGCAGGTTTTAAAAGGATGATTTTTTCGGAACCAATGCGCAGCTCCTGTACCCAGCCTTGAAATTTTTTGGCGGGCAGGGGCAGCTCGTGAATTTCGGCCAACGCATCAATCGCCATGAAACCGATATTGTGCCGGTGCATCGCATAGGTGGCGCCTGGATTACCGAGACCTACCCATAATTGCATCGTGCGCGTCCCTTGGGGGAATATCCGGGGTAGGCAAAACCCAACCCCGGAGATTTACTTAAGTTTAGCCTTCGGCTTACGCGCCTTTAACGGTGCGCAGGAAGTCAACATGTATGGGACGATCGCTGACAGGATGAAATGCAACATCCTTTGGAATAGTGATCTGTTTTTTACCACCAAGGTCGATCTCAACAACGCTGTCGGAAAAATGGCCAGTCATCAATAATTTGACGAGCGCCTTTTCCTCAACGTGGATAAGTTCGGGTTCTTGTTTGTTGCCGTAAATGACGGCGGGGACTCGGTTTTGACGACGCAATTCGCGGGAGGCTCCCTTGCCTGCCCGATCGCGCGTTTCTGCCGACAATGTCAGCTGATCGCTCATGTTAATTCTCCAAAAAAGTTACCTTGCCGCCACGCCTCCAGGGATGACCATTCACGGCAAGCGGCGGCCTATATGCGGGTTGCCCGCGAAAAGCAAGCTTAGGTGAGCGCTTTGTAAAGGCTGAAAAGGCTGGTCGCGATCAATACGATGCTGACCGCGAAGAGCAATACGCGTGGCTGAATACGTTTGGCGATCAAGGCGCCGAAGGGGGCAGCCAGCAATCCACCAACCAACAGGCCGCCGGTCACCACAGTGAAGGCTTCCAATCCGATGGTCAGAATGAAGGTTAGCGACACAGCAATGGTCAGGAAAAACTCGGCTGTGTTTACCGTGCCGATTGTTTTGCGTGGGTCTGCGCCTTGGATCAGCAGGTTTGACGTGACCACGGGACCCCAGCCACCACCGCCAGAGGCGTCGAGAAAGCCACCGATCAGGCCGAGTGGCATGGTGACCTTCGGATCGCGTGGCTTATGTTCATGCGAAAAACCCCATGCTTTATACAGAAGGTAGAAGCCGATAAGCGTCAAATATCCCATAACAAACGGCCGTGCCGCCTCGGTATGGACGTTGGCCAGCAAATAGGCGCCCGTGCAGCCGCCAATGACGCCGGGAATGGCGATGCGCGCGAACAATTTCCAATCGATATTTTTGTGCAGAACATGGCTAATGCCCGATGCGCCGGTCGTAAACATTTCGACAACATGGACACCAGCGGAAGCGCGGGCAGGAGCAACGCCCATGACACTGACCAATAAAGTGCTGCAAATCACGCCAAAGGCCATGCCCAGCGCGCCATCAACCAACTGCGCTGCAAAGCCGACAGCGATATAAGGCGCGACCGACACCCAGTCGACATTGGTAATATATTCAATCATCCAAATCTCGCACGGAATGGTCCTGAGCTCGCAAAAGCATAATGTGTCTTATACGATTAGTCATAGAGTTGCACATTTGTATTTTATTGGCAGCCCTAAAGCAGTGGTTTTATCGCGGCGGAGGTAAGTTGGGCAAAAAAAGCCTATTCCGCCGCCTGCAAGTAAATGTCGGCATCGACGATATCGGTCAGGTTGATGCTGTCGAGGAGATTGGCGGTCTTATCGCGCACCTGAAGCATTAACGCGCGGGTGCGGCAATTTTCTTCCTCGACGCAATTTTTGCAGGTTTCGTGAGCATAGCGGCTGGCGCAGGGAACCAATGCCAGTGAGCCGCGCATGATACGGATGAGGTCGCCATAGCTGATATCAATCGGCGAGACCCCTAACCAATAGCCACCGTCTTTGCCGCGCTGCGACGCCACCAAGCCCGAACGGGATAGTTCGGACAATATAACCGTTAGAAATTTAGGCGGAATTTTCTGTGCCTCGGCAATATCGGCGAGCTGCACAGGGCCTTTGCCATAATGGTCGGCAAGATGCTGCATGGCGCGGATAGCGTAGCGGGTTTTCTGAGACAGCATGGACTTCCTTTGCGCCTGATGTGGTCAATTTTCAACCCACCAAGTAGACAAAGAGCTGAACAAAGCGCAATCTCATGACGTTTCTTTGCGCTTTGGGTGTAAATGCAGTTGCATTGCGCGATTGGCCGGAATAGCGAGGGACCATAAAAGGCTCGGGGGCGAGTCAGAATGAGAAGGGGAAATTTTATGAAAACTTCAAAAACGGCGATATTGTTGTTGGCCAGCTGCCTGACTGCGCCAGCTTTTGCGCAAGATGCGACGCCACCTGCCTCTGCCGAAACGGCCGAAGATGCAGGCGCCGCCATTATCGTGACCGGATCGCGTATCAAGCAAGACCCGACGAAAAGCGCCGCGCCATTACAACTGATTACGCCCGCAGATTTGTCGCGTGAGGGCATCAATGGCCCAGAGCAGTTGATTTCATTCCTGTCCACCAACGGCAATGGTGCGGACAATTTGGCGTCGAATAGTGACGTAACAACAGGCGCGCAGCGCGGCACCAACGGCTTGTCGGCCGCTAACCTGCGTGGACAGGGTGCAGCCGCGACGCTGGTATTGCTCAATGGTCGCCGGGTCGCGGCCCATGGCCTCACCGGTGGCGCTGTTGACGTAAACCAGGTTCCGTTTGCAGCGATTGAGCGTGTTGAAGTGCTGAAAGACGGCGCGTCCGCGATTTACGGTACCGACGCGATTGGCGGCGTTATCAACTTTATCACGAAATCGGATTTCCAAGGTGTAGTGATCAACGGCTTCACCGATATTACCCAACGTAATGACAGCGCGATTTATCGTCTGTCGGGGACCGCTGGCTATGGTGACCTTGCAGAGCAAGGTTTCAACATCATGGGCGCAGTCAGCAAAAGCTGGAACTCTGCACTGCTTGGCCAAGATCGCGATTTTGTGAACGGCAATCAACCCGACCGCGGACTTTCGGTCGATACCCGTGGTACGCCAATTGCAACCGCGTTCCCAGCCAACACAAATAGCTTGTTTGCACCCAATGGGTCATTGCTCGGCGGAACAACGAATAGCGCAGCAAACTTTTATCTGCCCGGATTGCTTATCCCCGGAACCACGACGCGTGCCGATGGCGGCATCAACCCGTTGGATTTACCCGGCGGCGCGGGCTGTGATTCTGTCGATGGCGGCATGGCCTATGACGAAGTGCTCTGGTCCGTACCGGGCGCAAAATATGCTTGTTCATGGGACACAGGCCGCGCCGCTGTGTTGCAGCAGCCGCTGCAAACATTGACCTTTTATGGAAAAGCGACGCTCGCATTGGGCGACCATCGCGTGGCAGCAGAAATAACGGGTTCGGATGCGGATTCGAAGAAGCGGTTTTCAAATAATCAATATTCCATCAACGCAACCACCATGCCGCTTTATTATCCGTTGAACGCAACCACAGCGGCTACCTATAACAGCGTGTATGACGCGATTGCTGGCACATTTCCCTCTATAGGCGCGGTGGGTGACCGGACTGTTGATACCGTTGGCAATTATGGCAAACCCATTGCCTATCGCTGGCGTAATATTCCCGGTGGCAATCGTGAATATGTCACCAACACCAAAACGATCCGCGGCGCGTTAACCGCAGAAGGTCCGCTTGGTGGAACATGGGATTACCGCGCAGGTGCGTCTTACGCCAAGAGCGAAGCATCGTCGGTGCTTGGTACAGGCTACCATTATGCAGGGATATTCCGTTCCGCAGCCAACGCAACGGCGTCGGGCGTAGCAGGGGCGGTAAGTGGCGGCATTGATCCGCGTGCGCCTACCGCACCAGGCGCGACGGTTCCGGGCATTGTGGGTCTGTTGAACAGTGGTATTCTTAACCCATTCTCGGTGACCCAAACGGATGCCGCGCTTGCCGGCCTTAAAGCTATTTCGGCAGAAGGTACGACATTATATGGCGGCCAATATGAGGTGAAGCAATTTGACGCTTCGGTTTCCGGTACCTTGTTCGACTTGCCGGCAGGGGCAGTGCAAGTCGCGCTTGGCGCGGACTATCGTCGGGAAACCTACAGCTTCAACGGTTCGGCGGCGGCTGTCACAGGGCAACCTGAAATTTTTAACGTCGCGTTCGACAATGTGAATGCGCTGACGCCGAAAAACCGCAATGTTAAGGCGGTCTATGCCGAAATGTCGGTGCCTGTGTTGGAAATACTCGAACTGACCGGTGCTGTTCGACTTGACGATTATACAGGCTTTGGATCAACGGTTAATCCAAAGTTTACGGCAAGATTTTCGCCGTCTGACTGGGTAATGCTCCGCGCGTCTTATAATACCGGGTTCCGTGTTCCGAGCTTCAACCAGATCTTTAACGGCGTGACTGAATCGCCCAATCCTGGAAATAACCTGACAGATCCAAGCACATGCCCCGCAGGCGGTGTAGTGAACGTCACGGCAGGTTGCGGTGCGATCACGCCCACGTCATTGAGCGGTGGTAACGTGAATCTGGGGCCTGAAACGTCCGAGCAATATTCGGCCGGTATTGTGTTCACGCCGGCGCCGCAATTTAGTGCTTCTGTCGATTTTTGGTCCATCGCCGTCGACAACACAATCGGTGCGCTGACCATTGCCCAATTATTGGCGAACCAATCCTCCTTCCCAGACCGTGTGATCCGGACAAGCAACGTGATTACGCAGTTGGATTTGCGGGCGGACAATATCGGTTCGCGGCGCACGCAAGGGATTGAAGTCTCGCTGCGTGGCGGTATCGACGCCTTAGGTGGCGTAGTCACTGCAGGGCTTGATGGTACATATCTGGTCAAAAAGCGGGAGAAATTCTTGCCGACTGCGCCTTATGGTTCGAGCCTGATCGGCGTGTTTACTTATGCGGGCGATCTTGGTCTGAAATGGAAGCACAGCGCGTTTATCAACTATGCAGTTGATGATGTGATGCTCAGCTTCTCGCAGATTTATCGCAACGGCTACAAGAATAACGCGCTTCCTGCGTCCGCAAGCCGGCCTGATTATAATGATCAGGTAAAGGCCTATGTTACTTACAACATGTCGGCCGCTATGGACATGAACGACAAACTGCGCCTGACCGTAGGTGTGCGTAATGTGTTCGACACCGATCCGCCATTTGCGATCACTTATGACAGCAACACCGGTTCTGGCTCAAGCTGGGAGCCACGTGTGGCTGATCCACGTGGACGGTCGTTCACGCTCTCGGTGGAAGCGAAGTTCTAAGCTAAAGGATTGCCGAGTATGGATATGAATGCAACTCGGCGTCAGATTATGGCGGGGCTGGCGGCAATGCTGTCGGCCCCACCGCTTTTCGCCGCAATCGGCCCTGAGGGTAAGGGCGCACGGAAGCCTGCACGACTGCGTGTCGGGGATACTGTGGGCTTGATTGAGCCGGCCTCCGCCAGCGACGAGCCCTTTCAAATCCAATTGGTCGAAGAAGCGATTGTCGCGATGGGCCTAAAACCCAAACGCGCAGCGCATTTGCTCGACCGCTACGGCTATCTGGCTGGTCAAGATAAAGACCGTGCATCCGACATCAACGCCATGTTCGCCGATAAGGATGTGAAGGCCATTTTTGCTGTGCGCGGCGGGTGGGGCAGCGCGCGGCTTTTGCCTTTTCTCGACTGGAACATCATTCGCGCAAATCCGAAATTACTGACGGGTTTTAGTGATATCACCGCTTTGCATATGGCGATTGCGGCCAAAGGCGGTTTCGTGACCTTGCACGGCCCAAATGCAGGCAGCGCATGGGGCAAGGCATCATGGGACATTTATCGCGAGATTGCCTTTGATGCAGGGACGCCGGTGTTTACCAACCCTATTGGCGACGAAGACCGCATGGCACAGCGCCGCTGGCGCACGCGGGTGTTAGGCTCGGGCAAGGGTAAGGCGCAAGGCAAGTTGTTGGGTGGAAACCTTACGGTGCTGACTGCACTGGTCGGCACCCCCTATCTGCCCAGTTTCGACGGCGCGATCCTGTTCCTCGAAGATGTTGACGAAGCCGAATATCGCATCGACCGTATGCTCACGCAATTGGGGCAAGCGGGCGTATTCAAGAACCTGAAAGGCGTTGTCTTTGGCCAGTGCACTGACTGTGTCAACAAAGGTATGAGCTATGGCGCATTTACGTTGAATGACGTGTTGACGCAGCATCTGGGCGGCTTGGGCATCCCTGCCTATCAAGGTGCCTATTTCGGGCATATTACCGACCAGTTTACCCTGCCTGTCGGCGGAATGGCCGAAATCGATGCAGACGCAGGCACGCTACGCTTGCTGGAGCCTGTCGTCGTTTAGGCCGTGAATTGCGTCATCGCCAATGCAAAGGCGTTGTTGGCCATGTGCAGGATGATGTTGGTGCGCAGCGATCCTGTGCGGTGATATAGATAGCCAAAGGCAATGCTCAGCGACATCAGGCCGGGGATCGCATAAGGTTGCACATGCACCAATGCGAACAGGAAAGACGATAATATAATCGCGCCCCAAACAGGCACATATTTCGTCAGTGCATTTTGTAACAAGCCGCGAAACAGCAGTTCTTCTACCACCGGCGCAGCAATGGCGATGGCGAGGAACATGGCGGCCATATTCAGCGGCGTTCGGGCTATAGCAGCCAGGATTTTTGCCATGTCCGCTTGCATGTCTACGCCCGGAATGACGTAAGTCGCATAGACAAAGTTAAATGCCATGGCGGCGGCAACACATAATATGGCTAGCCCGCTTGCCTTGTGCAGCGGGATCCTACCGAAATCATGAAGGCCCAAAGCCTCCACCCTCCCTTCTTTGCGCAAATAGTGTCCCATCAGGGACAATTGGATCATTGCGGATGCAAGCAGTCCCCAGATAATCGAAATGGGTTCTGGCGTGGTCGATGTTTCTTGCGTCGCGGCGATGATGATCGCAGTGCACAGCCCTTGTAGGGCAAAGTAAAACACGATGAAGCCTAAGGTCGGCAACAAAGCGGGAAATGGCCTTCGTGCCATTGCGGTCATCGCAGGATCGCTCATTTGTACCTTTCCCATATCGACCTTGCACAAAAGTGAAGGCCGGGCATTCGCTGCCCGACCTTCGCCTGCTTTACACATCAAAGTTTAATAGGCCACCCGTGTTGCGGTCAGACCATAAGCGGGCAACAAGGCCTGAACGCTTGTCGGGCCTGCCAAATGGCCCGCGCCCACCGCCATGAAGGTCACGCCCGGTTTTTTCATTTGCGCGGAAATCCACTGCGCCCAATTGGCATTCCTTTTGGTTAGCAAGGCATCGTACAATGTCCGGCTGGTCAGCCCTTCGTTCATAAGACGCCCCAGACTCTCGGTTTCGGCCGATGCCCACATGGCGACCATTTTGTCAGTGGTGCTGCCGACATCATCAATCATCTTTGCGGTTTCGACTAAAAATGCGATTTGTTCGGCCTCTGGCAAGCTATCGAACACGCCAAGCTGAAATGCCATGGTTTCAAGTCCATCGATTGGCTTGTTGCTGACCTTTGCAGCGGCCGTGAGCTGCCTTTCAACGCCGCTATTGGGGTCAAAGCCGCTTTTCTGCGCCGCGAGTAGGGACATGGTGATAGCTGCCGCCCATGGCTCGAATGGGTCGAAAGCGGGCGAAGGAATACCAAGCTTGCCCATCGCCGCATCATAGACCGCACGATCCGCGTCATTCATTTTAGAACGCAAGCTTTTGCCCTGCTGGTCCATGGCAAGCTTGCCAAACAAAGCTTGCGCCTCTGCTGCCGGCGGCTCGACCAATTCTAGCACCAATTGGTCGGCGCCATCGAAAGCGGTTTTTACGCCATCATCAAACCAGCCAAGGCCCGGCTTTAAGATATGGATGCTCCCGAACAGGTAAATGGTGGTGTCTGCGTCTTTCACCACCCACAAAGCGGGATCAACATCCTTGACGGCAGGCGGGGCTTTAACGGGGTCAAGCGCTTCCACCGATGCCGGGGCCTCCGTCGACGTGCTCTGCGCTGCGGCGGGCGCTGCCCATGCCAAGGCGCATATCGCGGTGGCGGCCAATAAGGGCTTCAAATGAATACGCATCTATGTTTTCCTTTTACGTAAGATAGGGAGTTGTTTCGACGCACTTAGGCCGGTCGTTATAGGTATTTTTTCCAGAACCAGACAATCAGGGCGACAAATATTGTTATAAAATACAATGCTATGCCGTTCACCTCTGGCAACATGCCGCCACGCCACAGAAACCACCAGACGGGCGCAATGAACCAAAAGGCATACATCGCGATGAGCGCGCCAAAGCGATAGGCGGCCTCTTCTTGTTCATCGACGACATTTTTATGCCAATAGAAAGTAACAGCCGGCATGATGAGCCCGACAGAGACCGACATGATGATCGCGAGCATGGGCGACATCGCGCCCGTGGCAAACAAATCGGTTTCGTTCGCGTCAAAGCTGCCGGTCAGAGCAAGGGCGATGCCGGTGACACCGCCAAATAAGAAACTGCCAATTAAGAAGCGATTGTAGGTTTTTTCACGGCGTGACGCTTTTTCGCCAATCGACTTCATGCGCTGGAACAACTTCCAGATGATAAACGCAAGCAATAAGGTCACACTGATGAGCGTTGCCAAAATGGCATAATCTGTCATTTTTAGCGCGCTACCGCCTGCCTCCATATGTGCAGACAAGAAGCCTGTAATGACACCTGAAAGCAGGACTATGCCAAAGCCGCACAATATCATCCACAATATGCGCAGGCCATTGCCGCCAACATCTTCATCCGCGTCAAACATCGTTCCCTCCTTCAAATTCGTCATCAAAAATCTGTTCGATGGGCAAGTCGAACAGCCGTGCAATCTTGAACGCCAACGGCAGTGACGGGTCATATTTCCCCGTTTCAATTGCGTTCACCGCCTGCCGCGAGACATCGAGATGTTCGCCCAAATCCGCCTGGCTCCAGTTGCGCATAGCGCGCAGCACTTTGAGTTGATTTTTCATGTCAGGTTTTGGTGTCTTTGTGTCATGTAAACCTTACTATATCGATTCGCAAACAATGTCAACTAAACCTTACATAATGCTATGCAGAACTGACAAAAACCGGCGCGCTTATTCATATCCTTGATTTAGCCGCCTATCTCCGCCAATGGCTGGCCATGTCTGACGTTGTTCCACTTAGTTTTCAGGATCTGATCCTCACGCTTCATGATTATTGGGGCAAGCAGGGCTGTGCCATTTTGCAGCCTTATGATATGGAAATGGGCGCGGGCACGTTCCATACGGCGACGACGCTGCGCGCGCTGGGGCCGGACCCGTGGAACGCCGCCTTTGTGCAGCCATCGCGCCGACCCACCGATGGCCGCTATGGCGAAAACCCCAATCGGCTGGGCGCTTATTATCAATATCAGGTTATCTTGAAACCAAGCCCGCCGGATTTGCAGGACTTATATCTTGGGTCGTTAAAAGCCATTGGCATTGATCCGCTGTTACACGACATCCGTTTCGTCGAAGACGATTGGGAAAGCCCGACCCTTGGCGCATGGGGCCTCGGCTGGGAAGTGTGGTGCGACGGCATGGAAGTGACACAGTTCACTTATTTTCAGCAAATGGGCGGATTTGACTGCAAGCCCGTTTCGGGTGAGCTGACTTATGGGCTGGAACGTCTGGCGATGTATATCCAGAACAAGGACAGCATTTTCGACCTCGTGTATAACAACGCAACGGCGGATCGTCCGGCGGTGACATATGGCGACATATTCCGCGAGAACGAACGGCAAATGAGTACCTATCATTTTGAAGTTGCCGACACCGACATGTTGTTTGACGCCTTCAAAAAAGCGACGGCCGAATGTGAAAGCTGTCTGCAACATGCTTTGCCCATTCCCGCTTATGAGCAGGCAATTAAGGCGAGCCATATCTTCAACATATTGCAAGCGCGCGGCGTTATTTCGGTACAGGAACGCGCCAGCTATATGGGCCGCGTCCGCGACCTTGCCAAAGGCAGTTGCCAGGCATGGATGGAAAAGAATGGGTGGGCAGTATGACCGACTTCCTGCTCGAATTGCGCTCCGAAGAAATCCCTGCGCGGATGCAGGTCAAGGCTAAGGAAGACTTGGCACGCCTGTTTAATGATGCGTTGTTAAAGGCTGGTCTTGCCGCGGCGTCGGTGGATACCTTTGCCACGCCGCGCCGCCTTGCGTTGATTGCGACGGGCCTGCCGCTGGCGACCGAAGCTGTGTCCGAAGAAACCAAAGGGCCAAAGGTCGGCGCACCGCCGCAGGCGATGGAAGGTTTCTTGCGCAAAAGCGGCCTTTCGCAAGACCAATTGGTCGAACGTGACGGCGTCCATTATGCAATCGTTGAAAAGGCAGGGCGTCAGACGGCAGATGTTTTGGCAGAGGCAATCCCTGCAATCATTCGCGCCTTCCCATGGCCTAAATCGCAACGCTGGGGCGCAGCATCTGTTTCAACCGAGAGCCTGCGTTGGGTGCGCCCATTGCAAGGTATCGTGGCTTTGCTTGGCGACGCGGTCGTGCATTGCGAAATTGACGGCATCGTAAGCGGTGCCGAGACGATGGGCCATCGTTTCCACCATAGCGGCCCGGTCATCATCACTAATGCCGGCGATTATATTGAGAAGCTGCGCGTGGCGCATGTCCTCGTGCATTTTTCCGAACGCTGCCGCATCATCCGTGACGGCGCAAAGGCGGCGGCGGAGGCTGCTGGTCTGAATTTGATAGAAGATGAAGGCCTGGTCATCGAAAATGCGGGCCTGACCGAATGGCCGGTGCCGATGCTTGGCCGCTTCGACCCTGCGTTTTTGGATGTGCCGCAAGAGGTCATTCAGTTGACCGCGCGCGTGAACCAAAAGTATTTTGTCTGCCATGACAGCGCAGGCAAGCTGGCCAACGCCTTTGTCTGCACCGCGAATATCGATGCGCATGACAATGGGGCGGCGATTGTTGCGGGCAATGAAAAGGTTTTGGCCGCGCGTCTGTCTGATGCGAAATTCTTCTGGGAACAGGACCTAAAGGTCGCGCTGGATACCCAAGCGCAGAAATTGGCGCAGATTACGTTTCATGAGAAATTGGGTAGCGTTGCCGATAAGGTTGAACGCGTGGCAAAGCTTGCGCGTTGGTTGGTAACCGAAGGCATCGTTACGGGCGCGACTGCAGACGCCGCCGAACGGGCGGCGCGTTTGTGCAAGGCGGATCTTGTCACCGGCATGGTGGGTGAATTCCCTGAATTGCAGGGTATCATGGGCGGTTATTACGCCCGCGCGCAAGGCGAGAGCGACGCCGTCGCCGACGCCATCCGCGACCATTATAAACCCGTCGGGCAGGGCGACGATGTGCCCACTGCACCGGTCACGGTGGCGGTCAGCTTGGCGGATAAATTGGATACGTTGGCGCAATTTTTTGCAGCCGGGATGCCGCCTACAGGTTCAAAGGATCCATTTGCATTACGTCGCGCTGCGATCGGGTTTTTATCACTATTACTGCAGAATGAATTACGCTGTTCGTTGAAGAACATGCTTGTCGCGACCGGTGCAGGAAGCAGCTTCGATACGCTGGAAGAATTTTTGATCGACCGCCTCAAAGTCCAACAACGTGAAGCGGGTGTGCGGCACGACCTTATCGATGCGGTGTTTAGCCTTGGTGGTGAGGATGATCTTGTCCGGCTGCTGGCGCGGGTGAAGGCATTGCAAGCCTATGTAACGACCGCCGAAGGTGCGAACTTGCTGGCGGCGTATAAACGTGCGGCGAATATATTGAAGCAAGCCAACGGTGCCGAAAAAACGTCCGTCGCCCCAGCGCAGGCTGGGGCCCATCACGTGTCTCAGTCTGAAACGACAGACGCGATAGGCTCCAGCCTACGCTGGAGCGACGCCGATTTGGGTCAAGAGGAAAGTGCCCTGCGCACCGCGCTCGAGGCCGCCGAGCCTAAGGCAGCAGCTGCTTTGTCGGTCGAAGATTTCGAAGGTGCTATGGCCGCGTTGGCGACTTTACGCGCACCCATTGATGCCTTTTTTGAAGGCGTGATGGTCAACGATCCAGACCAAGGTAAGCGTGCGTTTCGTTTGGGCTTGCTCGCGCGGTTCCGCGATGCAGTCACGCAAGTTGCCGATTTTTCGAAGATTGAGGGGTAGCTCCCAGCCCGCAAGCGGGAGGGGGTATAGGAGCAAAAGATGACCCAATATGTATATCGGTTCGGTGGCGGCGTTTCGGATGGCGACGAAACCGTTCGCGGCAATAAGAATATATTGGGCGGCAAGGGCGCAAATTTGGATGGCATGGCCTCGATTGGCCTGCCTGTCCCCCCCGGCTTCACGATTACGACCGAAATGTGCACGGCTTATTATGCCAATGGCCAAAGCTTCCCCGACAGCGTCCGCGCCGAAGTCGCCAATGGTATTGCGCATATTGAGCAGGTGACGGGTAAATCCTTTGGCGATCCGGCCAACCCCTTATTGGTGTCGGTGCGCTCTGGCGCGCGGGTGTCGATGCCCGGGATGATGGATACTGTTTTGAATCTGGGTCTTAATGATCAAACTGTAGAAGGGCTTGCAATTTCCTCAGGTGATGCGCGCTTTGCGTGGGACAGCTATCGTCGTTTCATTCAAATGTATGCCGATGTGGTGTTGGAACTGGACCATGGCGCGTTTGAAGAGGCGCTGGAGATAGCCAAAGAAGATCGTGGCTTCTATCTCGATACAGAGCTGTCTGCCGATGATTTGAAGGCTTTGGTGGCAGAGTATAAGCGCCTTGTCGCCGCCGAATGGGGCAAGCCATTTCCGCAAGATGTGCACGACCAATTATGGGGCGCCGTGGGCGCGGTATTTGGTTCATGGGAATCGGATCGGGCAAAGGTCTATCGCCGCCTGAACAATATTCCGGGCGACTGGGGCACGGCGGTCAATGTGCAGGCGATGGTCTTTGGTAATATGGGCGAAACCTCGGCGACGGGCGTTGCCTTTACCCGCGACCCTGCAACGGGCGAGAACGCCTTTTACGGCGAATATCTGATTAATGCGCAGGGGGAGGATGTTGTCGCAGGGATACGCACCCCGCAATATCTGACCAAGGCCGCCCGCGAACGCGCTGGCGCAAAGCCATTGTCGATGGAAGAAGCAATGCCAACGGTTTATGCGGAGTTGGCGCGCGTCTTTGAAATCCTCGAAACGCATTATCGCGATATGCAGGATATTGAATTCACCGTTGAGCGGGAAAAATTGTGGATGCTGCAAACCCGCTCGGGCAAGCGCACCGCCAAAGCTGCCCTGAAAATTGCCGTCGATATGGCCCAAGCGGGCATGATCACGACCGATGAGGCTGTGCTGCGTATTGATCCGATGGCGTTGGACCAGCTTTTGCACCCGACGCTCGATCCGCAAGCGCCGCGTGATGTGCTGACCTCTGGCCTGCCAGCGTCGCCGGGCGCAGCATCAGGCGAAATTGTCTTTGATGCCGATACAGCCGAACGGTTCAACGAATTGGGCAAAGCGGTTATATTGGTCCGCATCGAAACCAGCCCCGAAGACATTCACGGGATGCACGCCGCCAAGGGCATATTGACCGCGCGGGGCGGGATGACCAGCCATGCGGCCGTTGTCGCACGCGGCATGGGCCGTCCGTGCGTATCGGGCGCAGGTAGCTTGCAAATCGATGCTGCTGCCAAAGTATTGCGCATCGCTGGACGGACGCTCAATGAGGGCGATGTTATCACGCTGGATGGTTCAACGGGTGAAGTGATGGCGGGCGAAGTGCCGACAATCCAACCCGAATTGGTGGGTGACTTCGGAACCTTAATGGTCTGGGCCGATGCAGGACGCAGGATGAAGGTCCGCGCCAACGCCGAAACGCCATTGGATGCCCAAACCGCGCGCGATTTCGGCGCGGAAGGTATTGGCCTGTGCCGGACGGAGCATATGTTCTTTGACGCTGCGCGCATCACCGCTGTGCGCCAGATGATTTTGGCAGACGATGAAAAGGGTCGCCGTGTTGCGCTCGACAAATTGTTACCCGAACAGCGCAAAGACTTTACCGCGATTTTCGAAGTGATGGCGGGTCTTCCCGTCACCATTCGCTTGCTTGACCCGCCTTTGCATGAATTTCTGCCGCATCAGGAAAGCGAATTTGCCGAGGTTGCCGAAGCGGCAGGCGTGGGCATTGAGCTGTTGAAACAACGCGCGTCTGAACTGCATGAATTTAACCCGATGCTTGGCCATCGCGGATGCCGATTGGGTGTGACCTATCCGGAAATTTACGAGATGCAGGCGCGGGCGATTTTTGAGGCCGCGTGCAGCCTTGCGGTTGCACCCGTTCCGGAAATCATGATCCCGCTCGTTGGCACACGCCGCGAATTGGAATTGATGAAGGATGTTGTCGACAAGGCTGCCGAAGCGGTCTTTGCTGAAAAGGGCAAGCGGATTGAATATCTGGTCGGAACGATGATCGAATTGCCCCGTGCGGCGTTGATGGCCGATGAGATTGCCGAAGTCGGGAGCTTCTTCAGCTTTGGCACCAATGACCTGACGCAAACCACCTTGGGCGTCAGCCGCGATGACGCCGCACGCTTCCTGACGCATTATGTCGACAAGGGCATTTATGCGCGCGATCCGTTTGTCAGTCTCGATGTCGAAGGCGTCGGTCAATTGATCGAGATTGCTGCCAACAAAGGCCGCGCAACACGTCCTGAGATTAAGCTAGGCATTTGCGGCGAACATGGCGGCGATCCGGCATCAATCACCTTCTGCGAACAGGTTGGCCTCGATTATGTCAGTGCGTCGCCATACCGTGTGCCCATCGCAAGGCTGGCAGCGGCGCAGGCGGCATTGCGCAAGGCGTAAGCATTCTATAGTCTATGCCAAAGGGAGGGGCTTTAATGAAACCATGGTTACGCTATGCGATATGCATATTGCTGGGAGCAGTGGGTGGCTGCGGATATGCCATTTCACAAGTGCGCGGTGATTACACCGCTAAGCAGATTAGCAATGGTCCCTGGAACGCCAATACCATTCAGGGGACGGAGAAAGCGACCGCGTTGATTCGTGCCAAAGTGGCATTGCACGGAATCATGGCTCTGCCCGCAAAGGAAGCGATGTATTATATCGCCAAAACGGACAGCGACGGTGCGCCTCTCAACGGCAAATGCACCTACACAGTGCGCGGCGGGCCATTGGACGCGCGTTGGTGGAGTGTGACGCTTTATTATGGCGAGGGCTGGCTCGTGAAAAATGAGGCCAACCGCTGGTCGGTGCCGGGGAATAAACCAGTTCGTGATAGCAATGGAAATTGGTCATTCACCGTATCGCCTAAAATAACCAGTGGTGTTTGGTTGCCGACCGGCGGCATAGACAGTTTCGATCTGACCTTGCGCTTGTATCATGCAAAAGGAAATTTGCTCACTGATCCCGCAAAAGCGACATTACCCACGATAAAAAAGGAGAGCTGCACATGAAAAGAAACTGGCTGCTTCCTATTTTTGTGGGACTAATAACTGCTGGCGCAGTATGGCACGGCACTCTGCTCGCAACACCCTATGCGCTGATGTCAGTAGCTTTGGACAAAATCGCCACTGGGCGGATAAACACATTCGTTTTTACTCAGCTTTCGACAGCCGACAATCAACCTATCGTCCGGCCCAGTCCGGATTTATCTTATTCAACATGCGTTTTTGATTTGGCCAATGGTCCCGTGTTGCTCGACATTGAACCCGTGCCTGACCATTATTGGTCGATCAGTATATTCGATGCCCGTACCGATGTCGCGGCTGTCCGCAGTGATCGTGATACCGGTGGTAAATCAGCGCGTCTTGCCTTGATTCGAGAGGGTATGGCTATCCCAAAGGGCTATGAACCCGTGGAGTTGCGTTATGATAAAGGATTGGCACTCATTCGCATTCTGACGACGGACGCTGCAGACTATCCGGCTATCGACGCCATCCGCAGAAAATCGACCTGCAAGCAGCTTTGAGGTTCAATTAGCTATTGCACAACGTTGCCGCCGTCCCTAATAGCGGCGCTCCAGTGCACCCGTAGCTCAGCTGGATAGAGCATCAGACTACGAATCTGAGGGCCGGGCGTTCGAATCGCTCCGGGTGCACCACTTTTCTTCTCTCTGAATACAGAGACATCTCGCAATGACCCCAAAATCCAAATCTGCCATCGTTCTGTTGTCCGGTGGCCTCGATTCGATGGTTGTTGCAGGCTTGGCGCGCGAGGCGGGCTATGACGTCATCGCGCTGACCATAGACTATAACCAGCGCCACAGAATTGAGCTCGATAGTGCCGCGACCATCGCGGCGCATTTGGAGGCGACTGAGCATATCGTCCTGCCGCTTGATCTGACACGCTTTGGCGGCTCGGCGTTGACGGCGGATATTGCTGTGCCGAAGGAGGGTGTGGAATCCGGCGCTATACCTGTGACCTATGTGCCTGCGCGCAATACCATATTCCTTTCCTTATGCTTAGGCCTTGCCGAAGCGCGCAACGCCCGCGACCTTTGGATTGGGGTCAATGCACTTGATTATTCGGGCTATCCCGATTGTCGCCCGGAATTCATTCGGTCGTTCGAGGCAACGGCTAATCTTGCGACCAAAGCAGGTGTTGAGGGCTATCCTTTCACTATCCACACGCCATTGTTGGATATGAGCAAAGCCGACATCGCGCGCGAAGCCGCAAGGCTGGGACTCGATGCGGGGATGAGCTGGTCTTGCTACGACCCAAGCCCCGATAACAAAGCCTGCGGTCAGTGCGATGCTTGTCGTCTACGCGCAAAAGGCTTTGCCGATGCTGGCCTGCCTGATCCGACCATGTACGCATGAGTTACGCGGTTAAAGAGATATTCCTGACGTTGCAGGGCGAGGGCGTGCATGCGGGCCGCCGTGCGGTATTCTTGCGTTTTTCGGGCTGCAATTTATGGACCGGGCGAGAGGCCGACCGCGCCAGCGCGATTTGCCAATTTTGTGATACGGATTTCATCGGCGTGGATGGCGAAAATGGCGGGCGCTATGGTGCCGAAGCGCTTGCGGCCAAGGTCGCCGCATTATGGGGCGCTGGCACTGACAATCGCTATGTCGTAATCACAGGCGGCGAACCGATGTTGCAGGTGGATGACGGGATCGTTGACGCGCTCCATGCCCAAGCTTTCCAGATCGCGATTGAGAGCAATGGTACAATAGAGGTGCATCCCGGAATTGATTGGGTCTGTATCAGCCCCAAAGCTGGGTCGGACGTCATCCAACATAGCGGCGATGAGTTGAAATTGGTGTGGCCGCAACCGACAAGCGATCTGGATGCGATGGAGCAATGGCAATTTGGCCATTTCCTTATTCAGCCTATGGATTCCGGCGATGCAGATGTAAACGCTGCCCATGTCGCCGAGGCGACGCGCTTCGTTATGGAGCGGCCCAAATGGCGTTTATCTCTACAAAATCACAAGATTCTCGGGCTTCCGTAACCACTCGTAAATTTGCTTGAAACCTTTTCCCGAAAGTGACAGTCTTGTGACAGGGAAGAGGAGAGAGAAAATGGCACAAGCCCAAAAGGCGCCTTTGCGCGCGTATAAAAGCTATTCCAAACGCATGTCTGACCATGTGGCCTTTGCGCTGGTGGTCTACACATTGGCTTTGATATTTTTGGTGACGCCGACGATTGAATCGACGGGCACGACTATTTTTCCGTATTTTGTTTTAGTCCTTTTTGTTGCGGCCGTCATTCCAATGTGCCGAAATCTGGAGCGCCGTTGGCAGGCACTTAGTGCGACTGCCGATGCAGATGGTGGACTGGAAACGCAATATGTTGCCGATCGGTTGAAATTGTGGAGCGCCGCAATTGCGATTCCGGCTGTATTGGCGGTGCTATTCACGGTTTTTTGAAGGCCGCTTGATTGACGCTGTAACGGCCCGCGCCTAAGCGGGAATCATGCTGACACCACAACACGCGCTTGAACGCGCGCAAAATCTCGTTTCCCAAGCCATGACGGCAGGCGCTGACGCGGCGGATGCCGTCTATGTCTGTGAGGCATCGACAGAGGTCCAAGTTCGGCTCGGTCAGTTGGAAGATGTCGCCCGCTCCGAAGGCGAAGATATTGGCCTGCGTGTTTTTGTCGGCCAACGCTCCGCCACGATTTCATCGTCCAACATGAATCCCGACATTCTGGCAGGGCTCGTCACCCGCGCCATCGACATGGCGAAAGAAGCGCCCGAGGACCAATATGCCGGTCTCGCGCCGCAGGATCGTTTGCTGACAGGATCCATTCCAGATTTTGATAGTGATGATGGCCTTGATCCGGACCCAGCTCTCTTGCGTGCGGCGGCGTTGGAATGTGAAGATGCGGCGCGGGCTGTGCCGGGCGTCTCCAATAGCGAAGGCGCAGGCGCCAGCGCCGGACGCAGCATTTTTGCGCTGGCCACGAGTCATGGCTTTGCCGGCGTTAAGTCCGGTTCTGGCTATAGCATATCGGCAAGCGTATTGTCTGGCGATGATGATGCCAAGGAACGCGATTATGACTGGCATTCGGCACGGCATATGGCGGATCTCGACAGCGCCGCCAAAATTGGCACCCGCGCAGGGGAGCGCGCGGTCAAACGATTAAATCCCGGCACCGTCAAAAGCGGCCAGATGCCGGTTGTCTTTGATCCGCGCGTTGGTGGGTCCTTTGTGGGCCATTTGCTTGGTGGCATCAGCGGTTCGGCCATCGCGCGCAAGACCAGCTTCTTGCTCGAATCGCTCGGCGCGCAGTTATTCGACGGCAGCATTTCGATTGTCGACGACCCGCACCGGATGCGTGGCCTTGGTTCGCGTGCCTTTGATGGTGAAGGCCTGCCCACCGCGCGCCGTTCAATCATTGATAAAGGCCTATTGACCGGTTGGTTGATGGAAAGTGCATCGGCGCGGCAATTGGGGCTGGAGCCGACCGGCCACGCCAGTCGGGGGACTAGCGGTGCCCCGGGGGTCAGTCCATCCAATGTCCATCTGGAAGGCGGCAGCGTCAGCGTCACGGAATTGATCGCTGATATCAAACATGGCGTGTATATTCATGAGCTCGCAGGGCAGGGCGTAAACCCTGTTACGGGCGATTATAGCCGGGGTGCAGCGGGTTTCCTTATCATCAACGGGGAAATTGCGGGGCCCGTGAGCGAGTTCACTATTGCAGGCAATTTAAAGGACATGTTTGCGGCCATGACGGCGGCCAATGACCTCGAATTCACCCGCAGCTTGAACGTGCCGACATTGCGCATTGACGGCATGATGATCGCAGGTGCCTGAGCGACAACTTGACCGCGCCGCTGTTGTAGCCGCCACGCAAGAGGCCGCAGCATTGGCCTTTGCCAGTTGGCGTGAAGGCGCGGCGGCCGATACCCATGTGTGGGACAAGGGAAAGAATAACCCTGTCAGCGACATCGATATGGCGGTTGACGCCTTTCTCACCACAAAGTTGCGGGCCATTTTGCCTGAAGCGGCGTGGTTGTCGGAGGAAAGCTCTGACGACCCGTCACGGTTGAATGCACGATTATTATGGTTGGTAGACCCAATTGACGGCACCCGTGATTATGTCCGCGGGCGCAGCGGATGGTGCGTGTCGGTGGCTTTGGTGGCTGATGGCCTGCCGGTCTTCGCCGTGATGGCGGCGCCGGCGCAAAATAAAGTCTGGATTGCGGCGCATGGGGAAGGCGTCACCTGTAATGGAGAGCGGCTCACGGGGAGTAGCCGGCTGGATTTCATTGGTTCACGCGTGCCCGCGGATGACTTGCCAAAACTGGATGCGGATTTGGTGACGGTGACCAAGCCTAACAGCATTGCCATGCGCATGACGATGGTCGCCTGCGACCGTGCGGATCTGGTTGCGACATTGCGATGGGGGCATGAATGGGACATCGCGGCGGCGCATTTGGTGGCACAAGAGGCAGGCGCGGTTGTCACCGATGCCTTGGGGCGACCTATTCGCTATAACAAAAGCGCGCCGAAGGATTTTGGGCTTATCTGCTGCGCACCCGGAATTCACCAAGCTGCGGTTGAAAGGCTTGCGGGCCGGGCGGCGAAGATATTGTCGTCGCCCTGAGCATTTTCAGGATGACGTGCAGATGGACTAGCGCGTTCGCGTCCACAGGGCGTCGCGGTCCATATCTCGGGGATTGTTGATGACGGCATCTACGAATGCCTTGCGCACCCATCGAAATTTTTCCGGCCGGCTCGTGAAAATTCGTTGGTCCCAAGCCTGTGCACCAGCCGCGCGCACCTTGCGGGCGATTTCGCCGTAAATTCCGGCGGCTGACAAGACCGCCCAGCGGGCTCGCAAGGGCAAATGCTTGGCGCCAACGCGCGCCGATGCCTCATATTTTTCAGCCTCATCGGCGAGCCAGCTACCCGCGAGCGCTAGCTTTTTGCGGTTATGCGGCTTCATATGCTCGCCGGGCCCGATGTCGAGCGTCGCGAGCCAATCGTCGGGCAAATAGCACCGGCCAGCCGCGTCGTCTTCGGCAATGTCGCGTGCGATATTAGCGAGTTGAAAGGCAAGGCCAAGGTCACAGGCTCTGTCGAGCGTGGCATCATCATCGGCGGACACACCCATGACCACCGCCATCATCACGCCAACGGCACCTGCAACATGGTAGCAATATTGATATAAATCCTTTTCGCGGCGCGGGCGCCAGTCGGCAGCGTCGAGGGCGAAGCCTTCAATCACATCCTCCGCCATGCGCTGCGTGAGGCCACATTCGCGCGCGACCACGCCCAAGCAGTCAAAGGCGGGTTCGCCGGTGGGCGTACCGGCGAGCGCCATGGCCGTCAGTTCGCGGATCGCCTGCAATCGCGCCTGCGGGTCGGTGACCGCCTCCATCGCGCCGCCATGGTCTTGCCCATCGGCCATATCGTCACATTTGCGGCACCACGCATATAGCAGCCACACCCGTTCGCGCGTTGTCCGGTCGAACAGGCGGCTGGCGAAGCGAAAGGATTTCGACCCGCGCGAGATGCTGTCTTGCGCAAAGGCGACGAGTGCGGGGCGGTCCATTATCCCCCTTCCGCTTGCGCGAGGGAAGTCACAGGTCTTCGGCCTTCATCTGGAAAATCGTTTTGTGCGGCACATAAGCGGCCATTTTGTCCAACAAGCCATCCAACACATCATCGACAATCATAATTCCGATATGTTGCGGCCGAATGAAGCCAACATCGATCATATTCTGGTTAAATGCTATCAACTGATCGTAAAATCCGGCCACGTTCAAAACGCCAACGGGTTTTTGATGATAGCCAAGTTGCGACCAGCTAATGGCTTCCCATAATTCATCCATAGTGCCCACGCCGCCGGGAATGGTGATAAAGCCGTCGGACAAGTCCGTGAAGCGTTGCTTACGCTCGTGCATACCCGATACCACATGCAGCTCGGTGCAGCCCTGATGTGCGACTTCCGCGCCAACTAAAGCCTCTGGGATGATACCAATAACTTCGCCGCCCGCTTCCAGTGCGCTATCCGCCACAGCGCCCATCAGGCCCAGGCGTCCGCCGCCATAGACAACAGCAATGCCGCGTTTGGCCAAAGCCTTTCCGACTTCGCGGGCCGCTTCGACATAGACCGGGTTCTCGGGCGTTGCCGAACCACAATAGACCGCAACGCGTTTCATGATTTTGCATCCTCTAACATTAATGCCGCCGTTGCTTTTGCGCTTCCCACGACCCCGGGAATACCCGCGCCGGGATGGGTGCCTGCACCGACAAAATACAAATTAGATATTGCGTCATCACGGTTGTGCGCGCGCAAATAGGCCGATTGCCAGAGAACGGGTTCAAGACTGAACGCGCTACCCAAATGCGCGGATAAGTCGCGGCCAAAATCGGCGGGTGTATAATGGAACTGCGTCATAATCCGGCTGCGGATATCGGGAATCAGGCGACGTTCCAGTTCATCCAATATCCGTTCCTTCATCGCCGCACCCACATCACCGTCCCAATCATGTGGCGCTTTGCCCAAATGGGCAACGGGGGCGAGGACGTAAAAGGTCGAACATCCTTCGGGCGCAAGGCTCGGGTCGGTAACGGTTGGGTGATGCAAATAAAGCGAGAAGTCCTTTGGCACGACACCATGATTGAAGATATCGTCCAGCAGTCCTTTATAACGCGGGCCGAACAATATCATATGGTGCGGGATCCCCGGCCATGTTCCTTTAATGCCCAAATGCAGGACGAACAAAGAAGGTGACCAGCTTTTACGACGCAGGGCATTGGTGGCCCGTTCGCCGCGTTTGTTGCCCGTTAACAAGTCCTTATAGGTATGCATCAAATCCCCATTTGATGCCGCCATGTCGCAATCCATGCGCCAACCGGACTTTGTGCGTACCCCTATGACCTTGTCACCGCGTGTTTCAATTTCTTCGACTGCATCGTCCAAGCGAACGGTCCCGCCGAGCCGTTCGAAATGCGTGACCATGGCATGGACGAGGCGGTTTGTGCCGCCCTTCGCAAACCATACGCCGCCTTCCTTTTCGATGGTATGGATGAGCGCATAAATTGCGCTGGTACTCATGGGGTTTCCGCCAACGAGTAAGGTGTGGAACGACAATGCTTCGCGCAATTTTTCATCTTTGACGTAGGACGAGACAATCGAATAGACCGAGCGCCATGCCTGATATTTCATTAACGCAGGCGCCGCCTTGATCATGGAGGCAAAGTCGAGAAACGCAACCGAGCCAAGCTTTTGATAGCCTTGTTTGTATACGCCCTTCGAATATTCGAGGAACTTGCGATAGCCCTCAACGTCGGCTGGGTTTAGTTTTTCAATCTCTGTTTTCAGGCCCGGCGCATCGTTGGAGTAATCGAAGTTCGTGCCATCTGGCCAGTTGAGGCGGTAAAACGGAAACACCGGCATTAATTCGACGTCATCTGCCATTTTATGGCCGGACAGCGCCCATAATTCTTCGAGACAAGGCGGGTCGGTGATTACCGTGGGCCCAGCATCAAAGGTGAAGCCATCCTTTTCCCAATGATATGCGCGGCCACCGGGTTTGTCGCGCGCTTCGACGATCGTGGTCGATATGCCCGCCGATTGCAGGCGAATGGCGAGTGCAAGGCCACCAAAGCCAGCACCGATAATCACGGCTGTCTTGGTCACTTTTTCTTGCTCCAAATCGCTTTTATCGCCCGACTTACGGAAATGGGCGGCTTGCCGGACAGGATACGCATCATGTCCCACCACGTTGTGTTTCCAGCGTAGAAACGTTCGATTAAGCCGGGGTCAAGCGTGTAGAAGCGTTCCAATATCTTATATCGGTCAGCGCCATCCGCGCCGCGGAAGAGCATGCGGTTGAGCATGCGGAAGAATCTGCCCTTACGCCAATGTTGCTCTGCGCGTTGACGCAGCGCGAGGTTCAGCTTGTCGCCGTCTAGGTCAGGCTGCTCGGCAATGAAAATCGCGTTGCGCACGGCATCCGGCAGGGAGTAGCTGGTGACGGGTTGGAAAAATGCACCCCGCGCACCGGCCTTTGCAGTCCGGCCACTGCCACTGTTCCAGTAACTATCGAGATCGCCGCCCATAACAACAGGCAGAACGCCACTTTCTTCCCGCAGAATGCGTTCGACTTGCCACCCTTTTTCGTCAGCATAGGCCGCGAGCCGTTGCCGCAAAATACGCGGGTCATGGTGCGGCTTGTCGCTGTAATAAGTGTCTTCGACAAACAGCTTGTCCATGCCAAAGGGCAGGACGTACACGAAACGATAGCCATCATGTTGATCCACCGTGGCGTCCATGACGATTGGCTTGGTGATGTTGTGTGGTTCGGACAATTGCATCAACTGCCCCGTGAATTTTTGCCAACCGCAGTCGAGATGGTATAAATCGGCAGCACCGCGTACATCGATAACACCACCTGCGTTAATCCGCTGCGCGCCGTCTAGCACCACCAGGCGCGGGGAAACCGCCTTCACTTCGCGGCCGAGCATGAGGGAGGATGCAGGAAGTTCCTTGCGCAAAACCTGATCAAAATGTTCGGATTCGATGCTATAGTAAATGTTATCGAGCGATCGGCTGTGCGCTGGAAATTTCACATCATATCCCGACCAGCCATACGTAACCAAAGGCGCGGTCAGCCAACGATGCTCCGGCAAAATGTCGCTCGCGAAATAGCTCCAGATATGGTTTCCGCCAAAGCTTTTACCTTGATCAATGAGGACAAGGTTTAACTCGGGCCGCATCTTGGCAAGTGCCAGCGCGATCAGCCCGCCGGCAAGACCGCCGCCAACGATGGCAATGTCGCATTTGATGTTTTTGACAGTCACGCCTCCGCCCTAGCGCAGGCATTTTGCAAGGGAAAGGGGCCTGCCACGGTAATGCACAGCTTTCTAAGCCATCATTTCATCCCGCAGCGGGATCGCGCAAAATTTTCTACATGCTATTCGGGCGTAAGGCGGCTAGCATTACGCAAAGGCGCGCGGCGAAAGCTGCTACTCATGAGGAATGAACATGCGGAAAAAATGGCTAATGGTGGCGTTGGGGGTGGTCGGACTCGTTGGTGCAATCGCCTATACACAGCGCGATACAATCGCGATGGCGCTTATTAGTCGCGCCGCAGATGGCGCGATGGCGCGCAACGTTATGGCGGATTTGCCCGCTGACCAACTGCATGTCGGTTTCTGTGGTACGGGATCGCCTTTACCCAGCCGCGATCGTGCCGCCGCCTGCACTGTGATTATTGCCAACGATAAGCTGTTCGTGTTCGACATGGGGGAAGGCTCCGGCGAAACATTGGCACTGATGGGGATGCCGCTTGATAAAGTGCAAGGTGTATGGCTGACGCATTTGCACAGCGACCATTTCGAAGGCCTTGGGCCATTTACATTGCAACGTTGGGCTGGAACGAGCGCCAAAACACCTTTGAATGTATCCGGCCCCAGTGGCGTGACTGAAATCACGCAAGGCTTGAACGCGGCCTATCGTATGGATTCAACCTATCGTATTGCCCATCATGGCGAAGCCGTTGTGCCGCCGTCTGGCTTTGGCATGACGGGGACAGCTATTGAGCCGGGGATCGTTTATGACGCCAATGATGTACGCATCACGGCGTTTGCCGTCGACCATGACCCCATCAAGCCTGCCTTTGGCTATCGCGTCGATTATAAGGGCAAGAGCGTTACTATCACTGGCGACACTGCATTTACACCCAAGCTTGTGGCTGCGGCCAAGGGTTCGGATGTGTTGGTGAGCGAACTTCTGTCCCCGCGTATCGTCGGCGCGCTTGCCAACAGCGCGCAAAAAGCGGGCATGACAAACCGCGCGAAGATTTTTGATGATATCCAAAATTACCATATCAGCCCCGAATTGGCTGCTGATGTGGCCAAGTCAGCAGATGTGGGCATGCTCGCCTTTACGCATATTGTGCCATCGGTGCCCAAGCCGCTCGAATTTGCGTTATTGGGCGAAGCGGACAGCCATTATGGCGGACCGATATCGGTAATGCACGATGGTGACGTTATCAGCATCACCGGACCGAAAGCGTTCAAAACGCGCAATTTGCTAAAATAATCGCAAAAAGGCTAAAGGCACCACATGGATAATGTGCATGTCATGATTATGTCGGCTGCGGCGATGACGCTCATAGTGGGCACGCGCTATTTGCTTGTCAGCGGCGCATTTGCCTGGGCAACCAAGATCCGTGCGCCAGGCCTGTACAATGGCCTTGACCGCCAAATCCGGCGTGAGATCGGCTGGAGCTTGGCTAGTGCTGCTATCTACGGCATTCCTGCGGGGATTGTCGCTTGGGGCTGGGATAGCTTGGGCTGGACTCAAATCTACACCGATATGACCGCGTTTCCATTGTGGTATCTGCCGGTGTCGATTTTCCTCTATTTGTTTGTGCACGACACTTGGTTTTATTGGACGCACCGCCTGATGCATCGGCCATTTTGGTTCAAGGCCGCCCATGCCGTTCACCATGACAGCCGACCACCCACCGCATGGGCAGCCATGTCCTTTCACCCGTGGGAGGCATTGTCAGGGGCTTTGGTCATTCCAATATTGGTTTTTCTTATCCCTGTTCATGTTGGGGCATTGGGCACGGTGCTAGCGGTTATGACGATCATGGGCGTGACCAACCATATGGGGTGGGAATGCTTTCCGAAATTCATCGTAAACGGCCGTTTGGGACGCTGGCTGATAACGGCGACACATCATCAAAAGCACCATGAGGTATATCGGGGAAATTATGGTTTATATTTCAGGTTTTGGGACAAAATGTGCGGCACGGATCTTGGGCTCGGCGATTGGAGCCGCCGCCCTCGCTAGTGCGGCGGCAGCTGCTGCACCTACGGCAACGCTGGAGGTCAATATTTCTGGCCTGCGCAGCCAGAAGGGCAATGTTCTGGTCTGCGTTACCGCAAATTCGCGCTTTTTCCCTGACTGCAGCAAAGATCCGAAAAGCTACCGCGCTACTGTACCGGCGCGCGATTCTGCGCAGGTTTCCCTCCGCGGTATTGCGCAAGGCACTTATGCAATAGCCGTGATCCACGACGAAAATGGCAATGCTAAAATGGACATGGCTGTCTTCATTCCAAAAGAAGGCTTCGGTTTTTCGCGCAACCCCGCTATCCGCACTGGACCGCCCAAGTTCAAAGCTGCCGCTTTTGCCATTGATGCTGCCCAAATCAGCCAGCAGATTAAAATGAAATATATGCTTTAACCTGATTTGCTGTGACCAGCTCCCTGCGTCGCGCACGACGCAGGCGCATGGTTCATGGCGCGCTGGATCAGCTTTATCTTTTCATCCTGCTCGCGGCTCATCATCCTTTAGCATTGGATTAGAGCGCCATTTTCACTTCTTGAATGGGTTGCTGAACTTCGCGTCTGTGGTCAGGTTATTGTCGTTTAGCGTTAGCAGAAATGCGACCAAGGCGGCTTTTTCATTCTGCGTTAGGTTTAATCGCAGCGGTGCGCCTCCGGGTGTTTTTAACCGGTTGTCGAGTGCGGGACCATTTTGAATGCCGCTATTATAATGTTCGATTACCTGTTCGAGCGTCGAAAATCTGCCATCGTGCATGAACGCTCTCGATAATCCGACATTTTTCAGCGAGGGCGATTTGAAAATTCTGGTTTCATTTGCGTCCAACCCATTGCTGAGCGAATTGGCAGCCAAACCGAATGTTGGAGGCTGGTGACAGGCCGCGCAACCCGCACCGCCTTGACCTGGTCCAGTCATAAACAATTGGTGCCCCAATTCTTCTGATGCGGAAAAACCGGGTAGCGCAACGTTAAGGTTTCGGTTGGGTGCAGCCGCATTAAATACTTGCGCATAGGCTGTGTCCCATCGGCTGGCGGCGGAAATCATCGCGCGGGTAAACTGGGCTAACGCCTGCTGTATGCGCGCTTCGGTGATTGCGGAATTGCCGAAAGCAAGCGTGAACAGATCTGGATAATATGTGGATGCCGCCAATTTGGTCAGCAGGGCATTAATCCCGCCATGTGTCGCGTCAAAGCCCATTTCTATAGGATGAATAATGGGCTGGCTAACCTGCAACTCCAGCGAAGCAGCACGCTTGTCCCAAAACATGGTGCCGGGACGATAATATCGAATATTGCCGAGCCGCATGGCATGCGCACTGGTGAAGGCTGTTCCCGAAAATCCCGTGCTGAATCTATTGGGATCGTCAAATCCGTTGGCTTGTTGGTGGCATGAAGCACAAGCCGTCGTATCATTCACGCTCAGCCTTTTGTCGTAAAATAACACTCTGCCAAGCGTGGCCACACGGTCATTAATCGGATTGTTATTAGGGCTGTTGTCCAGCGCAGCCACGGTTGCATCATAATAAGCAGGCAAGACGGGGTTTGCGTAGTTATCCAGTCGGTTCACATCGATAGTGGTAAAATCGACAATGCCCGATATCGGTGTTGCTGGGGGTGGCGGCGGTGTCACGGCAGCAATGGTGACCGTCGGGGCGGCAGAATTGGATGTTGTGTCGCCACCGCAGCCAGACAAAATGGCGCTAAGCGGGAAAATGATTCCTAAGGCCGCTATTTTAATCTTCTGCAAAAGCCCCCTCCTATTGCTTCTCAGGTTGAATAGATCCTGACATTTCCTAAGTACATCAAACTTTATGAATATAGAGCAACAATTTTTATTGTTATATTACAATAATTTAACAAATATCATATAATGATTAATTCTTGGGCAAACATGCTGAAACCAGCTGGCGCCATTAGGGGATGCTGGACAGTTTTCGTCATATCACCTAAGCAAATGTCATCCCCGGGGAGTCGCATGACTGAGAGGCGGTGCTGCAATGCCCGCGACCCGCTGAACCTGATCCCGTTTGCACGGGCGTAGGGAGGTGAGACCGCAACCAGTCCGGTGGACTGGTGAGGACCAACCCCGGTCTTCACGCTTACTCGCTCTCCTTATGATATTTTGGAGAGATGACATGGCAGACGTCCCAGCACGCACGGAAATCGGCGTAACCACTGGTCCCATTCGCGGCAGCAAGAAAATCTATGTTGGCCCGTTGAATGTCGCCATGCGCGAAATTCATTTGGAGCCATCTTCAGGTGAGCCCCCCGTGCGCGTCTACGACACCAGCGGCCCTTATACCGATAGCAATGCGCGTATCGACATCAGCGTTGGCCTTAATGAAATCCGCCGCCCATGGATTATGGCGCGCGGCGATGTGACTGAGGTTCCCCAGCGCGAAGTAAAACCCGAAGACAATGGCCAGCTTGGCCCCGACCGCAGCGGCGGCGTCGCGCCATTCCCCAATGTCCGCAAAAAAGTGCTCCGCGCCAAGCCCGGCATGAACGTCAGCCAGATGCATTATGCGCGCAAGGGCATCATCACCCCTGAAATGGAATATGTCGCCGAACGCGAAAATCTGGGTCGCGCGCGTCTCGCCGAATATAAGCGCGATGGCGAGAGCTTTGGCGCGTCGATCCCCGATTATGTCACGCCCGAATTTGTCCGCGACGAAGTCGCCCGTGGCCGCGCGATCATTCCCAACAATATCAACCACCCTGAATCCGAGCCGATGGCGATTGGCCGCAATTTCTTGGTCAAGATTAACGCCAATATCGGCAACAGCGCGGTTGCATCCGATGTCGCGACCGAGGTCGACAAGATGGTCTGGTCAATCCGTTGGGGCGCGGATACCGTCATGGACCTGTCGACGGGCCGCAATATTCACGACACGCGTGAATGGATCATCCGTAACTCGCCTGTGCCCATTGGCACCGTGCCCATTTATCAGGCATTGGAAAAGGTCGGCGGCGTGGCAGAGGACCTGACATGGGAAATCTTCGCCGATACGTTGATTGAGCAAGCGGAACAGGGCGTCGATTATTTCACCATCCATGCGGGCGTTCGTTTGCCTTATGTGCCATTGGCTGCAAAGCGCATGACCGGCATCGTCTCGCGCGGCGGCAGCATCATGGCGAAATGGTGCTTGGCGCATCACAAGGAAAGCTTCCTCTACGAACGCTTCGATGAGATCACCGAGATTATGAAGGCCTATGACGTCGCCTATTCGCTCGGCGACGGGCTGCGTCCCGGCAGCATTTATGACGCCAACGACGAGGCGCAATTTGCCGAACTCTATACGCTGGGCGAACTGACCAAGCGTGCTTGGGCGCAGGATGTGCAGGTGATGATCGAAGGGCCCGGCCATGTGCCGATGCACAAGATCAAGGAAAACATGGAGAAGCAGCTGGAGGCGTGCGGTGAGGCACCATTCTACACGCTTGGACCGCTCACCACCGATATCGCTCCGGGATATGACCATATCACCAGCGGCATCGGTGCGGCGCAGATCGGTTGGTATGGCACGGCAATGCTTTGCTACGTCACGCCAAAGGAGCATTTGGGCCTGCCTGACCGTGACGATGTGAAGGTCGGCGTTGTCACCTATAAGCTTGCCGCCCATGCTGCCGACTTGGCCAAGGGCCATCCCGCGGCGCAAGTGCGCGACGATGCGTTAAGCAAGGCGCGCTTCGAATTCCGCTGGCGCGACCAATTCAACCTGAGTCTCGACCCAGATACCGCAGAGCAATATCATGACCAGACGCTTCCAGCCGAAGGCGCAAAGTCCGCGCATTTCTGTTCGATGTGTGGGCCGAAATTCTGCTCGATGAAAATCAGCCAAGAAGTGCGCGATTTCGCCAAGCTGCAAAATCAGGGCGCCGAGAGCTTCGTCGCCGCAGAAGAAGCCGAAGCCGGAATGGCGCATATGAGCAAGGTCTATGACGAAACCGGCCGCGAGCTGTACATGGGCGCCGGTGATCGGGAGCATGATTGAGGGAACAGACCGCGTTATTGCCGCGTGACATTCTGGCGGGGCGGGTTAGGGTTGGGGCATGACCGCGACACCCAAAAACCCCAGCTGGTTTGACATAAGCATGGATGCTTGGGCGCTGGCCGCGGAATCAAACATCGTTATCGCGATGCGCATCGGCCGTCTGGCGCAAGGCGGGCCGGCGGCGGTGCAAGAGGCGGGGCGGATGGTGTCGGAGAAGGTTACGGCGAATGTGGCGCTTGGCTGTGACTTGATGTCCGGAAAGCTTGGGAGCAGCCCAGAGGCGATCGTCAGCGCCAGCATCGCGCATTATTCCAAAAGCGTGGGTGCCAACCGAAAACGGCTAAGCGGCAAACTTGCCACATCGATGCCCGAAAATGGTGGTGAGCGGGAATAAGTCGTATTTTCGCTTCTAGTTTGCACATTATTTAAATCAGGCGTATATGGGATGCACGCTATCGTCGACCGCGACGGATTTTTGAGGCGCGTCGCCGATCCCATGATCGGAGCGGGCAACGTTTTTCCCTACCACGACTTGGCTACCCACCTGGCGCTGTTGTCCGGTGGTCACCTGTTTCGTGAAAGGAACATATTATGCCCGTAGGCACCGTAAAATTTTTCAATGCAGACAAAGGCTATGGCTTTATCGCGCCCGATGGCGGCGGTGATGACAGCTTCGTACACATTTCGGCTGTTCAGGCAGCTGGCATGCACACGCTGGATAAAGAACAGCGCGTGAATTTCGAAGTCGAAGTTGGCCGCAATGGTAAGGCTTCGGCCATCAACCTGTCCGCAGCTGATTAATCAGCCGCAAAAGCGAAAAAAAGGGCTGCCGAAAGGCGGCCCTTTTTTTGTGTCGCGCGCTGATGCTCAGTCGAACAATTCTTCCAGAAACGACTTTTTGCGTTTCTTATACGGGTAGCCATGACCATAGCCTTGGTGCGGCATAGGATAGCCTTGTGGGGCAAAGCCGCCTTGGGGTGGTGGTGGTGCTTGTGGGGCAGGCGCGGGTTGCGTGGGCATTTCGGCAGCGGCGCTGCGTTCGATAATCTTATCTAGCTCACCGCGATCCAGCCATACGCCGCGGCATTGCGGGCAATAATCAATTTCGACACCTTGGCGATCACTCATGACCAACGGTACCTTGCATACAGGGCAAGGCATTCCAACGGCTGCATTCATTTCGGGTCTCCTCTTGAACTTATGAAGCGGTCCGACATCGCCGTCACATGACGACCAGAGGGGCCCGGCCCGCATTTTCCGAACTGGGCATTGTGCCGCTGGATTTCAAGATGGTTACCCGCTTCGATGTATCAGCGTTTCCGCACAAACTCTGCGCGTAGCACAAGGCCTTTGATACCATCAAAGCGGCAGTCAATTTCCTGCGCGTCGCCGGTCAGTCGGATGGATTTGATCAACGTGCCGCGTTTCAACGTCTGGCCCGCACCCTTCACGGTTAGATCCTTAATCAACGTCACTTGGTCACCGTCGGCAAGCAAATTGCCAACCGCATCGCGGACTTCGACAGCATCATTTTGCGCAGCTGCCGCTTGTGCTTCAGCGCTGCTAATCCATTCGCCGGACGCTTCGTCATAGACATATTCTTCGTCCATATTGTCGCTCATAAGACCCAATTTCCTTTATGTTCGGCACCGCCGTAGCGACAATTTTGGCCGCGCGAAAGCCAGTTGCAATTTGCAACGATGTCAGTAAGATTTTGGTGTAAAATGGAGAGGCATATGGCGCAGGCTGAGACGACTATAGATGTTTTGATTGTGGGTGCCGGTCTGTCCGGTATTGGCGCTGCGGCGCATCTCACCATGCAATGCCCGAACAAAAGCTACGCAATTGTGGAACAACGCGCCGATATGGGCGGCACATGGGATCTGTTTCGCTATCCCGGTATTCGGTCGGACTCCGACATGCATACGCTGGGATATCGTTTCAAACCATGGTTACATGAAAAAACGATCGCGGATGGCCCTTCCATTCACGAATATGTCCATGAAACCGCCGAAGAATATGGCATTTCGCCGCACATTCATTTTGGTCACAAGGTTATCTCGGCCAATTGGTCGAGCGCCGATGCCCGCTGGCATATAACGGCCAAGGTCGTAGACGGTGGTGCCGAACGGCGCTTTGCGGCGCGGTTCTTGTTCATGTGCGCTGGCTATTATGATTATGATCAAGGCTATAAGCCCGATTTCGCGGGCGAAGCCGACTTTGGCGGTCAAATCATCCATCCGCAGCATTGGCCCAAGGATTTGGATTATGCGGGTAAGAAGGTTACGGTCATTGGCTCAGGCGCGACGGCGGTGACGATTGTGCCTGTTATGGCGGAGCAAGGCGCGCAGGTGACGATGCTGCAACGGTCGCCAACCTATATGGTCTCGCGTCCTGCCATTGACCCGTTTTCAAAATTTGTCCGCAAGATTTTGCCGGAGAAATTGGCCTATGCGCTCACACGGTGGCGCAATATCAATATGCAGCGTTTTACCTATTGGTATGCGCGTAGGAACCCTGCAAAATTGGGAGAAAAATTGGTCAATATGGCGCGGGAGGCTTTGCCTGCATCGGTTGATGTTGATACCCATTTTGTGCCCAAATATGGCCCATGGGAACAACGCCTGTGCCTCATCCCCGATAGCAACATGTTCACGGCGATTACCGAGGGCAAAGCCGAAGTTGTCACCGACCATATCGATCATTTTACCAAGACAGGCATTCAGCTGAAGTCCGGCAAGCATATCGAATCCGATATCATCATCACCGCGACGGGCCTGAATCTTGTCACCATGGGCAAGACCGCAATCAGCGTTGACGGGAAAGCTGTCAATTTTGGTGAGCATTTCAATTACAAAGGCGTGATGTTCAACGACATTCCGAACTTTGCCAGCGTATTTGGCTATATCAATGCATCTTGGACGCTCAAGACCGACATTGTGGCGGATTATGTTTGCCGCTTATTGTGGAAAATGGACGACAAAAATGCACTGGTGGCAACGCCCGTTCTGGATGATCCTAACATGCCGAAGCTGCCATTTGTGACCGATTTTAGTTCTGGTTACTTCGCGCGCAGTTTCGATAAATTGCCCAAAAATGGCGACCGTCACCCATGGCGTGTTCTGCAAAATTATGCGGCAGAAAAGAAAATCCTGACACAGGACCCTGTCGATGACGGCGTCATGGTGTTTTCAGCGCCGCAATATACCCGGGCACATAGCGAAAACACCGAAACGCTTATCGCCGCAGAATGATGGTGATTGGACGGGCGTCGAGGACGTCCGTCAGCTTTCCGGATTTCGAATTGTCGCGGCGCGCGGGGCGGTTGTGCAATGTTATGCAGATAAGAAAAATGCATAACCTCTCTGAAATATCTCCCGTTCGCTTGCTATAGCGGCTATCGAACGGATTATGCGTTACGACAATTTGATCCAGCCTGACAATGCGCAGGCCGCCACTCCCATCCATGTCACCGACAAAGCGTGCTTTGAAACCTGGCTTGCGCTGCAGTCCGATGCCGCCCGAACGGCTATCAAGGCACAAAAATTTGAGGGGAATGCGAACGATTTAGCCATATTGCCCGGAGACAAACCCGGGGAATGGTCTGTCGTCGCCGGCGTTTCGGATATGGCCGTGCCGGGTGTGTGGCATTTAGCTAAAGCAGCGGAAAGCCTTCCCGAAGGCACCTATCGCCTCGTCGATTATGATGCCGGTGATGCCATGCTTGGCTGGATATTGGGGCAATATCGCTTTCAGGAATATCTGAGCGAGCCCAAACTAGTTGGCCCGCGGGTCTTGTTGGTTCGGGAGCCCGCCCGCATTCCTGCCGCAGAGATGCAGGCCGCCGCAACCGCTTTGGTCCGCGATCTTGTCAACCGACCAGCGAGCGATCTTGGGCCAAATGCCTTGGAGACCGAAGCAAGGCGCATCGCCAAGTCACATAAAGCGGAGGTCACTGTCACCACCGGGGAGGCTCTCGAAACGGGCTATCCGCTCATCCACGCGGTCGGCAAGGCTGCCGCGCGTACGCATGCGCCGCGCCTGATTGAAATGGAATGGGGCGACCCGCGTCACCCGCGCATCGCGATTGTGGGCAAGGGCATAACCTTCGACAGCGGCGGACTGGATATCAAGACCGCCTCTGGCATGCGGCTGATGAAGAAAGATATGGGCGGTGCGGCGCATGCCTTGGCATTGGCAGATCTGATTATGGCGGCGCATTTACCCGTGCGGTTGCACATGCTGGTGGCGGCGGCGGAAAACAGCATCGCAGGCGACGCGATGCGGCCGGGCGATATCATCAAAAGCCGTAAGGGCCTGACCGTGGAAATCGACAATACCGATGCCGAAGGACGCTTGGTGTTGGCGGATGCGCTTACCAAAGCGATACAGGATAAGGCGGAGTTGATCATTGATTTTGCCACGCTGACTGGCGCGGCGCGCGTTGCGCTTGGCCCCGATTTGCCTGCGATGTTTAGCAATGACGAACAGATCGCAAATGCCATGTTGGCGGCATCAAAGGCAGCATCGGACCCGCTTTGGCGCATGCCCTTATGGGCGCCATATATGGAAATGCTCGACAGCGACATCGCCGACATATCCAATAGCGGCGGTGCTTTTGCAGGCGCGGTCACGGCGGCATTGTTCCTGCAGAAATTCGTTCCCGACGATGTGCCTTGGGTGCATCTGGACACCTTCGCCTGGCGACCTACCGGCAAACCCGGTAGGCCAAAGGGCGGTGAGGCACTTGGCCTGCGCGCTGTCTTTCGTTATTTGACGGAAACTTATCCGGTCGGCTAAGGGTTTTGCATGAAATCTACCGTCGCTCCAGCGCAGGCTGGGGCCCATTACGCCTCTCAATTTTGAACGACAGGCGAGATCGGCACCAGCCTGCGCTGGTGCGACATATTTGGGGGAATGAGTAATTGGGTATCAATAAGCCAATTGGTAGGCCTATACACAAGCTGACGGGCCATAGCCTTGTCGGTGACAAAAGGACAACGCCGATCCGTGGCGACCTTGCCGATATCAGCCTGGCTGGAAAGCTCTTCGCGCCGCATTATGCCGTACCCATGCTGCGCACAGGTATCGCGCCTGTCACAGAAATCCATGCAGAGGCCCATGCAACATCAATGCCGGTCAGCGCGTTGATGCATGGCGAAGAATTTGCCGTGCTGGATGTCGCGGGCGACTGGGCTTGGGGATATTGCCTGCACGACAATTATTTGGGTTATCTGCGCTTTGCCGAATTGGGGAATGATTTTGCCGCCACGCATATTGTCAGCGCGCCGGCGACATTGCTCGTAGCGGCACCATCGACAAAAGCGCCGGTGTTGGCGCGCTATCCGATGGGTGCGCGGTTGCTTTGCGGTGAATTGAGCGCATGTGGCAAATATCTGGCATGCGAAAATGGTTTTGTGCCGTGCACGCATGTGTCGGAAATTGGGTGTGTCGATGCAACGCCTGCAGACCTCGCGGAGCAACTTATCGGCACGCCCTATAGCTGGGGTGGACGCAGCGGTGATGCGCTGGATTGTTCGGGCCTTGTGCAACTGGTCTTTGGCCTAAAAGCCATCATGGCACCGCGCGATGCAGATATGCAAATGGCCGAGTTTGGTGCGGAATTGCCCGAAGGCGCTCCGCTGGAGCGTGGCGATTTGATATTCTTCCCCGGTCATGTCGGTATCATGGCCGACGCCGAGAACATAATCCACGCCAATGGCGCGGCAATGGCGGTGAGTGTGGAGCCGCTCACGGAAGCAACAGCCCGTTTTACCGAGCATGAGGTCGCGATTTTGGCGCGCAAGCGGGTTGCGCTTTGACCAAATCCATCTTCATCGATGGTGCCGCAGGCACCACTGGTCTTGAGATCGCTGATCGGCTGGCAGGCCGCGCCGAGTTCTCGTTGATCAGCTTGGATGATGCCAAACGCAAAGACATGGCCGCGAAACGCGAAGCGTTGAACGACGCCGACTTCGTCATTTTGTGCCTACCAGATGATGCCGCGAAAGAGGCGGTGGCGATGACAACATCCGCCGCAACGCGTATCATTGATGCATCGACGGCCTATCGTATTGACCCCGATTGGGCTTATGGTTTTGCCGAATATCGCACCAGTCAGCGCGAACGCATTGCGTCTGCACGGTTGGTCAGCAACCCCGGTTGTTACCCCACCGGATTTTTGGGCCTTATCGCGCCTTTGGTCGCCGCTGGTTTACTCCCCGCCGATTGGCCATACACGGTCAATGCGGTGTCGGGCTACTCGGGTGGTGGCAAGGCGTTGATACAAAGGTTCGAAGGTGACGGCGCGGATATCGGCTATCGCAGCTATGGCCTTGATCTGGCGCATAAGCATGTGCCCGAAATGCAAATGCATGCGGGCCTTGCCCACGCACCGCTCTTTGCGCCCGCCGTTGTGCATGCCTTTCGCGGGATGATTGTGGAGGTGCCGTTGCCGCTGTCGGCCATGGCAGGGGCGGCCAGCGCAGATGCATTGCACGCTGCACTTACGGCCCATTATGCAGGATCGCCGGTGGTGAAGGTGTACAGTGAAGCTGCGCCAAGTGAATTATTGATGCACGCCGATCAAGCGCCATCGGACCGGCTTGATCTTTACGTGCTCTCATCGCCCGACGGCTCGCAAGTGCGGTTGCTAGCGATGCTCGACAATCTTGGTAAAGGCGCAAGCGGCGCAGCGGTACAGAACCTCAACATCATGGCCGGCTTGGACGAGACGGCAGGGTTGCGGTTGTAGAGTTATGCCGCGCCGAACACAGTCGCACCAATGGTCAAAACATCCTGAACTCTTAACTTCCATTCGGTCGCCTTGGGACAAATATCGCAAAGCTGATTGGAATTTTGAGAGGTATGAAAACGCCGTCTTTGCTCGCCCATGCGATAGCGAGAACGTAGTTTATACTGCATTAGATTTCTGCGTTGCGATCGTTAGTTTGCGTGATTGGACCCGCAAGTTCTTCCTCCACGACGTTCGCGTCAACCATAAAATTTTGCCGACCGGCTTAACTGAAATGGATCATTTCTTAGATTACATCTATGAACGCGTAACTTGGCAGCGAGCCGTCGAAGCCATCGCGAACACGGTGAAGCATGCTGAATACCGAGATGCCGGTTGGCCAAATGGGATTGCAATGCCAGCGAGCTTTTTTCCAGACAATCTCAAGACCGAGCAAGAAGTATGCAAGGACGGTGTGGAATTATTTACACTTTTGCATAAACATAAAGAAGTAGCTTGGTGGGACATAGCGTTACGCCAACACCCCGATAATGATGCGACGACAGGCTACGTTGCTTTTGGCGACACGCTAGATCAGTGGCATGATGTGCTTCAAGATCTCAACTATTTGTTGGATTGAAACATCAATAAGGCGGCTGGTCAAAACCCTTTGGGCTCTTGGTGAATATCTCGCAGCCATCTTCGGTGATGCCGATGCTATGTTCGAACTGCGCGCTTAAGGAACGGTCGCGCGTTACTGCCGTCCATCCATCGTCGAGCACTTTGCCCGCGGCCTTGCCGATGTTAATCATGGGCTCAATCGTGAAAATCATGCCGGGACGCAGCTCTGGACCCGTGCCGGGGCGGCCGACATGGACGATTTCGGGGGCGTCGTGGAATAATTGGCCCAAGCCATGGCCGCAGAAATCGCGGACCACGCCATAACGATGCTTTTCGGCATGGGTTTGGATTGCATAGCCGATGTCGCCGACGCGGTTGCCGGGCTTCGCAGCTTCGATACCGAGCATCAGGCATTCATAGGTCACATCGACTAAACGCTTGGCCTTCACTGGCACATCGCCAACTAAGAACATGCGGCTGGTGTCGCCGTGCCAGCCATCCAGTTGTGGCGTGACGTCAATGTTGACGATGTCGCCATCCTTCAATTTCTTGTCCGACGGGATGCCGTGGCAAATGACATGGTTGATCGAAATACAGCAGCTATGCGTATAGCCGCGATAGCCCAAGGTCGCAGGCACTGCGCCGCCGCGCATCGTCATCTCACGGACAATATCGTCCAATTCTTCGGTCGTGACGCCGGGCACGACATGCGGCACCAAGGCGTCGAGAATTTCGGCGGCAAGGCGCCCGGCCTTACGCATGCCGTCAAAGCCTTCTGCCCCATGCAATTTGATCGTCCCGTCGCGGGCCTGCATCGCCTCTTGCGGCGTCACGCTTACATATTGTTCCATGCAAGCGATATAAGGCAATAATCCGCACTTTGCGAGGGGGTGATTTATGCTATCGAGTCCCCATGACAGAATCTCGCATCTACACCGCTGCCCTTGTAATCATCGGCGATGAAATCCTTTCCGGCCGCACACAGGACAAAAATGTCAGCCAAATTGCCCTTTGGCTGAATATTCAGGGCATTCGCTTGCGCGAAGTGCGTGTGGTGGCCGATGACATGGATGCGATTATTGAGGCGGTAAACCTCCTGCGTGCGCGCAATGATTATCTGTTCACAACCGGCGGCATTGGCCCAACGCATGATGACATTACGGTCGATGCAATAGCGGCCGCGCTGGGTGTTGAGGTGGTGATACATCCCGAAGCGAGCGCGGTGCTGCACGCTTATTATGAAACACGCGGCGGCATCAATCCGGGCCGTTTGCGCATGGCGCGGGTGCCTGATGGTGCGGACCTCATTCCAAATAAAATGTCGGGTGCGCCGGGCATTCGGCATGGCAATATCTTCATCATGGCGGGCGTCCCGCATATCACCGCAGGTATGTTGGACGCACTCACGGGTACGCTTGAGGGCGGCGCGCCTTTGTTATCCCGACAAATCGGTTGCTGGGTCGCCGAAAGCGAAGTGGCCAAGTTGCTGGGCGATACGGAAAAGCATCATGAGGGGTGCCAGATCGGCAGCTATCCGTTTTTTCGCGAGGGCAAGGTCGGTGCAAATTTCGTCGTGCGCACCACTGACGCGCATAAATTGGCGGAATGTGTTGAGGCGTTGCAACTTGGCCTGCGCGGGCTGGGCTATGACTCCGTCGATGGTGGAATTTAAGCGGGGGTTCTTCGGATCGTTCATGTGCGGTCAAGCTGCACGCCCGTTATGAGGAGTGTAATGCGCAAATTTTCTTATGCCCTCGCTTTGGCAGCGTTGCTGCTCTCCACCAATACTTACGCCCAAACTGTGTCCGTCGCGACCGCTTCAGCGAAGAAGGCTGCGCAACCTTGGTTATATGAAGGCAGCGATATCCCTGTCGATGACACATGGACATTTGGCGTTCTGCCCAATGGTCTGCGCTATGCCGTCAAGAAAAACGATGTTCCTGCGGGGCAGGTTTCCATTCGCGTGCGGATTGATGCGGGCGCATTGCATGAGAATAATGACGAGCAAGGCTTTGCCCATCTCATCGAGCATCTGTCCTTTCGCGGATCAACCTTTGTTCCTGATGGAGAGGCGAAGCGCATTTGGCAGAGGTTCGGCGTAACATTCGGTAGCGATAGCAACGCCCAAACAACGCCGACGCAGACAGTCTATAAACTCGATTTACCTAATGCGACGCCTGAAAAGCTTGATGAGTCGGTGAAAATCATTTCGGGCATGATCCGTAACCCGCGAATTTCGCCTACCGCGTTAAATGCCGAACGCGCGATTGTTCTGGCTGAATTGCGGGAAAATAGCGGCGCGCAGATGATCTATAGCGATGCCCTGCGCCAACATGCGTTTCAGGGGCAGCGCCTTGCGAACCGGTCAACTATTGGGACCCCGGAAACGCTGCAGGCGGCAGATGCCCTGCGCCTCAGCGCCTTTCATGACCGCTGGTATCGCCCCGAAAATGCCGTTGTCGTGATGGCTGGCGATATGGAGCCAACGCAGCTTGCCAATCTGGTCCAACGCTATTTTAACGATTGGAAAGGAAAAGGCGCACGCGCGCCCGAACCAGATTTTGGCGACCCTAGCCCACAAGGAACGCCTGCGCGCGTCCTTATTGAGCCAACATTGCCGAATACGGTCAGCCTTTCTTATCTGCGGCCTTGGCGCAAAGTGAACGACACGATTGCCTATAATGAACAATTGTTGATCGATGCCTTGGCGATGCAAATCATTAACCGCAGGCTTGAGGTGCAGGCGCGTAATGGCGGCAACTATTTATTTGCGCAGGTAGAGCAGGAAGATATTTCGCGCACCGCCGATGCGACATTGGTTTCGTTGACGCCCATCGGGGACCAATGGGAAGCCGCGACGCGTGATGTCCGTGCAATCATTGCCGATGCAGTAACAACGGCGCCTTCGGTTGCGGACATTGACCGCGAAAAGACATTGTTCGGCAATGCGCTGCGCACGATGCTGGATAGCTACCCGTTTGAAGCTGCTGCGAAGCAGGCGGATGATATCGTCGGCGCCGTGGATATACGCGAAACGGTGGCGGCCCCGAAAACGGTTGTTCAAGTCTATGAAGGTATAAAAGACAAGTTCACCCCCGAACGTCTTTTGGCGTCCACACAGAAGCTTTTTAGCGCAGATGTAATCCGGTTGTTGGTCTCTTCGCCCACGCCGATACCCGATGCGGATAATCGCGCGCTTGCGGCTTTGAATGCATCTGTGGCGGCCAACACATCGGCGCGTCTGTCCGAAAAAACGCTTGGCTTTGCGGCATTGCCTAAATTGGGTGCGCCGGGTGAACTGGTGGCCGAGGATATATTGTCGCGATGGGACGTAACGCGGCTGGAGCTGTCCAATGGCGTACGCGCCTTGCTCTATCCTAATAAAGCCGAAAGCGGTCAGATCCGGATATTGGTTCGTTTTGGCCGTGGATATCAGGCCGTAAACCCAGACCAAGGCGGTCTATTATGGGCAGGGCCATTGGTTTTGCCTGAAAATGGCATTGGCAATATCAAGCGCACCGAAATTGATCAGATGGTCAACGGGCGGCGCATTGAGCTCAACTTTTCGGTCGATGACGACGCCTTCCAATTTGGCGCCAACACGCGGCCTGATGATCTTGCCGATCAGCTTATCTTGATTGCCACGAAGTTGGAGCATCCCGGTTGGGACCCCGCGCCCGTGGAACGTGCCAAAGCGTTGGCTACGTCAGGCTATGCTAGCTTTGAAATGTCGGCGACGTCGGTGTTGCAACGTGATCTGGAATATCTGCTGCGCAATAAGGACGCCCGTTGGAAGTCGGCGACCCCTGCAGAAGTGGCACAAATTGATGCGGCGAAGTTTGAAGCTTATTGGCAGCCTTTGATGGCGCAGGGGCCTGTCGAAGTTCTGCTTTTTGGGGATTTTGAAAAAGCCGAAGCAATCAAGGCGCTGGAAAAAAGCTTCGGCGCAATGACATCGCGTGCACCATCGCCGGTTTCAGCATTGGCAAGAAATGTGCGCTTCCCAGCGCCAACGGCTGCGCCGCTTCGATTGACGCATCGCGGTGCAAGGGATCAAGCGGCAGCGGTCATGGCCTGGCCAACCGGTGGCGGCATCAGCGGCATTACCGAGGGGCGGCAATTGGAAACATTGGCGGCTATTTTTCGCGATCGGCTATTCGAAAAATTCCGTGCTGAGCAAGCCGCGAGTTACAGCCCCGACATGGCCGCCAACTGGCCCTTGAACTTTAACAGCGGCGGATATTTGATGGCTTATGCGCAGGTTAATCCTGCGGATGTGGACCGTTTCTTCGCTTTTGCAGACGAGGTTGCAGCGGACTTGATGGCAAATCCCGTTAGCGCCGACGAATTGCAGCGCGCTGTGGAGCCTACCAAGCAAGCCATTGAGCGCGCGGCGTCGGGCAACAGTTTTTGGCTGAACCAGTTAAAAGGGGCGAGCTATGACCCCGAACGCTTTGCGGCATTGGGCAAGCTGTACAGCGATTTCAACGATGTGACGCCGGCCATTTTGCAGTCATTGGCACAAAGCTATTTTATTAAAGAAAAAGCGTGGAAGCTCGTCGTTGAACCGCAGTCGGGTGATGGTGCGGCAACGGCTGTCGCGCATTAACGGTTACAAAACATATTTGGACAGGTCGGTGTCCTTGGCGATGCCCGAAAGTTGCTTGCTGACATAAGCGGCGTCGATCTTCAAGGTTTCGCCTTTGCGGTCCTCGGCATCATAGCTGATATCTTCCAGCAGCTTTTCCATCACCGTCTGCAAACGCCGTGCGCCAATATTTTCGACTGAAGAGTTCACATCCACGGCAATGCGGGCAATCGCATCAATCGCGTCATCGCTAAATTCAAGTGTAACTTCCTCGGTCGCCAGCAATGCCCGATATTGCATCGGCAAATTAGCCCGGGTTTCAGACAATATCCGCACAAAGTCTGCATGCTCCAGCGCGCGCAATTCGACGCGGATAGGCAAACGGCCCTGTAATTCCGGCAACATGTCGCTTGGCTTGGAAATGTGAAAAGCGCCCGACGCAATGAACAAAACATGGTCGGTTTTCATAGGCCCATATTTGGTCGCGACGGTGGTTCCTTCAATCAACGGCAGCAGGTCGCGCTGAACGCCTTCGCGGCTGACTGAGCCGCCGCTTCGTGTGTCCGACACTGCAATCTTGTCAATTTCGTCCAAGAATACGATGCCATTGGCTTCGGCATCGGCCAAAGCGACCCGGTTCACATCGTCTTGGTCCAGGCGCTTTTCAGATTCTTCCTCGACCAATTTCTTCCACGCATCAGGAACCTTCATCTTGCGGCGCTTCAGATTGTCCTTGCCAAAGGCTTTACCCATCATCTCGCCAAGATTGATCATCCCGACATTGCCACCCATGCCCGGTATTTCCATAGGCATGGTCGGATTGTCAGACACTTCGATCTCGATTTCAACGTCGTCCATATGCCGCTCGCGAATGCGTTGGCGGAATGCTTCGCGCGTGGCTTCGCTGGCAGTGTCGCCAGCCAGCGTCTTCAATATGCGCTCCATTGCCGCTGTCTCGGCAGCTTCGCGGACATGTTCGCGGCGGCGCTCCTTTTCCAGACGCACGGCTTCTTCGGCCAGATCTCGGGCAATTTGTTCGACGTCGCGCCCGACATAGCCGACTTCAGTGAATTTGGTGGCCTCAACCTTAATGAATGGCGCATCTGCTAGCTTGGCCAGGCGGCGCGAAATCTCGGTCTTGCCGCACCCCGTGGGACCTATCATCAGAATGTTTTTGGGCGTCACCTCGTCGCGTAAATCTGCACCGAGCCGCTGGCGGCGCCAACGGTTGCGCAGCGCAACGGCCACGGCCCGCTTTGCATCAGCTTGGCCAATGATATGTTCATCGAGAGCAGCCACAATGGCTTTTGGGGTCAGTGCGTTTTTCATTACGACCTACATGGGAAGTTGCGAACGGCGTTCAAGTGAAATGGGCAAGTGTAGCGAGCGAGTGACGGTTGCTTACTGGGCGCTATCCAAGGTTTCGACCGTCAGCTGGTCATTGGTATAGACGCAGATTTCGGCGGCAATTTTCATGGCATGTCGTGCCATTTTTTCGGCGTCTGCCTCATAATCGGCGAGTGCACGCGCGGCGGACAAAGCGTAATTGCCGCCAGATCCAATCGCTGCAATTCCGTCATTCGGTTCTAGAACATCGCCATTGCCTGTCAGGATCAAGGTCACATCCTTGTCCGCCACAATCATCATCGCTTCCAAATTGCGGAGATATTTGTCGGTCCGCCAATCCTTGGCCAATTCAACCGCCGCGCGCATCAATTGCCCGCGATGCTGTTCAAGCTTGCGTTCGAGCCTTTCGAAAAGGGTGAAGGCATCGGCGGTTGCCCCTGCGAACCCTCCGATAACGGAGCCATCATGTAATTGCCGCACCTTCTTGGCATTGGGCTTCATTACGGTCTGGCCCATCGACACTTGGCCATCGCCAGCGATGACCACTTTGCCATTTTTGCGGACGGATAATATGGTGGTGCCGTACCATGTTGCCGGATTTGCGTGAGATTGTGTTTCCATTCGCCGGATATGGGAAACATCCGCCGAAAGCGCAAGTGAGCGATGTTATGGCCTGAATATCGCCGGTCACGCGAATGTACAGCTGCTGGGTTATGATGTTTTCGTTAAATCCATGCTGCAGATAGGCTGCTTTGCTTGATCAAGGATTTCCGGCGCATTGCATATCTCTTGCAATGTTGCTTGCTGAGTGAAATGAATGCCGGCAAGCGATGTTGTGTTCCATTGAGTTAAGATCCATCAGGTTTTTATGCGGATAGCCTTGCACCAGATGACCAGTTGTATTGATCCGATACGCAACGCTTCGGATATGCAAGACGCTATTGCCAAAGCTGCCGACAACGGCGCGGTGATGTATTTTGCGCCAGAAATGGCTTTGCTGGTTGATCGTGACCGCGCCCGCGCCCGCAAATATATGGCGGATGAATCCCATAGCATGGCGTTGCAAAGCCTGATCGCGGCGGCCGCCCGACATCGGATATGGGTGCATATCGGTTCCATGCCCATATTGGATGACGGCGCAGAAAAATTAGCAAATCGCAGCATCATAATCTCTCCAGATGGCGCAATTGCGGCCCGTTACGACAAAATGCATCTCTTTGATGTTGATTTGGCGTCGGGTGAAACGTGGCGTGAGTCATCGGCTTATGTCGGCGGAGAACAGCCCGTGGTGGTTCAAACGCCCTTGGGTCAAATGGGGCTCGCGATTTGTTATGATATGCGCTTTCCTGATTTGTTCAGCGCATATGCCAAATCGGGCGTTGACGTCTTGACGCTGCCTTCTGCCTTTACCGTTCCCACCGGTGAAGCGCATTGGCATACGCTATTACGCGCACGGGCGATTGAAAGCGCGGCATTTGTTATCGCTGCAGCACAATGCGGTGTTCATGAAGACGGCCGGCAAACTTATGGGCATTCGCTCGTGGTTGACCCTTGGGGTACCATATTGCTCGATATGGGCGACTTGCCCGCACTGGCCTGCGTCGATCTCGATCTCGTTGCCATAAAGCGGGTGCGGCAACAGATTCCTGTTCACGCAAATCGGCGGAACATTCCTTCACCCTTTATTGCCGAATAAATCCGCATTAAGGGCCATCCTATGCACGCGTTCGAGCACTTTATTTGGCAAGAGCATCTGTGGGCGGCTTCATCCGTGATGTCTGCCTTGGTGGTGTTGGTCAGTAGCTTGGCGGATCGCCGCCGCCATAACCGCGCCAATATTGACGATGTAGGGTTCATGCCATGGACAGCCATTACCGTGTTTTCTGTGCTGGCAACCGTCCTTACAGCGGCGTTGGCGATTAAGGGCCTTTAGTAAGCGCTGCACCTTGCCCCAGGGGTTTGCAAAAGCCGATTCACAGCTGGAAACTGGCGCCATTTTGCATAGAAGCAGCGCGACGATTGCGTTGCTTTCCATTCCGGATAAAGCGGATTAAGGCGGCGCATCTATTGGGGAAATTTTCGTGACATCATCCTCGGCCCGGTCTGGCCTGTTATATGCTTTGTGCGGTTTTGCACTTTTGTCGATTGGCGATGCAGTCATTAAGTCTATTGCGGGGGCATGGCCCGGCACGGCTGTCGCTGCGCTGCGTTATTCGATTGGTGCCATAGGTCTTGGGACGTTGCTGTTCCTGAAGGAAGGGCGGCAGGGTTTTGCTATGCCCTTACCCAAATTGCAGTGGTTGCGGGGATTTTCGGTGGCGATGGCGACCATCTGTTTTTTCTCGTCGATATTCCTCATGCCTTTGGCCGACGCAACGGCCATTGGCTTTACCAGCCCCATGATAACCGCGATTTTTAGCGCGATCTTCCTGCACGAGCGCACCCATGCAACGAAATGGATTGCCATTTTTGTGGCCTTTGGCGGCGTGCTGATGATCATGCGGCCTAATGTTATGGAGTTAGGCTGGGTTGCATTATTGCCGTTGGCGGCGGCCATGAGCATGGCGTTCATGATAATTGGCAACCGTGCCGTGGCGGGGACAGGCTCACCATTACTGATGCAATTTTTGGTGGCATCCCTTGCGGTGCCGTTCATCCTCGGCGCTGCCTTTATTGGCCATTTTTCGGGCGTGGAGGCGCTGCATGTCGGTATACCCGATTGGACAATTATCGCGCGATGTACGTTGGTCGCCGTCACCGCCAGCTTTGCCCATTGGTTGATATATATGGCCACGACGCGCGCATCCGCCGCAGAAATCGCGCCCATGACCTATGTACAATTGTTAATAGCCGTCGGGTTGGGGATTATATTATTTGGCGACTGGCCGGACCTCACCTCGCTTGCGGGGGCGGTCATCATCGTCACCAGCGGGCTGATCTTGTGGCGCGGGTCCCGATAAAATTTGCCGCAATGCGAAAGCGGTAATTTAGCAAAAGACTTGGTCAAAACGGGCTGCTATCGCTGTATTATGTCTGATCAAAAGCATCTCTACCTCGTTGACGGCTCCGCTTATATTTTCCGCGCCTATCACCGGCTGCCGCCGCTAACCAACAAGCATGGCGAGCCTGTGGGGGCCGTCTATGGCTATACAACAATGCTGTGGAAGCTGGCGGACGATTTGAATCAGGCTGATGGCCCGACGCATATGGCCGTGGTGTTGGATAAGTCCAGCCAGACATTCCGCAACCGGATTTATGACCAATATAAAGCGCATCGTCCCGACCCGCCCGAAGATCTCAAGCCGCAATTTCCAATGATCCGCGACGCGACGCGCGCATTTTCGCTGCCATTGATTGAGGAAGAAGACGTCGAAGCCGACGACATGATTGCAAGCTATGCCAAGGCGGCTTGTGCGGCTGGCTGGCATGTCACTATCGTCAGCAGCGACAAGGATCTCATGCAGCTTGTCGAACCATCCATCGACATGTTCGACACGATGAAAAACGAACGCATCCGTTCAGAAGAAGTATTCGAGAAATTCGGTGTCGGTCCGGACAAGGTCGGCGATGTGCTCGCGTTGATGGGCGACAGTGTCGACAATGTCCCCGGCGTGCCCGGCGTTGGCCCAAAAACCGCAACCAAGCTGATTCAGGAATTTGGCGACCTTGAAAGCGTGTTGGCCGCCGCACCCGATATGAAGCCATCCAAAATGCGCGACAATTTGATCGAGCATGCGGACAAGGCGCGATTGTCGAAGGTGCTGGTAACGTTAAAAGACGATTGCCCCTTGCCGATTGCTATGGAGGACATGGCTTTGGGCGCTATCCCGGAAGAACCTCTGTCCGCGTTTTTGCAGCATCACGGGTTTAATTCGCTGTTGAAGCGTATTGGGCATGTTGCCGATACCGCCGCTGCCAATAAGGCGATTGCGGGCAACCCAAAGGCCATGCACGCGGGCGACGGCGCAGTACGCGCGCCGGTAACAGGGGCGTCCGCCGCCCCCGCGCCGATGCCGGCAATTGATACCTCCAGTTATGAATGCGTCACGGAGATTGCCCGGTTGGACCATTGGATCGCGCGCGCGCGCGAAACAGGCACCTTGGGTTTTGATACCGAAACCGATAGCTTGCAGGCCGCGAGCGCAAACCTTGTGGGCTTCAGCCTTGCGGTCGCCCCTGGTGAAGCATGTTATGTGCCATTGGCGCATGGCGGTACCGACATGTTCGCAGAACGCCCAACGCAAATTCCCATGGACGCCGCGCTGGCCAAGCTACGGCCGTTGCTCTGCGACCCAAGCGTCCTCAAAATCGGACAGAATTTGAAATATGATATGTCGGTGCTGGCGCGGCACAATGTCCCTATCACGCCCTATGACGACACGATGGTGATGAGCTTTGCGCTCGATGCCGGGCGTCAGGCGCATGGCATGGATGAGTTGTCCAAGACCCATCTGGGCCATGAATGCATTTCCTACAAAAGCGTCACAGGCACCGGCAAAAGCCAGATTGGTTTTGCCGCCGTGCCATTGTCCGATGCGACGCGTTACGCGGCGGAGGATGCCGATGTGACGTTGCGCCTGTGGCACCATCTGAAATTGCGCCTGAGCCCCGAAAAGGCGACCAGCGTCTATGAACTGGTTGACCGTCCATTGGTGCCCGTGCTGTCCAAAATGGAATGTCTGGGTATCAAGGTGGACCGTTCCGCGCTGTCGCGTCTATCGTCCGAATTTGCCACGCAAATGGAATTGCTCGAAAAGGAAATCCACGGCCTTGCGGGGCAAGCCTTTACCATTGGCAGTCCGCAGCAATTGGGCGAAATCCTGTTTGGCAAAATGGGTTATAAGGGCGGGAAAAAAGGCAAGTCTGGCCAATATTCAACCGATGTGACCGTGCTGGAGGATCTTGCGGGGCAGGGCATAGAGATTGCGCACAAAGTGCTCGAGTGGCGGCAATTGGCGAAGCTGAAATCGACCTATACCGACAGCCTGCAGCAGCAGATTGATCCCAAAACCGGCCGTGTTCACACAAGCTACAGCCTTGTTGGCGCACAAACCGGGCGCTTGTCGTCGACTGACCCCAATTTGCAGAACATCCCGATCCGCACCGAAACGGGGCGTCAAATCAGGGACGCATTTGTCGCGGAACCGGGCAACGTCATTTTGTCGGCGGACTATAGCCAGATCGAACTGCGTTTGGCTGCGCATTTTGCCGATGTCGAACCGTTGCGCGACGCCTTTGAAAAGGGCGAGGATATTCACGCCCGCACCGCGCTTGAGCTATTTGGTGAAGTCAATCGCGACACGCGCGGCCGCGCCAAAACGATCAACTTTTCCATCCTTTATGGTATTTCGCGCTGGGGCCTTTCCAAACGGCTGGAATCCTCTCCAGAAGAGGCGCAGGCGCTCATCGACGCTTATTTCAAACGCTTCCCCGGTATTTCCAATTATATTCAGGAAACGATGGCAACCGTGCGCGAATGCGGTCATTCGACCACCCTTTTCGGTCGTAAAACTTGGTTCCCGCGAATTGCATCACCCAATCAAGCCGAACGACAGGGCAGTGAACGTGCCGCAATCAATGCGCCGATTCAAGGCACGAGCGCCGACATCATTAAGCGCGCGATGGTGCAAATGGGCCCAGCGTTAGACGCCGCCGGGCTTGGGCAGGTGAAAATGCTGCTGCAGGTGCATGACGAACTGGTGTTTGAATTGCCAGAGGCGGATGTTGCTGCCGCCAGCGATGTCATTCGCAATGTTATGGCGAACGCAGCAGAGCCTTTGGTGAAGCTGACAGTCCCGCTGGGCATTGAAATCGGCACTGGACCAAGCTGGGGTGCGGCGCATTAGGGCAGTCACCCTGCGCTGTTTTGGTTGAGACTTTAAACGGACGTTGCACCCATGCGTCATCCCAGCGCAGGCTGGGATCCATTACGCATGTCAGGGATAAACTATGGCCCGTTGTGTTATGCTTCTACACGTGATGGATCCCAGCCTTCGCTGGGATGACGGGTAAGAAGGCCGGCTAACTGGTTGGAGGATACTGGGCGCAGGCACGCGTTAAAGCCGAATCCGCCAGCCTCAACCCCGTTCGCGGGTTTGCTTATAAGTCCCGAGTAAACGAACCGAATTACAGTGGAAACGTAGTTCCTCCAATGCGCGGTCCACCGCAGGGTCGCCGGGTGCGCCTTCGATATCGGCGAAGAATTCGGTCGCGGCAAAGCTGGCGCCATTTTGATAGCTTTCCAGCTTTGTCATATTGACGCCATTGGTCGCAAAGCCACCCATCGCCTTGTACAATGCCGCGGGGATGTTCTTCACTTCAAAAATCAACGTCGTCATTAACGTGCCGGTTAGGCTGCTTTGGTCGGCAGGGGCTCGGGATAGGACGACGAACCGCGTAGTGTTGCTGTCATCGTCTTGAACGGCGTTGTTAATGGCAACAAGGCCATATAGGCCTGCAGCAATCGGGGGTGCAATGGCCGCAGCTGACGGGTCGTCATTGGCAGCGACAAATGCCGCCGCCGCCGCGGTATCTGCATAAGCGACGGGGATAATTCCATTTGCGCGTAAAAAATGTCGGCATTGGCCAAGCGCTTGTGGATGGCTCATAGCAGTTTTGAGCGTCGCATCTGCCGATTTTGCCATCAGGCAATGGCGGATCTTCATAAAATGCTCGGCAATGATGCTGAGACCTGATTCTGGTAACAGAAAGTGGATATCTGCAACGCGGCCGTGCAACGAATTTTCGATGGGTATAATTGCGCGGGCAGCCTTTCCGTCTTTGACCGCATCAATGGCGTCTTCGAACGAAAAACAGGGCAGCGGTAAGCAATCGGCGTCATATTCCAACGCCGCCAAATGCGAGTTCGCCCCTGGCGCGCCTTGAAAGGCAATCGCTTTTGCAGGTTGTTCATGGGCGGCAAGCGTCATGTCTTTGACGATGGCCAGTGCGGGCGCGGGATAACTGTTCATGCGGGAAATGCGTTAGGATAGGCAGACTTATCGAGCAAGTGTGGATTTGGGCACTTGCACGGCGTAGCACTCGCCATTAGAGGGGCCAGTCAGACCGGCCGTCATTCTGCGCCGGTGTTTTAACGCACTTTCAAGGCTGATAAACAATGGATGATCGTAGTAACACAATTGCAGGCTGGGTTTTAGCAGGCGGCATCGTTGCGCTGGGGCTAAGCATCGTAACCGGCATGTATTTCCACCCAGAGGCACCCGAGAAAGAGGGTTTTGCCGTTGTGGCTGAGGCGGCGGGCGAAGCGGGCGGCGCTGCGGCGGTACCCATTGCGACGTTGCTAGCGACTGCAGATATTGCCAAGGGCGAAGCGGTGTTCAAGAAATGTGCCGCATGTCACACGATTAACCAAGGTGGCGCGAATGGCATTGGTCCGAATCTATGGGCCGCCATGGGTAAGCCGCATGGCCATGTTCCCGGCTTTGCGTATTCCGACGCGTTGAAAAGCGTTCCAGGTAACTGGGATTGGGAAGGCATGGACAAATGGTTGGCCAACCCTAAAAAATATGCACCCGGCACCAAGATGACTTTCGCTGGTCTGGGTAATCCAGAAGAACGCGCGAACCTGATCTTGTATCTGAACGCGCAAGGTTCAAACTTGCCATTGCCAACGCCGCCTGCGGCAGAAGCCCCTGCCGCTGATGCTGCAGCAGCCGACGCCGCAACGGGTGAAGCCGGCGCAGCGCCAGCAACCGATGCTGCAGCAGTCGCTCCAGCGGCGGCGAAGTAAGTCGATTACATCAACGTGACACTTCGTAGAAATCGCAGATGGCATGCCATGCCTCTTCTGCGGTTTCTACGAACTGGAAAAGTTCCAGATCACGAGGGCTGATCACGCCCTCAAGCATAAGCTCCTCAAAATTCACCACGCGATTCCAAAATTCGCGCCCAAATAGCAGGATCGGCATCTTTTTGATCTTGCCGGTTTGAACCAGTGTCAGCAGTTCAAAAAATTCATCAAACGTACCAAAGCCGCCGGGGAACACCGCGACCGCACGCGCGCGCAGCAAAAAGTGCATTTTGCGCAAAGCGAAATAATGGAATTGGAAGCTCAACCGCGGTGTCACGAATAGGTTCGGGGCCTGCTCATGCGGCAGCACGATGTTCAGGCCCACCGATTCTGCGCCCACATCATGCGCCCCGCGATTGGCGGCTTCCATAATCGATGGACCACCGCCGGAGCAGACGACAAAGTGGCGACGGCCTTCTTCATCGGTAATATTGGCTTTCCCGGCCAGTTGCGCCAAATGGCGCGCTTCGGCGTAGAAACGTGATTTTTCTTTCATCCGTTCGGCGATGATCGTTGCCCGCGCATCTTCGGCAGCAGCCAACATAGCGTCCGCAGCCTCTGGCTCAGGAATGCGCGCGGAACCATAGATGACCAGCATCGACCCGATATTCGCCTCATCAAGCAACATTTCGGTTTTGAGCAGTTCGAGCTGAAAACGAACAGGGCGCAGGTCTTCGCGCAGCAGGAAGTCCGTGTCCTGAAAGGCCAGTCGATAGGACTTACTCTGCGTTTGCGGTGTGGAATGTTGCTGGTCGGCAAAATCGGCTTCTTGCTTTGCTTTGTAGAAGCGACGATCGTTAATTTTTGTGTCTGTCATTACGCTGTATGTAGGGAGCATGCATCGCTTTTGCCACCTTTATCGGCAATAAGCAGTGCCATTGCTCGTGGATTTTGCCATATCGAAATGGAAATGGTTTGCATGCGCCGCATTATATTCGGGGCCAAGAACGGTGCCAAAGCGTTTGCAGGCGGATTGGTGTAAGCGGCGCAAGAATGCCTGTTCTGCCGATGAGCCGCGCCAACCATTGAGCACGGAGACACGCCGTCCATCGCGCAGGACAAAGGCGGATACATCAACAGCATTCGCAAATGCATGTTCGGACAATTTGCCAGACCGACTGCCGTTGACAGCGCGGCAGTTGAATGTGCCCATGGTTTCGATCTTCACAACCTCGCTACCCAAATAATGCTTGGCTGCAGGGGCAACGCCATAACGCGCCCAATCGGTAAAGCTTGAGGCAAGTGGGCAGGTCATTGCCCCCAAATTTGTTGTCGGCGTACCAAAGTCCATCAGCTTGATGGTGTCGATCATGCGGCATCCGCCGTCGAAGCTTTTGTTAGGTAATCCTGCAAAGCGCACGGATTTTGATTTGAGGCCAGCAAGGCACTGGCGCGCGCTTTGCGACGTCATGTTGTCGCCGGAACGCGATGATTGTAGCGTTTCCCGTCCACCGCAAGCCGCTAGCGCAAAGACGCCAGCAATCAGCAGAAATCTTTGAAGCAAGCCCAACGACATGAATGCGTCTTAACGCAAAATATTGTCTGCGCAGCCAAAAAAATATCGCCACACCCCCTAAATGCATGCAAATTCGATGGGCTCGGATATCATTTGCGCGTTGCATAGCGGACGCCAGGCGCTTATTCCGCATGCATGTTGAGAATCATTCTTAATAAGAAGCCAACATTTTGGGCATTATTGTGTTTGCCGGCAGTGTTAATGTTGCGCCCTTATTTTTTTGGCGATGTAATCGCGATGGATATGCTGCACCCTACAGGCGAATGGTCGGCACGCTTCATGATCGCTGCAATGGTGCTTAGTCCCTTATTGACCCTATTGGGGCCACGGCCGTGGTTAAGCTGGCTCATTCAGCGCCGCCGGGCATTGGGCGTTGCCGCTTTTGGCTATGCGATGTTGCATCTCATTTTCTACATCATCGATATGGGCAATCTTGATGATATGCTCGCCGAATTTTTGGCACTTGGTATCTGGACAGGTTGGGTGGCGATGCTGCTATTTGTGCCTTTGGCGGTGACCAGCAATGATGCCTCCATGCGCGCGCTTAAGGCTGGTTGGAAACGTCTTCAGCGCTTGGTCTATCCCGCTGCTGTGCTGGTTCTCGTCCATTGGATATTCATCCACAATAATTTAGGACCAGCGCTCGTCCACTTCATTCCACTCGTGCTTCTCGTTGCGGCGCGATTTTTCTTACCTAAAAGACCAAATTTTAAAGGAGCATGAATATGCGTATTTGGACACCTCTTTCGCTCGCCGCTGTGGCCGCTATTGCTTGTGCATCGGTTCCGGCATCGGCAACCGGCGCAATTACCTGCAAATCCGGACCTGAATCCGGATGGAAAAGCCAACAGGCGCTGACCGACAAGCTCACCAAAGACGGCTGGACGGTGCGCAAGTCGAAAGTCGATGGCGGCTGCTATGAAGTCTATGGCACCACCCCCGAAGGCGACCGTGTCGAAGCCTATTTCCACCCCGTCACGCTCGAAAAATTATATGTCAGCCGCCGCGGTGAAATATTGTTTCGTAAGGCGGGTTATTGATAGCTTTTTGTAATAGTCGTTGACAAAGCCGGGGCTGCGCCTAAACGCGGCCTCGGGCCACGCGGTCCCAACGCCGCGCTGCTCTCTGCAAGGAGACGCTTACATGACTATACTACCCCCCGCCGTTAAACCGGCGCGTCCGTTCTTTTCTTCTGGGCCCTGTGCGAAACCGCCAGGCTGGAGCCCCGAAAAACTTCAAACGCAATCGCTTGGCCGTTCTCATCGCGCGAAAATCGGTAAATCACGCCTGCAATTGGCGATCGACCTGATGCGCGAAGTGCTTCAGGTACCCGATACCCATCGTATTGGCATCGTTCCCGGATCCGATACCGGCGCAATTGAAATGGCGATGTGGACCATGTTGGGCGCGCGCCCTGTCACGATGATGGCGTGGGAAAGCTTTGGCGAAGGCTGGGTCACCGACGTGAACAAGCAGTTGAAGCTGAACGCCAATGTCATGAACGCGCCTTATGGCGAAATTCCGGATCTTGGCGCGGTCGATTTTGCGCATGATGTGGTTTTCACATGGAATGGCACAACATCGGGCGCGCGTGTTCCCAATGGCGACTGGATCGCCGATGACCGTGAAGGGCTGACCTTTAATGACGCCACTTCGGCGGTGTTTGCTTATGATATGCCTTGGGACAGGCTCGATGTAACAACGTTTAGCTGGCAGAAAGTATTGGGCGGCGAAGGCGCGCATGGCGTGCTCATTCTGGGGCCACGCGCTGTCGAGCGGTTGGAAAGCTACACGCCATCATGGCCGCTGCCTAAAGTGTTCCGTTTGATGTCCAAAGGCGCACTCGCCGAAGGCATTTTCAAGGGTGAGACGATTAACACGCCATCGATGTTGGCTGTTGAGGATGTGATCTTTGCGCTGGAATGGGCAAAGACCGTTGGCGGATTGCAGGGGCTCATGGCGCGCAGCAATGCCAATGCAGCTGCGCTTGGCGATATCGTGGCGGCAAGCGACTATCTGGGTTTCCTAGCTGCCGATCCTGCTATCCGGTCGAAAACCTCGGTGTGCTTGACCGTAAAGGGCGCGGACGAAGCGATGATCAAGAAAATGGCATCTTTGCTTGAGGCAGAGGATGCAGCCTATGACATCGCCGGATATCGTGATGCCCCACCGGGCTTGCGCATTTGGTGCGGCGCGACCGTTGATACCGCCGATATTCAGGCGCTCGGGCCTTGGCTCGATTGGGCTTACCACACCGCAAAAGCATAACCCCGTCGCGTCAGCCAGGCTGGCGCCCATCATGTCTCTCGTTTGCCATGGACAAGCGAGATAGGCCCCAGCTTTCGCTGGGGCGATGCCTTAAAAGGATAAAATAATGACCAAACCACGCGTACTTATTTCCGACAAAATGGATCCAAACGCCGCCAAGATTTTCGCTGAACGCGGCTGTGACGTTGATGTCATCACCGACAAAACGCCCGATGAACTTGCCGCGATGATTGGCGATTATGATGGCCTTGCTATCCGTTCGTCGACAAAGGTGACGAAACAGATTTTGGACGCCGCGACGAACCTGAAAGTCATTGGCCGCGCCGGCATCGGTGTCGACAATGTCGATATCCCTTATGCATCGGCCAAGGGCGTTGTCGTTATGAACACGCCATTTGGCAATTCCATCACTACGGCGGAACACGCCATCGCCCTGATGTTCGCGCTTGCGCGGCAATTGCCAGAGGCGAATGCACAAACCCAAGCTGGCCACTGGCCGAAAAATGATTTCATGGGCGTCGAAGTTACCGGCAAGACGTTGGGCTTAATCGGTGCTGGCAATATCGGATCGATTGTTGCGAGCCGCGCACTTGGGTTGCGGATGAAAGTCGTGGCATTTGACCCCTTCCTCACCGCGGATCGTGCGATTGAAATGGGCGTTGAAAAAGCGGATTTAGATACGTTGCTCGCCAAGGCAGACTTTATCACCTTGCACACGCCGCTAACAGACCAGACGCGTAACGTCCTATCGAGAGAAAATCTTGCAAAGACCAAAAAGGGTGTCCGCATCATCAACTGCGCACGCGGCGGGTTGATTGATGAAGAGGCGCTGAAAGAGGCGCTGGACAGCGGCCAAGTCGCCGGGGCAGCTTTGGACGTTTTTGCGACCGAACCAGCGAAGGAATCGCCATTATTCGGCACGCCAAACTTTATCTGCACGCCGCATTTGGGCGCTTCGACCAATGAGGCGCAGGTGAATGTTGCGCTTCAGGTGGCCGAGCAAATGGCGGATTATTTGGTAAATGGCGGCGTTACCAATGCGCTGAATATGCCAAGCCTTTCCGCGGAAGAAGCGCCGAAGTTAAAGCCATATACGACCCTTGCGCAAAAGCTTGGCTCGCTCGTTGGCCAATTGGCGCATGACAATCTCGACAACATCGCGATTGAGGTGGAAGGCGCTGCCGCGGAATTGAACATCAAGCCGATTACTGCCGCGGTTCTCGCAGGCTTCATGCGGCGTTTTTCCGATGCGGTGAATATGGTTAACGCCCCGTTCTTGGCGAAAGAGCGTGGTTTCGATATTCGTGAGGTCCGCCACGATAAGGCAGGCGCTTATCACACATTGGTGCGCGTCACCGTGAATACCGCGCAAGGCCCACGTTCGGTTGCTGGCACATTGTTCGCCAATAGCGAAGCGCGGCTTGTCGAGATTTTCGGCATCAGCCTTGAGGCAGAGCTTGAAGGCAACATGCTGTACATCGTCAATGAAGATGCGCCCGGTTTCATCGGCCGTGTTGGTACAACCTTGGGTGCGGCCGGATTGAACATCGGCACATTTCATCTGGGCCGTCGCAGCGCCGGTGGTGAGGCTGTTCTGTTGCTTTCAATGGATGCAGCAATCCCCGAAGCTATATTGAAACAGCTGAGCACGCTGCCCGGCGTTAAAACCGTGAAGGCGCTGAAGTTTTAAGCGGGGCTTCCCCGCGAGAAGTTTTCGCGTAAAGAGTGCGCATGAATATTCCACCTGATTTGCTGCCCGAAGGGTTCCGCGACCGTCTTCCTCCCCAAGCGGAGGTAGCGGCGCGGGTATCGCGGGCGATGATCGACGTGCTGGCAAGCTATGGCTATGCGCGCGTCGCACCGGCCATGGCGGAATTTGAATCGGTGCTCGCCAAACATAGCGGCAATGCCGCGCGTAATCAGCATTTGCGCTTTACTGACCCTGTGTCGGGCCACACGCTGGCGCTGCGTGGTGATATCACGGTGCAAGTGGGACGGATTGCGACTACGCGCTTAAAGGATGCTCCGCGTCCGTTGCGCTTGGCCTATCATGGGCAAGTGCTGCGCCTGCGCGCCAAGCAATTACGCCCTGAACGTGAATTGACCCAATTGGGCGCAGAATTGATCGGTAATGATAGCGTTGCGGCCGCTTGTGAAATTGTGGGCGTGGCCATGGATGCGCTTGAGGCGGCGGGTGTTAAAGACATCACGATCGATTTCACCTTGCCGGATCTCGTCGAACGATTGGCGGAAAAGGCATTGCCTTTGGCTGCGGACAAGATTGATGCCGTTCGGTCTGAGCTGGATATGAAGGATGCAGGCGGCCTGAGCGCGCTGGGTGCCGACGCCTATTTGCCCCTGCTCGCGGCGACCGGCCCATTTGCCGAAGCGGTGGAAAAATTGCGCGCGATTGATGCTGGCGGGGCGTTGGCATCGCGCATTCGTGCCTTGGAAGCCATTGCCAGCACCGTTGCTGGCCGCGCCAATGTGACGCTTGATCCGACCGAACGGCATGGTTTTGAATATCAAAGCTGGTTCGGCTTTACGATTTTCGCCAAGGGCTACAGTGCGGCGCTTGGACGCGGCGGGACTTATAATATTGACCGTGCCGATGGATCATCGGAACCGGCAACTGGCTTCTCGCTATATCCCGACCCATTGATTGATCTGGCGGACGAAAGTGCCATCCGACGGCTTTTCCTGCCACTCGGCACCGATGCGGCGACAGGTGCAAATCTGCGTCATGAGGGCTGGGTGACCGTTGCAGCATTGGATGAAAATGACAGCGCCGTTGTACTCGGCTGCACCCATATTTGGGCAGATGGACAGGCCGTTACGGTTTGAAATCGTCTGGTGCGTAGCTTTAGGGTGGACGCCAGCCTCGCATAATCTTAACGGAGCCTACGGCGAATCCCTTCGTAGGAAAAACCTCCTGCGCAGAAAAAGGCCCCAGAGCTATCTGGCTTTGACAGGGAATATCTGATGGCGAATGTAACCGTAGTTGGCGCGCAATGGGGCGACGAAGGTAAAGGCAAGATTGTCGACTGGCTGGCGGAACGCGCCGACGCCGTCGTCCGCTTTCAAGGCGGGCACAATGCTGGCCACACTTTGGTTGTTGGCGATAATGTCTATAAATTATCGTTGCTGCCGTCGGGTATTGTTACGGGCACATTGTCAATTATCGGCAATGGTGTGGTTCTTGACCCATGGGCGTTGCGCGACGAAATGGCAAAGCTGCGCGGGCAGGGCGTGACTATCACGACCGAGAATTTTGCGTTGGCCGATAACTGCGCGTTAATCTTGCCTATCCACCGTGAGCTTGATGGTTTGCGGGAAGCTGCGGCAGGTTCAGGCAAAATCGGCACCACGGGACGCGGCATTGGCCCGGCTTATGAAGACAAGGTGGGCCGCCGTGCAATTCGCGTATGTGATTTGGCACATCTGGATGCTTTGGAGGCGCAGCTTGATCGCTTCTGCGCACATCATGACGCCTTACGCGCCGGATTTGGCGAGCCACCGGTTGACCGTGCGCGCTTGATTGCTGACCTGAAAGAAATTGCACCCTTCGTCCTCGAATATGCGCAGCCGGTGTGGAAGCGTTTGAACAATGTCCGCAAGGCAGGGGCGCGGATATTGTTTGAAGGCGCGCAGGGCGTATTGCTCGATGTTGATCATGGCACTTATCCATTCGTAACTTCATCCAACACGGTCTCCGGCACAGCTGCCTCCGGCTCTGGACTTGGGCCAAATGCGGCGGGCTTTGTCTTGGGTATCGTTAAGGCCTATACGACGCGGGTTGGCTCAGGGCCTTTCCCGACCGAACTTGAGGATGAAACTGGTCAAAGACTGGGTGAACGCGGCCATGAATTTGGTACCGTCACGGGCCGCAAGCGCCGCTGTGGATGGTTTGACGCCGTCATCGTGCGCCAAAGCTGCGCGGTGTCAGGGGTGACCGGCATTGCGCTCACCAAGCTCGATGTGCTCGACGGCTTTGACACGATCAAGATCTGCACCGGCTATCGTTTGAATGGCAAGGTCTATGATTATCTGCCCGCGCATGCAGCAGAGCAAGCCGCCGTTGAGCCCATTTACGAAGAAATGCCGGGTTGGCAGGAAACAACCGCCGGTGCGCGCAGCTGGGCCGACCTTCCGGCCCAAGCGATCAAATATATCACCCGTGTGCAGGAATTGATCGAAACGCCCGTTGCCTTGGTATCCACATCGCCGCAGCGTGAGGATACGATCTTGGTACGCGATCCCTTCGCCGACTAACCTGTTTTCAGCTCTTCCTTCAGCCGCAAGCTCGCGCGCCAGAAAAAGAAAGCCGGGACAAGGCCAAGCCATGCGGCGCCATAGAGCACCCATCGAACGCTTTCATCGCCTGCAAGCGGTTTGAAGGCGTCTGACATCATGCCGAACAATAATGGTCCAAGACCAAGACCGATCAAGTTTTGCGCGAACAGCATGAATGCGGCCGCGACGGCGCGGGCCTCTGGTTTTACCAGGCCTTGTACACATGCATAAGTCGGGCCGTAATAGGCCGCGTTCAATGCCGATGGCACAAATAATAAGATAATCGCCACGCGCCAGTCGGTGGCGAAATAGCCCAAGAACAAAATCGGCGTGGCAATGACCATGCCCAAGGCTGGGGTGGTCAATAAATGGCGTTTATCAATCTTGCCGAACTTGTCGGCCATCATCCCGCCGAGCCATGTGCCTGCCACACCCGCAACGCCTAAGATAAGGCCAAGTAATAGGCCGGTTTCGCCCGGGCTTAGGCCATGTGAGCGGATGAATAAGATGACCGCCCAAACGCTTTTGCCATAGCTTAGAAACGCCGTGAACGATGCCGCGATTGCCAACATCACAAAGGCACGCGAGCTAAACACTTCTTTCAGTGCGTCTTTGGTGGAAAGAACGTCCCGTGCCTTTTCGCCAGATAATGCGCGCGCGGCGGCCTCGGCCTTGCGTGGTTCGCGCAATATGAAGGGCAGAAAAGCCGCCAATATTAAACCGGGAATGGCAACGGCCATGAATGCCACGCGCCAGCCATAAGCATCGTTTAATGCACCGCCGATGACGAGGCCTAACAAGCTGCCAATCGGAATACCAAGGCCGTAAAAAGCCATAGCTGATGATCTTTTTTCCGGCGGGACACTGTCGGTAATAAGCGAATGTGCAGCAGGTGTGCAGCCCGCTTCACCTACGCCGACGCCTACGCGTGCCAGCGCGAGTTGTGCGAAATTCTGCGCCAATCCACATAAGGCCGTCATGGCTGACCAGACCGCTAAGGATATTGATATCAGGCCAACGCGGTTGGTGCGGCTATTGTCCGCATAGCGTGCGATGGGGATGCCCAACAATGTATAGAAAAGGGCAAAGGCAAGGCCGGTAAGTAAGCCAATTTGGGTGTCGGAAAGGTTGAGATCCCTGCTGATCGGTTCAGCCAGAATGTTAACAATCTGCCGGTCGAGGAAGTTCAAGACATAGACAATCATCAATATCCACAACAGCAATTTGGGATTGGTAATCGTCGGTTTTGTAGCCGTTCCAACTTGGCTTTTGCCCATGAATATCTCCTCGTCCTGCAAAATCTTATGGAATGTTTTTCGACATTGTCAAAGCATTGCAACATGTGTCTGCTATGCCTTGTAAATGGCATGTGATGCCATAAGTGGGGATAATCAGACGGGCCGGACACTCTTTGATTGACTGTTGTCCGCATCACGCGTCTTGGGACAAAATGACTACACGCGAAACGACGGCGTACATGCCGCTCAACGATTTGGACCTTAAACAGTCGTTGGGCGACCGTTTCATGGTGATGGCCTATGGCGCTATTCAATGGCCGTGGTTGCTGCGCAGCCTTCATGGCGGGCGCAAAAAAGACAAAGCAGATCTGCTTGCCTATCTCGGCTTGCCGATGGACGCGCTGCCGAATTTGGGCAGTTGGAAAGCAGATACAAATTTTTTGTGGCATATTGTTTCGGCCATCGAAGACTTGCGTCCTGCGCAAGTTGTTGAGCTTGGCTGCGGGGCTTCCACTTTTGTTGCGGCGCGTGCGTTGCAGCTTTTTGGTGGCGGAAAAATTGTCAGTTTTGACCAGCATGCGGAATTTGCGCAAACAACGCAGGGTTGGATACGCGAGAACAACATGGACGCCGACATTTGGCATGCTCCATTAGGCACGCCGCCATCTGGCTGGCCGGGGCATTGGTATCAACTATCCGATGTGCCCAATGAAATCGACTTGCTGATCGTCGATGGCCCGCCTTGGGCTATCCATCCACATGTGCGCGGCGCGGCCGCAAGCCTGTTCCCGCTTATCCGCCCTGGCGGTATGGTGCTGATGGATGACGCCGCGCGACCCGGCGAGCGTGTCGTGGCACGGCGCTGGCGCAAAGAGCATGATAACATGGACTTCACGCTCGACAACCAAGGTGCCAAGGGCACCTTGGTCGGATATAAAAGCCCAGCCTAAACTTTGGTTGAAGGCTTTTTGGTTCCTTTTTTCTCAGCGAGATTGAGGCCAGCCTTTCCACCCGCTGCTGTATGCGCAGGGGCATGAGCTGTTTCGGTATATTCCGGCTGCTCCACTTGAAGCATCCCCTCCCATTTGGTGATGACGGATGTTGCGACCGCGTTGCCGACGACATTGGTCGCGGTGCGGCCCATATCGAGGAATTGGTCAATCGCCAGGATCAGCGCGACGCCTTCTACCGGAAGGTCGAACATCGCCAGCGTGCCCGTGATGACCACCAACGAAGCGCGTGGCACGGCGGCGACGCCCTTGGATGAAATCATCAGCGTCAGCAGGATCATGATCTGCGTACCGATGGATAGGTCAATGCCATAAGCTTGCGCGATGAAGAGGGTCGCGAAGCTCATATACATCATCGAGCCGTCTAGGTTGAAGCTGTAGCCCAAAGGCAGCATGAAGCCCGAAATACGACGCGGGACACCAAATCGGTCAAGCTGTTCAAACAATTTTGGTAGGGCCGCTTCGCTCGATGCAGTCGAAAACGCGATCAACATTGGTTCGCGAATGTAACGGATGAGCGCCCAAATGCGCCGACCCAGAAAGATCGCGCCGATAGACAGAAGAATGGCCCACAATAACGCCAGCGATAGATAGAATTCCGTCACCAGTTCCAAATAAGTTGCAAGGATGGCGAGACCGCTTTTCGAAACAACGGCGGCCAATGCACCGAAAACGGCGACAGGCGCGTAACGCATGACATAATGCGTGATCTGCAGCATCATTTCGGCAAGAGACTCTGCACCCCGCACCAAAGGCGCGCCCTTTTCACCCAAGGCCGAAAGCGCGATGCCCGCAAACAAAGAGAACACCAATATTTGTAAGATGTTGTTGGTCGCCATCGCTTCAAAAGCGTTTTTGGGAAAAATCGAAAGAATGAATTCCCAAAAGTCTAGCTTCTTGACCTCGCCAATCGTTGCTGCCGCATTGGCGACTGTATCAACTGGCGCCCCGATACCGGGTTGAAAAAAGTTCACCATCAACAAGCCAAGGCCAATCGAGATGAAGCTGGCGATGATAAACCATGTAATTGCCCGGAAACCGATGCGACCAAGCGCGGAGCTGTCACCCATATGCGCTATGCCCACGACGATAGTCGACAGAATAAGCGGCGCAACCAACAATTTGATTAGGTTCAAAAATATATCCGAAAGAAGTTTGAATGTCTTCGTGAGATACTCAAACTGCGTGCTGTCCTGCGCGAAATTGACATGGACAGCGTAGCCGACCGCCACGCCTAAGATCATGCCTGCCAATATCCACAATGTAAGCCGTTTATCCACGCAATCCTCCAAACATTCTTTGTTTCGCGCAACGCTACACAGGAGCAATGGCTGTCGCAACAAGTTACAGACGTGACTTGTTTAAAGGTGAGAAACGCGTCATAAGTCTTGTAATATAATTACAACGCACTTTGTCTTTGAAGATGGCACATAACCAGACGCTTGCGGGCTCAGGAGATCATTTCATGGCGGCCGCCAAAATTGCTAAAAATAGCGTAAAAATAGACAAAACCCTTTTGAAAGACATGGTTTCGGCCTTTGCCGAGACAGCTCTGCCGGGCGAAAATGAAGGTTTTGATGCCAAGGCGGCGGAGGATGCCGCGCGCTTTGCAATCGAAACCGGCCTGCATCGCAAGGCGGGCACTGCAGCCATCGCGCTGGATAGCTTTACCGATGCGCATGGCCGTTTGATGATGCGTATAGCGCTGAATAATGACGACATGCCCTTTTTGGTGGATTCGGTGTCTGCGGCCGTGGCCGCTTGCGGCATATCCGTGAATCGCATCATTCATCCGGTGTTGAGCGTAACCCGTGATGACGCCCATAGGCTTTCATCGATCAGCCGGACACGACGCGATGGGCTGCCGCGTGAATCTTTCATTTATCTTGAAACAGCGCGCGTCGATGCCAAGGAACGTCGTCTGCTTGCGGCGCATTTGGCCGCTGTACTCGCCGATGTTCGCGGTGCGGTGACCGATTGGCAAGCTATGCTCGCGGCCTTGTCCGCCGACTCCGACAGCCTACCGGATTGCGAAGGCACTGCGCTGATCAGGTGGTTCTATCATAATAACATGACGATATTGGCGCATGAACAGATCAGCAGCGATGGTATGCGTGCCAACCGCCTTGGATTGTCGCGGGTCAGCGACGCGCCGGTGCTTTCCGAAGATAGTGTCAGCCTTGCCATAAATTGGTTTGAAGCAGGGGGCGTTGCGCCCTTGGTGCTGAAATCCAACCGTGTTTCAACGGTGCACCGCAATGTGCAATTGGACTTGATCGTCATTCCGGTAAAAACCGGCGATCGGGTGACGGGCCTGTCTGTCACCGCAGGGCTTTGGACCAGCGCGGCGCTGGCAACCGCTTCGGATGCCATCCCCGTGCTCAGATCACATCTGGCATCGCTGATGGCGCGTTATGGCTTTGACCCATCGGGCCATGCCGGCAAGGCTATGACTCATGCACTCACGGCGCTGCCGCACGATCTTTTGGTGGCGCTCAAGCTGGAAGATTTGGAACGCGTAACGCTGACTGCCATGTCGCTGACCGACCGGCCGCGGCCTAAGCTGATTGCGCTCCGCTCGCCACTGGGGCGGCATTTGTATATCTTTGTATGGCTGCCGCGCGATGACGTATCGACAGGCATCCGTAAGCAGATCCAGACGATGTTGATGGACGCAACCGGTGGCGCCTTACTGGGCTGGACCATCGGATTGGAAGACGGCGGCGTCGCCTTGCTGCGATATATGCTGGATTTACCAGACCGTGGACAGAAAGTGGACGAAGCCCGTCTGGATGCAAAGCTTGAGCTGATGGTCCGTGGGTGGGAGCCAGCGGTTGAGGCTGCATTGGCGCAGCTGACCGATGAAAAGCGCGCGGCCGCCATGCTCGTGCGCTACGGTGCAGGCTTTCCAGCCAATTATCGCAGTAGCTATTCTACCGACGAAGCTGCGCGGGACATGATTGGTTTGCTCGCCATGGAACGCGACCACAGCAAGATCACGCGATTGTTCGAGGAAGATGGCAAGCTTCGCTTGAAAATATACAGTCATGGCGGCGCGTTGCCGTTGAGCGATGTCGTGCCCGCGCTGGAGAATTTTGGTTTTGATGTTCTGGAGGAATCGCCGACCGCATTGGCGGAAGGCCATTATATCCATGACTTCCATCTGGCCCTGCGTGGCGGCCATATTTCAGCCTTGTTAGAAAAGCGGCAGGTTGTTGAAGCGGCGTTGAGCCAAGTCTTGGATGGCAGTTTTGAAAATGATGTTTTCAATCAACTCGTCACCATTGGCGGGCTCGCGCCGCAATCGGTCATCTGGCTGCGCGCATGGTATCGCTATTTGCGGCAAACGGGCGTGACGTATGGCATGCCAACAGTGGTGTCAGCCTTGGCCAAAAACGCCAATGTGACGCGGTCCATCATTGCTTTGTTCGATGCCTTGCATAATCCTGCACATAACGGAAATCGGGACAAGGACGCCGTCAAATTTGAAAAGGCGATTACTGCTGACTTGGCAGCGGTGTCGGCGATTGACGAAGATCGTATATTGCGGCGGTTTTTGGCGGTGGTTCTGGCAACATTGCGCACCAACGCGTTTTCCGCAGCGTCGGCAGAAGCATTGGCATTCAAACTGGATTGCGCGAAAGTCCCCGGCCTGCCTGCGCCTTTGCCGTGGCGGGAGGTGTTCGTCTATTCGCCCCGCGTGGAGGGCATTCACTTGCGCGCTGGACCTGTTGCGCGTGGCGGCCTGCGCTGGTCCGATCGGCGCGATGACTTCCGGACGGAGGTTTTAGGCCTGATGAAGGCGCAGCGCGTTAAAAACGCGGTAATTGTGCCGACCGGTGCCAAAGGTGGCTTCTACCCCAAGCGTCTACCCGACATGCGGATTGACAGAGATGCCTGGTTTGCCGAAGGCACAGAGGCCTATAAAATCTTTATCCGGACGTTGCTGTCGATCACCGATAACATCGTCAATGACCGGATCGTGCATCCGGACAATGTGGTCATCCACGATGGTGACGATCCCTATTTCGTTGTTGCGGCTGACAAGGGCACGGCGACATTTTCCGACACCGCCAATGCCATCGCGCTGGAACGCAATTTCTGGCTTGGGGATGCGTTTGCGAGCGGTGGCTCGGTTGGATATGACCATAAAGCGATGGGCATAACCGCAAAGGGCGGCTGGTTATCGGTCCAGCGTCATTTTGCCGAAATGGGCATTGATATCCAAAAGGAACCCGTCACGGTTGCGGGTGTCGGTGATATGTCGGGTGACGTTTTCGGCAATGGCATGTTGCTTTCCAAGACGCTGAAAATTGTTGCGGCGTTCGACCATCGACACATCTTCCTCGATCCCAATCCCGACCCGGCGACCAGTTGGAAAGAACGTCAACGTTTGTTCAACCTGCCGCGTTCCAGCTGGCTCGATTATGACGCAAAGTTAATTTCCAAGGGCGGCGGCGTGTTTGCCCGCACGGATAAAATCATCAAAACAACAACTGAAATCAGGAATTTGCTCGGCATCGATGCAAAAGAAATTGAACCATCGGCATTGATGACCGCGATATTGAAAGCGCCGGTTCAGTTGATGTGGTTCGGTGGCATAGGGACCTATATAAAGGACCGGAGCGAAAGCCATTTGGACGTCGGCGATCCCGGTAATGATTTCATTCGTGTCAACGGCGCAGATGTGCAGGCCCAAGTCATTGGCGAGGGCGCGAACCTTGGCGTGACGCAGGCTGGACGCATTGGCTTTGCCCTGCGCGGAGGTCGGATCAATACAGACTTCATCGACAATAGCGCGGGCGTTGATTGTTCCGACAATGAAGTGAACATCAAAATTGCCCTGAATGCGCAGATGCGCGCAGGCAAGTTAAAGGAAGCTGCCCGCAACGTCTTGCTCGCGGAGATGACCGACGCCGTGGCGCATTTGGTGTTGGAAGATAACCGTCTGCAGACGCTGGCCTTGTCGATTGCAGAAACCGGCGGCGCCGGCGATTTGCCAGCCTATGTAAGGCTTATCGAGATTTTTGAAGGTGCTGGCCGATTGGACCGTGTGGTTGAAGGGCTGGCACCCAATGAGGAACTGTTCCGGCGCGCCAGCGAAGGGCGCGGGCTCACGCGGCCTGAATTGGCGATTTTGCTCTCCACAGCGAAGCTGGCAGCGCAGGATGGGGTTGAGGAAGCACCTTTGGCGCAGGACCGGTCGATGGACGGTGAGCTTCTGGCGGCATTCCCTGACGCGATGGTCAAATCGCATAAGTCGGCTATTTTGGGACACCGGCTGCGCAAGGAAATCATCGCCACAAAATTGGCCAACCGCATGATCAACCGGCTGGGCATGTTGCACCCATTTGAATTGGCGGAAGAGGAAGGCTGTAGCCTAGGCGATGTTGCGGCGGCCTTTGCCATAGCCGAGAGCATTTATGATCTGCCGTCTTTGTGGCACACGATAGATACAATAACGATGCCGGAATCGACCCGGCTGATGCTTTTCAATCAAACGGCCCTAGAAGTGCGCGCGCAAATGGCGGATATCATCCGCAATGCCCATGAAGGTCGCGATGTCGCGGCGGCGACGGCAGTATATGCGCCCGTGGTGAAAAAGCTAACGGCTGCATTGGACGGGCTTGTACCCCATGATGTCCGGCTTCAGACCGAACGCTTTGGTGCGCGGCTAACCGAAAATGGCGCTCCACGTAAAATTGCAGACCGTCTGGTGCAACTGGCACAGTTGGATGGTGCGATTGGCCTGGCGGCGCTTTCATCGACGCAAAAGGCTGATGTAACTGCGCTGACGCGTGCCTTTACGGCGCTTGGCGAGGCATTAGGATTAAGCTGGGCACAGGGAACCGCCATGCAAGTTGATCCGCAGGATCCGTGGGAGCGGCTGTTGGTGGCAGGGTTGGCACGCGACTTCCAAACCATGCGCCTCGACTTTCTGCGGCGTCGAGCGGCGAAGAAACCGCTTGAGGATACACAAGACTGGCTGGCGGCCAACGCGGTGCGTGTGCGGGCATTTAAGGCGATGGTCGACCGTGCCCGCATGACAGGTGCGCCGACCCCCGCAATGTTGGCACAAGTCGCAGGGCAAGCGCGCGTATTACTGGGCCGGTAACGTACTATGGCAAAGGGGAATAGCCCAGCGCTTTCCTCCCAACGTCATGCTGAACTTGTTTCAGCATCCATCACGCCAGACAGACCGAAATTTTCGGCTGATGGATGGACCCTGAAACAAGTTCATGGTGACGGTAAGGAGGCAAAATCGGCCACGCCACAAGCGCCGTCCCTCCAGCGCGGGCCGGAGCTTATCTCGCCAATCGGTTTCGACTATGAGACGTGATGGGCCCCAGCCTGCGCTGGGGCGACGCGGTTAGCGTAGGGGCTTAGGCAATATTTAAGCGACTGCCTCTGCTGCCCGCTTATAGATGCTATTGAGCGGGCTGCGGAAAAGCCTCATCACCATGGGTTCGAAAAATGAAAGCGGGAGCGTGTCATAATCCGGATCAAAGGATGGGCAGTCATATTTGTCGATAAACTCTTCGGTATCGGCAAACCACTCATGCCCGCGAAATTGCTCGCGCATGTCGCGGTCAAGGCCAAGATGGTGGAAGAAATTATGCCCCTGAAAAATGCCATGATTCTGCACAATCCAAAGAATTTTTTCCGACACAAATGGTTTCAATATCGCCGCAGCAATGTCGGGATGGTTGGCGGCGCCTAGCGTATCGCCAATGTCATGCAGCAAGGCCATCACCACATATTCCTCGTCCCGGCCATCGCGATGGGCGCGCGTCGCGGTTTGCAAGGAATGCGTCAGCCGGTCGACGGCAAAACCACCAAAATCTCCATCGAGCAATTTCAGATGGTCCAAAATCCGGCGTCCGCCATTTTGCGAAAACGGGATATTGTGCCGCATGATGATCTGCCAATCCTCTTGCGTGCTTTGCGCCATATCGTGAAAATTGGCGCGTTCTTCTTGGTTGTCCATTGGCCTATCCTCTCGCCTTTAATGCTTAACATTGTTGGCAGACGAAACAAGGGCTTCATGCGCGCGCGAAATACGGCTAGACCAAAAATATGGCGGTATTAGAGCTTACAGATAAACCTTTCTTTGCGGACAAGAACCGCGCTTTTTGGAACTTGCATTCGGCTGGTTGGGCGGGGGCGGTCATATTGCGCGCCGCATCCGGCATCGCGCAGGGGCAGCCTGTCAGTTTCTTGGTGCCAATTCTGATTTCTGCGGTGACGGGCTATTCGATCACGTTGCTTTTGTCGGTGATATATAGGTTTTTGATTGATCAACGGCCGTTTATCACATGGAGCCTGACCTTTGTGTCTGTCTCGCTCGCGACACTGGGCTATGCTTATTTGGACGTTTGGGTGCTGCAAACCATTCGGGATGGCGTCGATGAAACGCCCTTTGCGCAATTATGGCTGGCCGCGATTTACATTAACTCGGTGCTGTTGGCGGCATGGTCCGCATTATATTACGCGATTAATTATTTTGTCCGTGCAGAAGAGCAAGCGGATCAGATGATGCGGCTGGAGGCTCAGGCGACCAGCGCGCAACTTACGATGCTGCGGTATCAGCTTAACCCCCATTTCCTTTTCAATACATTGAATAGCATTTCGACCTTAGTGCTCTTGAAACAGACCGATCAAGCCAATGCTATGCTCTCGCGGCTGTCGTCATTCCTGCGCTTTACGCTGATCAACGAAGCAGCTGCAAAAGTGCCGCTGACTCAGGAAATTGAGACATTGAAATTGTATCTCGATATTGAAAAAATGCGGTTTGAAGAGCGCTTACGCACATATTTTACCATCGAATCTTCGGTCGAAAACGCCTTGGTTCCTTCATTGTTACTTCAGCCCTTGGTCGAAAATGCGATCAAATATGCGGTAACGCCTAAGGAAGAAGGTGCTGATATTTCGGTAACCGCGCAACTCGTCGGCCAAAGGGTGCGGATCATCGTTTCAGACACCGGCCCGGGCTTGCAGCCGGGGCAGCAAGACCAAAGTCTATCCACAGGTGTTGGCATGGCGAACACGCGGGAGCGTTTGTCGCAAGCTTATGGTGAGGACCAACGCTTTGAACATTATGTTAAAGCTGACGGAGGATTTGAGGTGTTGTTGGAACTACCTTATCAAAACCGGATTATCGCAGGGGAAGACGTTCAGGCGGGGGCACAACAGCAAGGAAAAATATCCGCATGACTATTCGCACAATATTGGTCGACGATGAAAAGCTCGCTATTCAAGGTCTCGAACTACGCCTTCAACCTTTTGATGATATCGAAATTGTGGCCATTTGCCACAATGGGCGTGAGGCCATTCGCAAGATCAAGACGTTAAAACCGGACTTGGTTTTTCTCGATATTCAAATGCCGGGCTTTGATGGCTTTTCGGTTGTGCAAGGCGTGATGGACATCGACCCGCCCTTGTTCGTTTTTGTGACGGCTTATTCCGAACATGCCATTAAGGCATTTGAGGCGCAGGCCATTGATTATTTGATGAAACCCGTGGAGCCGGAGCGGCTGGCTGATACCATGGACCGCGTGCGGAGCCGTCTGTCCGAAAAGCGGACATCGGAAGAGCTCGACCGCCTGCGTAATGTCATCAACGAAGTCGCGCCGGATGCTGCGGACAATTTGGGTTCGGCGGAGGATGATTTGGCATCCACCCGGTTTGAAAAGCTGATTAACGTCAAGGATCGCGGCCAGATTTTCCGCGTCGAGGTCGCGAGCATTGAACGCATTGATGCGGCAGGTGATTATATGTGCATTTACACCGCTGACAATTCGCTGATCCTGCGCGAGACCATGAAGGATCTGGAAAAACGGCTCGATCCCCGCACCTTCCAACGTGTGCACCGTTCAACGATCGTCAATCTCGATCAAGTTCGCCAAGTTAAACCTCATACCAATGGCGAATGCTTTTTGGTGCTGGAATCGGGCGCTCAGGTAAAAGTCAGCCGGTCCTACCGCGACGTCGTTGCCCGTTTCGTCCATTAAGGAAATAGGTGTGAAGCCCCTCAATTCGCAGCATGCAGCGGCAGCGGAATTGTCATGGGCTAGAACGCTGGCGTTTTTTGAAGAAAATCTGCGTTAGCGCCGTTCGGCAAAGAATTTTTTGAGCAATGCGGCGGATTCGTCGGCGGCGATGCCTGCATATACTTCTGGTTTATGGTGCAGCGTTGATTGTTCAAACAAACGGGGGCCATGCGCCACCGCGCCGCCCTTGGCATCGTCCGCGCCATAATAAAGCCGCGCGATGCGGGCATGGGCAATCGCCCCGGCACACATCGCGCAGGGTTCCAGCGTGACCCACAGATCGCATCCGGTCAGGCGGTCATTGCCTAGAAACGCTGCTGCCTCTCGAATGGCGATGATTTCGGCATGTGCGGTCGGGTCGTGGCTTTCCATCGGACGATTGGCACCGCGCCCGATAATGACCCCGTCCTTGACGATGATCGCGCCAACGGGCACTTCGCCGTGCACAGCCGCCGTCCGCGCAAGATTGAGCGCTTCATCCATCATTTCACGGGCTTTGGTCAGGGACATGCTATTTTGCTAGCGCAGATTCCTGCTTTTGGCCACACATCGGCTTGACCTTTTCGGCGTGGAGGGTTAGGGGCAGCGACTTTCGCGGGTCAGTGATTCCGCATACACTTATTTTATACAGGACATATATCATGGCGCGCATCTGCGAACTCACCGGTAAAGGCCGTCTTGTCGGCAACAATGTGAGCCACGCCAACAACAAGACAAAGCGCACATTTCTGCCAAATCTGCAGAATGTTACCTTGTTGTCGGACGCACTTGAGCAAGGCTACAAGTTCCGCGTTTCGACCCACGGTCTGCGTTCGGTTGAGCATGTTGGCGGTCTCGACAATTGGTTGTTGAAGACTTCCGACGAGAAGCTTTCGGCCAATGCGCGCAAGGTGAAAAAAGAAATCGCCAAGAAGCAAAAAGCTGCGGCGTAATGCTTTAGGCTGCTGACGCGGCCTTTTGCTAAAGCGAATCACAAGCCGGGGGCAGCAATGCCTCCGGCTTTTTCGTTACAACTGAAACTTGTCTGTTTTGGCTTTATCCGGCAAGGCGACAGCATGAATGCATCTCTCGAATCCGCGCGCGCGTCCATCCGGCCTTATCATCGCAAGTCAGAACCAGAAGTGCTCGCACCACTGGTCGTCGCCGCCACGGTCGATGGGGCAATGCGCGACGCTATCGTCCTCAGCGCACGCGGCCTGCTCGATGATTTGCGAGACGCGCAGGCCGATGGCTGGGTAAACTCGTTTTTGCAGCAATACCGGCTTGGCACCGAAGAGGGCACAGCGCTCTTGTCGCTAGCCGAGGCCTTTTTGCGCGTGCCCGACCCGCAGACGGCGGATCTTTTGATTGCGGACAAGCTGACCGACGCTGATTGGAGCGATCACACGGGGCAATCTTCGAGCATGCTGGTCAATAGCGCCACATGGGGCTTAGTGCTTGGTAAGGCCGTTCTGGGCGACAGCACGAGCACATTAAAACGGCTGATTGCAAAAGCAGGCGAACCCTTTGTCCGTCAGGCAGTGGGCGCCGCCATGCGATTAATGGGGCAAGTCTTTGTCATGGGCCGTGACATTGATGAAGCGATGAAACGCATGGAATCGAAAGACAATCGCGGCTTTACCGCGAGCTTCGATATGCTGGGCGAGGCGGCGCGGACCAAATCGGATGCCGAGCGTTATTTTCAATCTTATGCAGCCGCAGTCGCTGCCGTGGGCCGCGACCCCGCACGCGGTCATAGTGTCTCTGTCAAATTATCCGCGCTCCACCCGCGCTACGAAACCGCGCAAAGCGCAAATTGCGTGCCGGAACTCGCCGCTATGGTGCGCGAACTGGCGCGATCTGCGGCGTCATTGGGTGTCCAACTGACGGTTGATGCGGAAGAAGCAGCTCGGCTGGAGATGAGCCTCGACATCATTGAGGCCGTGGCCCGCGATCCCGCTTTATCGGGCTGGGATGGGCTTGGCATGGCGGTGCAAGCTTATTCCAAACGCGCCCGTCCCGTCCTCGCTTGGGCCGATGCGTTGGGCCGCGACACATCGCGTATCATGCAAGTCCGCTTAGTGAAGGGCGCTTATTGGGATAGCGAAATCAAACATGCGCAGGAACGCGGCCTGCGTGACTTTCCGTTGTTCACGCGCAAGGCTGCAACCGATGTGTCCTATCTTGCTTGCGCCAAAGATATGCTCGCGGCGGGTAACATCCGTCCGGCCTTTGCGACGCACAATGCCCTGACCGTTGCGACCATTCTTCAATGGACAGAGGGGCATCGCGATTTTGAATTTCAGCGGCTTCACGGCATGGGGGAGGGGCTGTTTGACCGCCTCGTGCGCGAGAAAGGCTATAATTGCCGCACTTATGCACCCGTTGGCGGGCATCGCGACTTGCTCGCTTATCTTGTCCGCCGCTTGTTGGAAAATGGCGCGAACAGTAGCTTTGTGCATCAATTGGCGGATCAATCGATCAGCGAAGACGAATTGCTGGCGGATCCAGTGGAAAAAATCATGTCGGTTGGTGGCACACGCCATCCCGCAATTGCCGCGCCAGCGGATCTTTATCAACCAGAGCGGCTGAACAGCAGCGGACTTGATCTGGATGACGCGGTTATATTGCAAGAAGCAGCCGCCGAAGTCGCAAAGCCATTGAACTTGCAGGATGACGTGCACGTTGGTGCGGCGGAAGCTGTGACAGCTGCGCTTGCGGCTTATCCGGAATGGTCCGGCACCTCCGTCGAGGCCCGCGCCGATTGCCTGGACTGTCTGGCAGATTTACTGGAGGAAAACCGCAGCCAACTGATGGCGCTTGCGGTGCAAGAGGCCCGCAAAACAATTCCCGACGCGTTGTCCGAAGTACGCGAGGCGATTGATTTCTGCCGTTATTACGCCGCGCGCGCGCGCACCGACTTGCGCCCGATTGAATTGCCGGGGCCAACGGGAGAACGCAACGTCCTGCGCCATGAAGGGCGCGGTGTTTGGATCGCGATTGCCCCGTGGAATTTCCCGCTGGCTATTTTCCTTGGCCAGGTCGTAGCAGCCTTGGTTGCTGGCAATACGGTTGTGGCGAAACCCGCGCCGCAAACGCCGGCTATTGGTCGGTTCGCGGTAAAATTGGCGCATAAGGCTGGCGTGCCACAGGGCGCGTTGCAGATTGTGACGGGCGCAGGCGATGTCGGCGCTGCGCTTACCGCGGACACACGCATAGCAGGCGTGGTATTCACAGGCTCGGTCCCGACCGCCAAGGCGATTGCCCGCAATTTGTTGGCTGATGATGAACGGCCTTTGGTACCATTGATCGCTGAAACAGGCGGCTTGAACGCGATGATTGTCGATTCAACGGCCTTGTCCGAACAAGTTGTGCGCGATGTTATCGTGTCGGGCTTTCAATCCGCTGGCCAACGTTGTTCGGCCTTGCGATTGTTGCTGCTGCAAGAAGATATTGCGGAGCATACGCTGGAAATGCTGCGCGGGGCGATGGATGTACTCCATGTGGGCGACCCTGCGGATCCCGCCACGGATATTGGTCCGGTGATTGATCAGGCGGCCTATGATGTATTGATGGCCTATCGTGCCAGTGTGAAAGACCGGATCTTCCACGAAATAGCGGTTCCAAAAAATGGCCTTTTCGTGCCGCCGACGGTCATCCAACTCGATGATATCAGCGCGTTAAACCGCGAATTTTTCGGCCCATTGGTGCATGTCGTAACTTGGAAAGCGGGCACGTTGGACGCGACCATTGCTCAAGTTAACGCCAAGGGTTTTGGCCTAACGATGGGGCTGCACAGCCGTATTGCAGGCAGCAGCGTATTGGTCGAACAATTGGCCCGCGTCGGCAATCTATATATCAACCGTTCGATGATTGGCGCGGTGGTTGGTAGCCAACCCTTTGGCGGCGAGGGCCTGTCCGGCACAGGTCCTAAGGCTGGCGGGCCGCATTATCTCTATCGTTTCTGCGCAGAACGTACGACAAGCACCGATACGACAAGCGCAGGCGGCAATGCGTCCTTGCTTTCATTGGAGGATAATTAGGACCTGACCCTTAATATCGCGCTTGCTTGGGCATCGCTGTTGGTGGCAAAGGGGCAATATGTCCGGAACTGAAAACAGCCCTCCCCGCCTTGCCGGCGGCATCTTCATTGCCTTGGGGCTTTTAATCGGCGCCATAATTGGCGTTGCTATGGATCAACCATCTGCGGGCGCAGTTATCGGCATGGCCATCGGTATCGTTATTGCGGTGGTGATATGGGTCATGGATCGCAAGCGTCGTTAAGGGATACAGTCATATGTGGAAGCATGTACGCAACATCATTTTGATCCTCATTGTTCTGGCGCTGGCTGGCATTTGGTACATCACGCGGCCTGATATGGCCCAACTGTCGTTGGATGCCGTGACCGGCGCGTCGCCGCAAATTACCGCGCCGCGTGAACAGATTTTCCCGACCATCAAAGTGGCGGAAGTAGATCGCTGGAAAGCCGGCGAAGCCCCTATCGCTGCGCCGGGTCTGATCGTTGAACGTTTTGCCGAAGGCCTCGATCATCCGCGCAATCTATATACGCTGCCCAATGGTGACATTTTGGTCGCCGAAACAAACTCGCCACCGCGTGACCTTGGCGGCGTTGAAGGTTTCGTTATGAAATGGCTAATGGGCAAGGCGGGTGCCGGTGTTCCTTCGGCGAACCGTATCACCTTGCTGCGTGATGCCGATGGTGATGGAAAGGCCGAACTGAAAACGCCATTTCTAACAGGGCTGAATTCGCCGTTCGGCATGGTCCTGATTGGCGAAAAATTGTATGTTGCCAACACCGATGGTTTGGTCGTTTTCCCATATAAAACGGGTGATACGAAAATCACCGCCAAGGGTAAGGAGCTGACAAAGTTCAACGCGAAGGCGCCTAACAATCATTGGACGCGCAACCTTGCAGCATCCCCCGATGGCAAGAAAATCTACATTGCAGTGGGATCGAACAGCAATATTGGTGAGCATGGCATGGAGACCGAAAACGGCCGTGCGATGGTGTTGGAATATGACATCGCAAAGGACAAGAAAATTCCTTACGCCATTGGTATGCGCAATCCCGTTGGTCTCGATTGGGACAAAAAGGGCCGTTTGTGGAGCGTCGTAAACGAACGCGATATGCTGGGTTCCGATATGGTGCCCGATTATCTGGCGCTTGTGGAATTTGGCGCCGATTATGGTTGGCCGCAACATTATTGGGGCGGGTTTACGGATTTCCGTGTTTCACCGCCAAAGCCTGAAAAGCGCGAATATGAACGCCGTCCTGATTATGCCTTGGGCGCGCACACAGCGCCGTTGGGCCTTGCCTTTGGCTATAATGGCAAATTGGGGGCAGGCCTGAGTGAAGGGGCGTTTGTTGCCCGCCACGGTTCTTGGAACCGCAAGCCGGTGTCGGGCTATGACGTGATTTTCGTTCCCTTTGCCAAGGGTGAACCTTCAGGCAAGCCCATCAATGTCCTAACAGGCTTTTTGGACAAGGACGGCAATGCGCAAGGCCGCCCAACGATGCTTGCGATGGCAAAGGATGGATCCTTGTTGGTCAGCGATGACGTCGGCAACATCATCTGGCGCGTGCGGGCGAAGAATTAAATTTTCCGCCCCGCGCGGCCCGCAAGCTCAATGGTATAATGCCACGCGATCCGGCCTGAACGGCCCCCGCGCCCTTGGGCAAAACCTAATGCGTCGGCTTCGTCCCAGTCCAAGTCGAAATGGCTGGCATAGCTGCTAACCATGCGCAGATATGCATCCTGATCAGGATATTGAAAACCCAGTTTCAGGCCAAATCGGTCGGCCAAGGCAAGGCTGTCGTCGATGGCATCGCGCGCGTTCATCGCGTCTGCTTGATCATTATTGTCGCGCTCGACGATGTTCCGGCGGTTGGATGTAACGCAAAGCCGGACATTGTTGGGACGCGCCTCAACCCCGCCCTCCAGCAACGACCGCAATAGGCGCGCATTTTGGTCATGTGGCTCGAACGAAATATCGTCGATGAACAACAAATAACGCCGACCCGACGCGCCAAGTTCCTCAAACAAGGCGGGCAGGCTCGTCAAATGACTTGCGGCGGCTTCGACCAAGGCGATGAAGAAACCATCATCCTGTAGTGCAGCCACCACCGATTTAACCAAGGCCGATTTCCCCATGCCGCGTGCGCCCCATAACAGGACATCATGCGCTGCTGCGCCCGAGGCATGTCGCCGGCAATTTTCGTATAGATCGGTCTTTTGCCGGTCGACCCCGACGATCAGATCAATGGGCAGTGGCTTGAAACCCTGCACCGCTGCCAAGGTCGTTCCGTTCCAATGATAAGCGGGCGACGACGACAGATCGATGGGTGGCGCGGGCGGCGGGGACAGCCGCTCCAGCGCTTCGGCAATCCGTTTCAGCGCCTGCTCGTTCAAGCAGCCAAATCCTCTGCATCCAGGGTGTAGAGCAATTCCGCCCCCGATATTGCAGTGCCTTTATAGGCCAAAGCCTCTGGTACCATGACGTCCAGATAATAACGGCAAGCCGCGACCTTACTGCGCAAAAATGCGCTGGTGTCCCCATTGGCAATTTCGGCTTGCGCGGCGCGCAGCTGTTTCAACATCAACCAACCTGATGTGACGACCGCCATCATATTGGTATAAGCGTAGCTGCCTGCCAAACGGTCATCAACCTCCGCACCGATCAGATATTCGGTGACTTCAGCGGTTGCCGCGCACAGCGCAGACAGACCGGAATGATCTGCTGCATCCGTGGCAATCGCTGCAAGGTGCTTGCGGATAACATCGCCGCCTTGCATCGCCAGCTTACGGCCAACCAAGTCCGCCGCCTGAATGCCATTGGTGCCTTCGTAAATCGCGGCAATACGAATATCGCGATAATATTGCGCGGCACCCGTTTCCTCTACAAAGCCCATGCCGCCATGCACTTGAATGCCCAGCGAGGCAATTTCACTGCCCATGTCGGTGCCATAGGTTTTGGCCAGCGGCGTCAACAAATCGACCATCTCCTGCGCACCTGTTTCACCAATTGTGGCGCGATCCACATAGCCGGAGGCGAGATACAATAAGGCGCGGATTGCCTGCGTGCCCGCCTTCATCCGCATCAACATACGGCGCACGTCGGGATGCTCAACAATCGCGACAGGTGCACGCGATGGTCCGCTTGCCTTGGCCGACTGCACCCGCTCGCGCGCGAACCAGATTGCCTTTTGCGTTGCGGCCTCGGCAATTTGTACACCTTGCAGACCGACATTGAGCCGCGCGTTATTCATCATCGTAAACATCGCCCGCATGCCGCCAAATTCAGGGCCAATGAGTTCGCCAATACATTCGCCTTCTTCGCCAAAGGCCAAGACGCAGGTGGGCGAGGCATTAAGTCCCATTTTATGTTCGATCGATACGACCTTGATATCATTGGCATTACCGATGCTGCCATCGGCATGAACTTGATATTTGGGCACTAAAAACAGCGAAATGCCCTTGGTCCCGGCGGGACCATCGGGGGTGCGGGCGAGGACCAAATGGACGATATTTTCCGCCATGTCATGGTCGCCAAAGCTGATGTAAATTTTTGTGCCTTTGATCTGGTAAGTGCCATCACCGCGCGGGGTGGCGGTCGACTTAAGCGCGCCGACGTCGGACCCAGCCTGTGGCTCGGTCAGGTTCATCGTGCCTGAATAGGCGCCCGTTGAAAGCTTGGGCAGAAACAATTCTTTCTGCCGATCGGTGCCATGATGGTTGATCGCTTCAATCGCGCCCACCGACAAAATGGGGCAAAGCGCAAAGGCCATATTTGCCCCGCCAAGCGAATCCAGCGCAACTGTCGCCAGTGAAAAAGGCAAACCTTGGCCGCCAAATTCCGCAGGCGCGTTGATCGAACCCCAGCCATTGGCCACATAAGATTTATACGCTGCGACAAAACCCTCGGGCATCACCACTTTGCCATTCACAAGCCGCGCACCAACGGTGTCACCAATACGGTTCAGCGGGGCAAATTCCCCTTCTGCAAAGGCACCAATGCCCTCAACTATCGCCTGCACCATATCGGGCGTCGCGTCGGCGAAACGCGCATGCTGCGCCAATGCATCAATGCCGACGATATGCTTGAGGACAAAATTCTGTTCTGCGACGGGTGCTGAAAACGCCATGTTGGATAAATATTCCTGTTAAAGCGGGTCTGCATCCGCCTATAGCCGTTTATGATGTTTGGCTCAAATACCTTGGGGAATGGCTGGGTTGTGCCCGCTGACGACGCTGCGATTACCGCTGCGGCGCAGCTTCTGCATGCCGGAGAGATTGTGGCGATTCCCACAGAGACGGTATACGGCCTTGCGGCGGACGCGCAAAATGCAGAGGCCGTCGCGCATATTTATGCGGCAAAGGGGCGTCCGGATTTTAATCCGCTTATTGTACATGTGCGTGATCGGAAAGCCGCAGAAAAGCTTGGCCTGTTCAACGCTACTGCGCAGGCACTGGCGGAGGCGTTTTGGCCGGGGCCGTTGACGCTGGTTTTGCCGCTTAAACAGGGCGCTCCGGTCGCCCGCGCGGTAACGGCGGGGCTACCCACCATCGCCATTCGCTGCCCGAACCATCCGGTGATGCAAGCATTGCTCCTAAAAAGCGATTTAAGCCTCGCTGCGCCCTCTGCAAACCGGAGTGGGGCAATCAGCCCGACGCGGGCAGATCATGTCTTAAAAGGGCTTGGCGGGGCTGTACCGATGATTTTAGATGGGGGGCCTTGTTCCGCTGGGTTGGAATCGACGATTGTCGCCGTGCGCGATGATGGTTGGCAGATACTAAGGCCGGGGCCAGTCACCTCCAAAGAAATTGAGCAGACGCTCGGATATCCGCCATTCGCCTTACCCACTGCGTCAATTGAGGCACCGGGGCAAATGGCCAGCCATTATGCGCCATCCAAGCCCGTCCGCCTGAATGTTACTGTCCCAGAAAAGGGTGAGTATCTGATTGGGTTTGGCGCAATTGCGGGCGACGACAATTTGTCGGCAACGGGCGATTTGGCGCAGGCCGCCGCGCATTTGTTTGAGGCGCTTCACAATGCAGATGCCAGCTTGGCTAGAGCTATCGCCGTCGCGCCCATTCCGCATGAGGGCATCGGCATTGCTATCAACGACCGACTATCGAGAGCGGCTGCTTGATCTAAAAACTGTGCGGTGCCATCCGTTTTAGTGCCGACAAAATTGGCTAATAAGTTGCATATTAAAACGCTATTTCATCCTGGGAATAATTCAACTATCACACGGAATAATGCCGCGCAGGGGAGGACCGTTTGCCAGTATCTTCGAAATTTCTGACGGGCCTATCGTTGCTCATCGCACTTGCTGGCTGCAGCGACAGTGCCGGTGAGAGCAAAGTCGCGTCTAAAACGGCTTCTCCGGTGGAGATATTCACGGTAGGCGCACAGAGCCTGCAGCGGGAGATTAATGCCGTTGGAACGGTACGTTATCGCCGCGAAACGCCTTTAGGTTTTACAACCGCAGGCAAGGTCGCGCTGGTACGCTTTGAAGAAGGTGATGTTGTAAAGCGCGGCGCGTTGTTGGCTGCGCTCGATACGACAAATGTCGGCGCGGATATGAGTGTTGCGACCGCCGAGCGTGATCGCGTTCGGGCGGAATTTGACCGTGTCCGCGCGCTTTATGCCGATGGTTGGATAACCAAAGCGCGGTTTGAGGCGGCTGAGGCCATGTTAAAGAGCGCAGAGGCGCGTGTTCGGCAGGCTGGTTTCGCCAGCAGCACCGCGCAGCTTTATGCGCCATCCAGCGGCGTGGTGCTGATGCGGAATGTGCAGGCGGGACAAGTCATCGCTGCCGGAACGCCCGCGCTTATATTGGGTGAGGCGGATGACGGCTTTGTCTTCCGCGTTCCCATCGTTGATCGCGACGCTTCAAAATTACGCGTGGGCATGGCCGCCGACATTTCGATTGAATCCGCAAGTGAAGCACCGCTAACGGCGACGATATCGGAAATTGACGGTCGTGCAAATGCGGGAACTGGCGCGTTTTCCGTACAGTTCCGGCTTCCCAATGTGTCGACATTGCGGTCGGGGCAAATCGGAACTGCGACCATCACCTTGCCAGCTTCGGAAAAGGGCGATCAATTGCAAATTCCGGCAAGTGCTTTGTTCGGCGTGCGCACTGGTGAAGGCCTTGTCTATGTGGTGGGTGCAAAGAACCGTGTTGAAATCAGCAATGTCATTATACATCGGGTCACTGATAAATTTGTGCTTGTATCGGGCGGCATACAGCCGGGCGACAAGATCGTGACGTCCGGTTTGGAAAAGCTGCGTACGGGTTCTGCCGTTCGTATCGTTAAGGGATTGCGCTAGTCCATGCATATCGCGGAGTTGGCAATTCGGAGATGGCAGCTTACGCTTGTGCTATTCACGCTGCTCTGCGCGTTGGGCTTTTCTGCATTTCAACAAGTTCCGCGGGCGGTTGACCCGCATTTTTCGATGCCTGTTGTATCAATTGTCGCATCGCAACCTGGCGCCGATGCGGCGGAGATTGAACAAACCATTACGAAGCCGATTGAAGAACTGGTTCAGGGCCTTGAGGACGTTCAAAGTGTCGTTTCTTCTAGCAGTGACGGTAATGCGGTCATTCGGGCAGAGTTTGATTGGTCTGGCGATCCGGATCAATATTTCAACGACACGGTGCGCGAAGTTACGGCCATCCGTAACCAGCTTCCGGCTGATCTACAGGCGCTGCAGTTCGAAAAAATCCGCACGACAAATGCATCAATTCTACAAATAGCCCTGCTAAGCGATAGTGCGAGCTGGTACCGGATGGAGAAATATGCCCGCGATGTCAGCGAGGCTTTGGGGCGGTATAAGGAAGTTCGTCAGGCAGAAATTTACGGCCTGCCACAAACGGAAATCAGCGTTGCAATCAATTCGGGTAGGCTCGCTGAACTGCGTTTGCCTGCCAGCGTCGTGGTCGATGCGATCCGTGTTGGCGGCGCGGATGTGCCTGCTGGTGCCGTCATCAGCGGCGCACGCAGATTCAATGTGGAAACAGGCGGCGCGTTTCGCGATGTTGAAAAAATTCGCAATCTTCCGATCCGGACCAATGACGGGTCCATCATCCGTGTCGGAGACGTCGCCGATGTGAAGATCAGTGCGGCTGAACAGCGCACGAAGGTCAGCCACAACGGCAAGCGTGCTGTCTTCATTAGCGCCAATCAAAAACAGGGAACCGATGCCACCAAATTGCGGAACCAATTGGTCGAGGAGCTTGCAAGACAGCAAGAGTTATTGCCGCCCGATATAAAGGCTGTCGTCCAGTTTGACCAAAGCAAGGATATTCGGAAACGCTTGAACGAGCTTGCGCGCGACTTTGCAATTGCGCTGTTTCTCGTGCTGATCACTTTGTTGCCCTTGGGGTGGCGCGCTTCGATTATCGTGATGATATCCATCCCGCTTTCAATTGCATCGGGGCTGCTGGCGATATCGGCTTATGGGTTCAATCTCAGCCAACTGGTGGTTGCCGGCTTCATCCTGACATTGGGATTATTGGTCGATGACTCGATTGTTGTGGTCGAAAATATCGCCCGACATTTACGCATGGGGAAAAGCCGAAGCGAAGCGGCCGTCGACGGCACCAAAGAGATTACAATGGCGGTGTTGGGCTCGACCGGTGTGTTGGTCTTCGCCTTTTTGCCCTTATTCTTTTTACCCGAAGGTGCAGGCAAATTCACGCAAAGCTTCATTGGGACCATTGTCGCGACGATCACGGCATCCATGATTGTATCGCTTACCATCGTGCCGTTTCTGGCGAGCCGAATATTGAAACGCGATGAGTCGGAGGAGGGCAGTCCTTTATTGCAATGGTTGATGCGCAAGATCGACCGTTTTTACCACCCGATGCTCCATTGGGCGCTGGATCGGCCTCGCCGCTCCGTATGGGGGGCGTTGATTGTTACAACTGCTGCATTCGCGCTTGTGCCGGTACTTGGATTCAGCCTGTTTCCAAATGCCGATACATCTTATTTCCGCGTTACGGTTGAGGCCGAGCAGGGCGCGAGCGTTGCTGAAACGGGCCGCATTGTCGACCAAGTGTCTGCGATTTTGGAAACTGAACCTGCAATCAAAGTGCGCGCAGAAAATGTTGGTAGCTACAATCCGCCGGTTTTCTACAACGTATTTCAGCGCGGAGAAAATCCAAACCGTGGAGAAATTCTTGCCATTATGGATAATTGGCAAGGCGCAAAATCGCGGGCAATGGTGGACAGGTTGCGGGCAAAATTAGACCAGATACCTGGCGCGCGTATCAAGTTGGTGCTGTTTCAAAACGGCGCACCCATTAACGCCCCTGTCGAGTTTCGCGTTTATGGTCCGGATCAGGACGAGCTAAAACGCCTTGCCGGGCAAATGGAGCAAATTTTGCGCGAAACTCCTGGCACGAGAGACATTAATAACCCTGTTGCGTTCGATAAGGTCGATTTGGACGTGCGCGTTGATGATGCCAAAGCGGCGTTGCTGGATGTGCCTGCGGGTGCCGCGCGGCGCGCGATAAGGCTTGCGCTCAGCGGCGAGCGCGCCGGTACTTATCGCGACACGGAAGGCGACAGCTATCCGGTTGTCGTTCGTTTACCGCTTGCAGAGACGCAGCCTGTTTCGGCTCTGGAATCAATCTATGTGTCGAACCGCAGCGGGCAGGCTGTGCAATTGGCGGAGATTTCAAACCCGACGTTGGAATCCACGCCTGCCGCCATTTATCGATATAATCTACAGCGCTATGTTGGCGTTACAGCCCAGATCACCAATGATGCTGTTGTGTCCAAGGTGAATGTGGATGCGAAAAAGCGTATGGAACAGATACCGCTCAAACCAGGCTATTCCATCGCGGTCGGCGGTGAGGCCGAAAAAATCAATGACACCTTTGCCGGCTTCGGCCCAGTAGTGGTGGTCGCGCTGTTTAGCATATTCGCCATTTTGGTGGCGGAATTTGGACGGTTTAAGGAAGCTTTGGTCGTCGCCGGGGTTATTCCGTTGGGCACCTTTGGTGGCCTTATCGCATTGCTGGTTACGGGCAATAATCTGTCCTTCCTTGCGATCATTGGATTTATTGCGCTGGTTGGGATCGAGATTAAAAACTCTATATTGCTGGTCGACTTCACCACGCAGTTGCGACAACGCGGCCTAGGCTTGCGTGAAGCGATTGAGAAAGCTGGCGAAGTGCGCTTCCTACCCGTTTTGCTGACGTCGGTGACCGCCATTGGCGGTCTTATGCCACTCGCCTTATTCGGCGGTAGCCTTTATGGTCCATTGGCAATCGTCTTGATTGGGGGCTTGATTTCGTCCACTTTCCTATCACGTATTGTCACGCCTGCAATGTATCTGCTGGTGGTGCGCGGGGACGCGGCTAAAGCTGCAGATGCTGCCCAAGTTTAAGGATCGTTTATGCCGCAAGAAGAAGCCATTTTTGCCGGAGGTTGTTTCTGGTGTACCGAAGCCGTCTTTGGCCAATTAAACGGTGTGAGCGGCGTTGTGAGCGGCTATATTGGCGGGCATACCGTTGATCCGACTTATAAGGACGTGTGCAGCGGCAATACTGGCCATGCCGAGGCAATCCACATCGCATTTGATTCAGATGTCATTAGCTATGCCGATTTACTCGAAATATTCTTTGCGACCCATGATCCAACGCAACTCAATCGGCAGGGTAATGACATTGGCACCCAATATCGTTCGGCCATTTTTCCTCTGTCCGATGAACAGCGCGCAGAGGCCGAAGCGGGTATAAAAAAGGCCGCCGGTGATTGGCCTGCACCTATTGTGACGACAATTGAGGGGCCCGCTACTTGGTATCCAGCAGAGGATTATCATCAAGAATATTGGGAAGGTGAAGGACAGCGTAACCCTTATTGCCTTGCAGTCATTCCGCCAAAATTGGCGAAACTGAAAAAAGGATTTGCCGCGCGTCTTGCTAACTCTGCATAGACTTTATTGCTTCGGACGTTAAGCAGACATGATGACACATAAGCCTGTTCGTAAAGCTGTTTTTCCTGTTGCTGGACTAGGAACTCGTTTCCTGCCCGCTACCAAAGCTATTCCAAAAGAAATGCTGCCGATTGTCGACAGTCCGCTCATTCAATATGCGGTAAATGAAGCCCGCGAGGCAGGTATCGAGCAGATGATTTTTGTCACTGGCCGTGGCAAAAGCGTCATTGAGGATCATTTCGACATTGCGTTTGAGCTTGAGCATACCATGACCTCACGCGGTAGAGACGTATCCGTTTTGGCGAACACAAGGCTTAGTCCGGGCAATTGTGTATATGTTCGGCAGCAAGAGCCCTTGGGCCTTGGTCACGCCATCTGGTGCGCGCGCGATATTATCGGCGATGAACCCTTTGCGATCTTCTTACCCGACGAGTTTATGCACGGATCGCCGGGTTGCATGAAGCAGATGGTTGATGCGTATCACCAGATTGGCGGGAACGTCATCAGCGTGCTTGAGGTGCCGCGTAATCATGTGTCCAGCTATGGTGTAATTGCGCCAGGCGCGGCGCATGGTGCGGTGACGGAAGTGTTGGGCTTAGTTGAAAAGCCAAAGGTTGAGGATGCGCCGTCGAACTTAATCGTATCTGGGCGCTATATCCTTCAGCCAGAGGTCATGCGTATACTTGAAGGTCAGGAAAAAGGCGCAGGCGGTGAAATCCAGCTTACCGACGCCATGGCACAGATGATCGGCCGGCAACCCTTTAATGCCGTAACATTTAACGGCAAACGCTATGACTGCGGATCAAAAGTGGGATATATTGAAGCAAATTTAGCACTCGCTTTACAGCGGCCGGATATGGCAGAACAAGTGCGCGCTATTGCATTAAATTTACTGAAGTAAATTGTTTCTGGAAGGTTTTATTATGGGACGGAATGTGCGCTTGGTGTTGGCGATTGCGCCCATGATTTTGTTGCAAGGGTGCGTCGCGTCCGTGGTCACAGGCGTTGTTACGGATGTTGTTGGAGCGCCTGTGAAGATTGTGTCCAAGACCGCCGACGTCTTGACGACCAGCCAGTCTGAATCCGATGAGAAACGCGGGCGCGAAATGCGCAAGCATGAAGAGAAGATAGGTAAGCTATCTCGGCAGCTGAAAAAGGTTCAAGAACGCTGCGCTGATGGCGACAGAGATGCCTGCAAAAAAGCCAAAAACATTCGCGATGAAATCGATGACGACCGGCACGGTGGGTAAAATGGCCGATTTTCCGCCAACACGGCAGCAGCTTCGACAAACTGCTGAAACGTAATTCGTATTGCCGCTTGTCGACTCTATAGACGGTTGGTCGAAGGCAACTGGCATATAACCGTCACGCAATGCTAGCCCATGTTGGCACCACAATGGACGACCATATTGTGAGTTTTACGGGAGGTTTTCCATGTTTGGTTTGAAAATTCGGCGGGCGTTGCTGGCCACAGCAGCCGCTCTTCTGGCTGTGCCTGGCGTTGCTCATGCGAATGTCGATAACCCAAACCCTGACTTGTCGGTGAATCCAACGGGTAACCGTAAATTCGACCCTGAGTTTTTTGCAACTTATGCGCCTGTGACTGCGCTCGATATGGTCCGACGTATTCCCGGTTTTTCCATTGATCAACGTGAAGGTCGTCGGGGTTTTGGTGAAAATGCGGGCAATGTTCTGATTGACGGTGATCGTCCCTCAACCAAATCTGATGACATTGCGACGATCCTCTCCCGAATAGCTGCAAGCCAAGTCGCATTCATATTGCTTTCGGAGCAAGCGGGCGCCGACACAGAAGCGCAGGGCAAGGGGCAAGTGGTTAATATCGTCCGCAAGCGCACCGCAAAGGTTAATGGGACATATGAGGCTACAATTGTGGCGGGGACGCGTTATGGTTTTCAGCCGTCACTTAATACATCAGCAACCTTGCGCAGCGGCGACACTAGCTATGAGGTAAATTTTTCGTCTCATTCGGAGCGTTTGCGGGGTTATGGTCCAGAAGATTTTAAGACAGGCTCTACTACGCTTGTTGAGCGGCGCCTTTACAACGGTAAAGGCGGCAATGACGAAGCTGCACTCGGGGGGGGCATTAAAACAAGAATAAGAGGGGCAAAACTCAACCTTAATGGGCAAGTCCGCTGGGATGACAAGTTTGACATTCGCAATGCCGAATATTCGAATGCTGCGGGGGGGCGTACTGGCGAAGAATTGTTGAGGCGCGAGGGCCCGATCGGTGACTTGAGCTACGAGTTGGGCGGAGATATCGAATTTTCTGCGTTCCCGAAGACCAATACCAAAATTGTAGGATTATATCGCACTGGCGATGAAAGCAGCTTCAGTAGCATCGAAACCGCTCGCATCTCTCAGCCAGTCTCATTGTTCGAAACACGCAGCCAAAACACGCCCACAGAAGCCGTTATACGCTTACAGAATGATTTGGGGGGATTGGGTAGGCATGCGGTCCAATTTGGCGCTGAGATGGCTTATAATCGCTTAGATGCGCGTTTTATTGTCACAAACTCGGTCGCTGGCGCTGTCACAAACTTCCCAGCATCAAATGTGTTAGTCCAAGAAACGCGCTTTGAACCTTTTTTCAGCGATGTGTGGACACTTGGCCCAGCATGGAAGATTGAAGCTGGTGCAATCGTCGAACTGTCGAAACTGACCCTGTCCGGTGATAGCACAGCGGAACGTAGCTTTAACTTTATCAAGCCCCGTGCAATCGCGACTTGGACGATCAGTCCCCAAACTACATTAGAATTGCGCGCGGAGCGCCAGGTGGCGCAATTGAACTTCAATGAATTTGCGACATCAGTGGACGTTACCGTCGGTAATCAGGTGGATGCCGGTAATGCCGATCTGGTGCCGGAAAAAACTACGACCTTGTCGGCGCTTATCCGGCATAAATTCTTGGACCGTGGAAGCGTCCAGTTCAGCGGCGACTATCAGCTTGTTAACGACACTCAGGATTTGGTTCCTATTACCGTTCGCGATGCAGGCGGCAATATTACGGCCCAATTTGATGGTACTGGCAATATCGGTAAAAGCACAAAGTGGAATGGCGAGTTAGAAGTCACGCTGCCGTTGGATTGGTTGACTAAGCCTATTGGCTTTGCAGGTATCGAGGTCCGCTATGTTGGCCATTATCATGGCAGCCGCGTCACAGACCCTGTAACCGGCCTTGACCGACGCGTATCGCGCCGGCCTTTATGGCATCAGGATTTGGATATCCGTCATGATATCGCGGGTTTAGGGATCGTCTATGGCGCGTCGTTCCGCGTTCAGGACGCTAATTATGATTATTTTTTCAATGAAAAGCGCCGACAGCAAGAGGGGCCCCGCGCCACAATTTTTATGGAGTATAGCAAGTTTAAATTGGGAACGATCCGATTTCAAGTAACCGATATGGCAGGGTTCCAACGTGACCGTTTCATCTATGTCGGCACACGGGCATCGGGCACTTTGGAGCAAATTGTGAACCGTGAGCGCCGTTTGGACCCGTTGTTGCAACTGTCGTTGTCGGGCAAATTCTAGGCCTCGATACCCATTTGATTGGGGCAAAGCGCGCCAACAAAAAACCCGCCGGAATCGCTTCCGGCGGGTTTTTGCTTATCTTGAAAGCGAAGTTTATTCTTCTTCGCTCGTGTCAACGACATCATCGATGGCTGCGTCGGTGGTGGTCAGGTCATCTGCAATGACCTTAGCCAACACATCGTCGCCAATCGCAGCTTCAACACCCTGTGCCAGTTCGGCAGCATGCTCTTCAGCTGCTGTCTCTGGCGCAATCAGGCTTTCCTGCAGCTTCTTGTAGCTAGCACGAAGGGCAACGTCGCGGCTCGTCGCTGCAATCCGCATGCGGTTCATGGCAGAACCCGTACCCGCAGGGATGAGGCGACCAACGATGACGTTTTCCTTCAGGCCGGTCAGAATGTCCTTCTTACCTTCCACAGCAGCCTGTGTGAGGACCCGTGTGGTTTCTTGGAAGGATGCTGCCGAGATGAACGAACGTGTCTGCAACGAAGCCTTGGTGATACCCAGCAAGACAGGGTTACCCGTCGCTGGCGCTTGGCCCTTGGACAGCTTTGCATTGATCGCTTCCATTTCTTCGCGGTCAACCTGTTCACCTGGAAGCAGCGTTGTGTCGCCACCAAAAGTGATTTCAACTTTTTGCAACATCTGACGAACGATCGTTTCGATGTGCTTATCGTTGATCTTCACGCCCTGCAGACGATAGACTTCCTGAATTTCTGCAACCAGATATTCCGCCAGCGCTTCAATGCCCATGACCTCAAGAATATCATGCGGGTTCGGTGAACCAGCAATCAGATTATCGCCCTTACGAACGAAATCGCCTTCCTGAACGTCAAGCACCTTGGACTTCTGGATCAGATACTCGATACGCTCGCCTTCTTCGGGAACAATCGCGATCTTGCGCTTCGCCTTGTAATCACGAACGAACTCAACACGGCCCGAGATTTTTGCGATGATGGCATTGTCCTTGGGAATACGTGCTTCGAACAATTCGGCAACGCGCGGCAGACCACCGGTAATGTCACGGGTCTTCGCAGACTCGCGGGTCACACGGGCAATCACGTCACCCGCTTGAACCTCGGCACCATCTTCGACCGAGAGCATCGTACCAACGCCCAGCAGATAACGCGCAGCTTCGCCGCTATCGCCATCTAACAAGGTAATGCGGGGACGCAGATCTTCCTTCTTCGTGCGGCTACCGGCGCGATCTTCGATAACGACGCGCTGGGCAATGCCCGTTGCTTCGTCAGTCTGTTCAGTCAGCGTCTTGCCGTCGATCAGGTCCTGATATTTCACAACACCTGATTTTTCAGTGATGATCGGCATGGTGAATGGATCCCATTCCGCCAGACGATCGCCGACATTCACATCTGCACCATCCGCGAACATCAACGTCGCGCCATAAGGCAGACGGTGAATTTCCATTTCACGACCGTCCTTGTCGACGATGATCAGTTCACCGTTACGGGCCATCGCCAAACGCTTCTTACGCTTATCGACGATGCTTGGCAGGTCGCGGTACATGACCTTACCCGATGCTGTGGCATCAAGGTTGGACTGCTCGTTCAACTGCGCTGCACCACCAATGTGGAACGTACGCATGGTCAACTGTGTGCCAGGCTCACCAATGGACTGGGCAGCGATAACGCCGACAGCTTCACCGATGTTGACGGGCGTTCCGCGTGCAAGGTCACGGCCATAGCAGGTAGCGCACACGCCGACCTTGGATTCGCACACCAATGGTGAGCGGATCTTTAGCCCTTGAATGCCGGTCTCTTCCATCGCGACAACCATTGGCTCGTCGAGCAAGGTTCCCGATGGGATCAACACCTTGCCATCAAGGCCGATAATGTCTTCTGCAGTCGTACGGCCAAGGACACGTTCGCCCAGCGAAGCAATGGTTGAACCACCCTGAACGATCGAACGCATTTCCAGAGCGCGCTCTGTACCGCAATCGACTTCAACGATGGTGCAATCTTGCGATACGTCCACCAGACGGCGCGTCAGATATCCTGAGTTAGCCGTCTTCAATGCGGTATCGGCCAGACCCTTACGGGCACCGTGGGTCGAGTTGAAATACTCGAGAACGGTCAGACCTTCCTTAAAGTTCGAAATGATCGGCGTTTCAATGATCTCGCCCGAAGGCTTGGCCATCAGACCACGCATACCGGCAAGCTGCTTCATCTGCGCGGGCGAACCACGCGCACCGGAGTGGCTCATCATATACACCGAGTTGACTGGCAATTCGCGACCATGCTCGTCGGTTGGAGATGCCTTCAGCTTGTCCATCATGGCGTTGGCGACCTTGTCACCGCATGTCGACCAGGCGTCGATCACCTTGTTGTACTTTTCCTGCTGCGTGATCAGACCGTCCTGATATTGCTGCTCGAAATCGGCAACAATTGCCTTAGTTTCGGCAACCATTTCGGTCTTTTCTTCCGGAATGATCATGTCGTCCTTACCGAACGAAATACCGGCCTTGAACGCATATTTGAAGCCAAGCGACATGATGGCGTCAGCGAACAAAACCGTGTCTTTCTGTCCGGTGTGGCGGTAAACCTGATCGATAACGTCGCCGATTTCCTTCTTGGTGAGAAGGCGATTGACGGTTTCGAAAGGCACGCGGTGGCTCTTTGGCAGCGTTTCTGCGAGCAACATGCGGCCAGGTGTGGTTTCGAAGCGTACCATTCGCTCCACGCCATCTTCGCCAGTCTGTGGCACGCGGGCGATGATCTTGGAGTGGAGCGTAACGGCACCCACTTCAAGCGCTTGATGCACTTCGGCCATGTCGGACAGCATCATGCCTTCGCCTGGCTCGCCGCGACGATCCATCGAGAGATAATACAGACCCAAGACCATGTCCTGCGAAGGAACGATAATTGGCTTACCATTTGCAGGCGACAGGATGTTGTTGGTCGACATCATCAAAACGCGTGCTTCCAATTGCGCCTCAAGGCTCAATGGAACGTGGACCGCCATCTGGTCACCGTCAAAGTCAGCGTTGAATGCCGAGCAGACCAATGGGTGCAGCTGGATAGCCTTACCTTCAATGAGAACAGGTTCAAACGCCTGAATGCCCAAACGGTGAAGCGTTGGCGCACGGTTCAGCAATACGGGATGCTCGCGGATAACTTCGTCGAGAATGTCCCAAACTTCCTTACGCTCCTTTTCGACCCACTTTTTGGCTTGTTTCAGGGTCATTGACAGACCCTTTGCATCCAGACGCGAGTAAATGAACGGCTTGAACAGTTCGAGCGCCATTTTCTTTGGCAGGCCGCATTGATGCAATTTCAATTCTGGACCGGTCACAATAACCGAACGACCCGAATAATCGACGCGCTTACCCAAAAGGTTCTGGCGGAAGCGGCCCTGCTTGCCCTTGAGCATGTCGGAGAGCGACTTCAGCGGACGCTTGTTGGCGCCCGTAATAGTGCGGCCGCGACGGCCGTTATCGAACAACGCATCGACAGCTTCCTGCAACATACGCTTTTCGTTGCGGACGATGATGTCCGGAGCGCGAAGCTCAATCAGGCGCTTCAAACGGTTGTTACGGTTGATAACGCGGCGATAGAGATCATTCAGATCGGACGTTGCAAAACGACCTCCATCCAGCGGCACCAGCGGGCGCAATTCTGGTGGAATGACCGGAATAACGTCCAAGATCATCCACTCTGGCTTGTTACCAGAATCGATGAAGCTTTCGACGACCTTCAAACGCTTGATGATCTTCTTTGGCTTGAGTTCGGACTTGGTAACCGCCAACTCGTCGAGCAGGTCGGTGCGCTCTTGCTCAAGGTCGAGGTCCATCAACATGGTCTTGACGGCTTCTGCACCAATGCTGGCGGTAAAAGCGTCTTCACCATATTCGTCCTGCGCGTCGAGCAATTCGTCTTCGCTCAGCAACTGGAACTTCTCCAGCGCGGTCAAGCCAGGCTCGGTCACGATGTAGTTTTCGAAATATAGTACGCGCTCAAGCTGCTTCAACTGCATGTCGAGCAACAAGCCAATGCGCGAAGGCAGTGACTTCAGGAACCAGATATGCGCAACAGGCGCAGCCAGCTCGATATGGCCCATGCGTTCACGGCGCACCTTGGTGACCGTAACTTCAACGCCGCATTTTTCACAGACGACGCCCTTATACTTCATGCGCTTATATTTGCCGCACAAGCACTCATAGTCCTTTACCGGACCAAAGATGCGGGCGCAGAACAGGCCGTCACGCTCTGGCTTGAACGTACGATAGTTGATGGTTTCCGGCTTTTTGATTTCACCAAAAGACCAGCTGCGGATTTTCTCCGGCGACGCGATCCCAATCTGGATTTGGTCAAAGGTTTCGACCTTGGCGATGGGATTGTTGAATTTGCTCAGTTCGTTCATTTTCTTTTCCTCATTGGGCATGTGCCCATGAAAACCTAAAGGCGGGGGCAGGGGGCGGACCGAAATCCGCCCATCTCTGCTTTATTCCGCTGCTTCGGCAAAGCCCTCGTCACCTTCGATCAAGTCATGCGCTTTCAAGTCTACATTGAGACCCAATGAACGCATTTCCTTGACCAGAACGTTGAAGCTTTCTGGGATACCAGCGTCAAAGCTGTCGTCACCCTTGACGATGGCTTCGTAAACTTTGGTACGACCGATCACGTCATCTGATTTGACCGTGAGCATTTCCTGCAAGGTGTACGCTGCGCCATAGGCTTGCAGCGCCCAGCATTCCATTTCTCCGAAACGCTGACCACCGAACTGCGCTTTACCACCCAATGGCTGCTGCGTGACAAGGCTGTACGGTCCGATCGAACGGGCGTGGATCTTGTCATCAACAAGGTGATGCAGTTTCAACATGTAGATGATGCCGACAGTAACCTTGCGGTCGAACTTATCGCCAGTGCGGCCGTCGAACAGGTCTGACTGACCCGAACCATCAAGTCCAGCGAGCTGAAGCATGTTGGTCACGTCGGCTTCACGTGCGCCGTCGAACACAGGTGTGCCCATTGGGACACCGGTGATGACATTGCCGGCAAGCTCAATAATGTCTGCATCGCTGCGGTTCTTAATCTCGTCCGCATATTCTTCGCCATACGCTTTCGCCAGACGCTCACGCACGACCGCTGGCGGTGCTGCGGCTTCAGGGTTCGGGTTTGCGTGGCGCCACTCTTCAAGAGCCTCACCAATTTGCATCCCTAGTCCACGCGCAGCCCAGCCAAGATGGGTTTCGAAAATCTGACCCACGTTCATACGAGACGGCACACCCAATGGATTGAGCACGATGTCAACGGGCGTACCGTCGGCGAGGAATGGCATGTCTTCTTGCGGAAGGATCCGCGAGATAACGCCCTTGTTCCCGTGGCGTCCGGCCATCTTGTCGCCGGGTTGCAGCTTGCGCTTCACGGCGACGAAGACTTTAACCATCTTGAGTACGCCAGGTGCCAGCTCATCGCCGCGCTCCAGCTTCTCACGACGATCTTCGAACTTCTCGACGATCAACTTAACGGCGTCGTCATACTGCACCTTGACCGCTTCAAGATCGCCTTGGACCTTGTCGTCGGCTACGGCGATTTTCCACCATTCATGACGCTCGATTTCGTTGAGATTATCCTCAGAAATCTTGTCGCCCTTCTTGATACCCTTTGGCGCTGCGGCTGCAGTTTGGCCAATGAGCATGTCTTTCAGGCGGTTGTAGGTCGCACGGTTCAAAATCGAACGTTCGTCCTCACGGTCCTTTGCAAGACGTTCGATTTCTTCACGTTCAATCGCCATGGCGCGTTCGTCTTTATCGATGCCGTGACGGTTAAAGACGCGGACTTCAACGACGGTACCTGCAACACCTGGTGACAGGCGCAGTGAGGTGTCGCGCACATCGCTAGCCTTTTCACCGAAGATAGCGCGGAGCAACTTTTCTTCTGGTGTCATTGGGCTTTCGCCCTTTGGCGTAATCTTACCCACAAGAATGTCACCAGGGTGAACTTCCGCGCCGATGTAAACAATGCCAGCTTCATCGAGGCTGCGCAGCGCTTCTTCACCCACGTTTGGAATATCGCGGGTGATGTCTTCTGGTCCAAGCTTGGTATCGCGGGCCATCACTTCGAATTCTTCGATATGGACCGAGGTGAACACGTCGTCCTTCACGATGCGTTCGGAGATCAAGATCGAATCTTCGTAGTTATACCCATTCCAAGGCATGAACGCGACGAGGCTGTTCTTGCCCAATGCGAGTTCGCCCAGCTCTGTCGACGGACCGTCGGCAATGATGTCACCAGCCTCAATTACGTCACCAACCTTCACCAAAGGCTTCTGGTTGATGCAGGTGTTCTGGTTGGAACGCTGGAATTTCTGCAACGTGTAGATATCGACGCCCGATTTGCCGGGTTCAACGTCGCCTGTAACACGCACAACGATACGCGTAGCATCGACTTGGTCGACGATGCCTGTGCGGCGGGCCGCGATAGCAGCGCCGGAATCGCGTGCAACGGTCTCTTCCATGCCCGTGCCGACAAACGGCGCTTCTGCACGCAGCAGAGGCACAGCCTGACGTTGCATGTTCGATCCCATCAATGCGCGGTTCGCGTCATCGTTTTCCAAGAAAGGAATGAGCGAAGCTGCAACCGAAACCAGCTGCTTTGGCGAAACGTCCATCAACGTAATTTGGTCGCGCGGTGCCATCAGGAATTCGCCGGCTTCACGCGCCGAAATCAGTTCTTCGGCAAAGCTGCCATCTGCGTTCAATTCGGCGTTCGCCTGCGCGATGGTGTTCTTTTGCTCTTCCATAGCGGAGAGATACACCACGTCGTCCGTGACCTTATTGTTCACAACCTTGCGATAAGGTGTTTCGATAAAGCCATATTTGTTCACGCGGCTAAAGCTCGCGAGCGAGTTGATCAGACCGATGTTCGGGCCTTCCGGCGTTTCAATCGGGCAGATACGACCATAATGGGTTGGGTGAACGTCGCGGACTTCAAAGCCAGCACGCTCACGGGTCAAACCACCTGGTCCAAGTGCCGAAACGCGGCGCTTGTGCGTAACTTCCGAGAGCGGGTTGGTCTGATCCATAAACTGCGACAATTGCGAAGAACCAAAGAATTCGCGCACCGCAGCAACCGCTGGCTTGGCGTTGATGAGGTCGTTTGGCATCACGGTTGACACGTCAACCGAACTCATCCGCTCCTTCACTGCGCGTTCCATACGGAGCAAGCCAACGCGATACTGGTTTTCCAGCAATTCGCCGACCGAACGGACACGGCGGTTGCCGAGGTTATCGATATCGTCGATTTCGCCCTTACCGTCCTTCAGGTTCACCAACTCCTTGACCACAGCAAGGATATCTTCCGTCCGCAAGGTCGTCAGCGTGTCTTCGGCGTCGAGGTTCAAACGCATGTTGAGCTTCACGCGGCCAACCGCGCTCAGGTCATAACGGTCCGCGTCGAAGAATAGGCCAGCAAACAATGCTTCTGCGGTTTCGCGCGTTGGCGGCTCACCAGGGCGCATGACGCGATAAATGGCGTCGAGTGCCATGTCGCGGTTTTCGGCTTTGTCTGCCTTCAACGTGTTGCGCATCCATGCGCCGGTGATGACATGGTCGATGTCGAGCAGCTCAAGACTGTCGATACCAGCCTTGTCCAAAGCTTCGAGGTTTTCGGCGGTGATCTCATCACCAGCTTCAACATAAATCCGGCCCGTCTTCTCATCGATCAAATCATAGGCAGAATAACGGCCAAAAATTTCTTCGGTGGGGATCAACAGGCTGGTCAAGCCATCCTTCACAGCCTTATTGGCCGCGCGCGGGGTTACCTTAGTGCCTGCAGGGAATACAACTTCGCCGGTCTTCGCATCCACAATGTCGAACATCGGCTTTGATGCGCGCCATTGTTCGGCGTTGAACGGGATCTTCCATCCACCCTTGCCACGTTCAAATGTCACGCGGTCATAGAAATGGCCCAAGATTTCTTCGTCGTTCAGACCCAGCGCATAGAGCAAAGTCGTGACAGGCAATTTGCGCTTACGGTCGATACGAACGTTGACGATGTCCTTCGCATCAAATTCAAAGTCGAGCCACGAACCACGATAAGGAATGACGCGCGCTGCAAACAGATATTTGCCGCTGCTGTGCGTTTTACCACGGTCATGGTCGAACAATACGCCCGGCGAACGATGCATCTGCGATACAATAACGCGCTCTGTACCGTTGATGAAGAAAGTGCCGTTATGCGTCATGAGCGGCATGTCGCCCATGTAAACGTCCTGCTCCTTAATATCGAGGACCGAACGGGCTTCAGTGTCAGGGTCAACCTCAAACACGATGAGGCGCAACGTCACCTTCATCTGCGCCGCATAAGTAATTCCGCGCTGACGGCATTCCTCTACGTCAAATTTCGGATCTTCCAATTCGTAATGCACGAAGTCGAGTTCCGAAGTGCCGGCGAAATCCTTAACCGGAAAGACGCTGCGCAGCGTCTTTTCAAGGCCGGATACATAGCCGATCGAAGGGTCAGAACGCAGGAACTGTTCATAGCTCTCGCGCTGAACCTCAATAAGGTTGGGCATGTCGATAACTTCATGAATGTTACCGAAGATTTTGCGAATACGCTTTTGACGCGACAGGGTCGCAGGAGCGGGACGGGATGCCATAAGGTGCTTTGCCTCAGTTAGAAATGTCAGTCGCGACGTGCCATTCCACAGACAAGAAAAGGCCGCATAGCAATGGACCGAAGAATCGGGTCCTGCCGTGCAGCCGTTTCGCGTATGTGAAAACCCATATCCATCAATGCGTTAGCCAAGTTGCGCGACGACAAGGCCATTCCCGATGGGCTGGATGTTGAGGGCCGTATAGGCCGCGGTTTCTTAAGGGTCAAGCCTGACCTGAACCAGAAAGCGCCGCGTTTCATGTGCGGAAATTTATGCTAGCTTTCGACACAGATCATTGCGCCGTTCATCCATAATATTCATTGCACTGCAAACTCTAGTCTCGCGCGCGCCACCTCACATAGTCACCTACAGGCGTTCCGCCATGCTTGATGGCGCGGGGCGGCCCTGCTAGGGGCGCTGCATGACTGAACTTTCTCTCATCCGTAATTTTTCCATTATCGCGCATATTGACCATGGGAAGTCGACCCTAGCTGACCGGTTGATCCAACAGACGGGCGGGTTGACCGCGCGGGAAATGACGAGCCAAGTCCTTGATAATATGGACATTGAGAAAGAGCGCGGCATCACGATCAAGGCGCAGACTGTCCGCTTAGATTACACCGCGAAAGACGGCGTTACATATCAGTTGAACCTGATGGACACCCCCGGCCATGTGGACTTCGCTTATGAAGTCAGCCGCAGCCTCGCCGCCTGCGAAGGCGCGCTTCTGGTCGTGGACGCGGCGCAAGGGGTGGAGGCGCAAACACTTGCCAACGTCTATCAATCGATTGAGCATGACCATGAAATCGTGCCCGTCATCAACAAGATCGATTTGCCCGCCGCCGAAGTAGACAAGGTCAAGGCCGAGATTGAGGATATTATCGGTCTGCCCGCCGACGACGCCGTGTTGACCAGCGCCAAATCGGGCATCGGCATCGGTGAGGTGCTTGAGGCCGTCGTCACCCGCATCCCGCCGCCAAAGGGCGACCGCAACGCGCCGTTGAAGGCCATGCTCGTCGATAGTTGGTACGACCCCTATTTGGGCGTGGTCATCCTGATCCGCGTCATTGATGGCGTTATCAAAAAGGGCCAAGAAATTCAGTTCATGGCCGCAGGCACAAAGCATTTGGTCGACCGCGTCGGATGTATGCGGCCCAAGCTCGAGATTTTGCCCGAAATCGCCGCGGGCGAGGTGGGCATCATCACCGCGCAGATTAAAGAAGTCGCGCAAACCCGCGTCGGCGACACCATTACCGATGCGAAGCGCCCCGCCGCAGAACCGCTCCCCGGCTTTAAAGAAGTGCAGCCCGTCGTGTTCTGCGGCCTGTTCCCGACCGACGCCGCCGACTTTGAAAAATTGCGCGAAAGCATCAGCAAGCTGCGCCTCAACGACGCATCATTCAGCTTCGAAACCGAAAGCAGCGCCGCCTTGGGCTTTGGCTTCCGCTGTGGTTTCCTTGGGTTGCTCCATTTGGAGATCATACAGGAGCGCCTGACGCGTGAATTTGACCTAGACCTCATCACCACCGCGCCGTCGGTGGTCTATAAATTGAAGCTCAGCCGCAGCAAGACCGAGGATGCGCGGGATATGGAGCTGCACAACCCCGCCGACATGCCCGACGTCAACCGCATTGACGAAATTCAGGAGCCATGGATCCAAGCGACGATTTACTGCCCCGATGAATATCTCGGCTCCATCTTGAAATTGTGCCAAGACCGGCGCGGCGTGCAAAAGCAGCTGACCTATGTCGGTGGGCGCGCGCAGATCGTATACGAATTGCCGTTGAACGAGGTGGTGTTCGACTTTTACGATCGGCTGAAGAGCATCAGCCGTGGCTATGCCTCGTTCGATTATCACCAGATCGGCCACCGCGAAGGCGACCTTGTGAAGATGAGCATCATGGTCAATGGCGACCCGGTCGACGCGTTGAGCATGATCGTCCACCGTGGCACCGCAGAATCGCGCGGCCGCGGCATGTGCGAACGCCTAAAAGACCTGATCCCGCGCCATTTGTTCAAAATCCCCGTGCAAGCGGCGATTGGCGGCAAAGTCATCGCCCGCGAAACCATCGCCGCGATGCGCAAAGACGTGACCGCCAAATGCTATGGCGGCGACATCAGCCGCAAGAAAAAGCTGCTGGAAAAGCAGAAAAAGGGCAAGGCGCGGATGCGCGAGTATGGGAATGTGTCGATCCCGCAGGAGGCGTTTATTGCCGCGCTGCGGATGGGTGAGGAATAAGCTTTCCCGCTTCCATCACCACAATGCGGTTTGCCGCACATAAACCCCAATTCTCTGACTGACAGCGCGCGCTTGGTCTGCTACGCGGCCCCGCATGCTTAATCTGAACGGTATCACCGTGCGCCTTGGCGGACGCACTATCCTTGACCGCGCCACGGCGGCATTGCCCTCTTATAGCCGCATTGGCCTGATTGGGCGGAATGGCGCGGGTAAATCGACATTGATGAAGGTGATGATTGGCTCGCTGGAGGCTGATGATGGCGCGCTGGAAATGCCCAAGGGCACGCGCATCGGCTATATCGCGCAAGAGGCGCCTGCGGGGGATTCTACGCCCTTTGACACAGTCTTGGCGGCGGATACCGAGCGCGCGGCGTTGATGGCCGAAAGCGAGCAAGAGGGGCTTGATCCCGACCGTATGGCTGAGGTGCATGAACGGCTGATCGCGATTGATGCCTATACTGCGCCCGCGCGGGCTTCGCGGATTTTGGTTGGCCTTGGCTTTGACGAAGAGATGCAGGCGCGGCCGCTCGATAGCTTCTCGGGTGGTTGGAAAATGCGCGTGGCGTTGGCGTCCTTATTATTTTCGCAGCCGGATTTGCTGTTGCTCGATGAGCCTTCCAACCATTTGGATTTGGAAGCGACCTTGTGGCTGGAAAATTTCCTCAAAGGCTATCCGGCGATGATGGTGGTGATCAGCCATGAGCGCGATTTGTTGAACAATGTTGTCGACCATATCCTGCACCTCGATAATGGTCAGGTGACCTTATATGCGGGCGGCTATGACGCGTTCGAGCGCCAACGTGCCGAGCGCGCTGCGCAATTGGCGGCGGCCAAAGCGGCCCAAGATGCGCAACGGGCCAAGTTGCAGGATTATGTGGCGCGCAACTCGGCGCGTGCCTCGACCGCGAAGCAAGCGCAGTCGAGAGCCAAGGCGCTGGCGCGGATGCAGCCAATTGCTGCAATGGCCGAAGATCCGACCTTAAGCTTTGACTTTCCAAGTCCTGATGAGCTCAAGCCGCCCTTGGTGACGCTTGATCTGGCAAGTGTCGGCTATACCGAAGGCAATCCGATATTGCAGCGGTTGAACCTGCGGATTGACCCCGATGATCGGATCGCGTTGCTGGGCCGGAACGGGAATGGCAAGACGACTTTGGCACGCTTACTAGCGGCGCAATTGACGCCGATGGAAGGGCAGATGAGCGCCTCGGGCAAAATGCGTGTCGGTTACTTCACGCAATATCAGGTCGAGGAGCTGGACGGCGATGATACCCCGCTCGAGCATATGACGCAGCAGATGAAGGGCGCGACCCCCGGGGCGGTGCGCGCGCAATTGGGGCGGTTCGGCTTTTCCGGCGCTAAGGCAACAACGAAGGTCGGCAAGTTATCAGGCGGCGAACGCGCGCGGCTGGCGCTGGCGCTGATTACCCGCGATGCGCCGCATATGCTCATCCTCGACGAACCGACGAACCATTTGGATGTCGATGCGCGTGAGGCACTGGTGCAGGCGTTGAATGAATATGACGGCACGGTCGTTTTGGTCAGCCATGACCGCCATATGTTGGAGCTGACGGCCGACCGGCTGGTGCTCGTCGATAATGGCACGGCAACCGAGTTTTCGGGCACGATTGAGGATTATACCGACTTCATCCTAGGCAAGGGGCCAGCGAAGGAGAAAGTCTCCAAGGCCGACCGCAAGGAAGACAAGAAAGCCGCGGCAGCATCGCGTGAGGCGCTGGCGAAGCTTAAGCGTGACGTTAATGATGCTGAGGCGGACTTGGCCAAGCTGGAAGTGGTTTTGAGCGCGATCGATCGCGCGATGTTCGACCCAGCGTCGGCGGCGAATGAATATAAGAACCTAACTATGGGCGAACTGTCACAACGCCGCGGTAAGATTGTCGCCGCGCAAGAGGTGGCAGAAGCGAAATGGATTGCGGCAAGCGAGGCGCTAGAAAAAGGCTGAGGTCGCCCTTTCTGTCATCCCATCGCCTTATGCGAATGGGTAAGGCGGAATTAAGCGGACATCGCCAACGGCTCTTTCGCGGCGTTCATCGCGTGCGCATCCGCCTGCAATGTATAGCCAAAGCCGTATAAAGCATTCAAGCTGATGCCTGATGCTGGGTCCAGTTTCAGGTTCTTGCGCAGCCTTGCGACGTGCGTATCAATGGTCCGCGATTGATAGTCGACAACCTTACCCCACAATGTGGCCGCGAGATATTGGCGCGACAATAACCGGTTCGGGTTGGTAAAAAACAACATGGCCATATCAAATTCCCGCTTCGGCAAGATGATAACCTCGTCGTTGAAGCACACGGTCGATGTCGATGGACGCAACATATATGGCCCCAACACTACCGATTCCGGCCGCGTTCGCACATCACCATTGTAACGGCGCAAAACTGACTTAATCCGCAAGGACAATATTTCCGGGTCAACCGGCTTTGACACAAAATCGTCGGCACCTGCCTCCAGTCCGCGGATGATATCGCGGCGATCATTGCGCGCGGTGAGCATGATCGATGGCATATCAGGATGGAATTTCCGTATATATTCAAGTACTTCAATACCAGATAGATCCGGAATGGTCCAATCGACGATCAAAAGATCGCATTCTTTTTGGCGCACATCAGTCAGGAATTTTTGCGCGGAGCCATAGCTTTTTACGGTGTAACCCAAGCCGACCAAAAGCTCTTCGAGTTCTGCTGCAAATAAGGTGTCGTCCTCGACGACGGCAATATTATAGCTGTGCACAATTTGACCTTTGCTGGACCGGACCTTCACAAAGGGGTTTATGGGATTCATTCACATTTGTAACAATTTTTATGTGAACAAATGTAAACAAATGTTCACGGTTGCAACAATTTCGTCACTTTTGGCAGTGTCGTTTTTGTACTGTCTTTATCGTCAGTTTTCGTCGGTTTGGCGGCCTGTTTTGGCTTAGGATTCGCTTCTGCTGCTTTCGCCTTCGGGTGAATATGCTCGTGGTGGCGTGTGATGGCGCGCGCGACATTTTGCATCAAACCATTTGTCACTTCCTTACCGGCGCGCGTTTCCGCAATCATCACCGCCACAGGATATGCGCATCCATCCGGCGCGCGCATCACACCCACATCGTTGATGGCCGTCGATATCGATTCCAGCACTTGTCCGGTTCCCGTTTTATGTGCGAGGCGCCACCCCGGGGCGAGGCCAGACCGCAAACGGGACCGCCCTGTATAAGTGCCGGCCATTAACTTCAGCAATTTGGCACCCGGGCCATTGGCATCGCGTTCGCTAAACCGTTTCAGTACCAAAGCGATTGTCCCGGGGGCCGCGCCGTCCAGCGGGGTTTCGAGATAGGCGTCCAGAGCGGACTTTCTTTTCGCCATCGGTATCGTTGATCGTTGCGCTTTAAAGGCGTTGCCATTGCGATATTCTGTTTTCCACTCCAGACCAGCAATGGCGCTTTGCAAAAGGACTTCGCCGGGGCCAAAGCGAATGGACTGCACCTTGCGGCGCTCAAGCATTTGGTTGATAGCTTGCGGGCCGCCCGCCACGCGCAAAAGCACGTTGTTAGCCATATTGTCGCTGGCATTAATCGAATGTGCGAGCAGCTCGCGTAACGACATTTCGAAGGAGTCCCGTCCGTCGAGATAATTTTTCAACGGCTGATTGAAAACAACAACGTCATCGCGGGTGATGCGTATGCGTTTATCCAATGACAATTTGCCCGCCGCCTCTTGTTCCAAAATTGTCAGTGCGACCCACATTTTGGACACGCTTTGTTGCGGAAAACGTTCGGTCTGGCGCTTGCCGATGACTTCGTCGGAAAAGGGTGTGTAGATGGCGATGCCTGCACGGCCGGGGAATTTCTTCCAATAGCCATCAATTTCCGTCTTCAGCTTTTCGTCGGCAGTCGCAATCATATCCGCCTTATTGTTCGCTTCGACGGCATGCGCCGGCGCGCTGGCCGCAGATGCTGTGATGCCGAGCGCCGCAGCGAGCGAGAGGGAAAGAGCGAATGTGTTGAAAAAGTTACGCATGATCCAACTTTTAAATGTGCATGGGCTACCGACTTTGCGCGTGCCCCAACAGACATTTAGACGCCTTAGGTGCAGAACCCAAACCCGGCAATCGGATGCCATTTGCAGACATCCTTCATCCGATTTGAAATGCCGCAGCGCTGTTTTACCTGTCTATGCTTGGCACAACAAAGCTCCGTCATGTGCATGTTAAGCGTCACATTGGCTTGCCTCCAGTTTTGATATGTTTATTTGCAATTGTTAACATTGCGCGGAGTGTTTGACGCAGGTCGCATGGCGTGCAATCTTTCGGATAGGCAAAGAGGAGGCGACCATGGCGAGCAAGGCGGAGACAGGCGGCAGCGCAAAAGCCGGTAAAAAGAAATCGCAAAAGAAAGGCGCGCCTTTTTCAGGCGTCGCAGGCGCCTTTGACGCCGCCAATGATGCCACCATGGCGCTCGGCCCGCTGGCCGGACTAGCGCGGGAAGATTTTATTGGCGCGATTGGCTTGATGCTGCGCCAGACGGCAGCCAATCCCGACAAAGCATGGAAGGCAACGACTAGCTTTTCCGAAGATGTGGTCAAGATTATGACCGGAAAGTCCGACCTTGCACCGGACCCGAAGGACAAGCGTTTCATGGACCCCGCCTGGACCTTCAATCCGTTTTTCAAGGCAGGCGCGCAATATTATCTCGCGGTGCAAAAGGGCGTTAAAAGCTATATACAGGATTTGGAACTCGACGCGCTCGAACGCGATCGCGCAAATTTCATTTCGCAAATCATCATTGATGCGATGTCCCCAACAAACACTTTGATTGGGAACCCAACCGCGCAAAAACGCTTGGTGGATTCAGGCGGGCTCAGCCTCGTGAAGGGCCTGAAAAACGCTTATAATGACATGGTTCACAACGACATGATGGTGAGCCAGGTAAACAAAAAACCGTTCAAGCTTGGCGAGAATGTCGCAACGGCAAAGGGCGCAGTAGTGTATCGCGATGAACGCTTTGAGTTGGTCCAATATGCGCCGACAACGGACAAGGTGTTCGCAACGCCGCAGCTCACCATCCCGCCGCAGATTAACAAAATGTATATCAATGATCTGTCGCCTGAAAAATCGATTATCAAATGGCAGACCGATCACGGGATTCAGCCATTCATGATTTCCTGGCGCAACCCAACGGACGATATGGGCGTTTGGGGCATGGCCGAATATATCGAAAGCTGCATCAAGGCGCTGGATGTGGTGTGTGAGATTACCGGCAGCGACAAGGTCAATATTTCAGGTGGCTGCTCGGGCGGGCAGACAATGTCGGTGTTGCTGTCAAAACTGGCGGCGATGGGCGACACCCGCGCCAACGCCGTCACCATGATGGTGTGCGTGTTGGAACCCAAGCCCGGTGATACCGAGGCGTCGAGCCTTGTGTCGCATAATGGCATCGCGCTGGCGCGGCAGCGCGCGGCGAAGAAAGGCGTGATTGAAGGCAGCAGCCTTGCCCGTGGCTTTGCATGGTTGCGGCCCAATGACCTTATTTGGAATTATGTCATCAATAATTATCTGCTCGGTGATGATCCACCAGCCTTTGATATATTGTTCTGGAATGCGGATGCCACCAACCTCTCGTCGGCGTTGATGGGCGACTTCTTGGAGCTGTTTGAGGCCAATGCCTATGCCGCGCCGGGCACGTTTGACATCGCGGGACACACGCTTGACCTGACCAAAGTGACGGGCGACCTGTTCGTTTTGGGCGGAACCACCGACCATATCACGCCATGGCGGGCTTGCTATCGCTCCACGCAATTGTTCGGCAGCAAAAATGTCGAATTCATCCTTAGTCAGGCAGGGCATATGCAAGCGATCCTGAACCCGCCAGGCAACCCTAAGGCGAAATATTGGAAGCATAGCGAGGGCAAGGCGCCCGCCGACGTTACCGAATGGATGAAGGGCAGCGAAGAGGTCGCCGGAAGCTGGTGGCCGCACTGGATGCAATGGCTGCACGCGCGCTCTGGCGTTGAAGTCGCCGCCCCTAAGACGTTAGGGAGCAAGGCCCATCCAGCAATGGAAGCGGCACCCGGCCTGTATGTTTTGGAGTGAGGGGGAGACGACCCGATAGAAATTGGCTTGCACGCCTTCACCGTTCGGTTAAAATTCAAACTATGCCCAAAGCAGGGCCAAAGGAACGCATATGACCAAATCTCGCGCGCCCAAATTTAGCATGGAGACCGTTGACGGGCGGACATTGCGGGTGGCGATTTGGCGGGCGTCGAAGGCGACGACGAAGCTTCCAATATTGTTCTTCAACGGCATTGGCGCAAATATTGAGGCCATGGCGCCGATGGCGGAATTGATCGATGACCGCGACTTTATCACTTTCGACATGCCCGGAATTGGCGGATCGCCCGACCCGGTCGTGCCTTATAATGCCCTGATGATGGCGCGGATTGCCGCATTGTTGCTCGACCGTTTTGAAATGCCCATCGTCGACGTTATGGGCGTGAGCTGGGGCGGGGCGATGGCGCAGCAATTTGCACTGCAGAACGGAGCGCGCACCAACAAGCTTATCTTGGTTGCGACCAGCGCGGGCATGTTGATGGTTCCGGGCAATCCGGCGGCGCTCGCCAAAATGGCGGACCCACGCCGCTACATCGACCCCGAATTCATGGCGAAGCATTTCCAGACTTTATATGGCGGCGCGGTTGGAAATAAATCGGAGCATATCAACCGGCTCAAGCCGCCGTCGAAAACGGGATATTTCTATCAATTGATGGCGATGATGGGATGGACCAGTGCGCCGTTTCTGCCGTTTATGAAAACCGAAACGCTCATCATGATGGGCGATGATGACCAGATTGTTCCGCTGGCAAACGGCAAATTTTTGAACTTCCTGATCCCGAACAGCGAATTGTTCGTGGTGGCCAATGGGGGGCATTTGTTCCTGCTGAGCCATGTCGCGCAGAGCATAGCGGCGATCCGCGCGTTTCTTGATCGCAACGCGGCTACGGCACGCAAAGCAGCCTAAGTCGGCAGCCGCGCGGATGATTTCCGCCTTACCTTGCGGTTAAATCAACAAACCGACGGCGTGGATGATGATTCCCGCCAGACCGCCGACTAAGGTGCCGTTGATGCGGATAAACTGCAGGTCGCTGCCCACGGCATTTTCGACACGATCGGTGATGGTTGACGCGTCCCAGCGGGCAACGGTGTCGGACACCAATCGGACGATGTTATCGCCATAATTTTCGGTCGTGCCGACAATTGCGCGACGGGCAAAGCGGTTGATTTGATGTTTCAGCCCTGTGTCGGCTTGCAAATTGCCACCGAGTTTAATGAGCGCATCGCCAAAGCTACCCGCCAAGGCGGCATCGGGGTTACGTGCGGCCTTTAACAAGCTGTTACGGCCTTGATCCCATAGGCTGTTGATCCATTTGCCCATCGCGGGATTTTCCAACAATTGCCCCTTCCAATGCGCGACCTTGGCTTGCAACTCCTTATCATGGCGCAGGTCATGGGCCAGCTTCGCTAGCCCCTCTTCGCCCTTTTCGCGCAACGGATGGTCTGGATCCTCTGCCATGTCATGGAGCAATTTATTGAGGCCGTTGACGATGGCATTGGCCAATTTATCGTCCAACCCGGTCCAGCGCATAAGGGTGTTAGCGCGTTCCTCCACCATTTCGCGGATGAGATGCTCATTGGCCTCCAGCGTGGCCGACGCCCATTTGATGATGCCGTCGAGCACAGGGATATGCCGCCTCTCGCGGATCATCGCCGTCAACAACTGGCCGAGCAAAGGCGCGATGTCGAGCTTGTCGAGTTGCTTGCGGATGGCACCCTTGGCGATGCCGCCCAATCGTTCATCGTCGAGCGCAGCAATGATGTCTCCCATCAGGCGCGACGCGCCCAACCGCATCCGGCCTTCGCCACCCGATGGTGCGCTTAGGAATTTGCCGATGGCGCCGGCCACATCCATGCGCTGCACGCGGCGTGCCACGACCTTGGTTGTCAGGAAATTGGTGCGTAGAAAACTGGCCAAAGTGCGGCCAAGACGTTCCTTGTTATTCGGAATGATCGCGGTGTGCGGAATGGGTATGCCCAAAGGGTGCCGGAAGAGCGCTGTGACGGCAAACCAGTCGGCGAGGCCACCAACCATCCCCGCCTCGGCAAAGGCCCTTAAAAAGCCCCAATAGCCGTCATAACGGGTTTCCATATATTTGCCGAAAACGAACAAGGCGGCCATGCACAGCAGCAAGGCCGTGGCGATGATCCGCATCTGCCGCAGTTCAGTATCACGCGCCGCATAGCGTGCTTTTTCCGACAGGCCGAGTTGATTGACAGCTTTCACGCCGCGGACCTTAATGCGATGCGCAAAAAACGCCACCAATCGTCATCCCGAGACATAAGCGGGATGACGATATCTAGCTGGAGCCTAAATATACTCACTCTGCCGGTTGTAATCCGCCCAAGTCACCTTTGCCGGGGGCCTTGTCCGACGACTTGGCTGGTTCTGCAACATCCTCTTTATGCGTAGCGGGATCATAAGTGAGCAGGCGCGTGCGCAGCCAAGGTCCAATACGCTTTTCAAAACCATCGGCGAGGCTGAAACCCGCAGGGACAATCAGCAAGGTCAGCAAGGTCGAAACGATCAAGCCGCCGATCACTACTGTCCCCATGGGCGAACGCCATTGCCCGTCACCACCCAAGGAAAGCGCGGTGGGGACCATGCCAGCGGTCATGGCAACCGTGGTCATGACAATCGGTTGTGCCCGCTTATGCCCGGCCTCCATAATTGCTTCAAACTTCGGCACGCCGCGCGCCATTTCCTCAATCGCGAAATCGATCAACAAAATGGAGTTTTTCGCAACGATGCCAAACAGCATCAATATGCCGATGAAGACCGGCATGGATATTGGCTGACCAACCAAGCCAAGCGCGAGCAATCCGCCCAAAGGTGCAAGCAGCAACGAACCCATGTTGACCAAAGGCGACATGAAGCGGTGGTACAAAAGTACCAGCACTGCAAACACCAGCAAGGTTCCGGAAACCAAGGCAACGAGGAAGTCCCCCTGCATTTCCTGTTCCCATTCTTGGGACCCGAAAGGTGCGCGGGACACGCCCGTCGGCAGGTTTTTCATAATCGGCAGTTCGTTGATTTTCTTGTCTGCCTCAGACGAAACGATGCCGGGCGCAAAATCCGCGCCGATAAAGATGCGGAAATTTTGGTTACGGCGCTGAACCGAGGTTGGACCAGCACCAAAGCTGATATCCGCCACGCGGGATAACGGCACCGAACCGCCGGTTGCCAATGGCACGGGCAGGTTACGGATGACGTCCAAGTCTTGACGTGACTCTTTCGCGAGCATCACGCGGATGGGAATTTGACGATCCGACAGCGAGAATTTCGCGCTATTTTGGTCAATATCGCCCAATGTTGCCACACGGATTGTCTGGCTCAGCGCGACGGTCGATACGCCAAGTTGCGATGCAAGGTCATTGCGCGGCGTTATGATCAATTCAGGGCGCTGCAAATCGGCCGAGATACGCGGCGCGCGTAGTTCGGGCAGAGTCTTCATTTGCTCGACTAATGTGGCCGCTGTTCGGTCCAGCATTTTGGGGTCTGAACCGGATAACATGACCGAAACGTCACGCCCAGAACCGCCACCACCACCGCCCGGGCCGTTAGCCTGAAACGTCACGCGCGCATCCGCGATCTTAGTCAGAAAAGGTGTGAGGTCTTCCTCAAATTCCTGACTGGTCCGTGCGCGATCCTTGTTAAAGGTGATGAAAATGCTGGCTGCGCCCTCACGTACGCTTTGCAATGCCGTTTTAACTTCCGGCTGCTTCTCGATAATGGCGGCGGCTTCGGTGCTGACCTCACGCGTACGCTCTAATGTCGTTCCAGGAACCATTTCGATCCGAATACGGCTGAAATCGGTATCGCCATCGGGAAAGAATTGCTTTGGCAGGACGACAAGCAATGCAATCGTCAGCACCAGCGACACTGCACCGATACCCATCATCCAACGACGGTGACCAAGCGACCAGCGCAGGATTTTCATATAACGTTCGATCCAGCCGGCCTCGCCATGTTCAGCCATGCCGTCGGCTTTCAGGAAATAGGCTGCGATCATCGGCGTAATCATACGCGCCACCGCGAGGCTCATGAGAACCGAAGCGACAACGGTCAGGCCGAAATTCTTGAAAAATTGTCCAGCAACGCCCGGCATCAGGCCAACGGGTAAGAATACCGCGACGATCGAGAATGTCGTGGCAACCACCGCAAGGCCGATTTCGTCGGCGGCATCAATCGAAGCCTGATAAGCCGATTTACCCATCCGCATATGCCGGACGATGTTCTCAATTTCCACAATGGCGTCATCAACTAGCACACCGGCCACAAGACCGAGCGCCAACAAAGACATGGTGTTGAGCGTGAAACCCAAAAGGTCCAGAAACCAAAAGGTCGGAATGGCGGACAAGGGAATGGCAATCGCCGAAATAATTGTGGCGCGCCAATCGCGCAGGAACAGGAACACGACGACGATGGCAAGCAACGCGCCTTCAATCATCGCGGCCATGGAGCTTTTATACTGACCCTTGGTGTAATCCACACTGTTGAACAAGGTGATGAACTTTACGCCGGGATTTTCCTTTTCGATTTCGGCGATCTTGATCATCGCATTATCAAAAACGGTGACGTCGGACGCGCCCTTGGCGCGCGACATGGCAAAGGTGACGACTTGCTTACCGCCAGAAAAGGCCATGGCCCGTTGTTCGCTAAAGCCATCTGTGACTTGCGCCACATCGGCCAGTTTGATGGAACGCCCACCACCTAAGCTGATTTGCGTCTGGCTCAATGCAAAGGCATCGGTTGCGTTACCAAGCACGCGGACGGACTGGCGTGATCCGGCAATTTGCGACTGGCCGCCCGAGGCGTTGATATTCTGTTGACGCAGCACAGAGTTAATCTGGCTTGCGCTCACGCCCAAGGACTGCATTTTTGCAGGGTCAAGCACCACACGGATTTCGCGGTTTACGCCGCCATTGCGGCTAACCGATGCCATGCCTTCAACCGACAGCAAGCGCCGCGCAACACTATCGTCGACGAACCAGCTCAATTGCTCCAACGTCATATCGCTGGCTTCCACCGCGAAATAGGCGATGGGGTCGCTGGATGTCGCAACCTTGAAAATCTGTGGTTCTAATATGCCATCGGGCAGGTCACTGCGGATTTGGTCGACGGCATTTTTCACTTCGCTGACCGCAGCGTTGATATCATCGCCAATTTCAAATTCGGCGCTAACGGTGGTGTTACCTTCGCTTGAGCTCGCATCAATATTGCGCACGCCCTGCACGCTGCGGATCGCAGATTCGACCTTTTGCGTTATTTGGGTGGTGATTTCACTAGGCGCGGCGCCGGGCTGTGAAATTGCGACAACCACAACCGGGAATTCAATATCGGGATCATTCTGCACATCCATGTTTCGGAACGACATGATTCCGGCAATGGTGAGCGCGACGAACAAGACGATCGGCACCACCGGATTGCGGATGGACCATGCAGAAATGTTATTTAAATTCATGATATCTATCCCGAATGGCCCAACGACTTACTGTTTTTTCAACAGTTTGGGATTGATCAACTCGTCCGGATTGAGGAAACCGCCAGCATACAGAACGACACGTTCGCTGCCGTCCAAGCCTTCTTCAATGATCAGGCCATTGGCGGTGACAGATCCGACCTTGACGGGACGTTGCTGCACCTTGTTATTCTTACCAACAATATACACAAAGCTGCCATTGCGGCCGGTTTGCACCGCCGATTCCGGTAAGACAGGCGCCTTCATTTCGCCCGATTTGATTTCAACCGAAGCAAATCCACCGGGGCGCAAAGCCTTATCAAATGGCAATGCAATGCGGGCCATGCCCTGACGGCTCTGCGCGTCAATCATTGGCGAAATCTGCCAGATATTGCCTTCAAACACCCGATCAACACCAACAGGGGTGACAGATGCAGCAATGCCGACGGTAATTTGCGCAAGATCATCTTCGCTTAGTCTGGCCTGTAGCTCCAACTGCCCGTCCTTGGCGATGCGGAACAATATGCCGCTGCCGGCAGAAACCGTTTGTCCAGTCTCCACATTGCGTTCCAGCACATAGCCAGACACCGGCGCACGGACGTCCAGCCGCGCATTACGCGCACGGGTTTCGGCAAGTTGCGCATTGGTGACATTCACCCGTGCGCGGGCGGCGTCGCGGTTCGCGGTCTTGCGCTCAACATCTGCCTTGGACACAAAGCCTCGCTCAACCAACTGCATCGCGCGGTCGAGCTCGTTTTGGGCAAGTTGCAGGTCGGCGCGGGCAACATTGGTCTGTGCCGCCAACGCAGCGGCCTGCTGTGTTTGCACCGACCGGTCAACGCTTACCAAGATTTGGCCTTGTGTAACCCAATCGCCTGCATCGACATACACTTGCAGCACGCGTCCGCCTTCGCCAACAACACCGACGGGAATTTCGCGACGTGCGGCCAAGGTGCCGGTCGCGTTAATCGCGCGCACCACGCTATCACGGCCCGGGGCGACAACGGTAACCGTTTGGGCTTGCCCGGCTTTATCCGCATCGGTGGGGGCATTATTGCTGCTACCGAAGAAATAATAAGCGGCGCCAGCTACAATCAAAATCGCGACGATGATAGCCGCAATGCGGATCCGACGTTGGTTCCGGTCGTGATTGTCGTAAAGGAATTCGCCATCTTGCGTGGCGCTCATCGTCGTCTCGTAATTCATACCGGAATTCCAAATAAAAGCTTCAGGGAGCGCATACTCCCTTATGATGTTCAAATTATGGCTGTATTACCCTAATAAGTCACTATCCGCAAGCTGCGGAGCGTGAAAGAGATAAACGCTTTAACGCCTCATAGGATATCGGAAATGCGGGTGCGCAACAATACAGACTGATGCCTTATATGTTTCGACAAACAACGCGTAAGCGCGTTGGTAACGGTTATTTTCATGACATGGACCTATCCAGAAAACTGGCATTTCATGTGTGAAGCTTCTAGGGAGGCAATCGTATGACCGACGATATCTATCATTCTGATTTCCAGTTGGGCCCCGATCTGAAGGGCAAGCGGATTGTCGTCGCGATGTCGGGCGGCGTGGATTCCTCTGTTGTCGCGGCGCTCGCGGCGCGCACGGGCGCGGAAACCATTGGCGTCACGTTACAGCTTTATGATCATGGGAGTGCGGTAAAACGGGCGGGTGCATGCTGCGCCGGGCAAGACATTCGCGATGCCCGCGCGGTCGCTGATAAGCTTGGCATTGCGCATTATGTCTTTGATCATGAAAGCCGCTTTCGCGAATCGGTCATCGACCATTTCGCCGATGAGTATATGGCGGGACGGACGCCAATCCCTTGCGTGCGTTGCAATATGGGTGTCAAATTTACCGATCTGTTCCGTCTCGCGCGGGAACTCGGGGCGGACTGCCTTGCCACCGGCCATTATGTCCGCCGCGTCGAGGGGCCATTGGGTGCCGAGCTACATCGCGCGGCTGACCCAGCACGCGACCAAAGCTATTTTCTTTTTGCGACCACGCAAGACCAATTGGATTATCTCCGCTTTCCCTTAGGCGGTATGCCCAAACCGCATGTGCGGGCCATTGCGCAGGAAATGGGGTTAATCGTGGCGATGAAGCCCGATAGTCAGGATATCTGTTTTGTCCCCGATGGGGATTATGCCAGCGTTGTCCGAAAAATTCGTCCTGATGCCGAAGTCGGCGGGGATATTGTTCATCTCGATGGCCGCATCCTTGGCCAGCATAAGGGGCTCATCCATTATACCGTTGGGCAGCGTAAAGGGCTTGAGGTTGGCGGGCAGCCTGTGCCTTTATACGTCATCCGTTTGGATGCCGCGACGCAACGTGTGATCGTCGGGCCGCGCGCGGCGCTTGCCGTACCCGCCGCGCGGATCATCGATGCCAACTGGCTCACCGATATTGGCAACCGGTCGGTCATGGCAAAGGTGCGGTCAATGTCGCGTCCCGTGCCCGCGCGCTTGGATGGCGAATGGCTTCGTTTTGATACGCCCGAATATGGGGTGGCGCCGGGGCAGGCGGCTGTATTATATGACGGCGACCGCGTGCTTGGTGGCGGCTGGATTGAAGAAACTTTGGCAGTGGAGATGGCCTCAGCCGCATAAAAACATTCGCTTACTGAAGGGGGAGTTCAGGATGCATTTGGGGGAATCACAACGCGACATGCGCCGGGCTTATGTCAACGGCGGCGTCGGTATCTTTATGTCCGGATTGGTTTGGGTAACTGCAGGCGCGGTCACACTTTACGCCGACCTGTTTGCCGGCATGGCGACGTTGTTTTTCGGCGGTATGCTTATCCATCCATTGTCGCGCTTATTGGCGCGGCGCATTTTTTATCGTGGCAGGCCGCGCGTCGCCAATCCTATGGAGATGCTTGCGCTGCAATCGACGGCGTTCCTCATCATTGGCCTTGTCATCGCTTATCTGGTCAGCGGGACATATGGCGATTGGTTCTTCGCCATTGCTTTGTCGGCCGTGGGGGCAAGGTATCTGGTGTTTCAGACCGTTTACGGCATGCGTTTATTTGTGGTGCTTGGTATCATTTTGATTACCATCGCCTCCGCCACTTTATGGGGCGGTTTGGATCCCGCATTTGTCGCGCTTGCCGGGGGCGCGACCGAATTATTATGTTCGGCGTTCATTCTTGTACCGGCAAAGCGGTAGTTCAAAGCGCCTCGATTTCTGCTGCGTTTAATTGGACGCAACCAAAGGCGCCGCGCCGCTCCGCCACTGCTTCGGCCAGAAATGGCACCGATGCGTAGACGCGTTGATTTTCGGGATCGTCGCTCAGGCGCACCATCTCCATGCCTTTTTCCTTGTCGGTTTCGCACGACGCCATATCGCGACCTTCAACATAACGGCATGAGCAAGTGACATGCGCACCATATGCCGCGCCTACGCGTGCCTGACCCTTGATGCTGTTCCAGTTCCACAAAAGCCACAGGGCCGTGAACAAGGCGATGACCGAAAGAGCAATCTTCAACCTTTTGAACCAAGGATCGGGTGCTATTATTCTTGGAGTCGAAGTTGCGGTTGCCATAAGCCCTCCATTTGGTGCATCGAAGCATCATATGCCTAGAAACAAAATTCATCTCGCCGCAACCGCTTTTTGTGCAATCGCTGCATTCAGCCTATCTGGATGTGCTGCGGAACAACCCACAAAGCCTGCTAGCCCTGGCTTTAGTAGGGTGGTTGATGACGCGGTGATCAGCGACAAAAAGCTGGCCTCGGCTATTGCTCCGTTTTTCGAAGATTCGGCTGTTGGTGAAACCCGCGCTTTGGTTGTTATGCAGGGCGGGCGTATTGTCGCCGAACGCTACGCGCTGGGATATGGGCCGGATACAAGGCTGATCAGCTGGTCCATGGCCAAAAGCGTGACCGCGGTTTTGGTGGGCATGATGGTTGCGGACGGACGGCTGGCTTTGGATGAACCCGCAATCGTCCCCGAATGGCAAGCGCCGCGCGATGGTCGTGCCGCAATCACATTGCGCCATTTGCTGCATATGTCATCCGGGTTGGACCATACCGAAATGGCAGAAGGCAGTGTCGAGATTTTTGATGCAGACACGCCGCGCATGCTGTTTTTGGACGGTCACGAAAATGTCGCGCGTTATGCCGAAACGCGCCCTTTAGAAGCCATTCCCGGTCAGAAATTTGAATATAGCACGGCCACTAGCCACATACTGGTCGACATCATGACGCGGTCATTGACGGACAGCAAAGATCCCGCCGTGCGGCGTGATGCGATGTTGGACTATGCGCGCGGTCGTTTGTTTGAACCGCTGGGAATGACAAGCGTCGTGCCCGAATTTGATCGTCATGGCACCATGCTGGGCGGAAGTTTTATCCATGCCACCGCGCGTGATTGGGCGAAATTTGGCGAATTTTTGCGCAATAATGGTTCGGTGCGATCTGCGCAAATGATGCCAACAAGCTGGATGCGGTTTATGAAAACGCCCAGCCAAACCAATGCAAGCTATGGCGCACATCTGTGGCTTAACAGAAAGCGCAAGGACGGCAGTGCGCCTGTGTTGTTTCCCGATAAGGGACCATCGGACGTTTTCGCCGCGCTGGGACATTTGGGGCAATTTGTCGTGGTGTCACCGCAGCATGGGCTCACGATTGTCCGGCTTGGAAATACGCCTGACGATCAGCTTGATCCCGTCAACGACCAATTGGCGAAGCTGATTTCAGCCTTTCCGAAGCAGTAAGACGAAACGCAGTTAAAGCTTCGCCACGGGTGCGTCGTCGCCCAGGTCTTCAAACCATGCTTCAACCGGACCGCTGAGCTTAATCAGCAATGGATTGCCCTTGCGATCACGCGCTTTGCCAGCCTGCACCTTAATCCAGCCTTCGGAAATGCAATATTCCTCAACGGTGGTGCGTATTTCGCCCTTGAAGCGAATACCAACACCACGCGACAGCAGGTCGCCATCGAAATGCGGGCTCATTGGGTTAATCGACAGGTGATCGGGCGGGGTGTTGGGGCCCGCGGATTTCGTTTCTTCAGTCATGACGCGCGCTTTGCCGCAAAGCATAGCACTTGGCAATATAGCGCGGGCAGTGCAGGGGAACGAAATGGCAAGTTCAAACAATTATGATGCGATTATCCTGGGTGCCGGCGGGGCCGGCCTGATGTGCGCTTTGACCGCAGGGCAACGCGGAAAGCGCGTGCTGGTGATTGATCACGCCACAGGGCCCGGCAAGAAGATACTGATATCGGGTGGCGGGCGGTGTAATTTCACCAATGTGAATGCGACCACCACGCATGCACAGGAACGTTATTTGTCGTCCAACCCGCATTTCGCAAAATCAGCGCTTGGCCGATATACGCCGCAGGATTTTATCGATCTGGTGCACGCCCACGGCATTGCCTTTCATGAAAAAACGCTTGGGCAATTATTCTGCGATGGTTCCGCGCGGCAGATTGTCGCGATGTTAATGGCCGAATGTGAAAAATCCGGCGCCTTTGGTGGCCGCGTTGATTTTGTCTTTGATGCGCCTGTGGGGGAGGTGACACATGACGGTAGCCATTATCATGTCACCTATAATGGCGTGCGCGCGCAAGGCGCGGCATTGGTCATCGCCACTGGTGGCCCAAGTATTCCGAAAATGGGGGCGACTGCCTTTGCCTATGACCTCGGCCGACAGTTCGGGTTGAAGATTGTCGAGCCACGACCGGCTTTGGTGCCGCTCACGCTGGGCGGTGATGATGTCTTGTTCCGCGAATTGTCGGGCGTATCATCCGAAGTTGTCGCGAAGCACGGCAGGACAACATTTCGTGAGGCAGCCTTATTCACCCATCGGGGCTTAAGTGGCCCTGCGGTGCTGCAAATCAGCAGCTATTGGCGCCCCGGTGACCAAGTCGAGATTGATTTTCTTCCATCCTTGGATGCCACCGAATTATTGCTGTCTGATAAACGTGCACGGCCACGCGCCACTTTGCGGTCAACATTAGACCGCGTCTTGCCTGCGCGGCTCGCCGAAGCGCTCGCCGCCAAGATTGGGCTACTCGGCAACCTCGCCGACCAAAACGACCGGAAATTGGTGGGTGCGGGTACGCTACTCGGCAGCTGGCCATTCGTGCCCAATGGCAGTGAAGGCTATGCCAAGGCAGAGGTAACATTAGGCGGGATCAGCACCGATGGCCTGTCACAAAAGACGATGGAAGCAAAGAAAATGCAGGGATTATACTGCGTTGGCGAGGCGGTGGACGTCACGGGCTGGCTCGGCGGATATAATTTCCAATGGGCGTGGGCCAGCGGTGTCGCGGCAGGGGAAGCCATTTAGGGTTTGATGCTAGGGCCTTTGCCCAAAGAAAAAGAGCGCCGAAATCGACGCCCTTTTCATTATGCCGCCTGTTTGGCGCGCGATGCTTTTTTCCGTTCATTGGGATCCAACAATCGCTTGCGCAAGCGGATATTCTTGGGCGTTACCTCAACCATTTCATCGTCATCAATATACGCAATGGCTTGCTCAAGCGTCAGACGCTTAGGCGGGGTGAGGCGGATGGCGTCGTCCTTGCCGGTCGAACGGAAGTTCGTCAGCTGCTTGGACTTCATCGGGTTGACTTCGAGGTCATCTGGCTTCGCATTTTCACCGATGATCATGCCTTCATACAAGGCTTCACCTGGCGAAACCATCAGGATTCCGCGCTCTTCCAATGGGCCAAGGGCGTAAGCAACGGCTTCGCCCGCACCGTTGGAAATCAGCACACCGTTCTTGCGACCTTCAATGGTGCCACGATGGGGGCCATATTTTTCGAAGAGACGGTTCATGATGCCCGTTCCGCGCGTGTCGGACAGGAATTCGCCATGATAGCCGATCAAGCCGCGTGATGGCGCGCTGAAGGTGATGCGAGTCTTGCCGCCACCCGATGGACGCATGTCGATAAGGTCGCCCTTACGCACCGCCATTTTTTCAACGACAGTGCCCGAATATTCATCATCCACGTCGATGACGACAGTTTCATAGGGCTCTGTCTTTTGGCCATTTTCGTCTTCACGGAACAGCACGCGTGGACGGCTGATGCCCAGTTCAAAGCCTTCACGGCGCATGGTTTCGATTAGGACGCCCAATTGAAGTTCGCCGCGGCCAGCGACTTCGAAGCTGTCTTTGTCCTCGGCTTCAGTAATGCGGACGGCTACGTTGCTTTCCGCTTCGCGCATCAGGCGGTCACGGATCATGCGGCTCGTAACTTTGGTGCCTTCACGGCCAGCCATTGGGCTGTCATTCACCGAAAAGCGCATCGACAAGGTTGGTGGATCAATTGGCTGCGCCTGAAGTGGTTCGGTCACTGTTGGCTCGGCAATGGTGTCGGCCACGGTAGCCGTGGTCAGACCGGCGATGGAGATGATGTCGCCTGCCTTAGCTTCGTCCACAGGAACGCGTTCAAGTCCGCGGAATGACATGATCTTCGATGCACGGCCGCTTTCAACGACCTTGCCGTCGGGATTCAGCGCGTGGATTTGCTGGTTCACCTTGACGGTGCCGGACAATACGAGGCCGGTAAGAATACGGCCAAGGAAGTTGTCGCGGTCAAGCAAAGTGACAAGCATTTTGAATTCGCCGTCCGCATCTGCCTTAGGCTCTGGAACATGGTTCACGATAGTTTCAAACATCGGCGTCAACGTGCCTTCGCGCGCGCTTGGATCAGTCGAGGCATAACCATTGCGGCCTGAGGCATAGAGCACAGGGAAATCAAGTTGCTCGTCGGTTGCATCGAGCGACACGAACAGATCGAACACTTCGTCCAAAACTTCCTGAATCCGCTCATCAGGGCGGTCGATCTTGTTGACGACGACGATTGGGCGCAGGCCCAAAGCCAGCGCCTTTCCGGTTACGAACTTCGTTTGCGGCATCGCGCCTTCGGAGGAATCGACGAGCAAGATAACGCCGTCGACCATCGACAAGATACGCTCCACCTCGCCACCAAAGTCGGCGTGACCCGGCGTATCGACGATGTTAATGCGGGTATCCTGCCACTCAACCGAGGTGCACTTGGCAAGAATAGTGATGCCGCGTTCTTTTTCGAGATCGTTCGAATCCATCGCGCGCTCTTCGATGCGCTGATTTTCGCGGAAGGTCCCCGACTGGCGAAACAGTTGGTCAACAAGGGTGGTTTTGCCGTGATCGACGTGCGCGATGATGGCGATGTTACGCAATGACATTTGGAAATGGGCCTTTTGGAAGGTCTTCATAGCGACCACATGCCGCCAGATTCTCGCGGGCCATTAACGCAATACACGCTGCGGTGCAACATCGCTGGTGTTGCAATAGGTGATTGCAGCGGCCAAAGCGCAATTATGTTCGCTCGTATCTTCGCTGATCGCTTTGTCATGCTGTTGCTCGCCACCATATTGTTGGCGAGCGTCCTTCCCGTGCGTGGCCAAGCGGCAGAGGTCGCGTCGTTGATTTCATTGGCGGCGATATTCTTGCTATTTTTCCTCAACGGCGTGCGGTTGCCGCGACATGAAGTAGTCAACGGTGTGCGCAATTGGCGGTTGCAGGGGGCGATTTTCCTTTTCGTATTTGGCGTGATGTCGGGCACCGGATTGGCGCTGTCTTATGTTTTCGACACTATCTTGCCGCCGACACTTGCCTTGGGGTTGCTGTTTACAGGTATCCTGCCGTCCACCGTACAGTCTGCTGCGGCTTATTGCGCCTTGGCCAAAGGGAATGTGGCAGCATCGGTTGTTGCGGCCGCTTTGGTCAATCTGATCGGTGTTGTCCTATCGCCTTTGCTTTTGGCGGTGTTGGCGCATGTGGGGGAGGCAACTATCTCAGGCGAAGCGATTGGGCGCATTGCGCTCATCCTGCTTCTGCCATTCGCGCTCGGCCAGATAGCGCAGCGTTGGTGCAAACCATGGGTCGACCAAAACAAAGAATTGGCGACGTGGATGGACCGCATCTCGATTGCGATTGCGGTCTATGTGGCGTTTTCTGGCGCGGTGGTAGCTGGTATCTGGAGCGTCGTGCGCGGCGATGAGCTTGCCTGGCTGGCCTTGGCTTTATCGGCCATGCTGCTGGTTGGCTTTGGCGGAGCTTGGGCTTTGGGGGCCGGTATGAAGCTACCGCGCGGTGACCGCATTGCGATGCTGTTTTCGGGTGCGCAGAAAAGCATCGCGATTGGGGCGCCGTTAGCCGCAACGATATTTCCACCTGCCATTGCCGGAATGATCCTGCTGCCAACGCTAATCTATCATATGGCGCAGTTGATCCTATCTGCACCGCTGGCCACGCATTTTGCGAAGGATGGGGTACGATAAGGCTTATAAGCTCCGAAGTGCCTCCGAAGGCCGTGCGGCCAAAATGGGGAGTGAGCCGACGATGCCTAACATAAAGGTCAATCCAGCGCCGCCAACAAGCGTCAGTGCCAGTATCGAATAATCCGGGGCGAAACTGAAATCGAATATCTCGACCACGACATAATAAGCGGCGAACATCCCAAGCAGCAGCGACAATAGACCCAGCACCGCCGCCAAAATGCCATATTCCAACGCCTGCGCGCCTAAGATTTGCCGTCTTGTGCTGCCCAGCATTTTCATGATGACGCTGTCATAGATGCGCGACTGGCGCGCCGCGGCGATTGCGCCAACGAGCACTGCGATTCCAGCCAAGATGGCGATGGATGCGGCAGCGGCAATGGCCTGCGCCATTTGGGACAGCAATATTGTGATCTGTGCCGTGACCTCGCCTACTTCAATCAGCGACGATGAGGGGAAAGCGGGCGGAATTGATTTTGCCAATATACGCTCGGCTGGCTTAGACACCGTCAATGTTGCCACCATATTGTGCGGCGCGGCGTCCAAGCTTCCCGGCGAAAACACCATCACATAATTCAGGCCAAAATTATCCCATTTGACGGTGCGCAAGGACGCGATTTTAGCCGGAATCTCCACACCAAGCAGGCTGATGGTCAAGCTATCGCCCACGCTTACCCCCAAGCTTTCGGCGGCTTCTGCTTCAAGGCTAACTAAGGCGGGGCCTTTATAATTCGCAGGCCACCAATTGCCTGCGACAATCTCGCTGCCCTTGGGCAATGCGCCGCTATAGGTCAGTCCGCGATCACCGTTCAGGATCCACGCGCCGTCGGGCAGTTCTTCCAATTGATCCACCCGTTGGCCGCCATATTCGACGATAGTCCCGCGCAAGGCGGGTATCATATTGATGGTGGCCTTGGGGTCGGCTTGCTGCACCATTTGCGTGAACTGGGCCGCGCCCTCGCGTGGGATATCCAAAGCAAAGAAACTGGGCGCGCGGTCGGGCACGCTGTTCTTGATCTCATTGTTGATGCTGGTTTGAATGGCCGCGAGTGTCACAAATAAGGTGAGGCCAAGGCCAAGCGCCACGACCAAGGCCTGCGTCTGCGCGCCGGGTCGGTGCAAATTGGCGAGCGCGAGGCGCGGCAGGGGCGCCTTGGGTCGTGGCAGGCGCAAGGCAATGAAACGCAGCAACCAAGCGATGCCCGTAAGCAGCAACAATAAACCAAAGGCCGCGCCGATAAAGGCGAGCGAGAATAAAGGCTCTCGTGCTGTCACCACCGCAAGTGTAATGATCGCGCCGATGGCCGCAATCACCCAGATGGCGCTGCGTTGGTCGATACGGGCATTGCCCTCCACAATCGCCCGGAATAGCCCTGCGGCAGGCAAATTGCGCGCGCGGGCCAAAGGCGGCAAAGCAAAGGCTATGGCAATCAATAGGCCGTAAACCGCGCTGACGAATAAGGGTAAGGGATGCAGGTTGAAGCCAGGCGCGACGGGCAATATGTCCCCAGCCACCCAGCCAATAACCATTGGCATGACGCTGCCCACCGCGAGACCAGCGATAATTGCGCCGGCGGCAACAGCCAGGATTTGCAGCATATAGATGCGGAATATCGTTCCACTGTCCGCGCCTGTAACTTTTAACGTCGCAATGCTGGCGCGCTTGCTGGTAAGATAGCTGCTCACGCCATTGCCGACACCAATACCCGCGATGACTAAAGCGGCAAGGCCGACAAGCGTTAGGAACTGGCCCATGCGTTCAATGAAGCGCCTTGTGCCCGGTGCGCCATTGGAGCGATCCGTGATGTCCCAACCGGCCGAAGGGAACTGCGCCTCTAGCGTTTTTGCGACAGCAGCGGCATCTTCGTCCGCAGATAGTTTGATACGATATTTTGCTTCATACATGCTGCCTGGCTGAATCAAGCCGGTATCTGGCAGCGACAGCATGTTGATGATGGCCACTGGACCGAGCGTGAAGCCTTCACCCAAGCGATCAGGCTCTTCGGCAATGATGCCCGCGACCTTGAATGTCGCTTCGCCGAAACGGACAGTTTCGCCGGTGTCGATGTTGAGCCGTTCGGATAAGGTCGGTCCGATGTAAATTTCGTCCTTAGCCGGTGCCTTGGCTATGCCGCCCTCGCGCAGGGTCAATGCGCCATAATGTGGATAGACATTATCTACGGCCTTCAACTCTGCGAGCAGGCTGTCGCCACCAATTTGCGAACCTATCGCCATCGCCCGCAAACGGATGGTTTGGGAGACAGCGCCTGCTTTACGCATCGCGGCCATTTCGGCTTGCGTTGCTTCGCGTTGCGCGATGCCGATTTCGACATCGCCGCCCAAGATTGACTGACCGCGCCGAGACAGCTCATCCGCTATGCCAGCTGTTAAGCTGCCAATAGCCGCGAGCGTCGCAACGCCCAAGAATAGGCAAATCGCCAACAATCGGAGACCACGGATACGTGCGGACAGATCGCGGCGCGCTATGCGCCAAATTGCAGCTAGCGAGAGGCTCAAGCGGCGCTCTCCACCACATGGCCATCTTGCATCGAAATCACGCGGTCACATTTGCGCGCAAGTTCGGGGTCGTGGGTGATGATCAACAACGTAGCACCCAATGCGGCGCGGCGTTCGAACAACAGGTCAACAATGGCAGTGCCTGTCGACCCATCCAAATTGCCCGTTGGTTCATCAGCAAAGATGATCTTTGGCCCCGCCGCCATCGCGCGGGCAATAGCGACACGTTGCTGTTCACCGCCCGACAATTGCGACGGATAATGCGTGAGCCGGTGGCCAAGGCCAACCGCTTCCAGTTCGCTTTGTGCACGGCCAAAGGGGTCGTCTAGACCTGCCAATTCCAGCGGGATCGCGACATTTTCAAGCGCCGTCATCGTGGGCAACAGGTGAAATGCCTGCAACACAATGCCAATGCGTCCGCGCCGTGCCCGGGCAAGTTCATCTTCATCCAGCTTTGTGAAATCGAGACCATCAATGAGAACCGTACCGCCGCTGGCTTGCTCCAACCCGGCGAGCACTGCCATCAAAGAAGATTTGCCGGATCCGGATGGCCCGAGCAATGCAACGCTGCTGTCATAAGGCACCTCAAGATCTACGCCGCGTAAAATCGACACGGATGCGTCTTTGCTGCCAAGGCTAAGGGTGACATTTGCCGCGCGGATTGCCATATCCGCTTTGTGAGTGACCGGAGCGTGCAAGGAAAAGTCCTTATGAGAAGTTTTTGGGTATATGGGGCGTTATGTGTCGCAATCCAAGGGTTGTCGGGATGCGGGTCTAATCCTGTAGCCGAAAATAAGACAGAAACGCAGCAGGCGGCAAAGGTCGCGCAATATGACCAATTGGTCGTGGCGTTTGGCGATAGTCTTTATGCGGGATATCGCCTTGCGCCGAATGAAGGGCTTGCCCCGCAATTGCAGGCAGCATTGCAGGCAGATGGCATCAACGTCCGGGTGCATAATGCCGGCGTATCGGGGGATACCACAGCGGCGGGTAAAACGCGGCTAGCCTTCGTGCTCGATAGTCTAGACCGAAAACCTGACCTGGTTGTGCTTGGTTTAGGCGGCAATGACATGTTGCGCGGGATCAAGCCTGCAGAAACCAAGGCGAATATGACCGCGATGATGGACGAATTGAAACGGCGTGACATTCCGGTTGTGTTGACAGGCATGCTGGCCGCGCCAAATCTAGGTGCAGATTATGTCAATTCATTCAACGGGATTTTTCCGGCGCTTGCCGATACATATGATGCGGCTCTCTATCCCTTTTTCCTCGATGGCGTGGTGACAGATGCGGCGTTAATGCTGCCGGATAACATCCACCCCAATGCCAAGGGCGTATCGCGGGTTGTCGAAGGATTATCCCCGCTGGTCGAAGCCGCTTTGAAGCAGCAAAATCGTGCTGTATTAGAAAAATAATACAGCTGGAGCCGGAAATGCTTGAAATGGTCAGGCACAGGTTCCATCTGATTTCCTAACCAATGACAGAGGGATTTTTGGCGATGTCGACTGAAACCGCAACCCAGACCGTGCAAGAGCTGAAGCTTACCCCACCGGACCCTGTGCCGACGGTAACCCCGCAGCAGGCGATCGGGCTAGTTCCGGTAACCGATGAACAGCAAAGCAAGCTGGCACAACGTGTGGATGCTTATGTCGCTGACCTGATTGCGCAGGACGTTAACAGCCCTGAATTCGGTAAGCGCGTTGACCAGCTAACCAACATGGGGCGCAAGGAAATCATGGAAGCGTCGGCGCAGTCCAACCGCTTTTTGGACAAGCCCATCCGCCGCATGGATTCAGAGTCCGGGGTCGGCGCGGATCTTGCAGAATTGCGCCGCGTTGTGGAGGATCTAGATCCTTCTAAAAAAGGCAATTTGATGACTAAACAGAAGCTGTTTGGCATCATTCCCTTTGGCAATAAGCTGCGCAATTATTTCGACAGCTATCAAAGTTCGCAAACGCATATCAGCTCGATCCTTGGGCGGCTTGGTAACGGTAAGGACGAGCTGCTGATGGACAATGCTGCCATTGATGTGGAGCGCCAAAATCTCTGGGTTGCCATGGGCAAGCTGGAACAAATGATCGTCATGTCCAAGCAACTAGATGGAAAGCTGGAAGAGAAAGCAGCGGAACTAGAGTTGTCCGACCCTGCCAAGTCGCGCGCGATCAAGGAAAGCGCGTTATTTTATGTGCGTCAGCGGACGCAGGATTTGCTAACGCAGATGGCCGTGACGGTGCAAGGCTATCTCGCGCTTGATCTTGTGAAAAAGAACAATGTGGAGTTGGTGAAGGGCGTAGACCGTGCATCGACAACAACCGTAGGCGCGCTACGTACGGCGGTCACGGTGGCGCAGGCGATGACCAATCAAAAGCTGGTACTCGAGCAAATCACATCGCTGAACACCACGACGGCCAATATCATTGATAGTACGGGTCAATTGCTGCGGGACAATACTGGGCGTATTCATGAGCAGGCTGCTGCATCGACCATTCCATTGGAAACATTAAGTCGCGCGTTCCAGAATATCTATGACACGATGGACGCTATCGATACCTTCAAGTTGAAGGCACTCGACAGCATGAAGCAGACGTCAGAAGCGCTGGAGAAAGAGGTCGAAAAGTCTAAGGGCTATATTGCCCGCGCCGAAGGTCAGGCGCAGGCAGTAAAGGACACGCAGGACAGCGGTTTGCTCGCGGCGTTAGAGGGGTGATAGTGCAACCCCCATTCCTAGTCGATTTTTTGACATGAACAGCCCAGCATCCAATTCAAACGAAACCCTCAACGCCGCGGCGCGGTCGTTGCGCAATGTGCGGATGAAACCGATTGGTTCGAAGTCGCAGGCGCTACGCCGTGCGCATTTTTGGGGCAAGTTGAGTAAGGCTGTGGTCGCCATAGGCGTGATATTGATCGGCGCCGGCATAATCGGCGCGATCATTGATGGCATCGGTTTTTGGGGCGTGATGATCACCGCTATAGTCGGCGCGGCGGCGGCTTATGTGCTGATGCGCTACCCCGAAATGCCTATGCCGACTGCAGAGAGCTTACGCGTCACGGATCTCGCGACCTTGGCCGGTAAAACTGAAATATGGTTGGAGGCCCAGCGCCCGGCTTTGCCTGCACCCGCAGTAACTTTGGTGCAGGATATTGGTTTGCGGTTGGACCAGCTCGCGCCGCAATTGCAGACGTTGGACGAAAATGACCCGGCGGCGCGCGAAGTGCGCAAGCTGGTGGGCGAACATCTCCCTGAACTTATCAATGGCTATAAAAAAATCCCCGACAGCCTGAAACACAAAGAACATGCAGGAAAAACACCCGCGCAGCAGTTGGTGGACGGACTAAAAACCATTGATCGCGAAATTGAGACCATGACCGGTCAAATCGCACGTGGAGAGTTGGATAAGCTTGCCGTGCGTGGCCGGTATCTCGAAATGCGTTACGATAACACCGACACCAACGGGCAGGGTGGCTAAGCTATTCGTTAGCCTACAAACGCACGTTCCAGAACATAAGTACCCGGTTGCGATTGTGCGCCCTCGGTGAAGCCAAGGCTTTCCAGCAACGCCCCTGTTTCCTTGATCATCGCCATACTACCGCAGAGCATGACGCGATCAAATTCGGGATCGAGTGGATAATCCCCGCTGGCAATGCGCTGCGTGATGCGGCGATTTTCGTCAGTCCATGTCGGGCATTTAGTGACAGACGGGTCATAAATAAGCTTCTGCTTTGCCTCGTCCGCAACCAGAGGATCATCGGCAAGTTGTGATTCCAACACATCGCGAAACGCCAGATCTTCGACCTGCCGCACGGTGTGCTGCACGGTTATCTTTTCGTAGCGTTCATATGCTTCCGGATCGCGAATGATCGACATCCAAGGGGCCAATCCGGTGCCAGTGCCGATCAAATGCAGCCGCTTTCCGGGCAGCAGCGCGTCCAGCGTCAGCGTGCCGGTTGGTTTGGCACCCAAAAGAATTTCGTCGCCGGGCTGGATTTTGCACAATTGGCTGGTGAGCGGACCATCTGGAACAATGATGCTTAAAAATTCGAGCGATTCATCCCAAAATGGCGAGGCCATGGAATAGGCACGCATCAACGGCTTATCGTTGACCATAAGACCAATCATCACAAATTGGCCGCTGACAAAGCGGAATGACGCAGGCCGGGACACTGAAAAGGAAAACAGCCCCTTGTTCCAATGATGCGTGGTCAAAACCTTAACAGTCGAAAATGCCATTATTCACTCCATAATTCAGCGCGCTCTTTGACGGCAATGTAGCAATTTACAATAGGTTCATTTCTTTTGCCGTCAAAAGCCAGCCTTCTTTTTGGGTCATAAGAAGGGAAAAGCCACATCAAGGTTCTACCAATACGCATGCCGCATCAAGCGTGTGCATCGCAGAATTTGTTTCAGAACCCTATTGGGAGCTTCGTAATAAAAGAGAAAATGAAGGTTTTGAAACAGGCTGAATTTGCGCGTTTTAACTTGGTTCCCCGGTAAGGATTCGAACCTCAATAGACGGAGTCAGAGTCCGTAGTCTTACCGTTAGACGACCGGGGAACAACGGCTGGGCCTATATGCTTGAGGCTATGCACGGTCAACCCGCTGAATCGGGCGGCTGTGGGGGGGGTGTTCAAAAATCTTGAATCTTTGTCACTCTGCGGTTAGCAATGATGTCAGGTACCGGCGGCACATCCGACCGGCTAGAAAATAAGAAGTGAGTTATCGGCTATGGGCGAAAATGTCGCGCCATCGCCGCAAAACGGACGTGGGCGAAAACGTAAAAGGCCGCCCCGTCGCAAAAATGCGGCACCCAAGGCTGCAATGCTGCAGCAGGCTTCGGTCAATGGCGCGGTGCGTCCCGAAGTCACAAAAGCGTCAGAACGGGCTGCGAAGCGCGATGCGCAGGGTAATGACCCTGCTTTACGCCGAAACTGGCTTGAACGTTCCGCTTACGCCGCGCTTGACCTTGGTACCAACAATTGCAGATTGCTTATCGCGCGGGCGGGGGGCGATGATTTTACCGTTGTGGATGCGTTTTCGCGCGTTGTGCGTCTGGGCGAGGGGATGACCTCCACCGGCCGGATGAGCGAGGAGGCCATGGACCGTGCGGTGGAAGCCCTATCCGTATGCGCCGAAAAGCTAAAGAAACGTAATGTGGTGCTCGCGCGTTCTGTCGCAACCGAGGCATGCCGTCAGGCGGTAAACGGCGTACAGTTCATCGAACGGGTGAAACGCGAGACCGGCATCCATTTGGATATCATAAGCCCAAAAGAAGAAGCGCGTCTGGCAGTAATGGGCTGCTATGCTCTGTTGGAAGACGGTGAAGGACCCGCACTGATTTTTGATATTGGTGGGGGATCAACCGAACTGGTTCTTGTGTCGACACACAATGTCATTCCGGAAATTCTTGATTGGGTCAGCGTGCCTTGGGGCGTCGTCTCGCTCACCGAAAGCGAGCGTACGGAGGACGACAGTCCAGAACAATTGGAGGCAGGCTACAAAGCGATGCGCGACAAGGTCATGGCCAGTTTTGCAGAGTTTGCAGCCCGCTTGCCCGCAGACGGTGGGGATCGGCGTCTGTTGGGCACATCCGGGACCGTCACAACGCTCGCGAGCGTCTATCTCAAGCTTAACAGTTATGATCGGCGGGCTGTCGATGGTTTGCATCTGCCAACCGCTGCGATGCGTGACATCAGCCGCGAACTGGCACATCGCAACGTAAAAGGACGCGCAGAATTTCCGACTATTGGGCATGAACGCGCTGATTTGGTGGTGGCCGGCTGTGCGATATTGGAATCCATTTTCGATATATGGCCTGGCGAACGGTTGGGCGTTGCAGATCGCGGCATTCGCGAAGGTATATTGCGCGCGCTGATGGCCAGCGACGCCAAGCGCCGTAATCGGCGGAATTGAGCTATGGCAGATAATCTTTTTGGTGGTAAAAATTCAGGTCGGACGCTGGCTGGTAAACAGAAGGTGAAAACGGCAAAACGGCGCAGTGCGCAATCGACCCGTTGGTTAGAGCGTCAGTTGAACGACCCTTATGTCAAGCGCGCACAAGGTGAAGGCTATCGTAGCCGCGCCGCTTATAAGCTGGTTGAACTTGACGAAAAATTCCACATCTTGCGCGGCAAAAAGGCGGTGGTCGATTTGGGCGTCGCACCGGGTGGATGGGCGCAAGTTGTGCGCCGGCAGCAACCAAAAGCAGCCATTGTCGGTATTGATCTATTGCCCGTTGACCCGCTTGAGGGCGTTATTTTGCTCGAGATGGACTTCATGCATGACAGCGCGCCAGACCGTTTGATAGCGGAACTGGGGAGCGCGCCGGACCTGATCTTGTCGGACATGGCCGCCAATACGGTCGGGCATAAGCAGACCGACCATTTGCGCACCATGGGGCTCGTTGAGGCAGCGGTGGATTTTGCGATCCAGGTCCTGGTGCCAGGCGGTGATTTTGTCGCCAAGGTGTTTGCTGGTGGTACCGATCCGGCGATGTTGAATATACTTAAAACGAACTTCAATACGGTCAAACATGCAAAGCCACCGGCAAGCCGCAAGGGTTCCGTCGAATGGTATGTGATTGCACAAGGAAAAAAGGGCTAATCAGCCCTTCGCACGCGCCTTTTCAACTGCGGTTTTCAGCGCGTCATAGCCCAAGGCGCCCTCCAAAATCTGGTCACCGATGATGAATGTCGGCGTACCGTTGAAGCCGATCTGCTGCATAAGCGCCAAGTTGCGCTCGATTTCTTGGTTTGCTTGCGGTGATGCCGCGAAGGTTCGGGCTGCGCCCATATCAAGCCCTGCCTTGCGCGCGGCGTTCGCTATGTTCGCTGCGTCAGCGCGGCCACCGGCAAATAATGCATCATGAAATGCCTTGTGCTTGCCTTGGCGCGCGGCTGCAAGCGCCCATAACGCCGCATCCCGGCTCGATTGGCTGAGGATAGGCAATTCGCGATAGACCAAGCGGATATTGCCATCGCTTTTCAACAAACGCTGGACATCGGCTACGCTTGCACGACAAAATCCGCAATTATAGTCGGTAAATTCGACAATCGTGACGTCGCCTTTTGGATTTCCTGCCTCCGCTCCAGGGAAAGCTTTGGCGATTTGATTGCCTGCCGCGGCCAAACGCTTCGCGACATCGCGTTGCTGCAAAATAGCGACAGCGTCCGTGATGATTTCCGGATTTTCGAGGATATAGGCTCTCACCAAAGCCTCCGTCGCCTTGCGTTGCGCGGGGGACATGCCGGCAGCAGCAACCGCATCGTCCGCCGATTTTGTGGCATTTTCAGCAGAATTTGCCGCATCCGTAGCGCGAACGTTGCTCGCGCCTGGCCAGAAAATATACACCGCAAATGCAAGCAATATAGCTAATCCCGCACCAATGATTGCGATGATAATCCGGCGGGTTGACGCTTGTTCGTTCATATAGGTTGATTAGCCGCGCCGCGCATATTCTGCCAGCTTTTTAGCGGCGGCGCTTCTTCAACTGCGCCAACTGTGCTTCGGCCACCATATTGATATCTTGTGCCCGTATCCAATCTGGTGAGAATTCCGGCAAGCCAGCCATTGCGGTTTGCGCGTTGGATAAGGCAAATTGTGGCGCGCCTTCCATCATATAACGTTCGGCGCTGGCCAATGCAGCGCGCGCCGTATCGCCTTTTTGTGCGTAGACAACGCCAAGTTGATACCATGCAAATGGGTTTTGATTGTCTTTGGTAACAGCCGCTTTCAACACCTGCGCTGCTTCATCCAGCTGCGTTTTGTCTTCCGTGGCGATCAAGGCATGTCCGAATATTGCGGCGATTAAGGGTTGGTTGCCGGTCAGATTCACCGCTTTGCGCAATGGTATAATCGCGTCTGCCGGACGTCCGGACTCCAGCAAAATCTGCCCATGTAGTTCAAGGAAATAGGGATCCTCGGGCGCGGAAGTGACAAGCGCGGATGACTCATCCAAAGCCTTTTGTGGATAAGCGGACTTGTGCCAAGCATAAGCGCGCGCATAGCGGGCAGGCACCGATTTGTCCGATTCAGGATAATCGCGCATTGTTGCCTTGGGGTCGGCGAGAAAGCCGGTCAGCTTTGCCTTAACGCGTTTGAAATCGCTTTCCCATTTGGGGTTTAATGGCGCCTTCCAAGCAGGGTCGACGGAATAAGTATCCTCCAGAACCGATATACGTTCACCCGATAAAGGGTGGGTGCGCCCATAGCTGTCCTCTTGCGGGATCCCGAGGCGGAATTCAAAATTTTGAAGCTTTTTGAAAAAATTGATGGAACCACGGCCTGTGATACCGGCCTTAGACAGATATTGCGCACCTGAAGCATCGGCTGTGCCTTCCTGTCCTCGGCTAAAGGCCAAGAATTTGCCCATTGCGGCCTGTTGTCCCGCCGACAATATGCCCATGCCTGCCTCGCCTGCGCCCGCGGCGATGGCGGCTGCGGCGAGAATGAGGCTCGCAACGCTGATACCACTGGCGGCAGAGGCGCCCTCATCGAAGCGCACGACGTGGCCGCCGACAATATGGCCCAGCTCGTGCGCGATCACGCCCTGAACCTCATTTGCGGTCGTTGCAGTATCGATCAAGCCGCTGTGTATGTAAACGGCTTGGCCACCCGCGACAAAGGCGTTGATCGACTTGTCGTTGATCAGAATGATGTCAACATTTTTGGGATCAAGCCCCGCTGCCTCAATCAAGGGCGCAGAAATCTCTTTGAAAAAAGCTTCAGTCTCCGCGTCACGTAAAATAGACTGCGCCATAGCGGGCTGCACAGCGATCAAAGCTGCAAGAAACAGGGTAAACGCCGACCGGACCAAACGAAATGAGAAAATTGCCATGTCCGGTGAATGGCCCGAACAGCATGAACGCGCAATGAAGAAATGTGATAAAACAAAACCCCGCCGGTCAGCGACCAGCGGGGCTTCGTTGTTTTGACCGATTTTTTCTTAACCGAAGGTGCGTTGCCACCAACCCGTGCGCGGCGTGCCGTCATCGGAGCCGCCTTCCGCTTCTGTAGATGCTACATCACGCGCAGCATCTTTTGCGGCAGCTTTCTTGCGTGGGGCCTTGGCCTTGGTCTTTGGTGCCTCCGCAGCTTCTTCAGCTGCGGTTTCCGTCACAGACGGTGTTGCCTTTGCCTTGGCGCGTGGTTTGGCTGGGGCCTTTGCCTTTGTGGCAGGGACTTCGTCAACTGCTACTGGCGCGACGGGCGCTTCAACATCAACCGCGTCAGCCTTTGGCTTGGCGCGGCTACGACGCTTGGGCTTCGCATCGACATCTTGCGCTACTTCCGTAACTGCAGGTGCTTCGGATTCGGCAGGGGCTGACGCTTCAGCCATGCCATCAACGCCCGTTTCCTGACGGTCACGACCTCTGCCGCCGCGACGTCCACGACGTGCTTTTGGTTTGGCTTCCGTATCCGCTTCAGGGGTTTGACCTAAATCATCGCCTTCAGAACGTTCCGCGGAAGCATTATTTTCGCCAGCAACCACACTCTCGCCTTCAGGGCGACCATCACGGTCGCGACCCTTGCCACCGCGGCGGCCGCGGCGACGTTTGCGTTTACGGCCTTCGCCGCCTTCGCCTTCTTCGCGGGGACGATCTTCTCTGGCACGACGTGGCTCACGCACAGTTTCTTCGCCATCTTCGGCTTCATCGTCGAATTCGTCGACAATATCATCAATGTCGTCTTCGTCGAGATCGATGATCGGTGGCAGTTCGACCGGACGCTCTGGACGAGGGCCGGAGCTCGAGACTGCAAGCTTTGCGCCTTCCGTCTCGCCATTGGGAACGATCAGGACGCGGACATGGTAGCGATCTTCAATCGCCGCCAATTCAGCACGCTTGTTGTTGAGGCAATAGATGGTAGCCTCTTGGCTTGCCTGCAACACGATCTGGTTGCCTTGACCCTTTGCCGCTTCATCCTCGATAAGACGTAGCGCGGACAATGCCGCCGACGACGCGGTGCGGACGAGGCCAGTGCCTTCACAATGCGGACATTCGCGGGTCGATGCCTCCAGCACGCCGGTGCGCAGGCGCTGACGGCTCATTTCCATCAGGCCAAAGCTGGAAATACGACCAACCTGAATGCGCGCGCGATCATGCTTCAAAGCTTCTTTCATCGCACGCTCGACTTTGCGGGCGTTCGAATGATGCTCCATATCGATGAAGTCGATGACGACAAGGCCGGCCATATCGCGCAAACGCAATTGACGGGCGATTTCCCGCGCCGCTTCCAAATTGGTTGAAAGCGCGGTTTGTTCAATGCCATGTTCTTTCGTCGAACGGCCTGAGTTGATATCGATAGAAACCAAAGCTTCGGTCGGATTGATCACAATATAGCCGCCCGATTTCAACTGGACGACCGGCTGATACATGGCGTTCAACTGATCTTCGACATGATAGCGTTGGAACAAGGGCACTGGATCGGCATAATGCTGCACACGCTTTGCGTGGCTTGGCATCAGAAGCTTCATAAAGTCCTTGGCGGCCTTATATCCGTCGGGGCCCTCAACGAACACTTCATCGATATCTTTATTGTAGATATCCCGTATGGCGCGTTTGATAAGGTCGCTGTCGGTGTGGATCAACATAGGTGCAGCACCGCGCAAGGTACGCTCCCGAATTTCGTCCCACAGGCGCGCCAGATAATCAAAATCACGTTTAATCTCAGGCTTCGTCCGGGCGAGCCCGGCGGTCCGGATGATGCAGCCCATACTGGCGGGCAATGTTAGGTCGGAAATAATGGTCTTTAAACGTTTCCGGTCGGCGGCGCTGTGGATTTTACGGCTGATGCCACCACCATGCGACGTGTTTGGCATCAAGACGCAATAACGGCCTGCAAGGCTCAAATACGTCGTGAGCGCAGCGCCTTTGTTTCCGCGTTCTTCTTTAACGACTTGAACCAGCAAAACTTGACGACGATGAATAACGTCCTGGATTTTGTACCGGCGACGCAAATTCATGCGCTTTGCGCGCACTTCATCACTTGCCTTTGGTGCGCGGCCTTCGCCATTTCGTCCGCCACGTCCACGCCGACGACGGTTGTTACGACCATTGTCGCCTTGCTGACCGTCGCGTTCGTTTTCGTCGGCGTCGTCACCATTGCTGCTCAGGTCGGGTTCTTCACCCTCGGTCATGTCGATGGTATCGACGCTGTCGTCGCTGTCGACCTCAATAAGGTCGGTTACGTCGTCGTCACGTTCGGCCGAACCCTGCATGATATCGGAAGGCTCGTCGCTTTCCTCTTCTTCTTGCTCGCGCAGCGCCGCTTCTTCAGCTGCGGCTTCCGCTTCTTCAGCCAACAACCGCTCGCGGTCTTCACGCGGAATTTGGTAATAATCAGGGTGAATTTCGGCAAAGGCCAAAAATCCATGGCGGTTGCCGCCATAGTCGACGAAAGCCGCTTGAAGCGACGGTTCGACCCGAGTTACTTTTGCGAGGTAGATATTGCCTTTGAGCTGCTTGTGCTCAGCCGATTCAAAATCGAATTCCTCAATCTGGTTTCCTGTTACGACTGCGACCCGGGTTTCTTCCCGGTGACGCGCGTCGATAAGCATACGCGTTGTCATGTAATTTACTCCAGCGAGCACGACAGCCGGTTGTTAGCCTAAGGCTGCTCGCTTCATTGTTGATACGTTGCCAGACCGGACGCACAGCGTTCCAGTCGGCAAAGTGATGTGGTGGAAAAGTTAAAAATGCGTCTGCTGCTTGTGCATGGCGGGCGTGTATCGCGCGCGCTTGATTTCCAACCCATGCGCCATGCCCTGACCGGGCGGCGTTGGTGGAAATATCATGCCTCATGTAGCGTCAACCTGTTAAATTGCCGAGCGTAAACACCGAACGGCGGACTATCGGGGCATCCTTTAGAATTCCCTGTATCTATGCGCTAGCACTCCCGCATGTTGTCGGCAAGAGCATCCCGCGATTTACCCTGCGATATCGACTCTCGGGGCGTCATTTTTACTGCTGATTGGCTTGGCCGTGTTTTTTGAAAGCTATGATGTGCGTCTCCTGCTGTCGCCCGCAGGTCGGCGCAAGGTCACACGGCCGCCGTCCAAAGCCCTTAAAGCCGCTTTTGCACGGCTGATTATGTTACTTTAAGACGGCATGTGGCCAAATTCACACCCATTTGCTGATTTACATTCTGGACCTGCCTCGCAAATCGGCTAGATAGGGGCCGCAATGGATATCCAGACCCCACCTGCCAAAGAGCCGACGACGATCCGTTATCGGCTAAAACGCGATGCCGAAGATTTTGTGACTCGCTGGCAGGGTTGGTGGCAAAGCAAGCGTTTCCGTTTGGGCATTTATGCTGCGGGTGCGCTGTTTCTTCTGCTTTTGCTGTTTTGGGTGCTGTTTGCGCGCAATCTTCCGGATGCAGAGGCGCTTATCGAATATGAATCGCCTTTGCCCACGGTAGTGCGCGATATAAACGGGCAGCCCTTTCATAGCTACGCCCGGGAACGGCGCGTTCAATTGGAATATGCTGATTTCCCCAAGACGCTGGTCCATGCCTATCTCGCAGCTGAAGACAAAACGTTTTTCAGCCATGGCGGGATTGACTATCCCGGCATCGTATCCGCCATTTTTGATAATATTTTTAGCGACAAACGCTCGCGTGGCGCATCGACCATTACGCAACAGGTTGCGAAAAACCTGCTTTTGACCAACGAATATAGTTACACCCGCAAGGTCAAGGAGGCGATCTTAGCCAAGCGCATCGAAAGCGCGCTGACTAAGCAGCAGATATTGTCACTCTACCTTAATGAAATCGCGCTTGGGCGGCAGTCTTTCGGAGTTGAGGCTGCGGCGCAGGCCTATTTCGGGAAAAGCGTTGATAAGCTTTTGCTACATGAAATGGCCTTTTTGGCCATATTGCCCAAGGCGCCGGAACGTTATGGCCGCGCCAAAAATGCGAAACTTGCCATGTCCCGTCGTAATTGGGTGCTGGGCGAAATGCGGGCGAATGGATGGATTACAGATGCGCAGCTTGCGACCGCGCGTGCCCAACCGCTTGGCCTCATGACGCAACGCCGCACCGGTTATAAAAATATCGGCGGTTATTTTGCAGAAGAAGTGCGTCGCCAGCTGATAGAAAAATTTGGCGAAACGGACGAAGCGGGGCCCTATAGCGTGTATTCGGGCGGGCTTTGGGTCCGGTCCTCCATGCATCCAGAACATCAAATCGCGGCGACCAAAGCGCTGCGTGAAGGCTTGTTGCGCTACAATGCCGGCAAAGCTTGGAAAGCCAATTTGGGTGTAATTGACGTAACCGATGACAAATGGCCATCGCGTTTCGCGTCGACCAATATTGCAATCGATTATGCCAATTGGCGGGCTGGTGTTGCGCTGGGCAAGGGGCGCGTAGGATTTGCAGATGGTTCGACAGCCCCCCTTGACGGAAGCCCGGCCGCGATGAAGGCAGGCGATGTCATCGCCGTTGCCCCCAATGGCACCAACAGATACGCGATCCGTAGCGTACCAGAAGTCGGTGGCGGCATGGTTGTCCAAGATCCCTTCAACGGCCGCGTGCTCGCGGTGCAAGGCGGCTTTGACAATCGTATATCCAGTTTTAACCGGGCGACACAGGCACAAAGGCAGCCCGGATCAACCATTAAACCTTTTGTCTATGCAACGGCGCTCGACAATGGAATGACACCCACATCGATTATCGTCGATGGTCCGTATTGCGTTTGGCAAGGCGCGAACTTAGGTCAAAAATGCTTTCGCAATTTTTCTGGTGGTGGCGCAGGGCCACAAACCATGCGTTGGGGCCTTGAACAATCACGCAACTTGATGACGGTACGTGCGGCGGCGGAATCCGGCATGGACAATGTGACCGACACGTTGCGTGACATGTCGATCGGGGATTATCCGGAATATCTTTCCTACGCGCTAGGCGCGGGTGATACGACCGTGTTGAAAATGGTCAACGCCTATTCGATGCTCGTGAATCATGGCCGTGAATTGAAGCCGACATTCATTGACTTCGTACAAAATCGCAAAGGCAAAGTGATCTGGCCGGCCAAGTGGAAACCCTGCAAGGGGTGCCGCGCGCCTGATTGGAATGGTAAGCCAATGCCGCGTTTCACCGCTGCAGGCAAGCAAGTCATGGATCCTATCACGGCCTATCAAATCGTGCATATGTTGGAAGGGGTGATCCAGCGCGGCACCGCCGTCACATTGCGCGAACTTGACCGGCCATTGTTCGGCAAAACCGGAACAACGACCGGCCCGACAAATGTCTGGTTTATTGGCGGATCACCACATTTGGTCGCTGGCCTCTATCTGGGTTTCGATAAACCGCGCAGCATGGGTGGTTATGCGCAGGGCGGCTCACTTGCGGCGCCCATTTTTAAACAATTTGCACGCACGGCGATGGCCGATATGCCGAAAACACCGTTCATTGCGCCTGCCGGAACACGACTTGTCCGCGTGGATCGCAGGAGTGGCAAGCGCGTTTATGGTGCCTGGCCGAGTGATGACCCGCTTAGCGCAGTGATTTGGGAGGCGTTTAAGGCTGAGACGGAACCAAAGCGTTCGATCCGTCAGGAAGAGCTAGCTGCGCGGGACGATAAACCAAAGAAAGCGGCCGATACGCAATCTGAGAGTACCGCCGGCGCGGCCAATGCGCCGAGCGCAAGTGTTGGGACAAAGCGCGACCAGGATTTTATTCAGCAAGAGGGCGGTATTTATTAGGTTCAGGGCCTGATAAATTTTGCGATGTATCGGATGATACTGTTTATCGCTGCCTTTGACTTGCGCGTCCAATCAGCTAAAGGCCGCGGCTGACCTATTCATTCCCTTGGAGTTTCTTATGCGCGCCGACGCAGAAGGCTATGTTGCCCGCATTGATGCCGCCCTCAACCTTGTGAAGATGTCGCTGGATTGGGAACGCGCCTTGCGTCGTTTGGACGAACTAAACGCCAAGGTTGAGGACCCAAGCTTGTGGGACAATCCAAAAGCGGCCGAAGAAGTCATGCGCGAACGCCGGCGGTTGGATGCCGCCATCGCTACGGTGCGCGAAATCGACGCCGATAAGGCGGGCACGGTGGAGTTAATCGAGCTTGCCGAAATGGAAGGCGATGCCGCGTTAGGCGATGAAGGGGCCGCCGCGTTGAAGGCGTTGGCTGAACGGGCTGATCGCGACAAGGTATCTGCATTGCTGTCGGGCGAAGCAGATGGCAACGACACCTTCATTGAAATTCATGCTGGCGCTGGCGGTACCGAGAGCCAAGATTGGGCGGAAATGCTACAGCGCATGTATTATCGCTGGGCCGAACAACGCGGCTACAAAGTTGAGATGGTCGATTATCAGGCAGGTGATCAGGCGGGCATAAAATCCGCGACATTGCTGGTAAAGGGCGAAAATGCTTATGGATATGCCAAGACCGAAAGCGGTGTCCACCGCTTGGTTCGTATCTCGCCTTATGACAGCGCGGCAAAGCGGCATACGAGCTTTTCGAGCGTCTGGGTCTATCCAGTTATTGACGACAATATCGACATTGAAATCAACGAAGGTGATTTAAAGATCGATACCTACCGTGCGTCCGGCGCAGGCGGCCAGCATGTTAACACGACGGATTCAGCCGTCCGCATTACGCACAAGCCCACGGGTATTGTCGTTGCCAGCCAGAATGATCGCAGCCAGCATAAAAACCGCGCTACTGCGATGGGCATGTTGAAAGCGCGGCTGTATGAAGCCGAACTGCGTAAGCGCGAAGAAGTCGCAAGCGGCGAATATGCGGCTAAGACCGAAATCGGTTGGGGCCACCAGATCCGTTCTTATGTGTTGCAGCCATACCAAATGGTCAAAGATCTGCGCACCGGCGTTACATCTCCAACGCCAAGCGACGTACTCGATGGTGACCTAGACAATTTCATCGCCGCCGCATTGGCCCAGCGCGTCACAGGCGAGGCTGTTTCCGTTGACGACGTTGATTGACCCACGATCTATTGGCTCGTCCGGCTGAGTTACTTGGAATATCTTATTTTTGATTTTTTGAGTGATGATACTGAAACACCCTCAGTTTTACTCGAAAGCTGGCTTTTTCTTCGGGCTAAAAAAGCTAGTTGACGCTTGCGTCAAGGGTGGGAGCACCTTAGAAGACGCGGTTTAATCAGGCGATTAAACGTCTATCCAAGCGGAAAGCACTTCATGACCGATTCTTCCTCAAAATCCGGTCCGTTAAGCGGCATAAAGATTGTCGAACTATCTGGTATTGGGCCCGGGCCTTATGCTGGCCAGTTGCTGGCGGACATGGGTGCGGACGTGATTGTCATCGACAGGCCGGGGGGCTCAATCGTGCCCAAGGCCATTGATGCGCGCGGCAAAAAATCCATGATCCTTGATTTGAAGAAGCCTGAGGCGGTGACTGCATTGTTAAAGCTGGTTGAGTCCGCCGATGTCCTGATTGAAGGGCTGCGGCCCGGCGTGACGGAGCGGATGGGGGTGGGCCCCGATGCCTGCCACGCGGTTAACCCTGGTCTGATTTACGGCCGAATGACAGGCTGGGGCCAAACGGGGCCGTGGAGCCAAATGGCCGGGCATGACATAAATTATATCGGCATGACCGGTGTTTTGAACGCGATTGGCAAAGACGGGCAGCCGCCGGTTCCGCCGCTTAACATGGTGGGTGATTTTGGCGGCGGGTCGATGTTCCTCGTTAACGGTATCCTCGCTGCGTTGGTCGAGCGCGCGCGGACGGGTAAAGGCAATATCGTGGATGCGGCGATTGTCGATGGCACCAACAGCCTGATGAGCTTTGTTCATGGCATGGCAGGACTTGGCCAATGGCGCACGCAGCGTGAAGCAAATTTGCTCGACGGGGCGACGCCATTCTACCGTTGTTATATGACATCGGACGGTAAGTTCATGGCCGTTGGCTGCATTGAGCCGCAGTTTTTTGCCGCGATGATGGCGCGTTTGCCCATCGACAATGATATTTATGGTGGTCAGCATGACCGAGCCGCTTGGGCCAAGCAGCATGCGCTGCTTGAAGAGGTGTTCGCGACCAAAACGCGCGACGAATGGGAAGCGATTTTCGCCGGCACCGACGCGTGCGTGACACCAGTGCTGGATTATGTCGAAGCTGCATCCCATCCTGCAAATGCCGCGCGGCAAGCATTCGTGCAGGATGGCCGTTGGCTGCATCCGCAACTTGCGCCGAGACTTGCAACACAGCCATTGGCTACCCATTTTGATATTGCGACAAAAGGCGGCGATTACGCCGACATATTGACTGAGGCTGGCCTTGGTCACGAAGAGATATCCCAACTGATCGCGGCGGGCGCCGTGGTCACAAACAAGGACTGAATATGACCGAAGCCTATATTTATGATGCGGTGCGCAGCCCTCGCGGCAAGGGGCGCCCTGACGGTGCGTTGCATGAAATTACGCCCATCGATCTGGCATCGCAGGTGTTGGCCGCTATCCGCGACCGCAATGGCCTGTCGGGCGAAGAGATTGAGGATGTGGCCTTTGGTTGCGTTTCGCCGGTGGGGGAACAAGGCGCGGTCATTACGCGCACCGCGATCCTTGCTGCGGGCTATCCGCACACAACCTCGGGCATTCAGGTGAACCGTTTTTGTGGTTCAGGTCTTGAGGCGTCGAACATTGCAGCGGCTAAGGTGAAATCCGGCGAGTGCGATCTGGCGGTCGGCGGCGGTATTGAATCGATGAGCCGCGTGCCCATGGGGTCAGACGGCGGCGCATGGCCAATCGACCCGCGCTCGGCAATCGCCAATTACTTCATTCCGCAAGGCATTTCGGCTGATCTCATCGCCACCCGATATGGCTATAGCCGCGACGATGTAGATGCCTATGCGGTTGAAAGCCAAAAACGCGCTGGCCGCGCTTGGGCCGAGAAGCGCTTTGCACGCTCGATATTGCCTATCAAGGACGTCATCGGTGAAGTCGTCCTAGATCATGATGAATTGATGCGTCCGCAAACCGACATGCAATCCTTGGGTGCCTTGGCCCCAGCATTTCAGATGATGGGCACGATGATGCCTGGTTTTGATGACATTGCCATCATGCGCTATCCCGACGTTGAAAAAATCAACCATGTCCACCATGCGGGCAACAGTTCGGGCATCGTCGATGGCTCGGCTGCCGTGTTGATCGGCACGAAGGAAGCTGGCGAAAAATATGGCCTGAAGGCGCGGGCACGGATCGTTTCGATGGCATCCATCGGTTCGGAACCTGCCATCATGCTTACCGGTCCCGAATTTGCGGCGCAGAAGGCGCTGGCGCGGGCAGGCATGGACAAAAGCGATATTGATGTATGGGAATTGAACGAAGCCTTCGCCTCTGTCGTCCTGCGTTTCATGGAAGCGATGCATGTCGACCATACCGATATCAATGTGAATGGCGGCGCAATCGCCATGGGGCATCCTCTGGGGGCAACAGGTGCGATGATCCTTGGGACTGTATTGGATGAGCTGGAGCGGTCGGGCAAATCGACCGCGCTGACCACCTTGTGCATCGGTGCGGGCATGGGCACCGCAACCATCATTGAACGCGTGAATTGATCGGGACAGAAAACATGACTTACAAAACTTTCTCCGTCGATATCGACGCCGATGGCATTGCCCTTTTGACGATTGATCTGCCTCATGCGTCCATGAATGTATGGAATGGCGGGTTGATTGAAGACTTCGCCAAATGGGTCGATGATTTCACGACCAATGACGCCATAAAGGGCGCGGTCATAACCTCGGGCAAAAAATCCGGCTTCTTGGCTGGCGCGGACCTTACCATGTTGGGCGGGGCGAAGGCGAACAGCACCAAAGAAGCCTTTGACCAGGCATTTGCGTTAAACGCATTGTTACGCAAAATGGAAACAGGCGGGCAGTCCGCAAAGGACTTGAGCTCGGGTAAAGCTTCGGCAAAGCCGGTGGCTTGTGCGCTGAATGGACTTGCTTTGGGCGGCGGACTCGAGCTTGCTTTGGCGTGCCATTATCGCGTCGTTGTTGACCATCCAAAAATCCAACTTGGCATGCCTGAAGTCATGGTGGGCTTGCTGCCCGGTGGCGGCGGCACGCAACGGACGCCGCGCCTCATCGGTCTGCAGAATGCAGCGATGATGATCATTCAAGGTAAGGCGCTCGATCCGGCCACGGCTAAGGCGCAAGGCTTGGTCCATGAAGTGGTGCCAGCGGCGGAGCTAATTGCCAATGCGAAGGCATGGGTGAAAGCCAATCCTAAGGTTACCGCACCTTGGGATCGGAAAGATTTCAAATTCCCGGGCGGGGCAGGGGCAATGGACCCGCGCGCCGTGCAGTTATTCGTTGGCCTCAACGCCATGGCGCACAAGGAAAGCAAGGGCAATTTTGATGCGATAAAGGCGATATTGTCGTGCCTGTATGAAGGCTCGATCCTGCCTTTCGACACAGCGCTGCGTGTGGAATCGAAATATTTCACCAAATTGCTTTCGGGCAGCCAAGCCAAAAACATGATCCGTACGCTTTTCATTAACAAGCAGGCAGCCGAAAAAGGCGCTGGCCGTCCTAGTGGCGTCCCACCGGTTGAGATTAAGAAGGTTGGCGTATTGGGCGGCGGCCTCATGGGGTCTGGTATCACGCATGTCACAGTGAAGGGCGGCATGGATGTTGTTGTTCTCGATCGTAGCTTAGAAGACGCCAATAAGGCCGTCGATTATAGCCGCAAGATCATCGACAAGGCCGTAAGTCGCGGTAAGATGAGCAAAGAAGCCGGTGACGCCTTCATGGCGCGTATCACGCCGACGGACAATTATGACGATCTTAAAGACGTCGACCTCATAATCGAAGCCGTGTTTGAACGCCCCGATGTAAAGGCCGACGTTATAAAGAAAGCCGAAGCGGTTATTCGCCCCGATGTCGTCTTCGCATCGAACACGTCGACCCTGCCAATCACGGGCCTCGCCAAAAATTCGTCACGTCCCGAATTATTCGTTGGGCTGCACTTCTTCTCACCCGTTGAAAAGATGCCGTTGCTGGAGATTATCCCCGGCGCATTGACGGGTGATCGTGCCTTGGCCGCGGCGTTTGATTATAACGCCAAGATCAAGAAAACACCGATTGTCGTAAAGGATGTGCGCGGATTTTTCACCAACCGCGTGTTCCCGCCTTATATGGGCGAGGCAATGAAGCTGGTGACCGAAGGCGTGAAGCCAGCGTTGATCGAAAATGCAGCCAAATCGCTTGGCATGCCGATTGGACCGCTGGCGTTGCTCGATGAAACCACGTTGCAATTGGGTTATGATGTGATGCAGTCGACCAAGAAGGAGTTGGGCGACGCGTATCAACCAAGCGGAACCGAAAACTTTATGGAGTTGATGGTGGTCAAGCTTGGCCGAAAAGGCCGCCGTTTTGGTTCTGGCTTTTACGATTATGATGCCAAGGGCGAGCGCCTGAGCCTCTGGCAGGGCATGGCGGAGCATTATCCGCTCGCAGCAGAACAGCCATCGGTTGAAGAGGTAAAGCAACGTTTGTTGTACATCCAACTGATCGCGACGGCACAATGCTTTGAAGAAGAGGTTGTGAAAGACCCACAGAGCGCAGATTTGGGTGCGATTTTCGGTTGGGGCTTTGCGCCCTATACCGGTGGACCGATGAGCTATATCGACACGGTTGGGCTGGAGAATTTCGTCCGCACTGCTGACAATCTGGCGCAGCGTTTTGGTCACCGCTTTGCACCTCCCAAGAGCTTCCGCGAGATGGCTGACAAGGGCGAGGCTTTGTACAAAGCCGCTGCATAAAGCCAGAACGACAGACACAAAAAGGGCGGCCTCCGGATTGGAGACCGCCCTTTTTGTTTGTAATATTCGTTTAGAACTTGGCGCGGACAGTCAGGCCGTACATGCGTGGCTCTTCAACGAAACCGATACGCGAACGTGTGCCTGCACCACCGCGCAGCGGGGTGTTGGCGGTAATGCCGCGCGTGATTTCGTTGCTCAGGTTGGTGCCCCATAATTCAAACGTCAGTTGCTCGTTCGGTGTAGTTAAGCCGATGCGGGCATTCATTTTGAAATAAGCATCCTGATAATCCAGCGGGATTGGCAGGTTGTTGGTATCCAAAGGAATCGTGCTGGTACGACGGCGATCCGAATAATTGATATTACCGTTAACCAGCAGACCCCATCCGGAGTCATTAACCTGTCCTTGATAGGTAAGGCCAACAACACCCGCAAATTTCGGTGCGTTGGTTAAAGTAGATCCGCACAGACGGTTTACTGACGCCAGAGCTGCTGCGACAACGCCAGTGTTGCAATCTTTGGGATAACGGGAATTGGCATATGTCGCAGAGACATTGGCCGAGATGTTATCGCTCAGCTTACCAAATAGCTCAAGCTCGGCACCGGTTGAACGGGCAGAGTGGACGTTAAAGGTCAGGAACTGAACGCCGGTGAATTCCAGCACCTGGAAATCGCTCATCTTCATGTCGAACAAGGCCAAATTGGCTTTGATCGAACCGAACAAAGTTGCCTTTGCACCGATTTCGATCTGATTGACCTTTTCAGACTTAAAGTCTGGCTCCGCATAGACCGGCGCTACGACAGTACCCGTTGCCAAGCCGGCAAGTACGGCAGCCGAATTCTGCAAGGTTGCGGACATCGGGTCGAGGTTGAAGCCACCCGATTTGAAGCCGTGGCTGTAACCTGCGTAGAACAACAGATCTTCATTCGCTTTGTAGCCGACCTGCGCGGTATAGGTAAGCTCGTCATCCTTGAACGTATCCGACCATGCACGTGGCAAAGGCAGCAATCGGCTTGCCAAACCACCGCCCACTGCTGCTGGCGCTGTCAGATTTGTTGAAACTGCAAAGGGGAAGCAGTTTAGGCCGACCATACCTGCACGCAGTGCAGAAGGAACAGTTCCTGCCAAGACACCGTTAATAGTCGCCTGACAAGCGCTGGAACCCGCACCGGTTGTTGCACCGAGCTGACCAAATGATGCGTCTTTTTCTTCCTTCACATAGCGCGCACCCAAGGTGAGGCTAAGCTTTTCGGTGATGTTCAGAACGTTATGTGTGAACACAGACCAGCTTTTGGCATTTTGCAAGAAACGGTTTTCTGCATAATTTCCATCGGCATTAACCGGGACACCCGCATTGCCGAGTGCGGTAAGTGCAAACAATGGATTTACGCCTGCAGCGTTCCCAAAGTTGAATGCACTGTTTGTTTTCTGGAAATCGGCATTCAACGTCATCGTCTGATCGGCGCGAATATCTTCATCGCCGTAGAAGCCGCCAATCAACCAATCGAGCTTGTCATTAAAGGCTGTGCCCTGAATGCGCAGTTCTTGGGTCATGGTTTGAATGTGGTCGCCCGACGGCAAAATGCCGGGGCGCGAAGTGATCGCGCCATTGCCAACGGTATAAGTGTCATTGCTGGTGAAGCCACCTGTGGTGGTCGAGCTCGAATCAAATTTCCGATAGGATCCGATATATGTCAGCTTTGCGCCACCCAAATCCCACTTCAATTCGCCCGATACGCCCCATTGCTTGGATCCGTTCAGATAGTTTTTAGCATTAATCGATAGGTTGTTCAGTGCCGAGGAGCCTGACTGATCAACCCCGTCATTTGCCAAGCCATGCAAGGCTGAAAACGGCGCCAGTTCGGTTTCGCGAACGATGACGGCCTGACAGCATTGCTCGTCCGTCTTGGCATAATCGGCCAACAGGCGGATGCTCACATCGGCATTGGGTTCGATGTAGAGTTGTCCACGCAGCATATAGCGGTCACGGTCATTGCTTTCGACGCCCGATGGAGTTTTCAAATAACCGTCGCGCTTGCGCCATGTGCCGGACATACGAAGACCTGCGACATCTTGTACAACAGGAACGCTGACGCCCGCCTGCAAGTTCATGAAATTGTAATTGCCATAGCTGGCATTTACGAAACCTTCGGTTGTCGAGAGGCTAGGGCGATTACAA